>Ga0116147_1005452_pt1 | contig 10809 bp, 17 predicted proteins | sample AD_JPNHG3_MetaG_FD_89749 | JGI IMG/M metagenome (GOLD analysis project Ga0116147, IMG submission 89749) | Active sludge microbial communities of municipal wastewater-treating anaerobic digesters from Japan - AD_JPNHG3_MetaG | ecosystem: Engineered > Bioreactor > Anaerobic > Digestate | place...
AAATTATTATATGAACAGACCGGAGGATATCACGAATTATTATGTTAATCTTGGAAAAGATTCGGATTATCCTCCGGTCATGTTCACTAAAGTAACCAAAGATGGAAAAGAATATTTAATACTTCAGTCCAGACAAGCTCTAAATAAAGAGGAGTTTGAAAAATCCTTTTTTGAGAAAATTAATATAGAAGGACCAAAAGATTTAGTAATAATAAAAGGGGGAAAGAGTGGATAACCTTATTCGATATTTGTATAAAAGCTACGGAGAGTATGTAAATCATTCTAGAGCATTTCCTCTTTTAACGGACGGACTTAAACCTGTCGAGAGAAGAATCCTTCTTTCAACGTATGAAATAGCAAGAGATAAGTTTGTAAAATCAGCTAGAGTTGATGGTCATTGTATTGGTCACTATCATCCACATGGTTCATCTTATTCAACTATCGTTCAGTTAGTTAACCAAGGATTTTTAGATGGTCAGGGAAACTTTGGATCTAGTGTTGGTGTTGATGATAATCCTCCAGCTGCAATGAGATATACTGAATGTAGATTATCTAAAAAGACAATAAATATGGCGTTTAAATTATTAGACTATGTTCCTTGGATAGAATCAGAATTGGATAAAGAACCTGAGTATCTACCAACTATGTTTCCATTTTGTATTATTGGTCATGAGTATACAGTTGGTATTGGATTTGGATATAGAACTTACATTCCTTGCTATACAGTAGAAGATTTATATAAGCGATTATTATATCTTCTTAAAAAAGAGGTAACGGAACCAATAATAAAACCAATTTCTGATTGTGATATTTTAGCGACAAATGAGGAACTAAAAGAACTACTTACAATAGGAAAAGCCTCTATAAGAGTGAGAGGAAAAATAAAAGTAGATAACGCGCATTGTAAAGCTGTAGTCAAATCTTGGCCTCCTGGAAGGAAATTTGAATCATTTCTTTCTAAGTTTACAAAAGAGTTGGAGAATCAGGATATTGGTTTTACAGATTTATCTACATCTGAAACAAATATTGTATTTGAAGTTCTGAAGCAGAGAAATAGAGATGAGATATTTAAGAATTTTGTGGAGAAACTAAAAGATTCTCTTACAGGATCAATTTCTTTTGAAACAATTGTAGTTGATCGAAACAGAAGGGTTAGAAATATTTCCATAGATGAAATGATATTGAATACATATCATATGTTTGAAAAAACAAATGAAGCAATGTTAAAGAGTGAAGTAGAGAGAGTTGATTCTTTAATTAAAGAAAATCTAATTCTTGAAAAAATCAAACCGGTATTGTCCTCTTATATGAAAATTAAAGATTTTAAATTTGATGAAGCAGTAAAAAATATTTCTGATAAATCCAAAATAGACGAAAAAATTGTAAGGGACCTGCTACAGAAATATAGGATTTCAAAACTCCTTACAACGAATACAGATATAAAAGAATTAGAGGGAAAGAAAGGGGCAATTAAGAATAATTTAAATAACTTGTCTAAATACGTACTAAATCAATATAATGAAATTTGTCATACTTAAATAAATTATTTGATTAAATCTGTTAGTGAATTGGAGGTTTTATGTTGCCAGTTAAATTTTGTAGAATATGCGAAGGTACTGGTTTAGAACTTGTTTGTGTATCAATTTCTGGTTCAGCTAGATATAAATTAGTTTCATGTACTGGATGTAAGGGAACTGGATATAGGACATGGATAGATGAAATTATTAGACCTGAAGAAAGTGGGAAAACAAATGAAGACACCAGAACCATGGCAATGGACTGAGTTAAGAGCTGAAATTATTAAGAATGGTTTTATTCCATGCCCAGTTTGTTATGGGACAAAACAAAATGTAATAACTGGAAGAAAGGTTTGTGAAGACTGTGGTGGGAGAAAGAAAAAAGAGAAATTTATTAGAGGTGTGAGGAGTGGAGTGTTCATTCCCTGTAATAGGTGTGATGAAGATGGAACACACTATTATGCAAAGTGGATAAATTGTGAATATTGTAAAGGTACTGGATATAGAACATGGGTAGACAAGATACTTCGTCCCGTAAGTGCTCAGTATGTGGAGGAAAAGGAGTATTAAATATTTTACACACAAAAAGAAGATGTCTAAATTGTTACAATGAATATGATGGAATTAGAATAGATAAAGATCGGGTTATCTATTCATTATCGGTTACTAGATCAAAATGCCATTTTTGTATGGCTGTTTCTGTTATTGAAGAAATGGAATCAGTTCTTGTTTATTGTTCAAATTGTTCTGGAACAGGAGTCAGAACATGGGTTGATAAAATTATTAGACCATATAAAAGATCTAGATTTGAAAATGAACTATTAAGAACTGTATTACAAAAAGGATAAGAAAGGCATGAAAATAAATGATAAACTTAGATCCAATTACTTGTAAAGTCTGCAAAGGAGAGGGATGGTATATAAGAGAACATGATATTGAATGTGTATATTGTGGAGGAGAGGGTGTAGTTTTTAGTAATAAGTTACAAAGAAATTTAGATTGTCACTATTGCCATGGACGTGGATACGTACATGGTTTTAATCATTATAAATGTATCTTTTGTAAAGGATCAGGTAAAAGATATTGGCTTGATAATATAATTAGACCTATAAGTGAGGAAAGGAATTAATATAATGGTAATTTCTCATGGAGAACCCTTAGTGAATGTAAATGATGAGTATCCTGAACCTTATCTGTGGAAAGAATTTAGAATGGAACCAGCTATTAGACACAGAACATGTCTCAAGTGTAAAAATACTATTATTCCTGGTGAAAAATGTTTAAAATTTCGATATGGTAGTTCGTATTATAAAGTAACAGCAAATCTATGCAGAAATTGTATGTTGAGAATGGTACATGAATAAAATAGACATAAAGATGGATAAAGAATATGTTTGTATTGAATGCTTCGGTGATGGAAAAGAAATTATAAAAACAACATTAAAGTGTAAGTCCTGTAATGGATCAGGGATTTTACTTTATGAGAATAATCTTAGCAACAAATTAGATATAATGTCTTGTTTAGTGTGTAAAGGGACAGGAAAAGTTTACGAATGGATTGTTAAATCATGTTCATATTGTAAAGGTAATGGATATAGAAGTTGGATAGACTACATACTAAGACCAAATCAAAAAGAAAAAGAGGTGTGTAATGTTTAGAATTAGAAAAAGTTTTAAAGTTCCTGTTGGTCATAGATTAATGAAGCATAGTGGGCTTTGCAAAAATATTCATGGGCATAATCTTAAAATTGAAGTTCAATTATCATGTCATGGATTGGATAATAATGATATGGTAATGGATTTTGGAAGGCTGTCAGATTATTTTAGTTCATTAATTGTTATTCTGGATCATTCAATTTTGTTGAATTCTGAAGACACAAAAACAATTTCGTTCTCTGAAACTTGCGGTGATCCTGGAAAGAAAGTTATCACATTTGAAAATTCCGACCCAACAGCAGAAGTACTAGCTTGTTATATTTATAACCAACTTATTTCTTGGATAAGAGCAAATGAGAAATATATAAATCTAGATTATGTAGCTGTTTGGGAATCAGATGATGCCGTAGCAATTTTTGACGGTTGTGAGAAGGATGTAAAATGATTCTAAAAAGAACCTCAGGAATTTGTATTCCAAAAGAACTAGAAAACGAAACATTCTACAAACATATAAAAGAAAATTTGACTAGAAGGTTTCGTAACTATGGAGACTCTTCATTTACTTATCATAGTTTCTTTGTTGAAGATGATAAGATTCTTAAAATTCCTAGGTTCTTTCCAATTTGGGATTACATAAATTGTAAACTTGAAAATAGTTTTGGACCTGGAGAAGATATAAAAATAAGTCACCATATTACTTTAAGAGACGAGTTACAAAAAAATATAGTGTCTTATTTAATGGAGAATAATCGAGGGATTATTCAAGCTTCTCCAGGTTCTGGAAAGACAGTAACAGGAGTTTGTTGTGTAGCAGAGAGAAAGAAGAAAACTTTTATATTAGTACATCGAGATAGTTTGGCGGATCAATGGAAAGGACCAGGAACAAAGGAGAAACCACAAGGATTTCTTGCATTTACAGATTTGAAAGATGATGAAGTTGTTAGATTAACATCATCTAATTTTGAAGACGCACTTAAAAAATCAGTAATTATATGTACGGATCAAACATTCATATCTCTTCTAAGAAGAAATCGTGCTAATTTTCTCATTGCTCTCAATAAAGCAAATATAGGAATATTTATTGCAGATGAGGTTCATACAACAGTAGGGGCTCCAACATTTGCCGAATGTTCAATTCATATTCCATCAGCCATTGCATTTGGATTTAGTGCAACACCTTACAGATATGATGGAAATGGTGATATTATTGAGTATCATTTGGGAGAAGTGTTTGAGCCAGAAGGAAAAGCAACTGTAATGGATGCTAGAGTTACAGTGATGCTATTTGATTATGAAATATCAAAAAAGAGTTTCTATTATGTCCATTGGGGTGGTTATTTTCAAAGAGCGAGATACTTGAATTTGTTGAGAAGGTCTGAGATGTTAGAAAAAGTTTCAAAATCCCTTCTTGAAAAATTTATTAAAGATAATAGAGATATTGTATATATAACTGAAAGAATAAATCATATAGATTCTTTATATAAATGGGCACCTACAGGGAGTAAAACAAGATTTATAAGTGGTGATAAAATTGATGTTTTGGATTCTAAGCTAGTTTTCTCTACACCAGGGAAGATGCGAGATGGAGTAGATATTCCTAAAAAGGATTGCCTAATAATGTTAACACCAATAAATAATATTGAACAAATGTGTGGAAGAATAGTTAGAGTATCTAAAAATAAGGAGCAACCAATTATTATTGACTTGGTAGATATAGGAGAAAAAGAAATTTCAAAGCAATTATCAGCAAGAGTATCTTACTATGAAAAGCAAAAATGGAGTATAAAATATATTTTATTAACAAGTGATGGAAATATGAGAGAAATTTCAAAAGACGAAGTTCTAGAAATAGTAAGGAGAACAAATGAGTAAACTAAAATATATAGCGATTATATTATCTATTATAGCTTTGTCTGCAGTTATTGGGGAATGCGTAAAACACACAATGGGGTGGTAAGATGAAATTTGTCTATTCAGCTGACTGGCATCTTTCAGGTTATAGTCAGGATAAAATGATAAATAAACTTCCTGAAAGATTATATGAGAAGAAAATTGTACAAGAAAATATTGGAAAGTATTGTATTACTAATAATATTAAAACTGTAATTGTTGGTGGTGATATATTACACAATAAAAATATTATTCACTCTATTGCCCAATCAGTAATGCTTGACTTTTTCAGATCACATCAAATGCTAGATTTTATTGTTTTAGATGGAAATCATGATTTATCTGGAAAAGGAGAAGATGTAGTATCTGCGTTGAAGTCATTGGATAATGAACCAAATGTTAGAAGAATATACGAACCAACTATGATTAAAAATATGTTTATTGTTCCATATTCTGATAACATGATAGATATAATTAAAAAGAATAGTTCTAAGTATCTTATTTCTCATTTTGGATTAAATGAAGCAACATTTAATTCTGGTGTTAGTATTGTTTCAGATATTAGTATAAAAGATTTAGTTGGAAAATATAGATATGTTCTTCTTGGTCATTACCATAAACCTCAAGAAATTATTAAAGATGATATTGAGATATACTATACAGGATCTATAACTCAAAATGACTGGGGGGAAAAAGGAGAAGAAAAGAGATTTTTGGTTGTTGATACAGAAACTGATTCTATTAAATCTGTTCCAACTATTGGATATAAAAAGTTTTTTGATTTTCAGATAACAAACGAAAATAAGGAAGATATCATAAAGAAAGCAAGACAACTTAAAGAAGAAGGTCATAGCGTTAAAATTACAAAGAAGGAGGAAGTTAATTTAGCAGATATTAGTGAAGAATTTGTAGTTATTGATAAAACTGAAAAAGATATTACAAATAGGGGAGTAAATTCTACTATGTCAATGAGAGATAAACTTTCTAGATATGTAGAAATAAATGGAATTCCCGAGGAAAAAAGAGATATTTACTTACAGGAAGCACTTTCTATAATTAACTCACTATCTGAAAGGAAATAAATATGCCATGGAATAATGGAATTTTCATAAGTTTCTATACTGATAAAGAATATAATAAAATAATATGGCCAAATAGGTATATGATAAAACAAAATAAATGGAAAAGTAAGAGAAGAAGAGTGGAAAACATACAAAAGGTTAGTTCACTAAATGGAGAATATAGTATTTGTTCATCTTGTGATGGGAGTGGTTTCTCATACTATAATTTTTACGCAGGGTGTAATATATGTAAATGCACAGGACTAATTGATTGGATTTCAAGGATACGATAAGGAGAAATAAAGTTGAGATCTGTAGAATTTAAAAAAGTAGGTATGCAGAATTTCTGCTGTTACACGGATCTAATGGAGTTTGAGTTCAAGAATGATAAAATTGTAATGATTACTGGACCAAATGGTTCTGGAAAAACTACAATTTTTGATTCTATTCCATACACATTTTATGGAATAACACCAAAAAATTTAAAGGGGGATGATGTAGTTAATAATGTTGTTGGAAAAGATTGTTATACATATGTTGAATTTTATATTGATGATGATCATTATAAATGTGAAAGGTACTGTAAGTATACAAAAATTGGAAATACAGTTATTTTGTCCCTAAATGGAAAAAAAATAAAAAAAGGTCATAATGAAGTAGTAGCAGAAATTGAACGAATTTTACTCCCACAAAAATTGTTTTCAAATACAATACTGTTCGGTCAGAAGGTAAAAACTTTTTTTACAGACCTTCCAGATTCTGAGCAGAAAGAAATATTTAGAAGAGTATTGCAATTGGATGACTACCAATTGTATTATGAAGAGACAAATAAGAGACTAAAAGGTCTTGAAGAAGATGTAACGAGCTTGACGAACCAAAAAAACATCAATGAAGGTTTACTGGCAGAAATTAAAAAACAGATTGAACATATAAAGATAGATAGAATAAATTTTTATACAAGAAAAAAAGAAGAACTAAATACTTTAAATAAAAATATCTCTGATTTTGAAGATACTCTAAAACAGTATAATGAAAGATATCTTAAATTTGGAAATGAATTAGAAACTGAAAAAGAAAAACTTTTGTCTAAGGAAATGGAATTAAGAAATATCTTTCAAAATGCTCAGAATAAATTGGAAGCTGAGATTCTTTCAATAAGAGATAGGAAAAGGGCTAAGGAAGCAGAATTAATTTCTTCTGCTACAGAAGCTAGGTCAAAAGAAACGCAAGAGGCAAATAAACTGATTGACTCATTAAAAGACAAATTATACGAGAGGACAAACAAACTTGAGGATGAAGTTACGGCAATAAAAATGAGATTAGAAAAACTAGATTTGATGGTAAAAGTAAATACAAAGAGAATATCGAATCTAGAATCTGAAAAAGAACCTCTCGTTAGTGGTGTAACAGATTCTATATGTCCATTATGTAAACAAAGTATTCAAAAACATACAGTTGAAGAGATACAGTTTAAAATTTCCGAAATAGATCGTAATATCGAACTTTTGAAGTCAGAGATTGAAAATGCAAAAGAAGAAATAAGATCCTCTATGACAAAAAAGGAACAGCTTACAGAAAGTATAAACTCAATTAAGAAAGAAATTGTGGATGAAATACGAAAAGTAGAATCTTCTTCAGCGGAAAAGATTTCTTCTATAAACGAAAGATTGAAAGATAAGTTAAAGCAATTATTAGATATAGAATTGAGAATGATTGAAAAAGTAAAAGCCGATTATAACGAGGAATCATCTTCAGTTAAAAAAGATCTAGTTGAGTTACAACCAAAAATAGAGAAGATAAATATTAAGATACTTGAAAAGCAGAAGTACTTAGAGATGATTAATGAAGTTAAAGCTAAAATTAAGGCGACGTTAGAAACTATTGCTAAGAAAGAGGTAGAAGAATATGATGACACATTCTTAAACAGTCAGATTGAGAAAGAGAAAGAAGTAGAGAAAAGTATTGAAAGATGTAGAGTTTCTCTCTCTGAAATTGAAGATAAATATGATGTTTTAAGATTTTGGAAAAGTGGTTTTTCAATGAGTGGAATTCCAAGTATGTTAATTGATGAAACAATTCCATTTATGAATAAGAGAATTATGGAATACTTGGAGGCAATAGGTGGGAGGTATATAGTATCATTCGATACTCTAGGAGAAAATAAATCTGGTGAAATAAGAGATAAAATTACAATTAGGGTTCTGGATACAGTTACAAAAGCAAATATGAGAAAACAGCTATCTGGAGGTCAGACAAGAATAATTGATATAGCTACTATTTTGACATTATCTGACCTGCAGAATATTGTTCAAGATATGAAAATGAATATAATACTCCTAGATGAAATATTTGACTCATTAGATGATAAGAATATCTCATATGTATCAAACCTTTTAAGATCTCTCACAAAGGGAAAATCAACAAATATTATTAGTCATAGGGCAATAGATCTTATTGACTGTGATGAAGTATTACAATTATTCTAAGGAGAATTTATGACACCGCAACTTTTGGTTCTGACAAATGGTGAGAAACTAATCTGTTACTTTGAAGTAATAGAAGAAAGTGGAAGAACTCTTGTTAAACTAACCAAACCAATGGCAGTAAAAGAAATGGTAACACATGAAGGAATTAGTTATTTACTTCTTCCATTTCTTCCAATGCAAGGAGATGAAATCACAGTTAGATATGATTCTATCATTGTTCTTCCAATTGATGCTGATAAGAGACTGGCAGATCAGTATATTGCTCAAACATCTAATCTAGTTATTCCAACAGGAAATAGAATCGAAAAACCAAAGATCATGAAATAACGGAGTTGTTTATGACGAAGGATATGGTTCATATTGTTAGTTGGTTATTAACTAGAAAATGTAATTTGAAATGCTCATATTGTAGAATAGTAAGGAATTATAGGGATATTCCAGAAGAATATCCACAAATTTCTTTATACCATAAAAACGAAATGTCAACAGAAATGATTCTCAAGGGATTAGATAGTTTTAAAAAACATAATTCTAGTTCATTTCATATATTGTATGGAGGTGAACCATTACTAAGAAAAGATCTTCCTGAAATAGTTCATTTCTGTAATACAAATGATATTAACTATACAATTATTACTAATAACAGCAATGATGTGCAACCAATGATAGAAAATTTATTAACAAAAGTAAACTATATCACAGGATTAACATCATCTGTAGATCCAGTTATATTTGATAAAGCAGCTACAGGTGACAGGGTAGAGAAAAGTATTGCTGGATTAAAAAGACTTACTGAGTTTATTGGTATAATAAAAGATTTGGTTGCAGAGATTACAGTTGACAATGACACATTACCATTTCTATTTCCATTAGTTGAAAAACTTACTGAACTGGGTATTAATAGTGACATAACATTTATTGATATTGCAAAAAGTAAGTACTATGATTTTTCCAATGTTACAGATAAAAATCTTTTAGTTGAAAAGTCACAATATGTTCAAGAACAACTGAAAAAAATTATAGATGCTGACTTAAATGTTCATATGGCAGAAGTATTACTTCCAAAGATATATAATGATCTTCCATCTAATATGGATTGTGAAATTGAAAAGAATATTCATAACCTATCTATTGATGCAGATGGAACAATACGACTGTGTTTGAGAATTAGAGGTGTAGATACACCAAGAAGAATTAATCTCAGTAATTTATTTGAAAAAGATTTCTCTTTGAATCCAAGGTTGAAACCAATGCTTACAAGAGATAAGTTACATTATTGTCGTCTATGTAACTGGACTTGTATGAGAATGAGTCAAATAATAGCTTCAAACTCTGAAATGACATCTGATTTGATTCATTCTGAAAGGAGAAAGTGACGTGTCAGAAACAATAACTTCTGCAATAGATTTTTTAAATAAAATTAAAGTAGAGAAGACTGTTTCTATTAAATTCAAAAAATTGGATGGAACTGTAAGACTAATGCATTGTACATTAGATTTCTCTAAAATTCCAAAAGAGAAACATCCAAAGGGTGTTGATTTGGCAAAGATTCTAAAACTTATTAATGATAAACATATTTTAAGAGTATATGATATAGAGAAACAAGATTGGAGAAGTGTTCCTTTTGATAGAGTTGATTACCTTGTTACTCCTTCTAACAAGAAGTCTTATATAATAAAGTTGAAATAGGAGGAGAAATATGGTAATTTCTAAGGATATTATTGGAACAATAGATATTGATACACAATCGGGAAGGGTTTGGCTAAATGCTCCAAACTGTATATTGAGAATTCAAGATTTACAATTTAATGGTATTAAAGAGAAATTTTCAATGATAGATATTAGTGGTAATAAAGCATCTATGATTGAGGGAGATTTAGTATTAGACGATAAAAGATTAGTTCGATTTATTTTAGATTTATTCAGTTCTTTATCATTCCACTTTATAAATGGAAGGATTAAAGATAAGGATAAGTTTATAGATTTAATGTATGAGGAAGTTTCTAAAATGATTGAAAAACATACACTTGTTGGAGGAATATGATGGGAATCCTAGATAGTATTATAAATGACTTAAAAAGTGATCCCATATCTGGTATAGACGAGTCTGTTAAAATAATTTCAGATCGAATATATGATGAAGAGAAGGGAAAATTTGAGTATCCAGATAGGATGCCAAAGGGTGCAAATATTTTCTTA
>Ga0116147_1005454_pt1 | contig 10806 bp, 8 predicted proteins | sample AD_JPNHG3_MetaG_FD_89749 | JGI IMG/M metagenome (GOLD analysis project Ga0116147, IMG submission 89749) | Active sludge microbial communities of municipal wastewater-treating anaerobic digesters from Japan - AD_JPNHG3_MetaG | ecosystem: Engineered > Bioreactor > Anaerobic > Digestate | place...
ATGGTGTTGTACACTTTTGTTTAGAAATTTGAACATTAGAATTTGATTGGTCATTGGTCATTGGAGCTTGGAAATTTATGTAATAATAATTTCTGTTTTCTGATTTCTCTACTGTTTTCTGCGACAACTGATTTCTGTTTGATATTTTATTATTTGTAAATATTGCGTTAAATTCTTGAACCTAAGTTATATTCCAATTTCCACTGGCTGTAATGATTTTTACACTTATTGCGTTGTCCCCTTTACGCGAAGAACTTAGTATGCCAAGATCCAGAGAAAATTTTAAAAGAAATACTAGCTCAATGAAACAAAAAAATATTGATAAAAAATTAATAGTGATTTTAGGACCAACTACTTCGGGAAAGTCAAAATTGGCAATTAAATTAGCCAAAAATTTTAATGGAGAAATTGTTTCTGCTGATTCAAGGCAGGTTTATAAAGAAATGGATATTGGAACCGGAAAGATTTCAAAAAAAGAAATGGAAAATGTTCCTCATCATCTCATTGATATTATTAATCCCGATCAAGAATTTAATGTGGCAATCTATAAAAATTTAGCGATTAAAAAAATAAAAGAAGTACAAAAACGAGGAAATTTACCGTTTTTGGTTGGCGGAACAGGTCTTTATATTCAAGCAATTATTGATAATATGAAATTCCCAAAAGTACTTCCAGACAATGAATTGAGAAAAGAACTAGAGCAAAAAAGCGAAAAAGAACTTTTTAAAATTTACAAAAAATTGGACCCAGAGGGTGCAAAAGTAATTGACAAAAAAAACAAAAGACGGCTGATTCGAGCAATTGAGGTTTGTAAAGTCACAAAAAAACCCTATTCAAAACAAAGAACTAAAGGGAAACCTCTTTTCGATGTGCTTCAAATTGGAGTGAAATTATCGAAAAAAGAATTAGAAAAAAATATTTCAAAAAGGGTTGATAAAATGTTCAAATTGGGCCTTGAAAAAGAAGTAAAAACATTAGCAAAAAAATATACCTTTAATATTCCGCCAATGAAAACAATTGGTTATCAAGAATGGGCTCCATTTTTTGAAACTAAAAAAGGTAAAAATTATTCTCCAACACTTTCCTTAAAAGATAAAGAAAAAATAAAACAAGAAATTATATTGCATACCCTTCAATTTGCTAAGCGTCAAATGACCTGGTTTAACCATCAAATTGATGATTTCACCGCTCAAAATTTTTCGGAAAAAAATTTTGACGAGTTTAAGCGAGATCCTCGTATTAATTGGGTAAAAAATAAAAAAGAGGCGGAAAAATTAATTAGAGATTTTTTGAATAAATAAAAAATAAGCCGATGGTCGGAATCGAACCGACAACCTCTGCTTTACGAAAGCATTGCTCTACCAATTGAGCTACATCGGCATAGAGCTACATCGGCATATTTGTAAATTAAAAAATTTATATCTTTACTTTTTCTCCATACTCTGGTAATACCGCCTCTACTCCTAAATGATCCATGATTAATTGTTTTAATGCTCTCGCTGGTTTTTCTTCTCCTTGAACAACAAAAATTTTTTTAACCTGGTGCTGTTTCTGAATCAAAGCACTGCTTTTAATATGATAAAGCCATTTGAACAATCCTTCTCTGTCAGCATGAGCTGAATAACCCTGAATTGATTTTATTTTTGCTTTTACAGGAACTATTTTCCCGAAAATTTCAACCTCTTTTGCTCCATCTTGAATTGCTCTTCCTCGTGTACCTTCTGCCTGATAACAAATAAAAAGTAAACAATTTTGAGGATCAGGCAAATATCTTTCCTCATGGTAAAGAATTCTACCACCTGTTGACATTCCAGAACCAGCAATGATTACCTTGGGAGGAGGTGTGTCATTGATTCTCTTTGATTGATTAACATCAGGAGTAAATATCAATCGTGGAAAATCGAAAATTTTATCTCCTGATCTTAAAAGATAAGCAGCTTCTTTACTATAATATCGCTCATATTTCTTATAAACTTCAATTGAATGAATAGCAAGAGGACTGTCTACAAAAACTGGGACCTTAGGTATTCGGTCGTTTTCTACTAACTCATTAAGTTCGTATAATAATTCTTGAGTTCTTTCAAGGGCAAAAGCGGGAATCATTAAAACCCCTCCCTTGCCCACTACTTCTTCAATTGTATCTTCTAACAAATCTTTTCTTTGTAAGAGATCAGGGTGGGTTCTGTCTCCATAAGTGGATTCTACTAAAATATAATCAGCTGATGAAGGAAATTCAGTTGGTCGTAAAAGTGGTGTTGGCTGATTGCCCAAATCACCTGAAAAAACAATCTTTTTTCCTTCGGCAAATACTTCAATAATAGCTGAACCCAATATATGACCAGCATCAAGCAGTTTAAAGAAAATTTCTTCTTTTGCATTAATTGATGATTGAGAGAACAAAGAAGGAATTTGAATTTTTTGATGATATTCAACTGCTTGAAAAAGTGTAAATGTTTTTTCAAGATCCTTTTGAGAAAACAAAGATTCTCTTTCTGATAAATCACTTTCTTGGGGCTGAAGATTTAATTCATCTTTCAACATTAATCTAGTTAAATCCAGAGTAGCAGATGTACCAAAAATTTTACCGCAAAAACCATCTTTTACCAATTTTGGTAAGCGCCCAATATGATCAAGATGAGCATGAGTTAACAACACAGCGTCAATTTCCTTTGGGTTATAAGGAAAAGGGTCTAAATTTTTTCTTTCTAACTCCTTTGATCCTTGAAACATTCCACAGTCAATTAAAATTTTTCTCTTACCAGTTTCGAGTAAATAATTAGCCCCAGTAACAATTTTTGTTCCTCCAAAAAAAGATAAAAACATAAAAGAGAGTAATACAAATATACAATTAAAAAATCTTGAGATTTTATATTGGAATTTAAAACTTTGGGCATATCCCGACTCGAACGGGAAACCTCTACGATGTAAGCGTAGCGCTCTAACCAATTGAGCTATATGCCCAATTTAAATATTTAAATTATTAAAATAAATAAAAAGTGCACTATATTAAAAATAGTTCAAACATTTTCTCTTCTCGCCTCGCTCGGAGCGACGGCAAATCCAAAAAAAATTTAACGGCTCACCGCGTTCTTTGACAATCTCAAGTTTTTCTATAAATTAATAATAACTCATTTCAGAAAATTTTTCAACGAAAAATTTTCTGATTTGGCGGAAAATTAAAAAATCTCCTAAAATGCAAAAAAGAGAGAAAGAAGGAAATCTCTTCCAAAGAGTGAACATCTTAAAGATGGTTCACATATAAGAGAATCTTCTAACTCTCTTTTAGGAGTTTGGCTTTCCCGAGCATAAGTTCGAGAAAAGCACTGGTTTGTTTTGATGAGAAGAGAAGTGCTCCTTTTTGTTCAACAATCTTTGCATCTATCTCTTTTACGCTTAATTTTTCTTTATTATCCACAAAGCAAAGTTTTATATCCGGGACATCTTCCGGAGTCAATAGTTTAATTTCCGGATAATGCCACTGGATTTTATGCCTCACTTCGTGAATTGCTATTTGAAGAGGTCCAACTCGCCCGTAACGAAAAAAGATAGGAGCCACGAAGAATGCTCTTCTCGGTGGATCTCCCGAATAGCTTGGCCTCCCAAACAACTTAGGAATTATCCACGTTCTCTTCTCAAAACACAAACCATCGATTTGTCTAACAAGATAAATAAACCTTAACCATCCAAACATTTTTCTTATCCCTCCGCTTGGATTATAGCATACCTATTAAATTTGTCAAAGGCGAATAAAAGGGGCTTCTACCTTCTAAATATATAAAAAAATTTCTTTTACTTGTCACGAAATCGAAAATTGATTTTTTCAGCCAAAACTCCGTTTAATTTTGCCGTCGACGAAGCGAGGCGACCCAGAAATCGTTGATTTTTACTAAAAAATGCCCAGGGCGGGACTCGAACCCGCACGCCATAAATGGCACGGCGCCTCAGACCGTCGCGTATGCCAATTCCGCCACCTGGGCACAATTTTGTTCCCACACCTTCCTTAAAGACACAGGTTCGCTTACGCTCACTGTTTCTTTAGATACGCGAGCGAAGCGAGCGTGGAAATGAAGTAAACTTCATTGACTTCTGGGAACAAAACATGGGTGTATCCCATGCCCCATAATAGTTTTGGTTCCAAATCTCACTCAAGAAACCAAAACATAGGATGCATCCCATAACCTTCTATTATTTTTGATTCTCTTTTACTACCTCAGATTTTAATTTTTTTCCTATAACTTTTTGCGATTTTGTCCTTAAAAAATAAAGCTTTGCTCTTCTTCCTTTTCCCTTTTTTATTATTTCAATTTTTTCAATCAACGGAGAGTGTAAAGGATATGTTTTTTCCACTCCTACTCCCTCAACTATTGCTCTTAAAGTAAAAGTAGCATTGATCCCTTTGCCGTGTTTTTGAGAAATCAAAATTCCCTCAAACACTTGAGATTTTTTCTTTTTTTCATCAAGAATTTTCTCATGAACACGCACTGTATCTCCAGGTTTCATCTTTGGTAATTCCTTTTTAGATATATTTTTATTTTTTTCTTTAGATGATTTTTCCATAATTTTTTTATTTTTATTAATATATTTTTCGACCAAACTTAGAATAAACTATTTATTATTTTTAATACTATTAATCGAAAACTAGAACCAAAACTGTGGGCGATATAGGACTCGAACCTATAACCTTTCGCACGTCAAGCGAACGCTCTAGCCATTGAGCTAATCGCCCTAATTTTAATCTCCTATTGATCCTTTATATAATCCAAATCTTAATACCTAAAAAACCCTCCAATCATTTCTTGCCAAAAACTTTTTGAAATTTTTGGTTCTTTTTCTTCGGCCATATATGGATTGCGCACGGCAGGGATCGAACCTGCGACTTCTACTTTATAAGAGTAGCGTTCTACCACTGAACTACGTGCGCAAATAAAAACCAAGAGCTAATTATTCTTTTAAATTTTTTCTTTCTATGTTTTTATTGTTATTTCTAGCGCTACTTTTTTTGTTGTCCTCGTTTGGTTTTTTTTCTTCTGCTTTTGTTTCTTTTATTAATTCTTCAAATTCCTTTTTTTCAATTGTTTCTTTTTCCATAAGAGCTTTAGCGACTTTTTCAAGCAAATCTTTCTTTTCTTTTAAAATTTTCTCAGCATTTTTTTCTGCCTCTTTTATAAATCTTTCTACTTCTTTGTCAATCTTTTCTGCCACTTCTTCAGAAAAATCTCTTTGCTCAGTAATTTCCTTACCTAAAAACACCATACTTTCTCTTTTGCCAAAAGTCATTGGTCCCAACCGCGACATTCCATATTCCATTACTAAACTTCGGGCCAATTCAGTTGCTTTTTTAAGATCATTTGAAGCACCAGTAGTTACATCTTTAAAAATCAATCTTTCAGCAACAAAGCCACCCATTAAAGTTGCTAAATCTGCTAAAAACTGTGATTTTGTTTTTAAATGCCTTTCTTCACTTGGCAATTTTAAAGTATATCCAGCAGCCATTCCTCGGGAAACAATCGAAATTTTTTGAACTGGCTCTGAATGCGGCATAAAAGAAGATACCAAAGCGTGCCCTGCTTCATGATATGCAGCGATTTTCTTTTCTTTTTCTGATAAAATATGACTTTTCCTTTCCGGACCCAAAAGCACTTTTTCAATTGATTCACGAAGTTCATCTTGAGTAATCTCTTGTTTGTTACGTCTGGCTGCTAAAATTGCCGCTTCGTTCATTAAATTAGCTAAATCTGCTCCAGAAAATCCAGGCGTTCTTTCAGCGATCTCCCTTAAATTAACGTCTTTTGCCAATGGTTTTCCACGAGAATGAATTTTTAAAACTTCTTCTCTTCCCCTAACGTCTGGTTCATCTAAAACTATTCTTCTATCAAACCTTCCCGGTCTTAATAAAGCAGGATCTAAGATATCCGGACGGTTGGTATTGTGCAAAAGTATAGGACTTTCTCCTCCAAAAAAAGCTTCATTTTCGCAACCACAAAAATCATAAACATATCCCTCATAAGGAATTTTATTTATTTTTTTAACTACCGAACGCCAAACAGAGCCATTCATTCTTGAATCAGGTGAGTTTAAGGGATTTTGACTTTTCCCAAATCCCAATCTCCACGCGGTACTTTCTTTTAAGGGCTTACCATTATTAATTCGCCTTTCTTTTTTAGTTTTAAATGAGTGAATATAGCTCTTGAATCCGTGCATTCTGAAAAGCCAATTTAATTCTAAAATTAATTGTTTGCTTACAGAAGTAATCTCTCCTTTCCCTCTTTTATCTATATAACCATCTCCGACTAAATACCCTCTTAAAAATTCTCTAAAATATTCAAAAGGTGCCTCAAAAATAAAGGAAGGTAAATGTTTATTTTTAGCTCCCTTGCCACAATGAAAGGAAAAGAAGTTAGCAACAGGTTTAGAATAATAAATAATATTAACAGCACCAGGAGTAATAAATCTTACTCTATCGGGTTCTAAATTAAAGATTGTCTTCATCAATCTTTTTACATCCTCAATCTTATCTTTTTCTTTCCTATTAAAACAAAAATCAATCTCTTTTCTAGCATAACCTTCGGCTGTGTAATACCCAAAAAGCCGCATTAAATTAGGCGTCACCTTCACCTTCTCCGGTAAAACATCCTTGTCTCGATAATAATTTTTTGAAAGTACTCTCGGGCCGCATATTCCTTGTTGCCATTTACCAATTGTTCTTTGAGAAAAACCGAATGTTTTACCTAATTGAGTTTGAGAAACTTCTCCGGTATTGGATAGGGCATATTGATAAACAAAATTAACCGATTCAAATTTTTCAAATAAAGGTTGCCAAAGCGGAAGTTCAAGATTAAATTCCGGGTTAAATTTATGAGCTCTGATTTCTTTTTTTAAATTTGTCCTATTAACTTTATAAGGAAGGTTTACTAAAATATCGCCTGGTTTTAAATTAGCAACTGCCTTTGTTTTTAGTCCTTCTGATGTTCGCACAAAAACAGAATGATTGCCGGTTGTTTTAATCTCTCCACCTCTAAACTCGATCTTATAGATTTCGTTTACTTTATGTCTAAAAACACTTTTTACTTTTTTAAAAGCACTATTTGAAAAATATAAATTATTCTTAAAGCCTCCCTTAGCAGGTTTTTTCTCAAATCCTAACACCTCAAGGCCTGGCGTTAATTTTTCAATACCTTCTTCATCCTCCTTATAACAAGCATCGATCACTTTAGAGATTGGGGAAAGTTTAATTTCCCCATCTTGTTTTACCAAAACAGGAGTATCGCCAGTTACGCTTGCTGCTAGAACAATAACATTAGTTTCTCTTTCAAAACCATCCATTTCAACCAAAATCTGATTTAGGGTTTGTTCTCTTTCGTCGTGTCCCCCACCAAGACCAGCACCACGATGCCTACCAATAGCATCCAGTTCATCAATAAAAACAATGCAAGGTGCATTTTTCTTGGCAGTAGTAAATAAATCTCTTACTCGAGCGCTTCCAACGCCAACAAACATCTCAACAAACTCTGATCCAGATATTGAAAAGAAAGGAACTCCGGCTTCTGAAGCTACAGCCCTGGCAAGCAATGTTTTTCCTGTTCCAGGCGCACCAACCAATAAAACCCCTCTAGGAATTCTTGCACCCATATTAAGAAATTTTTGAGGGTTTTTTAAAAAATCAACTACTTCTTTTAATTCTTCTTTTGCTTCTTGAAGATCAGCCACATCATCAAATGTAACCTTTTCTTTTATTTTTCCTCCACCGCCATATACCTTTGGCTGAGCTTTGCCAAAAGAAAGAGCTTGGGTGGCTCCTTGCTGCCCCTGTCTTAACATCCACCAAAATAAAAAACCAATAAGGATAATTGGCAAAATCGAAAGCAAAACCCATAACCAAATATCACTACTTTCGGCCTGAGGAACAATACTTACACTTCTTAATAATGTTGGATCAAGCCCATAACCGTTTACCAAAATTTCTTCCAGTGGTGTGCCTATTTCTTTTGTAGCAATCTCTTTAGCGCCATCATCTAATTCAATATTTATCTGTGTCCCCTGAACCTCAATTTTTTTTACCTGACCATTTTCAATTTGCTGAACAAGTTCACCAAGAGTAACTTCTTCCACTTTTTGAGGAGGATTAAATAAAGAAAAAAAGGACGCTAAAAATAGAAAAATTAAAAATGTATATAAAATATTCTTCCAAATGTTTTTCATGTTTTATTTTACGTTATCATTGTTCCTTTAAAATCTTTTCCCTCAATAGTATTTTTTAAATTTTTAAGATCTATAGCTTTGATAATTTTTACTTTTAATTTTAATTCTTTTGCTAACCTAGTTGCGACAGGATCAAAAGGTAACGACATGCCAGGCATCCACTTTGAGGGAATAATCTTTTGATAATCACTCCAAGAAATATTTTCAATGGGTTTTGCATCTCTAAATTTTTTAGGATCTTTTGTATAAACAAAGGGAATATCCCCAGCATTAATAATTTCTTTGGCTTTAAATCTTTTTGCTAAAAGCACTGTTACATAATCAGTAGACCAACCTGGCCGCCATCCAGAACCAATTAAAAGATCTTTTTTACCTTTTACCAATTTTTTATGAGGATCATCTAATACTACAGGATAGGCCTCTTTCCAAAAAATTGTTCGCAAAAGATGAGCATTTAACCTAGTAGAATGAATACCGATCCAATCAATGTCTTCTTTTTTAAGATTGACAATTCCAGCCGCGGCTTTTTGATAAACCCTAGCTGTTTTTCCACCGCCAGCTACAATAATAAATTTTTTATCTTTTTTTAATTCTTTTAAGATTAAACTTCTAAATTGTTTTAAAAAAGAAACATTAATACCTCCCTCATCAGAAAGATGAGGAACAATTACAGAACCGCCAAGAGAAATAACTGTATACATAAATGACTAAAACTATTGTTTTATTGAACTACTTTTTGATTTTTAATATTTAATTTTATCAGATTATCTTTCTGATAAAATTAATCTTGCTTTTTTAGGGTCGAGAGTAATAATTTTTACCTCAATTTCTTCTCCTATTAATTCTTTCAATTTTTCAAATACTTTATCAGGGGAAGGATTTTCTAATTTTGGATAATGTTTTACTGACAGTTGTGAAGCAGGCAAAAACCCTTGCAAACCAGAAACATTAAAGATCAACCCTCCTTTGTTGGCTCCATATACTTTTAAGGATAATTTTTCTCCTTTTTTATTTAACTCTTCTAATTTTTTCCAATTCAGGTCTTCTGTAGCTTCCCTCAAAGACAATTCCGCAAATCCTTCATCGTTTTCAAGATTTACAATTTTTGCTGTTATTTCTTCTCCAATTTTAATTCCTGAAGGAGTTTGACCAGATCGAATTAAATCATCTTTTTTGATAATACCCATTTTAAAATTCCCTAATTCCAAAACAATACCTCCTTTTCCTTTTTGAATTACTTTTCCCTTAACGAAATCTCCTTCCTTTGGAATTTTTAAAAAATCTTTATATTTTTCTTGAAAATAATTTTTTTCTTTTTGCATAAGTATAATTCCAATCTATGAATAATATTCCAACAATCAGAATATTATTCAGGATGTTTTTTGAATAAAACCTACAAAGCAGGTTATATTAATTATACAAATTTTAATAAAATTTGCAAATAATCAAAACGAATATTATAATTATTATTAAAAAAATATGCAGATTATAAGATTAAATCCTCAAAAAATCAACCAAGATAAATTAAATTCTGCAATAGATTCTCTAATTAAGGGAGAGGTTATTCTTTTTCCTACTGATACAGTTTATGGATTTTTAGCTAACGCAACAAACAAAAAAGCAGTAGAAAAAATCTTCAAAATAAAAAAAAGGCCAGCTCAAAAACCCCTTTCTCTTTTCGTTAAAGACATTAAAATAGTAAAAAAAATTGCAAAGATCAATCCCCAACAAGAAAAATTTTTAAAAATTATTTGGCCTACCAGTCCAACTTTCAAAAAAACCGAAACAGGCAAGGGTAAAATAACAGCAATACTTGAAAGAAGAAAGACAAAAGAAAAAATTTATGGCATAAGGGAGGACACTATTGCCATTCGTATCCCCTCTTATAAACCCCTTAATCTTTTGTTAAACCAAGTTAATTTTCCCCTAGCCCAAACATCAGCCAATATTTCTGGGAAACCCGCTTCGGGAAAAATAAAAGAGATTATCAAAGAATTTAAAGACAAGAAAGATCAACCTGATTTGATCATTAATGCCGGTGATCTTCCCTCTCACAAACCATCTACAATTATTGATTTAACAACTCTTCCGCCAAAAATTTTAAGGGAATAAAACGACCATTGCTTTTTTTCCATTGTCAACATTTCCATTATTCCAATCATGAATAGCATTCTCTAAAACCTCGTATTTAAAAGAAAACTCTTTACCGTGTTTTGTTCCTGGGTCATTAACAACCATTACTCCTTTATCATCGTCCCAGCCAATCGCTACTAACACATGATAAAGAGGACCGGGCGAGCGATAATAAGGATTTTTACCCTCGGAAAGTGGTCCGAAAAGCATTCTACCGGCTGTCGGTAGAATTACCGGGTTACCACTCACAATTTCTCTTTTAATATCATCAATTGAAACATCATATTTTATCTTTGTATTTTTATAACCGTAAAATTCCTCTGCTAGTTTTTCTATCTTTTCAACTGATAAATCAAAATGACCTTGCCAATTTTCTTTTTGATAATCAATCATTTCTAAAATCTCCTTATCAACCATTTCTGGTATTAATTCTTTTTCTTTTAGATAAATATCTATCATTAAAATTGCCGCTTC
>Ga0116147_1005488_pt1 | contig 10768 bp, 6 predicted proteins | sample AD_JPNHG3_MetaG_FD_89749 | JGI IMG/M metagenome (GOLD analysis project Ga0116147, IMG submission 89749) | Active sludge microbial communities of municipal wastewater-treating anaerobic digesters from Japan - AD_JPNHG3_MetaG | ecosystem: Engineered > Bioreactor > Anaerobic > Digestate | place...
CGCCAGCGCCGTCCCGCATCGTCGGTGAACACCACTGAAGCGCTGTCCACCGCCAGGACGCCGGCGGGAATGCGCGTTCGATTCCGCGCGAAGTCATAAGCTGCGGGGTCTTCCACCCGCCGCAGGTTCAGTCCGCCATCCAATTCGTAATAGCCGGTGTCCACCGGCCCACCCGGTCCGGCCGCCAGGGCCGCCACCGCCAGCGTCCGCCGGTCTTCGCCCCGGGCGCGAATCAGGCCGCCCGTCAGCCGGCGCTCGTCGGCCCCGGCCAGGCCGTCGAAGCGGCGATCCGCCCTGGCGGAACGCGAGTCGCGGCCCGCGCCCTGAAACCAGGCGGTCGCGCGCGTCAAGGGCGTATCACTGCTCAGACGCATCCAGACCGCCCGCTCGGTTAGTTCAATCCAGCGATAGCCCCGCGGCGGCAGGGTCACCTCGCGAACAGGCTGCCACCGGCCGTTGCCTTGCCGGTCCAGTTCGATTTTCACGGTGGCGGCCACCGCCCCTTCGTGCGCCAGGTGCAAACCCCGCCGCTCAAACCCCGACACCAGAAACGGCTCGGACGGGGTGCGGGCCGGCACGTCGTCCTTCACCCAAACTCCGCCGCGGCCAATCACCGGCCCGAGGTCGTCGAGGCGGTCCGGCTCGACAAACCAGAGGTTGGATTGCGACTGCGGCGCGGCGATTTCGCCTTTGGCCTTTCGCTTGTTCAAGAACTCGTTGCGGGCGGTGTCGTCGCACCCAAAGACCAGGCGATCATTCCAGCGGCAGAAATCCCCGATTACCTTCAGGTAAGTGGAGCGCGGGCGGAGGCCGGCGGAATTGGCCGGACTGAAGCTGCGGGGAAAGCGCCAGAACATGCCGTGCATCGTCATCAGCAGTTCGCGCTCACCGATGTCGCGAATGCGCGGCCACTCGGTGTTCCAGCCATGCGCGCCATCGTAGCTGTGGCTGGCCTTGGGCAGGCGGTACGCGTGCCACACGCCCGCCTCGCGCACCATGAGGATCAGCGAGCGGTGATCCCACCCAATGCTCCAAATCGGGTCCGTCTCCGGATGGGCATTTCCATAAAGGCCGCCCGGGCCGGTCACTTCCGTGAACTGATTCCGGCGCACGATGCGCCACTGTGGCGACGTGCCGTCCCACTCCGCCAGCACGCCCGAGGGGACCTCCGGGCGCTGTTGAGCCTCACGCCCATGCTCGCCGTTGTTGGCGTAAACCACCACCCCCTGTCCCGAATACAGCCCTTTGCCGTGATACCCCGGCAGGTCCGAGTGCCGCCCCTCCCGCTTTTGCTCATCCGCCCACAACTCGGTTACCGCCAGCGACTCGACATCAATTTCATACAGCCCCTCTTCCATGGTGGCCAGGTAGATGCGGCGCGCGGGGTCGCTGAGATGCCGCGCATTGCCGGTGGGCCGTCCGAACGCCTGCGAATAGGGAATCACCCGCACGCCGCCCTGCGCGTCAATCACGTAAGGCCCCAGGAAAAGCTGCCGGCTCTCCCGGTGAATCATGCGGTTGGCCGGCGTGCCGCCGATGCTCTCCGGCCGGATGATTTGCCGCAGGTCCGGCGTGATTTCGTAAAGCTTGTCCGAGGAGCCCTGCGGCGCGTGAGGCGCATAGGTCACCACCCAAAGCCGCCCGGCCCACGGCACGACGCCCCCCGTGCCGCACTCGCCTTCGTTGTTGAACATGGCCAGGCTGGGATAGATGCCGCTGAGCTGAGGCGGTTCGCCCGCGCGGGCGGAAAACGGAAGGGCCAGAGTCAGCGCGCCGGCCAGGAGAATGCCGGCGGCGACCCCGTCGGCGGAATCGTGAAGTAATCTCATGATCAGGGGGCCGCGCCGGGAAGCAACCGGGACCGGCCGCTCCGGCTCAATAGTAAATCGCCGGCGCTTTGGCGGGTTTTTCCGCATAGGGCTTGAGTTCGCCAGCGGCCACGCGATACAGCGCCTCGTGCGTGAGCCGCGCGGCCTCCATCAGCTCCGGATACGGCCGGTGGCAGATGTCCAGGAACCCGATGTTGTAGTTCTCCCCATCGTGGCGGCCGGTGATGGCCTGGTCGAACCATTGGAAATAATGGAGTCCAACGATTTCCGGGCGGCTGAAGCCTTGCTCGACATAATACCGATAGGCCTTCGCGCGCCCGGCCTGGTCGGGCACACCCTGGATGCCTGTGGCGGGAAGCCCGCGGTCGGTCGCGCCAAAATGAAACTCGCCGATCATGACGGGTTTGCCGGAGCGGCGGGCAATCTCCGCGGTCTCGGGCGGCCCGGGAAAGCTGTAGCCGTTGATGGAAAAGACGTCGAACCGCTGGCCGACGCGGTACAGGAGGTCCGAACTCACCCACGCGTAGCGCATGCCGAGGTTGAGGTGGTTGGGGTCAACGGCCTTGACGGCGTCGCACGGCACCGCGACAAAGCGCTCGGCCATGAGGCCGGAGAATTCCCAGAGGTCCTTTTCCGCCGTGGCCGAAGGCGGGTCGCGAAAGACCCGGCCTTCCAGGTCGGCAAACCCGGTCAGCGACAGGTTCCAGGCCGTGTTGAACCGCGCCAGGTCCGCGTCATACCGTTGCGCGATCCATTTCACAAACTCGCGTTTGGTGGCCGAGCTCTGGGCGGTGGCGAACATCTCGAAGGCCAGGTTGTTTTTGCCGAAGGCCCAGTGCGGTTCGTTGCTGAGGAAATAGCCAATCAGGAACGGGTCCTCCTTGAACTCCTCCAGTTGCCGGGCAAAGCGCCGCGCCGCCTCTTCGTATTCCTCGGAAAAGACGTCGGGGAAGTCCCGGTACAGCAGCCGCGAAGTGCGGGGAAAACCGCGCATCGGCAGCACGTAAGGCAGCCGGGCCGCTCGCGCGAACCGCAAGTCCGACCAGTTGGCCACGGTGTTGAATCGCGCCGCTTTTAACAACCCGGACGTCACGGCCTCCCACTTCGCGCGCCATTCCGCGCCGTACACCCGCAGCAAGTTGGCCTTGAGAAAATCCACCGTGCCGCGGCCGGACCACGCTTCGCCGAGCGGGCCGCTTTGGTCCGGAAGCCATTGGAACAAATCCTCCTGGCCCCGCACCATCGTCGAAATGTTGGGGCCCACACAGTCCATGCCCGCGCTTAGAAACGCGCAGCCCTCGGGGTCCACCAGCCACCAGCGTTTCCCGTCATGGTGGGTCCGGAAAAAGCCGGTGGCCTCGAAGCGCAGCGCCTTCCAGCCGCCAAAACGGCTCCAGTTGGCCGGATAATCCGCCACGGCAGCCTGGCGTTCGAGGTCCAACATTTGCTGCTTGAGGGCGGCCTCGGAAGTGGTTTTGCCGGGCCAATCGCGCCGCGACCACTGCCCAAACTCGTCCACGCAGGGGACACTCTCCGGCGGGAGCGGTTCCGGCAGGTCCCGCGTCAGATAGACGCGCTGAATCATTAGCTTGCCCTCGTACTCGGGGCGCTGAACCGGCGACACCCGCAGCCGCAACGCGCCGATCTCGTCCCGCTCCAGCCGGCTCCCGGTCACCGTCCCTTTCAGTTGCCGGGGAAAACGCGCCAGGAAAATCTCCTGCGCGTCCAGGTGCGACAACGGAAAGATCACCTGTGTTTTCAAGTCGGGCAGCACGCCGATTTTCGGTGAGATGCGCGGGCGTTGCGTCGCGCCCGCGGTGGTCTGGCCGCCCTGCTGTTCAATGGCGGCGTCGGCGCGTCCAGCGCCCCGGCGGTGAAAATCCAGGTTCAGAATGGCGCTGGCACGATTCGTGTGCCACACCTCGCACACGAGGTAGCGCGCCGCCGCCCAGTCCAACGGACGGGAGATGTTCCACAGCTCGAGCGTTTCCTCGGACCTGCCCGGCGTGAAAACCAACCACCCGCCTTTGCCCGGGCCGCCGTCCTCCCACCGGGCCGCGTTGGGTTGTTGTCGGGCAATGGCGCGAAGGTCCAGTTCCGCCACCGGCTCCGCGGCGGCGGCCAAAAAAGCCAGCAGCGCCGAAACCGCGTATCCCGCCAGGCCGGCGGCACGAAGATTGATCCTGTTCATGGCGTGCAAAACAAGTGGTGTCAGTGTACGGGCCGCCGCCCACCCCGCAAGCGCCGGTTTCCCCCGCATAAGCCACAGCCCGTGAGTGTCAAATGGCATACCCCCGCTGATATCCGAAGTGCCGGCCCCGAACCAAGGCCGTGCTGGAGGTGTCTGGCGCCGGGGCGGCGCCGTTGGCGAGGGGATTGGGTTCGATCAGGTTCGACTCGAGGCTTCCACGCGCCTCACCGGGCGGGGGCATTGGGGCGGGGGGTGACTTGGGGTGCGGGGAGATTGGTTCCGGCTGAGCCGGTGGAAACCCCCTTCATCCGAAGTTCGCGGACGGCAGCGGGGACAGGGCGCAGGGCATTGACCCGCACGTCCAGGAGGTCCAGTTGACGGATGGCCTCATTGGCCGCCCGTTCCATGGCGGCACTTCGTCGCGGCCGGGAAAACCAACTGCCTCGGTGCCCCGCTTTGAGGTAATTGCCCAGGACGATGCAGTATTCGTCCACCAACGCCGCCAGGTCCAGGGCGACGCGCACACGCAAGTGCGCCAGCTCCCGCAGCTTGGCTTCCAAGGCAGGGGCCTGCCGCTCCGGTTCCCAATCGCGGAGCACGGTCTGCAGGGTGACCTCGGCGCCCAGGGGGACTTGATTCGTGGCGGCATGGACTTGCACTGGGATGAGCAGGGCCTGCTGCAGCTTCTCCCAACTGTCCTGAATGGGCCAGGTGTGTGTCAGGTCACGGCCCGTGAAATGCACCTGGTATAACGACCACCATTTTTCGACATCCAGAGGCCGTTGGAAGTGCCGCTGGAATGCCTCCAGGAAGGCAAACTGCCAGTTGTGGTATCGCGGCAGCAGCTCCAGCATTCGGCGCACGCAAGCCCGTCCCTCGGGCAGGCCCAGCAAAGCGGTCACGAACAACTGGGCGCTATGGCGATAGCGCAGGGCTTCCGGACTGTTGATGCCGTAAGCGCCGGGCCAGCTCAGCTCCTCGAACGTAAGGGGCTGGCTCTGACTCAGCGTTTGATGGGCCGGCTCGAGGGGATTGGAACGCCGCGCCTCGACGATGGTAGGCGTGAATCGCATGCCGCCGGACCGTTCCTTCGGAGGCGGCAACAGGATGGTCAGTTCGCTGGAACGCAGGAGTTGTTCCGCAAGCCCCTCGACCAGCCACAGGGGAGGCTCGGCTGCGCGCTCCGCTGCGCCCCGGTTGGCATACTCCAGCAAGAGCACCTGAACCATCGCCCGCAGGTAGCGGGCTTTTCCGACCAGCAGGGGCAATTCCACCCCGTATTGCCAGCCGTCCCGGAACCGCTCCGAAAAGACGACAATGGGGTCGTCCGGACCTCGGCCCGCTTGCAGCGCAATCGAAATTTTACCCTGCCAGGAGCCGCGAATCTCGAGTTGGCGCCACAATTCCTGCTTCAAACGCTCGCAGGAAACAGGCACCAAGGTCGGCTCGAGCTGGATATACGCCGGGTTGGTCTCGAGATTTGACCACGACCGCCCCAGGCTCACCCCCGGAAAAGCCTGCACGACAAACTGCCCGGAGTAGCTCCGGGCGGTGGTGGGGGGCTCGGCCAGAGCGCCCAACGCGGCAAGGCCGCCCTGCGTCAGCGCCCAAACCAGCCCGAGGGCTCCGAGCTGGCCGAGGCGGGACATCCACGACCAAGGGCGGCGGGCAGGCCGGCCGAGCATGAATGTCCCCGGCTTCATGCTTATCCGGAGCTCTTGGCGGCGGGGGCCGCCGCCGCTTTGTTTGAGGCCGGCGCGGAAGCCGAGGTTCCGGAACCGGAACCGTTCCCCGAACCGGATTTGGAATCAGTGCTGCCCGAAGCCGTTTCTTTGCGCGCAGCCTGTTTGTAGCTCTCGCTGCGATAGTCGGTGATATAGAAACCACTGCCTTTGAACAGCAGCCCCGCCCCGCCGCTGATGGCACGCCGCACCTTGCCTTTGCCCCAGCGTTTCCGGGCGCAGACTTCCTTCGGACAGACCTTCAGCGGTGGGTCCGATATGGATTGAAACTGTTCGAATTCATGACCGCACTTTTCGCAAATGTACTCGTATGTCGGCATAGCCAGCCTCCCTAAATAGTCCGGGCGGAGGGGACGGTCAAGTTCGGGGTCCGGGCGCGATCGGTCGGCCCCGGCGGGTTTGTGGGACGGCCGGGGACTCCGCAGGTCACGCCCAAGCGGCCGTTGCACGCAGGGAGAATGGAGAATTGGGGGGGGAGAACCTGGAGCGGCGAAACGCTCACAGGCTCCATCGAAAAGAAAGCCGGCCACCCAAACCCCGCCGGCAAAGGCATGAAGTCGTCCGGAATGCCTGGGCTTGCTGCCCCGCTTAGGGCTGAAAGGCGTACAGGCGCCGGTCCTCGTCCCGGACCGCCCACTTGTTTTCCGGCCAGACCGAGCCGCCATACTTCAGGAACCTGACGGCCCCGTCCACAAAGGCGAAATTGGAGCCGCCAGCCCGGACCTTCTTCTGGCGCACGGCAGAGTGGCACCCGTGCTCGATCTGGTCGAAGTCGTTGCCGGACCCCTCGTTGAGGTCCATGTAATAATGCATGGAGACGGGCGGGTCCTCGTTGGGCAGGTTTTTCTTTTCCCCATAAATGAGCGTGTCGGAGGGTTTGATCACCGCCAATTCCTTCATGGCCGGGGCGCCCACCAAGGCGTTGGTGAAATAGTCATTCCAACCGTTGATCAGGAAGCTGCGCGGCGCCCGATCCGGCGCGGCAATCGAAGTCGTCATCGTCAGGGGCGTTCCGCGTTTGGCGTCGGTGGGGCAAACCAGCAGATTCGTGTTGCGGTAGTACTCCAGGAGCAACGTGGGCCAGCGAAAATTATTGGTGCGGGGTGGGAAAAAGCCGTTGTTTTCGTCCGCATACAGCTTTGTCGCCAGGGTGAGCTGCTTGAGGTTGTTGACGCATTGAATGCGGTGGGCCGCTTCCTTGGCGCGGGCCAGGGCGGGAAGGAGCATGCTGGCCAGGATGGCAATAATCGCTATGACCACCAGCAATTCAATCAACGTAAACCCGTTCCTTCCCGAGCCCCCCGCCGGCCGGTCGAGCCCCCGGCCGCCTCCAGGCACTTGCTGCTTCAACCTGATTTTATTCATAAAACATTCTGGTCGAATAATTTCACGCCGCCAACGTCAGCCTCTTAGGCCGTATGACGACAAAGACCTGGGCCCTTATCGCTTCCGCCGTCGTGCTCGGCGGGATATCGCTTTACCTAAACAGAGACTGGTTTGCCGCCGAAGAAATTCAAATTTCCCACCGCTCCAGCCCGCGTCCAATCCCCGTTGCTCGGCCGCGCGGCGCCCCACCCGAGACCGCAGCCCCGGTTTTTTTTGGCTTGAACCGTGCACTGCGACTGACTGAAGTGAAGGTGTTTCCCCTGAGCGCAATCGAGACCAACAAGTATCCGCATCCCATCTGGCATTTGGTCTCGGACTCCAACTCGGTGCCCGTTAAGAGCTTTCTTTATGGCAGCCGGATTCCGGGCATGCGCCCCGCCGTCAAGGGCGCTCTTCCCGAGCCCCTGCAACCCGGCGCCCAATACCAGCTCCGCATTAAAGCCGGGGACCGGGCGGCCCAGCATGACTTCGAGGCGATGCCGCGCCGCCGCTAAGCCACGGCGGGGAACGCCGGCCTCCAAACCCTGGGGACATTGCAGGCTGGATGCGCGCGTCGTGGATCCCGGAGCTTTGATGGGGCGCGGCCCGCAGGGCATTCAAAGCGCCTTGGGGAGGGTGGAGAATTTCAGCCGTCTCTTTCCATGCGATGGCACCGGACGGACTGGTGTGGCGCCTGCCCCGGCCACGCCAGGTCCGGCGAGGGCAGGGGGCGGCGTCGTGGAATCGGGATTCGCCGCGGTGGCGGAGGGCGCTTAAAGCAACGGGGCTGTCAACGCGAGGCGGATGAAATCCGGGTCGTTGGCGTCCCAATCCTGGCTGTGCAGGGGGTTGGTGCCCGAGGACGGCCGCTGCGAGCGCGAGTCGTCCGCCGAGTACTGGTCGTTCAACTGCTTCAGCCGCGGGCCGCGCCAGCGGAAGGTCTCCGAGTGGCCGTCCAGGAACGACAGATTGCAGCTATTGACATGGCGGTTCGAGGGCAGGTTCCAAACCCCGGCCACGTTGGTCCGGTTGAAGCCAATCGCCCCATTGTCAATACTGATGTGGTTTTCCTCGATGAACACCGAGGTCTGGGAGGGATTCCGAATGCTGGACAGTTTCTGGGCGATGAGGTCGGGGGGTGTGAGATTGCTGCCCAGCCAGACCGACACCGAATAGCTGCGGTTGTGGGGCACCCGCGCCGCGTCGCCCCACCCGGCGCCCTTCACGAACGCCCGGCTTGTCGGACACCGGTACAGGGCCAGCGAGGAGTTGTAGGGGAACAACACCCCCCGGCTGGGGTCGTTCACGTAGTCCGGCGTGAACTCCTGCACGTTCCCCTTGATCCAGGCCTTGTCGCCGGGGCTGGAAACGCCATTGACCGAATTGTCCATGACCCGATTGCCGTTGTCGGTGGCGTAGAGCTCATAGGCCACCTGGAGCTGTTTGGTGTTGGTCAGGCAACTGATGGTTTGAGCGCGCGCCTTGGCGCGGCTGAGCGCCGGCAGCAGCATGGCCGCCAGAATCGCGATGATGGCAATGACCACCAGCAACTCGATCAGCGTAAAGCCGGCGGCCTGATTCACCTGCAAGAGTGCCGCACGCATGCGGGGAAACCTGGTGTTCTGTCTTTTCATTTCAGTTTACTATACCTCACCTTTTCGAACCGCGTGCAAGCCCGATTCGTTGACGCAAATGCGTCATAGACGCTTCGCGCCCGCCTGGCCTAGCATGCCACCTGACAGAAACCCGTATTACGACCAAATATTATGAACAGACCTGGTAATACCAAGCGACGTGTTAACTTCACCCCCATCCTGACACTGCGGACCCTGATACTGGGCCTGCTGCTATCCGGCCTCGGCGGCCTGCCCTCCGCCCTGGCGCAATCCTATGCCTTGAGCAACCTCTGGAGCATCGCCCAAGGGGCCTCCTCGCACCCGTTCCTTACCGTGGGCACCACCTACACCACGCGTGGTCTGGCGTATAATCCTGCGACCGGCCACGTGATTGTGCCCAGCCGCACCTCGCCGATCAGTGTCAACATTCTGGATGGTACCGACGGCACCCTGCTCGGCACCCTGCCTTTTGACACGGACGTGATCAATGGTGGCACTTTCGTCATCAATTTGGCCGCCGTCACCGACGACGGGGTCATTTACGTGGCGAACCTCACCACCGACGCCACCGGTACACCCGGTCCCTTCAAGCTCTATCGGTGGGCGAATGAGACCGCTCAGCCGACCCTGGCCTACTCGGGGGACCCCTCCTTCGGCAACACCAACGGCTCAAGCCCCCGCCGCTTTGGGGATTCCATGGCCCTGCGCGGCACCGGGCCGAACACGCAGATTCTGCTGGGGACCTTCAACCAGGTCGTGGGGCTGTTGACCACCACCGACGGAACCAATTTCACGGCCACCAAAATCACCACCGACGCGGCCGCCGAGGAAACCCGGCGCTGCCTGGCCTGGGGCGCCGGCAACACCTTCTGGGCGAAAACCATCGCGGGCAACCTCCGGCAGTTCAGTCTGAACCTGGGCAACCAGACGGCCACCGCCGTCACCAGTGTTTCCCTGCCGTCAGTCTATGCCGAGGCCATTGACGTGGACGTCAGCCGCAACCTGATTGCGCTGGTCTGCACCAACCACACCCTGCGCGTTTATGATATCTTTGACCCCGCCCAGCCGGTTCAACAGGATGTCACCAAGACGTTCCCGCCGCCGCCGGATGTCAACGGCAACTGGGTCGGCTCAGCGGCGCTGCGCAACGGCAAACTGTTTGCGCTGGACTGCAACAACGGCATTCTGGCCTTCTCCCTCCATGAAGTTTATCTGCCGCCGACCATTACGACGCAGCCCGCTTCCGTGAACGTTTGGGAGGGCGCGGCCTACTGGACATTCACCACGGCGGTGACCGGCACCCGCCCGTTCTCTTACCAATGGCGCTTTGATGGCGAGGATATTCCAGGTGCAACCGCTCCCTCGTTGACGCTCTCCAACATCTCTCAGGCCCAGGCGGGCAATTACAGCGTGGTGATCACCAACCTCAGCGGCTCGGTCACCAGCGGCAACGCCCTCCTGACGGTCACCCCCGGCAATCCCTCGGCCCAGGTCACCAACATCTGGGACATTGCCGCCAATACGCGGCCATACCTCACCTCCGGCTATAAGGAATACGGCGTGGCGATCAATCCGTTGACCACCAACGTCCTCGTGCTGACCCGTCAGAATCCCACCAACATGCTCGTGGTGCTGGACCCGTTGACCGGCGCCGAGAAACATTACATTGACTGGTCGGGCCTCCTGCCCATTAGCAGCGGCTACAACAAGGTGGATGTGGCCGATGACGGCATCATCTACCTCTGCAATCTCTCCACCGATACGGGGTCCAATCCGTTCCGGATTGACGGCCTCTCGGACGACGGTCCCGTCCCGGCTCTGGCCGGCCGCCAGCTCTACTATGGAGATCCGGGCTATCCAGTCACGTCGCCGAACGTCGTTTGGGGCGGCACGATGGCCGTGCGCGGTTCGGGAGCCGATACGGAGATTCTGCTGGGATCGGGCAGTTGGAATCAGTCCAGCCGCACGGTCGCAATTTTGCGCAATAGCACCGGCTTCTTCGTCTCCACGCCCATTACCGTGCCC
>Ga0116147_1005492_pt1 | contig 10764 bp, 11 predicted proteins | sample AD_JPNHG3_MetaG_FD_89749 | JGI IMG/M metagenome (GOLD analysis project Ga0116147, IMG submission 89749) | Active sludge microbial communities of municipal wastewater-treating anaerobic digesters from Japan - AD_JPNHG3_MetaG | ecosystem: Engineered > Bioreactor > Anaerobic > Digestate | place...
CTACATCTCCTGCCAAGGCAAGGGCATGGGCAAGCCAAAACGTGCATGTGAGAAATGTTCCTTCCCCGCCTTCCAGTCCATCAGAAGATTTATAGCGATATACAAGCCCATGGGGATCGGTGAGTTTTTTCTCGATTGCATTGATCGTTGAAAGCATTCGCGGATCGTCTCCTCTGATGAATCCAACAATCGGCATCATCAGTGTCGAAGCATCGAGGTCAGCACCTTGAAAGGTCTGGATAAAGGCTTCCAATTCACTGTTCCACGCATAGGACAAGATAGAGTCTTTTATGGCTTTTCTGGTTTTTTTCCAGGAAGCGACTCGATCGTTCGCCTCGATCATCTCTGCCATCCCGATAGCCCTGTCGACGGCAACCCAGCACATGAGTTTTGAATAGGTAAAATGCCTCGCCGGGGCGCGTATCTCCCATATTCCCTGATCCTTTTCCATCCATTTCAGAGAGGCGATATCGGCCATGTCCGCAAGGACTATGCGGGTTTCGCGGTCCTGAACCTTTACGTAATCCTTCAGTATCATAGCTGCATCGAGGAGTTCGCCGTAAATATCCATTTGCTTCTGCTTCCAGGCATTGTTACCCACCCGTACAGGCCTACTCCCCCGCCATCCGGACAGATGAGGGAGCTCACGCTCGCTCAGGTCATGTTCCCCGCCTATTCCAAAAACAGCCTGAACATGGAGATTACGTTTGATATGTGACAGTGCGGCATGAGCCGTAAAATCAAAGTATTTGATGGACTCGTCAGGACAAGCGGCGACCCACAGGGCATTGTGGGTAAAACTTGCATCCCTGATCCAGCAGAAACGGTAATCCCAATTCCTGCTCCCGCCGGAGGACTCCGGCAAAGATGTGGTCGGGGCCGCAATAATTGCCCCTGTCGGATAATAAGTCAAGGCTTGCAGGAACCTGCCTGATGCATGAACCATGTCTTTCCATGGACCTTGATAATTCTGGTGGAGGATAGACCAGCTTCTCCATGCGTTAATCGTGCCTCTGAAATATTGTATCATTTTTTCTTTCGGCCATGGATAGATAGGCATATCCGAAGTGCTGCAGTATTCCAGAGCGAAATAGTACTCATCTCCCTGCTGTAAATTGACATCGGCCCGGGCAATAGAGTCTGCCTGTCTGAAGTTCAGCTGTGAGGTGAGAAACAGGATGGATGTGCTCCCCTCGGCATAAATGCCTTCCTCTGTTCCCTTCATGAAAGGAATGGCCAGGCCGTACTCAAAGCGGGGAGCATACTCTATACTGACGGGAGAACTGCCTTGAACGCATCTCAGTCGTCGTATCAATGCATGGGGTGATCCTGATCCGAGTTCATGGCCAGTGTTATTCGGACCTACAGCGAGGAGGTCTTCAAGAATTATCGTGCCTTTTCCCGTGTGAAAAACTGTCTGAATACATAGGGTATTATCCAGGTACCTTCGTTCGATATCTTCCACCTCGGCCGGACAGATACTGAAATGCCCCCCTTTATGATCAAGGATCCTGGTGAACACAGAAGGAGAGTCAAAACGCGGGAATGGGAGCCAGTCAACAGACCCAAATCTGCTCGCCAGCGCCGCAGTATGGCAGTTTGAAAGCAGTGCATAATCCGAGATGGGAAGATATCCCATTCATTACCTCGCCCACACTCTATCCACCAGCAGCAAACCCTGGATAAAGTGTCATACCGCCGTCTACAAATAGTGTCGTACCGTGAACATAATCCGACTCATCAGATGCAAGCCAGACTGCAGCAGCACCGATATCCATCGGATCCCCAATACGGCCCCATGGGATGAGTTTGAGAAGAGAGCGGGCCGCTTCAGGGGTTTCCCATGACTTTTTATTTATGGGCGTTTTGATCGCTCCGGGAGCAATACTGTTCACCCTTATTCTATCAGGCGCAAGCTCTTGGGCCATGCTTTTCATGAGCAGACTTATACCCCCCTTGGATACTGCATAATTACAGTGATTAGACCAGGGAATAACCTGATGCACCGAGCTGATGAATATAATCTTTCCCGCACTGAGCGACTTTTCGGGCTGGACCCCTCTGCGTTTGAATTCGATTACTGCCTCTCGCGAGCAGAGAAAGGCGCCTGTAAGGTTCACATCGATCACATTCTGCCAGTCATCGAGTGTCATCATATCAAACGCTGCATCTCTTTGAATTCCGGCATTGTTAATCAGGATGTCGACCGTCCCGAATTCCTTGATAGCCTTTCCGAACATTCTCCTTACCTGGTCTTCGTTACTGACATCCGCCTCGACAGCTATTACCCTGGTGTTCTTCCTTTCAATTTCTCCGACAACTTCTCTGGCTGCATCGGCCTGTCCGATATAATTCACCACGATAAGGGCGCCTTCGTCAGCCATGGCCATTGCGATTCCTTTCCCGATCCCGGAGGATGCTCCAGTAATGAGCGCCACCTGGCTCTTCAGACGGCCTGCGCAGGCCAGACGGCTGATAGACACGATGTGCACTCCTTTTGAAGTGCCGATATGGCGGACATTGGTTAAAAAACCTTGTCTTCACATGGCGGGCGCTTTCCCAGGAGCCGTTTCATAGTACTCGCAAGTGCAGTGTACACACTGTTCAGAGGCTCTCACCTTGTCTGTGCAGCGCTTCCACGTGCACAGTAGTGGTTTGAAGCGAGTGAATAGTCCGCCCACACAAGACATCCGGGACAAAGGCAATTCTGTACAACCTGCAGATCGTTACATGTTGCTCTTCCACTTGAGCAATAAATGCCCGGAACTTGCTCCGGTTTAGGCAGGCTTTGGATGTCTTTTATATTATTGTACATATCGTGAGCACATTTACTATTGATCTGTACAGGGCATTTACCGCACAGACAGTGGTCAATATTATTTTTTGTATAATCGACTTTCGCCATATTCGGTTCCTCCAGTATCTTGATACTTTTGAATATTTCTCATCGGATAAACAGCTATCACCTCTGGTCTGTATGAGACGGATAAGGCCTATCCTTCGCAAATGGACGCGGTCGACTGGTGTTTCCTCACCGCCTCAACCCGGTTATGATCTTTTTTTGGCTGACTCCGGCTTTTTCATGATTTCCGCTCATGGATATACAATCGACCAACGCGATATATGCGAGTCGGGAGAACCTTCATAAGGTTTCTATACGGGGGCAATCCGTATGAATCAAGGTATACAAAGAAGGAAGGGTAATGTGGCTTCGATACCTCGAAGATGGCTGAGGGCAGTTCCCTCTGCACATATCATGAGAAAATATGGAAAACCGGAACTGATGTTTTCTTCGCCTATTGTAGCTTATGGGGTAAACAGCTCAAGTATAGAGTTCTCCAAGCCCTGTTCAAATGTCAGAAGATTATGGGCTCAGAGTAAGACGGGGCCTTTGTAGACGGCCTTACAGTTAAACTCCCCGAAAGACAGGTTGATAGCGTGAAAATACATTATGCCGATCAGTATCATGCTGCTCAACATGAAATGACCTGAGAGAAGGCAGCACCTATTGAAAAGACGGAATACATCCCTCAGGTAAGGCAATCATTGGGTATTACAGAGACGTAGCCCATTTTCCCACCAATCGTTGTCTATAGCGCTGTTGAATCAAAATATTGAACTTTTGCAAGGCGCGGATTTCATGCGCAAGGCCCTTGCCGGCATTATTGGATGGACGGAAGGCACGGCACGGATGCGATCCAGGGCATAACCGGCATGCTTACGGCATTTTCAGAATCGCTCAAACACCTGGCTCAGGATGTGGAATCAGATTGCCGGAATCCGCGGTAACGTGATCACTGTTCACTCAGAAGATCTCATCCACGAGCCCTTCCAGCAGACCCGGGGTTTCGAGCTGCCCGCGTTCGAGTGTTTTTATTATCTGTCCGGCGGATAGGATGACGGCCCTGTCCGCGATGCGCTTCACCTGCCGGATGCTGTGGGATACGGCCAGGATGGTGTAGCGCTCCTTGAGCTTCATCAGCAATTCTTCGATCTTGGCGGCGGAGCGCACGTCAAGGGATGCGGTGGGTTCATCCAGCAACAATATCCTGGGTGAAAGCGCCAGCACCCTTGCCAGGCACAGGCGTTGCTGCTGCCCGCCCGAGAGTGTGAGCGCACTGTCGTCCAGCCGGTCGCAAACCTCGTCCCAGAGCTCGGCTTCCTTGAGCGCCTGTTCCATGCGTTCATGCCGCTGAGAGCGGCTGAGGGAATGCATGACCTTGAGAGGGGCGAGCAGGTTTTTCCGAATGGATAAAGGGAACACATTGGGCGACTGGAACACCATGCCGGCCACGCGCCTGAGCTTGCTCAGGGGCAGGTCGGAATAGATGTCCACCATCCTGCCCGAGACCTCGATCCGTACGGCCCCTGAATTCGAGCAGCCGGCGAATTCCTCGTTGAGACGGTTCACGGCCCTGAGCAGCGTGGTCTTGCCGGAACCTGACGGGCCGATGATCATGGTGATCGAGTTGCCGGGCACATCCGTGGTTATGCCGTCCAGGATCGTCCTGCCGAAAAAAGCGACGCTCAGGTTTGTCACAGATATGGCCGGCGCCTGCATGTTCACTCTCCCATCGCCCATCGGCGCTTGAGTCTTCTCTGGATACAGTAGGAGATGAAAAAGAGCGTGGCGGTCAGGGCCAGGAGCACCAGCGCGCTTCCGAATGCCCTCAGCAGTTCCAGCTCGTCTCTGTGCTCGGCGGTCAGGTAAAAAATGCTGAATGGCAGGGCCTCGAACTTATCGGACAATGACCTGGGAATGCCCGCATTGGCAACGACCCCGGTGAGCATGATCACGGCGGTGTCTTCAGCGGCCCGGCCGATGGACAGGATGATGCCGCTCAAGATCGCGGTGCTCGATGCAGGCAGCAGAACGTGCCAGATATTCTGCCAGCGCGTATACCCCAGCGACGGCCCCAGCAGCCGGCTGCTCTCCGGCAGGCTCTCCAGAGCGACCTGGGTCATGCGGATCAGGTACGGCAGGATGAGCAGGGCGATGCACGCCGATGAGAGCATGATCGATGTATTGGCATGAGCATACAGTGTCCTGCGCATCAGCAGGATCAGGGCAAAGCCGAACAGTCCCATGACGATGGAAGGCATGCCGGAGAGCAGGTCCACCATGAAGCTGAAGATGTTTTTCAACGGCCCGCGCGCATACTCAGCCAGATAGATCCCGCAGCAGATGCCTAAGGGAATGGCAATGAGGGACGAGCACACTATGAGGATGAATGTGCCGGCCACTGCCGGGTAGATGCCGTCGAAGACCGGCTCTGCACCCATGACGGCGGCCCGCCAGGGGGTATCGCCGAAAAAGAGCGCGGGGCCCATGACGGGCAAGCCCTGTACGAGAAGGTACGCGATCAGAATGAAGACGGCCGCTGCGGTAATGCCCGCAGCCAGCCAGGAAAAAAACGTCAATGCATGCTCAGAACGCACGTTCATGACGTTTCCCCCCTTGTCCGAACCTGCCGCCGATGGTTCTGACGAGCAGGGTGAGCAGTGCCATAATCAGGAAGAGCAGGAGGCCTGCAGCGAATATGGAATAATAGGCCTGGTCCTGTGAATCGGTTGCCACGACCAGGGCGATATGCGCGGTGAGCGTGCGGATGGAATCCAGCAGCGTATGCGGTATGACCGGCGCATTGCCCGCCACCATGAGGGCCACCAGGGTATCGCCCACGGCACGGCCGAACCCGAGGACCATGGCGACGACGAGCCCCCGGCCGGAACACGGCAGCAGCACCCAGAGCAACTCCTGGGCCGGAGTCAGCCCGAGCGAACGCGCACCCAGACGGACCTCCTCCGCTCTCTGGCGCATTTCCGTCTCGAGGGAGATTACCATGGTGGGTATGATCAGCAGGGAGAGAGTAATGGCGGAAGTCATCAAGCAGAACCCGGCGCCTTGATTGAACGTATCCCTGATGAGAGGAACCAGGACGAACACCGAGACGAAGCCGTAGATGACCGTGGGAATGCTGGTCATGAAATACACCAGCGAGCGCACGGCGTTTGCCGGCCTGGCTGGGGCCAAGCCCTCTATGAAGCAGGTGATGCCGATCGCCAGGGGGCAGGCAAGCACCAGCGCCAGGAACGCCAGGCTGAAGGTGCCTGCCAGCATGGGGAGAATGCCGAATTCCCCCATGAAGGGTTTCCACACCGAACTGAAAATTCCGGCCAGGCCCCTGACATTTGAAAGCAGGGGCCAGGAAAAATACACGAGAAACCCGAAAACCGCTGTCACGCACAGGGCGCAGAAGAGCATGGAAACAAAGAGTGCACGTTCAACCCATTTTTCAAGCATGCCTGTAACGCGCCTTCCTGGTTGCCTTGCCCTTTGACGCCGGGGTTATTTCGATATGGGGATATAACCGTGCTTCTTGCAGATCTCGGCTCCATCCGGGCCCAGGATATAGTCGATGAAGGCCTGTTGAAGCTGAGTGGGCTGCCCCTTGGTGTTCATGTACAGGTATCTCGTCACCCTGTAGGCGCCGCTCTTGGCGTTTTCCTGCGAAGGCTCGACCTTGTCGATGACCACGGCCTTTACATCCTTGCTGATATGGCCGATCCCCAGGTAGCCGATGGCATGAGGGTCCCCGGCAACAGCCACCTTCATGGCCCCGTTCGAGGCCACGATATTGGCGTTCTGAGCCAAGTCGCCCTTGTTGAGCAGTTTTTCCCAGAACACTTCCCGGGTTCCGCTTGCCTCGTCGCGGGTGAAGAGGTGAATGGCCGCGTCAGGACCGCCGAGATCCTTCCAGTTTGCGATCCGGCCTGAGAATATCTCCTTGATCTGCTGGGCGGAAAGCTCGCTTACCGGGTTCTTCGGGTTGACCACCACGGCGACGCCGTCAATCGCAAACGGAAACGATACCAGGCCGTACTTGCTCTTTTCCGCCTCGCTCACGGCCCGTCCGGTGTTGCCGATATCGACGAGCCCTTCGCCCACCTTCTGTACGCCTACGCCCGAGCCTCCGCCGGCAACCGTGATCCTGATATCGGGGTTGAACCTCATGATATTCTTGCCCGCATCGTTCATTACCGGGATATGCGCGGTGCCTCCCGCAATGTCGATCGTGCCCTTGAGCCCGGCAAACCGGTCCAGTTCCGATGCCTGAATGCCGCCTGCGGCGAGAAAAGCGCACATGGCCGCAAGCACTGCGATAAACGTTGTTTTCTTCATTATTCCCCCTGTTATGGTATGTTGTTATTTATCTGTGCATTCCAACGAAGGCTTCGGCGCGGGCCTTGATCCGGCCTGCGTCTTCCATGCGGTAATCGGTATCGATCTGCAGAACAGGTACGCATGTTTCCTTGAGCGCCCGAACCACGGCCTCCATCAGGAAGGGTTGGCAGAACTGCAGACCATACTGGATAACACCGTCAGCCTGATTCTTCTTCACGATCTCCCCAATATGCGCCAGCCGGCCCTGATTCGGGGTGAAGATGGTGCAATCGATCTGGAAGCAACGATCCTCGATGGCATGCATGAACGCCAAGTTAGCAGTATTGAAGAGGTGAGGCAAATAACAAGAAGTAATAATGAACGGTTATACATATCTAATTGGTATGGGCAAACACACACCTATGCTTGATCCCGGAGTGGTTTTTCGCGTAAGCTTCCAGGCATGCCGTATGAGAGAAAATCATCCGCTCCGGTAGGAGGAGAAGCAAGAAATATGGGGGATTTCACGGCTGCACCGGCAGGTGACATCTCCTTCAAGGCCAGCCTGGCAGGGGCCCTATGATCGAAATAAACATACCAGGCCGCGGGCTTGTTCATCTGGACAATCTCGTTTGCGATTACAATGGGACCATCGCGCAGGATGGAAAACTCCTGCCCGGTGTCGGGGATGCGCTATTGAGCCTTGCAGCCGGCCTTCGAGTTCATGTAATCACGGCAGACACGTTCGGCCAGGTGGCGCGTGAGCTTCATGGGCTACCCGTAACCCTGGAAATCATTCCTGCTCAATCCCAGGCGCAGGCCAAACTCGACTACATCACACGGCTTGGAGTCGAGACTGTCGTTGCGGTCGGAAACGGCCTCAATGACAGCATGATGCTTCACGAAGCCGCAATCGGCATCGCGCTTGTTCAAAAAGAAGGCGCCTCAGCCGTCGCATTGGCCAGCGCCGATATCGTATTATTCAATATCCTCGATGCGCTGGATCTGCTGCTGAACCCAAAGCGCCTGGTAGCCACGCTCCGCTCGTAACGAACGCACGGAGGCTTTTTTATATTTTATTATTCCTTGACCGGAAGGACGTGGATAGCCTTGATGATGAGCTCTACCGAGTCCCCGGCCTTCAATCCCATTGCCTCAACCGATTCGGTCGTAAGGACCGACGCCATCGAATCTCTGAACATATCCTTGAGGAAGGTTATCAAGACCAAGTCCTCCTTCCCCAATGACGATGCCTTGAAGAAAATCCTGTATCTGGCCTTGAAGAACATCGAGAAAAAATGGACAATGCCCGTACAAAACTGGTCAGGCGCTATCAATCAGTTCCTGATCCTGTCCGGGAATAGGGTGCCCCTGGAACATTAACCCTGACCGGCGCTTACACTAAATTTCTGACACCCTCGAAATCTCTAATGAAATCATTGGTGCGAGAGAAGGGACTCGAACCCCCACGGATTGCTCCACTGGATCCTAAGTCCGAACCGGGCAGCGAGGGGATAGGGCATGATACCCTGTCCCCTCCTTGCTCTACATACAATGAACCCATTATCCTGATAAATCTGCATGTTTGGTTATTTTAGGTCTTTTTTGATGTTATTTGGGCGTGGCAGTTACAGATACGGTTACATTTTTTATTTGAAGATGGCCCGTGTTTAGATGCCTTGGGTTATTTATCTCAGTCATACCTACTCCAATTTTTGACAATAAAAATTATTTATGTTTATTTGCTTATGATTGATTATACTCACTCTGTAACTTTTTATGCGAATATTTAGGAGGTATCTGATGAAGAAACTACTCGATCTGTTTATCCTAATCAATTTACTAGTCATAGTAAGTTGCACCTCATCCTATCCAAAGCAACCCTTGAAGGAAGGAGATTTACCAAGATACGAAGGATACATTACACCTATAACCATACCCATTAGTCTGTCTTACAAACCATGTTCTTATAAAACACATGTAATATTTGAAGATTACTCTGACCAAACATTTATCAACAAGAAATGCGTAACAAATACAAATTCTTGGACGACTGTTGAAAGGCTAGGAGAATCCTTGGTTTGGGAAATAAATTTGATGAAATTGGCATCAAAAGAACTCAACTATTCTGATTCACATACGCCTTTAATACATATGCGATTATTAACCGATCATCTTGGCCATGTAAAAGAACATGAAGTGAGTTCACCAGCTTTGGAAAAGCATAATTTCCCTAAAGAAGCAATCGGGACATTTATTGAAACGGTTCAACCCCTTGTGTCTAGTATAATATTACCTTTATCAGATAAAACTATCATTTCGGGTGATGCACTGGGAATTTATTACATTGATAAGGAAAACCTCAGGTTCTTCATAAGTAATGAGATAAACTTGGCTTTAGAAGATAGCGCTATTGAAGACATTTACGAAATAATTGAACTAGAATTTGAGGATTGTGGTCTTTTAGTTGAAGGTTATACCTACTTCAGTAACAATAAATGTATACTTGCGACCGTTGATTGCGACTGCAACGTATTAATTTATGATAAACCATTTAGTGGTAGCAGGTATAAAGGCTACTATTTGATAGATCCTGAAACCTTTCTGATTATCAAATCAGAGGTTATGATAATAGACAAGAAAAGTAATATTCCTATATCCCTTCATTCCATGACATCTGAGCTAATTGATTAATTCAATAACTGTTTGCAAATTTTAGTAACATTCTCTCTATTACAAAATGATTGAGCCAGCAAACAGAGAAGGGGAGTACTGTTACCGTACGTACGACGACCACCTATCTGTCAGAGGGTACCGGGGTGGGGCGAACCATTAGGAACTAGTCCGTACGCCGGTCTGATCTTGTAGTCATTCCCTTTACATCATTCCAGATAACAACATTACCGCTATCCTGTATGGGGTGGATGCATCTGCCTTCACTCTATCCTTCCTCACTGCCCGTCGTTCACAAGAACGTTCGGCGTGTTGCTCAAGACATTTGCCCTCTGTCCCAAAAAGGCTTGCATTACATTCCTACCACTCTCCACCTCAAACTATACTACAAACGATATAATTTAAAATGTCAATTTTCAAGCTACTGTATTTATTTCTATTTATGTTAGTCAGCCGACTGAACATGACCTCGTGCAACATAAGTATTAGGGATGCAAAAATACAAGCACAGAACAAAGGAGAATAGAGCATGAGTGAAAAGCTATTATCAAAACAGCAGGCGGCAAAGTTTCTTGGAATCAGTGCATTGAAAATCGACAACCTGAGGCGGGATGGGGAAGTTGCTTACATCAAGATCGGTACTCGGGTTCTGTTCAGCACTGAGGATCTTCAGGGCTTCATCGAGAGAAACCGGCATGAACCTACCATCAAAGACACGGACCAAGAAGGCAAGACTGCCCGCAAGGATGCATAACATAATGGAAACGATCATCCATAACGAATCAGGCGCAATGAAAGTCAAGCTCAACAGGCGGCAAGCTATCCGAGAGAAATGCCTTGATTGTTCAGCCAGGAGCACGAAGGATGTAGCCGAGTGTCCCATGACAGATTGTGCCCTTTATCCTTTCAGGATGGGCAGAGGGAAA
>Ga0116147_1005495_pt1 | contig 10761 bp, 9 predicted proteins | sample AD_JPNHG3_MetaG_FD_89749 | JGI IMG/M metagenome (GOLD analysis project Ga0116147, IMG submission 89749) | Active sludge microbial communities of municipal wastewater-treating anaerobic digesters from Japan - AD_JPNHG3_MetaG | ecosystem: Engineered > Bioreactor > Anaerobic > Digestate | place...
ATAGACGGCCGATGTGACCCCGAGAGGAAGCGCCACCGCGATCGCCCCCAGGGTAAGATAGAACGTCCCGAGGATGGCCGGCATGATGCCCCCCGCCGTCATCGAATCTCGTGGGGCCTCCGTCAGGAAATCCAAGCTGACCGCTCCGATGCCGTTGATAAAGATGTATAACAAAATGCCGCCGAGAGAGACTGCGATGACGGTCACACACAGCCTCACGACACCGAAAAAAACCACCTGCTTGAGATAGCGCCATCTCAGCGCCGGATTTTGAACCGTGTATCTCACGAGACTCACAGTGTCGCCGAACCCACTTCCCTGAACCTGTGAGAAAGGTAGTCGGCAACCAGGTTGAAGAGCAACGTCAGGAAAAATAGGACGACGCCGATGGCGAAGAGGGCGTGGTAATGATTGCTGCCGAAGGGCGCCTCGCCCATCTCCGCCGCGATGCTTGCCGGCATGGGCCTGACGGCGTCAAACAGGCTCTCGGGTATCGCCGCCGCCCCTCCCGCCACCATCAGAACGACCATCGTCTCGCCTATCGCCCTGGCCATCCCGAGTATGACCGCCGTCGAGATACCCGAAAGCGCCGCCGGTATCGTCACCCGCAAAATCGTCTCGCATTTTGTCGCACCTAACGCATAAGACGCCTCCTTGAATTCCCGCGGCACCGAATAAAGGGCATCTTCGGAAATACTCGAGATGGTGGGTATGGCCATGATAGCCAGCATCACGGAGGCGTTGACTATGTTCAGTCCCGTCGGCAGGTCAAAGGTCTCCTGCATCCACGGGGCAACGACCACCATGCCGAAGAAACCGAGCACGACTGACGGTATCCCGGCAAGTAGTTCGATGACGGGCTTCAAAAACTCCTTCATCAGCGGATGCGCGATCTCGGAAATGTACACGGCAGACAGAACGCCGACGGGCACGGCGATCAGGGTAGAGAAAAATGTCACGATAAACGACGCAACGATAAGGGGCCATATCCCGAACTCGGGTGGATCGTAGGTGGGATACCACTCTGTCCCGAAGATAAAATCAGTGATGGTGGCCACCCTGAAGATGGGTAGGGCTTCACGGAACAAGAAGAAAACGATGAGTCCCAGAATCAGGATGGAACCACCAGTGAAGAAAAGAAAAAGGTTCTCAATGATAGCCTCTTTGAGCTTCCTGGACATAAATCGTTTCCGCCGCATTCTTCTTTTACTTCAGAGGGACAAATCCCTCCTTTTTTACGATCTTCTGCCCCTCCGGGCTGAGCAAAAACTTGATGAACTCGGCGGTCGCCCCCTTTGGCTGCCCGTTCGTAAACATGAACAAAGGCCGCGCAATCGGATACTGCCCGGAAAGGGCAGTCTGCGCGGACGCCTGAACACCCGCAACCCTCAAAGCCTTTACGGACTTGTTAAGGTAGCCGATCCCGATGTACCCGATGGCGTATTTATTCTTCGAGACGGCCTGGACAATGGCCCCGTTGGAGGCTTGTAGCTGGGCCCGGGGGGTAACCTTCGCCTTATGGAGAACCTTCTGCTCCCATGTCTCGTACGTGCCGGAGCTGGTATCCCGCGAGATCACGACGATTTTTTTATCCGCCCCTCCGACCTCTTTCCAGTTGGTGATCTTCCCCTGGTAAATGAGGCTCAGTTGTTCGATAGTGAGGTCCGTGACAGGGTTCGTGGGATGGACGATCGGGACGATGGCGTCTATTGCCACACGGTGGGCGACAGGTTCGACGCCCCTTTCCCCGGCGAGCTTTACCTCTTCCGGTTTCATATCCCGTGAAGAGTTGGCTATGTCGGTAGACTTGTCTATGAGGGCCTTTATTCCGTCCCCGGACCCTCCCGCCGATAACGAGATGTTGATGTCGGGACGTTTCTTCATGAAGGCTTCAGCCGCCGCCTGCGCGATGGGAAGCACGGTTGTCGACCCCTTGATCACAACGGTTTCAGCGGCAACGGCGAAAACCGGGGTGAAAAAAAGCGCCACGAGCGTCGCGGCAATACATTTAAGGGTTCTGGACATTTTTACTTTCCTCCCTGTTATGATTTTGGGGAAGGATAAGGCACCGTTGTTACAGTTTGATTACAACCTAATAAAGAAATGATGAAGTCCTAAGAGGAGGGTTTCTGCGCGAGGTAAAGGTGACAGACGCCGAAGGACAGAGGTACGGACCGCGAAACTGTGAGGCCGGAGTTGCAAAGTAGTTCTTCAACCTGTCGCGGAGCATAAAAGTCGAGAACGGAATCCCTCAGGTAATGGTAGGCTGTCGAGCGCCCGGACAGCAGATTACCGATATGGGGCAGGAACTTCTTGAAATACAGAAGGTAACACTCCCGGATGACAGGATTTCCGGGAAGGGAAAGTTCTAGGACGGCCAACCTCCCCCCGCCTCGCAAGATACGATGCACTTCTCTTAAAAAACCTTCGACATTGGGCATGTTTCTAACCCCGAAGGCGACCATAGCACTGTCGAAGCTCTTTTCCTTGAAGGGCATCCGCAGGGCGTCGCCGCCGACAAGGAGATACCGGTTCCGTAGCCCCAGCCTGTCCCGCTTGGCCGCAGCAATCCGCATCATCTCTTCCGAGAAGTCGAGGCCGCAGACGCGGCAGGCTTTCCCCGCCTTCAGGGCCTCCAGCGCCAGGTCTCCCGTCCCCGTGGCGATGTCCAGCACCTGCTCACCGTCCTTGATTGCCAGATGCTTGAGGGCCTTCTTCCGCCACAGGGCATCGAGGTAAAGCGACAACACCCTATTGAGAAGGTCGTAAGAGGGGGCGATTCTGTCGAACATCCCGCCGATTGCCTTACGCGATTTATCCATGACGATTATCAAATAAGAAGCGGAAAGGAATAGAAATCAGAGTGATCGGACTTCGGCAAACTTATACCCCGCACCCCTGACGGTGAGGATGAAACGGGGGTTGTCGGTGTCTTTCTCGATCTGCGCCCGCAGACGCCGGATATGAACGTCCACCGTGCGGGGCGTTACAAAGGCGGAATCGCCCCAGACATGGTCGAGAATCTGGTCTCTTGTGTAGACCCTGCCCGGGTGTCGGGCAAAGAAAACAAGGAGCTTCCATTCCGTTGGACTCAGTTCGACCTTTTTCCCCTGAAACGTCACCTCGTGAGAACCGTAATCGATCTCGAGCCCACCGTACGAAAAGGTCTCCCTCTCGGGCTGCTTCTCCGCCTCTGTCCTCCTCAGAACCGCCCGAACCCTGGCAACGACCTCCCTCACGCTGAAAGGCTTGGTCACATAATCATCGGCCCCCATTTCCAGCCCGACGACCCTGTCGACCTCCTCGCCCTTGGCCGTCAGCATGATGACGGGGAGCGTCGCCGTTTCGGGATTCCCCCGGACGGATTTGCAGACCTCGATTCCTTGGATGCCGGGAAGCATGAGGTCGAGGATCACAAGGTCCGGTTTCTTTGCCTTCACCAGTTTGAGCGCCTCTTCCCCGTCGTAGGCCTTGATGACCGTAAAACCCTCCTTCTCTAAGTTGTAGGAGAGTAGCTCGACGATGTCTCTCTCGTCGTCCACAACGAGTATCTTCATGGCGGACCTTCCTAAAAAAGATGTTCGAGCAGTTCCCTTAGATTTTTTACCCTGACGAGGTCGAGCTTAGTCCCCGGAAGCTCACGAGAAGTAGTCCGCGGCATGATGCAGCGGCTGAATCCCATGCGTTCCGCCTCTTTGACCCTGACGTCCATCTGGCTGATCCCCCTTACTTCTCCGGTCAACCCCACCTCACCAAACACAACAGTCCCGGGGTCTATCGGGCGGTCGAGAAAACTCGACGCTACCGAGGAGACGATTCCCAGGTCGGCCCCCGGCTCGTCCACGCGGACTCCGCCCGCCACGTTCAGGAAGATATCGTGATTGCCAAGGTGAAGGCCGCAGACCTTTTCCATCACGGCCACGAGCAGCGACACCCGGTTGTAATCCACGCCGATAGACGTCCTTCGGGGCATCCCGAAACCGGTGGGACTGACGAGGGCCTGGAGTTCGATCAGGATGGGCCTCGTCCCTTCTATGCTCGGGACGACCACCGATCCCGCGGCCCCTTTCGGCCTCTCGGCGAGGAAAAACTCCGACGGGTTGGAAACCTCCACGAGGCCGCGGTCCCGCATCTCGAAGACCCCGATCTCGTTGGCCGGCCCGTAACGGTTCTTGATGCTGCGGATGATCCGGTAGGCATGCCCCGAATCCCCTTCGAAGTAAAGGACCGTGTCCACCATATGCTCCAGCACCCTGGGTCCGGCGATCGAGCCGTCCTTGGTCACATGACCGACGAGGAATGTCGGGACACCAGCCTTCTTCGCCTGGATGATCAACCTCTCCGATGCCTCGCGCACCTGGCCGACGCTGCCCGGTGCCGAGGATAGAGCGGAAGTATATACAGTCTGGATAGAATCCACGACCACGACGGCCGGGTTTATCTCCCGGATTTTCTGGAGGATGCCTTCGAGCGAAATCTCCACGAGGACCAGGAGTCTCGGCGACGAGGCACCGACCCTTTTGCCGCGTAGTTTGACCTGTCTGGCCGATTCCTCGCCGGTGACGTAGAGCACGGAGAGGCCCTTCACCGCCAGGTTCTGCATCATCTGCAGGAGAAGGGTCGATTTTCCGATCCCCGGGTCACCGCCCACGAGGATGGTCGACCCTGCGACGATACCCCCTCCCAGGACCCGGTCCATCTCGTCGATGCCGGTCCGGAGCCTTTCCCCCTCGTCCGCCTCTATCCTGTCGATGGGCGTAGCCGCCTCGCTGAACTGGAGGTCGCGGGAGGTTGCGGGGTCGGTCGCCCTGACCTCCTCCTCGACGAACTTATTCCACCCGCCGCAGGCCGGGCATTTTCCGAGCCATTTCGGGGACTGATAGCCGCAGTCCTGGCAGAAAAAGGAAGTCTTTACCCTGTCACGGGTGGTGGCCATGGATATCCGCCTTTCTGCGATGCTCGAGCGAACCGTGACGACTATATGAGCTTTTCCTCTGCCCGTCAACGACAAACAGGGAAAAACGCCTTGAACCGAAATATCTTGTGTAATCTCATTGACTCTGGTAGATAAACGAGCCGGTTAAGAGACCTTTGAAAAACGACCCTTCATGTCATTCCGACGGAAGTCGGAATCCAGAACAGATTGAAAACACTGGATTCCGTGTCAAGCACGTAATGACAACAAGGCGATTTAGTTACAAATTCAAAGGTCTCCTTAAAATCATATTGAGGTAGGCATATGCATAACCCGAATTTCAGCTCCGGACCGTGCAGCAAGCGGCCCGGGTGGAGCTTTGATGGTCTGAAAGATGCGGCTCTCGGCCGATCACACCGGTCCGCCCTCGGCAGGAGAAAGCTCAAAGAAGCGATAGAGAGGTCGAGGAGGATACTGAAAGTCCCCGACGACTACCTGCTCGGAATCCTCCCCGGCTCCGATACCGGCGCCTTTGAAGCGGCTATGTGGTCGCTTCTGGGACCGAAGCCGGTCACGGTGCTCGTATGGGAGAGCTTCAGCGAGGGGTGGGCGAAGGACGTCCAACAAGAGCTCAAGCTCAATCCCCGCATCCTGAGGGCCGACTACGGCAGGATCCCCGACCTCCATTCCGTTGATTGGAAGGGCGACGTCGTTTTCGTTGCAAACGGAACCACAAGCGGGGTGAGGATACCGGACTGGAACTGGATACCGTCGGATCGGGAAGGTTTGTCCCTCTGTGACGCCACGAGTGCCGTCTTTGCGATGGAAGTCGATTGGCCTAAAGTGGATGCCCTTACCTATTCCTGGCAGAAGTGCCTCGGCGGTGAGGCCGCCCACGGCATCCTGGTCTTGAGCCCGAGGGCCTTGAAAAGGATAGAATCCTACGACCCGCCCTGGCCCATGCCCAAGGTCTTTCGGATCAAGAAAAAGGGCAAGGTCGACACCGCCATTTTCGAGGGGGATACGATCAACACCCCCTCACTGCTCTGCGTCGAGGATTATCTCGACGCCCTCAAGTGGGCCGAAGGAATCGGGATAGAGGGACTTGTCAGGCGCAGTCTGGACAATTTCAGGGTCGTCGAAGACTGGGTGGCCGAGACCGACTGGGTGGAGTTTCTGGCCGAGTCGCCGGAAATCCGTTCTCATACATCCGTCTGCCTGAGCGTCAAGAACGACAGATTCAGGGCGCTCCCGAAAGAAAAGCAGTCGGCCTTCCTGAAAGGCATTGCCGATATCTTGGGCAAGGAGAACATCGCCCAGGATATAAATTCATATAAAGACGCACCCCCGGGGTTCCGATTCTGGTGCGGGCCGACGGTCGAACCTTCGGACGTACGGACGGCCCTTACGGCGCTGGACAAGGTATACCGGGAGAGGGTCTACACTTTGTAGGAGAGGAGCATTTTGACGATGAGAATTCTGGTAAGCGACACCCTCGATAAGGAAGGTATAGAAATATTGAAGCAGGCGCCGTCTATCGAAGTCGACGTGATGACCAACCTCACGCACGACGAACTGAAGGGCGTCATCAAGGATTATGACGGATTGGCCATACGAAGCGCCACGAAAGTGACCGCCGACGTCATCGAACGCGCCGAGAAGCTGAAAGTCATAGGACGGGCCGGGATCGGCCTCGACAACGTCGACGTCATCGCCGCGAGCAAGAAAGGTATCGTGGTCATGAACACCCCCGGCGGGAACACGATCACAACGGCCGAGCACACCATCGCCATGATGTTCGCCCTAGCGCGGAAGATACCCCAGGCGACGGCTTCCATGAAAGCCGGAAAATGGGAGAAGAACAAATTCATGGGCTCCGAGGTCTACAACAAGACCCTCGGCATCATCGGCATCGGCCGTGTCGGTTCCATCGTCGCCGACCGTGCCCTCGGCCTGAAGATGAACGTCATCGCCTACGACCCTTTCATCTCCCACGAGGCGGCGGAGAAACTCGGCATCACGCTCGTTTCTCTCGATGAGCTTCTGCAGCGATCCCACTTTATTTCCGTCCACACCCCAATGACGAAGGAAACAAGGGGCATGATCAATGCCTCCGCCTTCGCCAAGATGAGGGACGGCATTTTTATCATCAACTGTGCACGGGGTGGAATCGTCAGCGAAAAGGACCTTTACGACGCGGTCAAGTCGGGAAAGGTGGCGGGCGCGGCACTCGACGTCTTCGAGGAAGAACCGACGAAAAACACGGATCTTATTTCCCTTGACCGCGTCATCTGCACGCCCCATCTCGGGGCCTCGACGGAAGAGGCGCAGAAGAACGTGGCCATCGCCATCGCCGAGCAGATCGTGGACTACCTGACCAAAGGAGAGATCCGCAACGCCGTGAATTTCCCCTCCGTCACCGCAGAAATTCTTTCTCAGATTCAGCCCTATCTGGCGCTTGCCGAGAAGCTCGGCAAGTTCGAGGCCCAGATCGTGGCGGGTGGTATTGAGGAAGTCCACGTGGAATACAGCGGGGAGATCCTCAACTACAACGTCGCGCCAGTCACGATCTCTCTTCTCAAGGGTCTGCTGGAGCCTATCCTCAACGAGAACATTAACTACATCAACGCCCCGCTGGTGGCAAAGGAGCGCGGCATCAAGGTCATCGAATCCAGGAGCAGCGAGGTCAAGGATTTCACGAGTCTGATCTCGCTGACCGTGAAAACGAGGAAGGAAACGAGTTTCATCGCCGGTACCATCTTCGGCAGGCAGGACCCGCGGATCGTGAGGATCGGTGACTTCTCCATGGAGGTCATCCCTGAAGGTCACATGCTGGTTCTGTACAATTACGACAGGCCCGGTGTCATCGGGAACATCGGGACCACTCTGGGAAACAACAACATCAACATCGCGCGGTTTCAGTTGAGCCGCGAGCAGGTCGACGGCCAGGCCCTGGTTGTCCTGAGCACGGACAGCGTAGTTCCCGAAGAGGTGCTCCAAAAACTCTTGCACCTGCCGAACGTAATCTCCGTCAAGCAACTTGAAATCTGACGTATTCGGGGAGAGAGGCCATGAACAGTGTAGTTGTCGTCGGGACCCAGTGGGGCGACGAAGGTAAAGGAAAAATCGTAGACCTCTACGCAGAAGACGCCGACGTGATCGTCCGTTTTCAAGGAGGAAACAACGCCGGACACACACTGGTAGTCAGGGGAGAGCAGACGATCCTTCACCTGATCCCTTCCGGGATACTGCACAACCGTAAGGTCTGCATCATCGGAAACGGCGTCGTGGTCGACCCGGCCGTTCTCATCGGAGAAATCGACAACCTGACAAAGAGGAACCTCTTTCCGCCGGACACGAAACTGTATGTGAGCGAAAGGGCTCATATCATCATGCCTTACCACAAACGTCTCGACGCCGCCCGGGAAAACAGGAAGGGGGCTGGGAAGATTGGGACGACGGGTCGGGGTATCGGTCCGGCTTACGAGGACAAGGTATCCCGCGCGGGTATACGGCTCTGCGACTTACTCGACAGCGACGTTTTCCTGGACCGACTCCGACACAACGTGGAAGAGAAGAATTTCTTTCTTACCAAGCTATTCGGCGAAGAACCCGTCGACGGCGATAAGATTTTCTCCGAATACAGTGCCTACGCGGAAAGGCTGAGACCCTATGCCGCTAACACATCGGTCATCATCAACAGGGCGGCAAAGGAAAACAAGAAGATCCTCTTCGAAGGCGCACAGGGAACGCACCTCGACATCGATCACGGCACCTATCCTTTCGTGACCTCATCGAGCACGGTCGCTGGGAGCGCATGTTGCGGGTCGGGGGTCGGCCCCGGATGCATCAGGTCCGTTGTGGGCATTTGCAAGGCCTACACGACCCGCGTAGGCGGGGGTCCATTCGTGACGGAACTCGCCGACGAAGTCGGTACACGGCTTCAGCAGGTAGGACGAGAGTTCGGCGCCACAACGGGCAGGAAGCGCCGTTGTGGGTGGGTCGACATGGTTCAGGTCAGGGAGTCGATCCGGCTTTCCGGCATCACCGGGGTCGCCATCACAAAGCTCGACGTCCTCACCGGAATTGAAAAGTTGAAAATCTGCGTTAAGTACAGAAGCCCTCAGGGGGAGTACACGGATTCTGTCCCTTCCAACCTGAAGGAGCTTTCCCAGTGCGTTCCCGTCTTCGAGGAGATGGATGGATGGACGGAAGACATGAGTAAGGCGAGGCGCCTGCAGGACATGCCGGTAAAGGCGCGAAAGTACCTCGACCGTGTCGAAGAACTATTCGGCGTACCCATCATCCTCGTATCAGTCGGGGCGGACAGGGAAGAAACCGTCGTCGCTCAGAACCCCTTCTCGCTTTAGCAGTTCCTTCTTGACAGCAACGAAGCGTGCTGTTAAAAGTTGCACCTTTAAAATTGTGGGCCGTTAGCTCAGACGGTAGAGCAGCGGACTTTTAATCCGTTGGTCGCGAGTTCGATTCTCGCACGGCCCACCAATAAATGCTCATGGTATCAAGCGGTTAGCTCTTTCGGGTTGACCGCTTTTTTGCTCCACTCGCACCTGCGCCGTGATCGCGGTATAGGCATCACATCTGATACAGCGGCTCTTGCCCTCGGTCCAGTCTTCTAATATTTTCGGCCACCTCCCGCATGATCCCCTGTATGGACACATCCGTCGCTCCGCCTATGTGAGGAGTCGCCAGAACATTGTGCTTGAATATCGGGTCGTTCGGATCTACGGGCTCTTTCCAGAATACATCCAGGCCGGCACCGGCGATCGTCCCGGTGGAGAGGGCCTCTTCCAAGGCATCACGGTCAACCAAACCGCCTCTGGATAGATTGATCAAAAAGGCATCCCGCTTCATAGCCCGGAAAGACCGCCTGTTCAGCATATTCCTGCTCTCATCCGTCACCGGTAGGCAGAGGACGACGTAGTCGGACATGTTCAACAATTCATCCAACTCGGCTGGCGTTCCCGTCCATTCCAGGCCAAGCTCCTCTTTTGCCTTTTGCGGATCCTGGCGCTTGATACCTACCAACCGAACGCCGAAAGGTTTCAGCCTCTTTGCCAGCGCCCGGCCGATGCCTCCCAATCCGATGATTCCCACGGTCTTGCCGCGCAAGGCCCTGCCTCGAGGATAGCCCATAAGCCCGTTCGCAAAACTTTCCGGAATCTGCCGGACATTCCTCGACAGACCGAGCATCAGGTATATACCCAACTCAGCCACAGAATCGGCGTTCCCGGAAATATCGGCGGGGACATTCGCCACCCGGATATTCAAGCTCTTTGCCGCCTCTATATCTACGCCTTCCAGGCCGACCCCGCTTTGCTGGATAAGACGGAGTCGGTCCGCCTCGACAAGGTGCGCTTTACTGACGACGGTCATCGTCGGTATCAAAACGTCAAATCCTCGCAAGCTGTCGAACCCAAAGCGTCCGGTGGGTACGAATTCATGCTCAGGCAACTCTTTCCTGAGCATTCCCAAGACCCCACCCCAAGCATCTTCATGCGCCGCAAACAGGATCTTCATGCTCTTTCTCTCCAAGTCTCTGGCCTATTTCTCCTTCACATCCCGACCGACGGAAAACGCCTTGCCCAGAAACGCCCCGAGACCATAATACCTATTCGCTTCAGGGGCGTACAAGATCGGTTTAACCTTCTCGACGTCCAATTGTCCCTGTCCGTCAAGGACATCTTCATCAGCCTTCACGTCCAGTATTTCCCCGATGAATTGGGTATGCAGCCCAAGCTCAACCTTTTGAATCAGACGGCATTCCAGCGCGAACGGGAATTCTTCGATGTACGGGGCGTTGACTATGTTGCTCTTTACCGGCGTCA
>Ga0116147_1005497_pt1 | contig 10758 bp, 8 predicted proteins | sample AD_JPNHG3_MetaG_FD_89749 | JGI IMG/M metagenome (GOLD analysis project Ga0116147, IMG submission 89749) | Active sludge microbial communities of municipal wastewater-treating anaerobic digesters from Japan - AD_JPNHG3_MetaG | ecosystem: Engineered > Bioreactor > Anaerobic > Digestate | place...
CCCCGCCCCTGATACCGCTCATCGACCACAAAGGCCGTGTTGGGATAGGTGTTTTCCCGCCGGCGCGTATATCTTCCTTCGGCAATGATCCGCTCCATGCCCGCCTCTTCCACGGTCCCGACGATGGACATCACCCGCCGGTAATCCACGTTGACGTACTCCTGCATCTCTTCATGGGGCATCGTCTGGATGGGGCTGAAGTAGCGATAGTAAACGGCCCGGTCGGAAAACCGATAGAAAAGCCGGCGCATCTCCTCTTCGTCGGAAGGCTTGATGGCCCGGAAACGGATCCGTAGTCCGTCCTGGAAGGTATGCTCAACGGTGAGATACTCCGGATAGAGCGCCGCCGCTTCCTTGAGATAGATTTGATCCGCATAGAGGATATTGGCCCGTTTCGCTTCCGCTACCAAAGCGGCCCGGTCGTCGGGATGAGCGATGTCGATCAGGGACTGGGCCCGCTCCCGGATGGTACGGCCGGCAAGCGAGGCGATCCCGTAGTCGGTGACGATCAAATCAAGGGATTCACGGTTGGTGAACTGGTTCGGAAATTCCGCCACGGAGACCAGAATATTCGCCTCCCCGCGGAGGTTCCGGCTCGGCAGGGCGATGATCGTCCGCCCGCCCGGAGAGTATTCCGCGCCGGCAAAAAACTCCTGGGCCTGGCCGGGGCTGCCGGTGACGTTGCCCCGACCGATCTGCAGGGCGATGTTGCCGGTGAGGTCCACTTTCCGCGCCGGGATCACGACGATCATCTTCTCGTTCATGCTGATCCGCCGGCGTTCGGAAACGATGTCGATGCCCTGGAACTCCACCAGGGGGTTGCGATCGAGCCACTGCATCAGTTCCCGCGACCCCTGGGCGTAGGAGGTGAGGGACTTCCCCCGGAAATAGCCTTTCATCCGGTTGTTGACGGCGCCGCACCTGACGAGATCCATCAGGGGATCCGTGAAGAAGAAGGTGTGGACACCGAGGTTCCGTTTCTGCATGAGATGACGCCCCAGGGCCTCGAACAGGGGGCCGTTGTAAAAGGAGATGCAACTGCCGTCTTCGATCATGGCCGCTACATTGGCCGCGACCCGGTCCAGGGCGTCGTTGACCGGCCAGCGGGGGAAATAGAGCGGCGGTTCCGTCGCCTTTACCAGATAATGAAACTGATCGACGTGCACGAAGGTGTTGCCCATGGTCCGGGGAACCTGGTCGTTTATTTCCCCCACGACGAGGGTGGCCTTTTCCATGGCATACTTGGCGGCATCGACGGAGACGCCGAGGCTGGCATAACCGGAGGCATCGGGAGGCGTAATCTGCACGAAAGCCGCATCCACCCGGATCGCCCCCGATTCGAGCAGACGGGGGATCCGGGAGATCCGGCTGGGGATGAGATCGATAGAACCGGAGGTGACGGCGTCGCTGGCCAACCAGCCGGAGAAGAAGGTTTTCAGCCGGAAGCGGCCCGCCGGGGATCTTTTATGGGAGGTGACGGCATCGCTGAGGCTGATGAGCTGCAACAGCTCCAAATCCTTGAGGTTTTCGAGGGGGGAAGCGATGAGGTGCCGAACCAGGGTGCGAGGTTCCGCCGCCCCCGTACCGAGAAAGATGCTCATGCCGGGCTTGACCTCCTCAAGAACCCGCTCCGGCGTTACCAGTTTCTTTGTCCAGTCCGGCAGCTGGTCTTCAGGCATGACCATCCCCCCTGCGTCGGCGGCTATTTCTCAAGACAAATAAGGGCGGATAATTCCTCTTTTTCTTTTGCCCCCGAAAATGAATCTCTAAACTGTCGATTTCATTGGTCATAACATTTCCTCCCCTTTAATTTCGCCAAAATATCATATCTGTCAGGAAATTGCAGCGGCGATTCTTCGCCGCAGGCAGGCCGCCCGGAACCAGACCGGCGCGGCAGGCCCTGTATGAGAAGCCGGTCCGGGACGACACGATGCTTCCGGCCCGGGGCCTTTTCTCTGTTGACGCCGCGGGAAAAAATGAATAAAGTTGATCAATGATAGAAACTTTCGTGGAAAACGCCGCCCGGTATCTTCAGGATTCGGCCCTCCTGGCCTATCTGGCCGTGTATGTGGGGGGGGTACTGGTAAGTTTCACCCCCTGCACCTATCCCGTCGCCCCCCTGACCGTGGCCTTCATCGGGGCCCGCAGCAGCGGTTCGAGATCCAAGGGCTTTTTCCTTTCCCTCGTCTACGTCTTCGGCATGTCCCTGACCTACACGGCCATCGGCGCTGTCGCGGCCCTGACCGGGAAGCTGTTCGGCCAGGTCCAGAGCAATCCCTGGGTGTTCTTTATCATGGCCAATATCTGCATCCTCATGGGCCTCTCCATGCTGGACGCCTTTACCTTGCCCATCCGGACGCCCCGGTTCGTAACCCGCCTCCAGCCCCGGGAAAAGACCCGGGGCGCCGTCGGCGCCTTCCTCGTCGGCGCCGCCTCCGGTCTCGTCATGGGCCCCTGCACCGCCCCGGTCCTGGCCGTCCTGCTGAGTTTTGCCGCCACCCGGCAGAGCATCCCCTACGCCATGTCCCTCCTCTTCGTTTTCTCCTTCGGCATGGGCACCCTGCTTATCATCCTCGGCACCTCTGCGGGCGTCCTGGCCAATCTTCCCCGCTCGGGAATGTGGATGACCCGGGTGAGTAAATTTTTCGGCTGGCTCATGATCGCCGCGGGCGAGTATTTCCTCATTCAGGCGGGCATGCTCTGGGGATGAATATTCAAACCGTGCCCACACCCGCAGCCGGGCTTAACGAAAGAAGTGACTATGCCGCTGCCCGGCGACGTTTTCACACCCAACAGCGAGGAGGTAAAATCGATATGCTCCGTAAAACCGTTTTCCTGGTCATCGCCATCCTGGTCATCCTGCCGGCAGCCGCGACCGGTGGTCATGCCGAGGAGTGGGCGCCGCTGTTCAGCATCCGGGACACAAACGGCCGGGTTTTCAGCATGAGCGACCACAGCAGGAAGACCGTGCTGCTCATCTTCGGGACCACCTGGTGCCCCTCCTGCCGCGCCGAGATCCCCCACTTCAAGGAGATATATCGAACTTACGCCCCGCGGGGGCTGGTGATGGTCGGCATCGACATCCAGGAACCGGTGGTGAAGGTCGCCCGTTTTGTTGACCGGCATCAGTTGCCCTACCGGGTCCTGCTGGATGAAACGGGAAGCGTGGCGGCCGCTTACGGCGTCCGGGGTGTCCCCACGATGGTCCTTGTCAAGAACGGCAAAGTCGTCACCCGCAACTACCGTGAGGTGGACGGCACCCTGGCCGGTTTGTTCTCCAAGTAAAAATGGATTTATGGGGATCTCTGCATAGAAGGTTCAGGGGTCCGGGGGCGGCCGGCGCCGGTGCCTGAGGGTCAGGCAGTTGCGCCCCTCCCGGCGGCAGTAAGTGATCTCGTCCATCACCCGGGAGATGATGTGGAGGCCCATACCCCCTTCGGGAAGGTTTTGCTTGCAGCGGGGGTCGTAATCGAGCCGGGGCCGACACGAAAGATCCAGGGGCTTCCCCTCGTCGCAGATCTCGAAGACGACCTCGTCCCCGTCAACCGTGACGATCACCTCCACATCACGACCGGCCTGCCCATCATAGGCGTGCTTGATGGCGTTGTTGACCGCCTCGACAACCGCCAGTTCCAGGCGGAAGGCAACGATCCTGTCCATGCCCAGCTGGGTGCATATCCCCCGCACCGCATATCCGACCATGAAAACCTGATCGAGGCGGCTGTCGATACTTACCCTGAGGCGACCCTGCGGGGGGGGATGGACGCTCATTTGCAATCAAGATCCGGGCATCCCGGCTATGGCCTCCTCTACGGAAGGCAGGATCCGAAAAACCCGGTTCATCCTGGTGAGGCGAAACAGGCTCATAACCGTTTCCCGGGGGTTGCAGATGGCAATCTCGCCTGTCCCGCCCAGGGCCTTCAAAGAGGAAACGATGGCCCCCAGACCGGTACTGTCGATAAAATCCACTGCCGCCAAATCGAGAACGATATAGCGCTCCCCCCGCTGAATCAGCTCGACGAGTTTTGTTTTGAAAACGGCGGCGGCAGCGGCGTCGAGGCGTCGCTCCATAGGTCTGACCACCATCACCAAGCCATGTTTTTCTTCTTCAACCCTCATTTCCGCCTCCTCGATACTCTATGCCCAAGAGGGTAATGTCGTCCTGGGGACTTTGACCGGCCAGGAAAGAATCTATCTCCCCGACGATCTTCTCCATCATGACCCCGACGGGACGGTCTTTCACCGCCGCCAGGAAGCGATAAAATCGTTCCTCCCCATATACTTCTCCCGGCGTGCGCCGGCAATCGCTCACCCCGTCGGTGTAGACGACGAGTTTGTCCCCCGGGGACAGGACGACCGTCCCCTCTTCAAAGGGGAGAATCCCCCCCAGACCGATGATAGGACCGCCCCGGACAAGCAGTTCGCAGGGTCTCCCGGAACCTATGAGTACGGGCGGGGGGTGTCCGGCGCTGCTGTAGGTCAGCAGACCCTCCCGCAGGGAGATGACCCCATATACCATGGTGAAAAACTTGTCGAAACGTTCCAGGGGGTACTCCCGGTCCAGGGCCGCCAATACCTCCCGGGGTGCCGCAAAAAACTCCCGGCCCTTTTCGTCCCGGTCATGGTGGGGCTGCAGGAACTGGGAAACCGATACCGTCACCAGGGCGGCGGGAACACCGTGACCGCTGACGTCGAGCATATAGAAAGCCAGCCGCTCCTCGTCGATGGAAAAGACATTGAAGATATCCCCGCCGATGGTCTCGCTGGGGATGTAGCGCCAGGCCAGTTCACAGGCCGGCAACGCCGGCAGGCGATGGGGAAGGAGGCTCTGCTGGATCCCCGCCGCCGCCCGCAGGTCCTCGTCCAGGCGCCGCTGCTTCTCCCGGAGTTCCCGGTTGGCCGCCAGGACCTCCCGGGTAAGCAGGCTGATCTTCAGATGGGTCCTGACCCGGGCCAGAGTTTCCCCCCGGTCGAAGGGTTTGGTGATGTAATCGGCCCCGCCGATCTCCAGACCCCGGATCTTGTCCCGGCTCTCCCCGAGGGCGGAAAGGAAGACCACGGGGATGTCCCGGGTTTGGATGTTGTCTTTCAGTGCGGCACAGACCTCGTAGCCGTCCATCCCGGGCATCATGATATCCAAAAGGACGAGGTCGGGAAGGGGGGCGGCGGCGAGCATCGCCAAACCCGCCGGTCCGTCGGCGGCTTCGCTGACCTCATAGCCGGCCTTCCCGAGCATCATCTTCATGAGGTTCCGGCTGTCTTCACTGTCGTCGATAATCAGGATCCGCTCCCCCATGCCCTATCGAATCCCCCATATGTCCCGGGCATAACCGGCGATGGTGCGGTCGCTGGAGAATCTACCCATCCGGGCGATGTTGACGGCCGCCCGGCGCGTCCAGAGGACCTCATCCCCGTAATCCCGCCCGACCCGCTCCTGGGCCTCCTGATAGCTCAGCAGATCGGGAAGATGGAAATAGAAGTCCCCCCCGGCGATGATCCGATCCCACACCCAGCGGCTGAGATCGCGCTCCCGGGGACTGAAGAGGCCGTCACGAAGGGCGTCCATAACCCTCCGGATGGGGGGATGGTGGCGATACCACTCCCCGGGGTCGTAGCCGCCGGTCCGGCGGAACCGGCGGACCTCCTCGATCGTCAGGCCGAAGATATAGATATTTTCCGCCCCGACCTCATCGCGAATTTCGATATTGGCGCCGTCGAGGGTCCCGATGGTCAGGGCGCCGTTGAGGGCGAACTTCATGTTTCCCGTCCCCGAGGCCTCGGTGCCCGCCGTGGAGAGCTGCTCGCTGAGGTCGGCCGCCGGGATGATTCGCTCGGCCAGGGAGACACGGTAGTCGGGGATGAAAACGACCTTGATGAACTCCGCCGCCCGGGGATCGCCGTTGATCACCTCCCCCAGACAGTGGATGAGTTTGATGATCTGTTTGGCCTGCCAATACCCCGGCGGCCTTGCCGGCAAAGATATGGGTCCGCGGGATCGGGGGCACCCACCCGTCCTCGACCAGGAGCAGGTACTCGTAGACGATATACAGGACCTTCAAAAGCTGGCGTTTATACTCGTGAATGCGCTTGGCCTGGACGGCGAACAGACTCTCCGGGGATACAGAGACCCCGGTGGTTGCGCGGATGACTTTTTGCAGATCCTCCTTGTTTCGTTTCTTGACGTCCCCCAGGGCCGTCAGGAAGGACCGGTCTTCGGCAAAGTCCTCAAGCCGGCGCAGCTCCGGAAGGTCAACGACCCAGGTGTCGCCGATGGTGGCGGTAATCAACTCGGCCAGACGGGGATTGGCCTTGAGGAGCCAGCGGCGCGGCGTTATCCCGTTGGTCTGATTGCCGAAGCGTTCCGGCCAGAGGGCGTGGAAATCGGGAACCAGCTCGTTTTTGATCAGCTCGGAATGGAGGGCGGAGACGCCGTTGACGGCATGGGAACCCACAACCGCCAGATATGCCATCCGCACCTTCTTTTCCGGGTCCTCCTCGATCAGGGACATCCGCCCCATCCGGTCCGGGTCACCGGGCCAGCGGCGCTCGATTTCCGCCAGGAGACGGCGGTTGATTTCGTAGATGATTTGGAGATGGCGGGGCAACACCTTCTCCAGCAGTGCCACGGGCCATTTTTCCAGGGCCTCGGACAGGAGGGTGTGGTTCGTGTACCCCAGAGTCGCCACGGTTATCTCCCAGGCCCTCTCCCAGGGCAGCTCGTATTCATCGACCAATTGGCGCATCAGTTCCGCCACGGCCAGGGCAGGGTGGGTATCGTTCATCTGGATGGCCGTTTTTTCCGGAAAGGCGTCGAAAGAGACATGCCGGTGACGGTAGCGGCGGATGATATCACGCAGGGCGCAGGCCACGAGAAAATACTCCTGGATGAGCCGCAGCTCCCGGCCGGCCGCAAAGCTGTCGGCGGGGTAGAGGACCTTGGAAACCGTTTCGGCAGCGATCTTGTCCTGGACCGCCCGCAGATAATCCCCTTCGTTGAAGATCTCCGTATCGAATTCCGAAGAGGCCCGGGCGGCGTAGAGACGCAGATAGTTCACGGTTTTCCCGCCGTATCCCGCCACCGGCATATCGTAAGGAACGCCGACAATCACCTGCCAGTCCAGCCACATGGGATTATAACCCCCGCGGCGGTCCACGCCGTGCTCGATGCGCCCGTAGACGGGTACGAGGCAAGCCTCGTCGGCCCGTTCCAGCTCCCAGGGGTCCTGGCGGGAAGGCCAGAAATCCGGTTTCTCCCGTTGATATCCGTTCTCGATCACCTGTTTGAAGAGACCGAACTCGTAATGAAGGCCGTAACCGAAACCGGCGATTCCCAACGTCGCCATGGAATCCAGAAAGCAGGCCGCCAGGCGCCCCAGACCTCCGTTTCCCAGCGGGGCGTCCCTTTCTTCCTCCCGGAGACTCTCGAGATCCAGGCCGGCGGCGGTCAGGGCCTCCTGAAATATTTCGTAAAGGCGCAGATTGAGGAGATTGTTTCCCAGGGATCTCCCGATCAGAAATTCCAGGGACAAATAATAGACGCGCTTTCGATCTTCCCGGACATAGCGGCGCTCCGTCTCGATCATCCCGTCGATGAGCCGGTCCCGCACCGCCAGGCAGAGGGACTTGAAATAGTCGCCGGCGCTCGCCTCCCGCCGGTCTTTGCCCAGGGTGTACCGGAGATGCCTGTAGAGGTCTTCCATAATCACCGGCCGGTCACGGCCGGCCCCGGCAACCGCTTCGTTCCCCATTATTCAGACCTCTTGCCGGAATAATCTCCGTCCGCCCCTTTCCCGCACTTTCCCTCGATGCAGGACATAATTGTCTCCATCAGGCGGGCCTTTTTAATCGGTTTGGTCAGATGGGCGTCACAACCCGCCGCGAGGCTTTTCTCCGCATCTTCCTTCAGGGCGTAAGCCGTCAGAGCCACGATGGGGGTATGCCGGCGCCCCTGTTCCCGCTCCCAGGACCTTATGTGCCGTGTGGCCGAGTAACCGTCCATGACGGGCATCTGCATGTCCATGAGCACCAGGTCGTAATCGCCGCCTGAAAATTTTTCCACCGCCTGCGCCCCGTTTTCCGCCATCTCCACCGTGTAGGGGGTGTTCTTGAAGTAGGCCGCCATGAGGAACCGGTTGTCGTCCGAATCGTCCACCAGCAGGATGCGCAGAGGCCGTGCCGTCGTCCGGGGCGCCGGGACGGTCGCGGCCGCGGGCATGGCCGCCGTCCCGTTCTTCCGGTTTTCCACGGCTCTGACTACGGCCCGCAAGAGTTCCGCCCGTTTCACCGGCTTGACCAGATAATCGGCAATGCCCATCGCCGCCGCCTGGGCGACATCGGGACCACGGCTCTCCGAGGTCAGCATGAGAATGACCGTCCCCGCCAGCTCCCGCTCCTGCCTGATTACCGCTGCTGTTGCCAGGCCGTCCATCTCCGGCATCCGCTGATCCAGCAACACGACCTCGAAAGGCTCCCGGCGCTGGTGGGCCTTCTGCAGCAGCGTCAGGGCCTCCCGGCCGTTGTCGCTCGAGGTGACGTTTCCGCCCACTCTGGTCAGGGTTTCCTGGAGAATCAGGCGATTGGTGGCGTTGTCGTCAACGACGAGGATCCGCAGCCCCGCCAGATCGATTTCCGGTTGCGCTTCGGAAGCGACGCCCCCCCCACCGCCGCGCTTGAAGCGGGCCGTAAAATGAAAGACGCTCCCCCGGCCGAACTCGCTCTCCAGCCAGATCCTTCCCCCCATGAGTTCCACCAGTTGGCGGGAGATGGTCAAACCCAGTCCGGTGCCGCCGTATTTTTTGGTGGTGGAGGCATCGGCCTGGGTGAAGCGTTCGAAAATCCGCTCCTGTTTGTCCGCCGGGATCCCGATGCCCGTGTCCCGGACGGAAAAATGAAGGAGACAGTCATCGTCCTTTCCATGGGGGCCGTCGGATGCTGCGCAATCCACCTTGACGATGATCTCCCCCGTCTCGGTGAACTTGACGGCATTGCCGACGAGATTGATGAGGACCTGCTGGAGGCGGGCGGCGTCGCCCAGGAGGTCCATACAGACATCGGGGGCAAGCACGCAGGCCAGCTCGATGTTTTTTTGATGGGCCCGCACGGACATAATTTCGCAAGTTTTCTCTACTACTTCACCAAGATGGAAGGGAGATTCGTCCAGGGCGAGACGCCCCGCTTCCACTTTTGATAAATCGAGAATGTCGTTTATCAAACTCAGCAGGCTCTCGCCGGCGGAACGGAATATCTGTAGATACTGCTGTTGTTCCGGGTTCAACGGCGTTTCGGCCAGGAGGTCCGCCATGCCGATGATGGCATTCATGGGCGTGCGGATCTCGTGACTCATGCCGGCCAGAAATTCGCTCTTGGCGATATTGGCTGCCTCGGCTGCCTCTTTCGCCTCCATCAGGGCCTGCTCCGTCATCTTGAGGGAGGTGATGTCCTCCTGGATGCCCACAAAATGGGTTATTTCCCCGGCGGAGTTTTTGATCGGCGATATGGAAGCCGAGGCCCAGTAATAGCCGCCGTCTTTCTTCCGGTTGTGAAAAATGCCCTGCCAGATCCTCCCGGAGCAGATCGTCTCCCACAACACCCGGTAATCCTCCGCCGTCTTATCTCCCGATTTCAGGATCCGGGGGTTCCGCCCCGTCGCCTCCCCGGCGGTGTACCCCGTCAGCTCCGTAAAACGGGGATTCACATAATCGATCTTGCCGTCCGGGGTAGTGATGATCACCGCCACCGGACTCTGTTTTACGGCCTGGGAGAGCTTGCGCAGTTCCTCCTCCGCCTGACGGCGGGCGGTGATGTCGCTCCCGATCCCCAGGAAGCCCGTTATCTCACCCTCCACGTTCCGCAACGCCGTCACGGACAGGGACACGGGGAAACGACTCCCGTCTTTCCGGATGTAAGTCCACTCCTGTTCATCGGCGATACCGAGGCGGGCCTTGGCGACAAAAACCTCGAAGCCCGGCGCGATGTCCGTTCCCAGTTCCCGGGACAATTCCTCCGCCCGGAGCCGGATCTCCTCGGGAGCATGAAAGATCGCCGGGGTATGGCGGCCGATCAGTTCTTCGGCCTGCCAGCCGAGCCAGCGCTCGGCGGCGGCGTTGAAGGTCTTGATCGTCCCGTCCGGACCGGTGGAGATGATGGAGTAATCGGCTCCATCCAGGATGGCGCGCTGCAGTACCGAGAGCTCCCGGAGGCGGATCTCCCGCTCCTGGATCATCCGTTCGGATTCCTTGATCTCGCCGATGTCCCGGATCGTCACCAGATTGGCCGTCCCCTCTCCCAGGGGAATCCGCGTCCCCAGCCCTTCGACCCAACGCTCCTGGCCCCGGTTCGTGATCACCCTGTAGCGACTCAGATAACCGCCGCCTCCATCCCGGACATTCAGCAGATCGTTGAGGACGGTCGCAAAATAATCGGGGTGGATGAACTCGGCGGCGTTGCGACCGATGCCCGCTTCCGGCGAAGCCAGCTCGACCAGATCGGCGGCCGCCTGATTCGCGAAGATGATGACGCCGTTCCAGTCGAGGATCAGCAAGGCGTCCAGCATATGATCCACAATGCTGTGGAAAAGGGATTCCGTAATCACCAGGGGGGGATCGGCGGGGGGACGATTTTCCTTTGCTTCCTTCATAATTCAATCATAATTAAATTGCGGCCGATGTTACCCGGACCCGAAATCAAACCCCCATGACGGCACGCCGTCACAAGGCAGGATGAAAACGGCGGGACACGCTCCGCCTTGTCCGCAGCGGC
>Ga0116147_1005519_pt1 | contig 10735 bp, 9 predicted proteins | sample AD_JPNHG3_MetaG_FD_89749 | JGI IMG/M metagenome (GOLD analysis project Ga0116147, IMG submission 89749) | Active sludge microbial communities of municipal wastewater-treating anaerobic digesters from Japan - AD_JPNHG3_MetaG | ecosystem: Engineered > Bioreactor > Anaerobic > Digestate | place...
CCGCGAACTGGCCAGCAGGTAATTGTTTTCGGCGAGTACATGAGCTGTGCGAAATCCTTTTCCGATGGATCCTCTTATGTGTACTTGGTCGGTGGGTGTGAATTTTACATGAAATCTTGGCGTAACAAAAAATCCGTATTGGCTGCTGTAGTCGGCCCGAATACCACCCAACAAAATGAGTTGATCGTTTAGATTATAAGTATATTGGGCGTACGCCCCTGTTACGGTTTCGTTGCGATCGTACGAAGCCATGCGCAGCATTTCATCGAAGCCGTCGTGGTTGACGCTTAATCCCGCACTTAAGGCATGTGCGTGCGAAAATTCTTTTTCGAAAATGAGGCTCAGATAGAGGTTTTTTTGATTGACGTCGTAACGCGTGGTGTCGTATATCGATTTCTGATCGTGAACCGATCCCGATGCTATAAGGGCAGTACTGGTCATCAAATTGTTCTCGTTCACAACGGAATACGCTTGTTTGGTGTAGAATTCGCCTCTGTTGGTTTTCAGTGAGATGAGATAAGGATCGGGAAAGTCGTGATGTTGGCTATCCTGACCGCCGGTACGATTTTCGTGAATGTATTTTATCCCGTATTGCGATGCATAATTGCCGGTTTGATGATTCCATCGGTTCATCAGGTTGACCTGTTCGGTTTTCGGGTAATCAAGAAACCCATCGTTGTTGCAATCGTGAGCCTGTGTATCATTAGAATAATGGGCAAAGAGAGCCGTGTGCAGATAATCGTTGATCAGGATGCTCGCGTCGGCATTTGCTTCGATGCGCTTTGCATCGTTGGCGAAGAGGTTCATAGAAAATTTGTCCATGGTTTGAGGCTTTTTGTATTCCACGTCTATCTGACCTGCCAATGCTTCGTAGCCATTCTTCACCGATGAAGTACCCTTCGAGATGTAAATCCCTTCCATCCACGGACCGGGAACGTAATCCATGCCGAAAGAGGAGGATGCTCCGCGAAAATTCGGATAATTTTCGGTTAACATTTGTACGTAGGTGCCTGCAAGTCCGAGAAGTTTGATTTGTTTTGCGCCGGTGGCCGCATCGTTGTAAGCCACATCGACCGAGGGATTAGTCGTAAAGCTCTCTCCCAGATTGCAGCAGGCATCTCTTCGGATTTCGCCCATCGTTATCTTCTGTGTCTGCAAGATGGACGAACGTTGCGTAACTGTGCCGGGAGTTCGTTTGGTGATAACCACCTCCTCGAGCAATCGGGAATCTTCTTTCAGAATAATTTCAATTTGCTCATCTACACCTTCAATATGAATGTGTTGTGGAACATAACCGGCATAAGTTACAACCAAATGTTCCTGTTGATCTGATTTATCGATTTCGAAATAGCCGTTATTATCGGAAACGGTTCCCTTTTTCGATTTTTCCCAGTAGATATTCGCCCCAATGACGGGCTGTCTTTTTTCGTCATACACATGTCCGTGTACTTTGTCCGAAGCAGTTATGGGTAGGGCTGCAACAAATGAAAACAGTATAAATATAATATTTTTCATAACTAATTGATCTGATGAATAATAAATAAGAAATACACATCAATAAAAATGTGTAGAATTTTTACTTGCCCGAAAAGTCAGACAAGTTGTTTTATTCATCAAATAATCAGTGTAGTCAGCAGCGAGAAATATTCTGCTTTGCTTTGGTGAGGAGGTTTTTGAGTAGCCGGATCTACGGAACCGATCAAAGGTGTAACATCCGATAAGAGTTTCGATGAAGGTATCAGGGCAGAGAGAGAATGTGCCAGATAGAAGGAAAGAGGCTCTACTCCTGGATTATTGTTTGAAGTTGATTCCCAAAGGACCGAAATTCTTTCCACGCCACACTCATCAGGGGTACTTGCAAGATGTGGGGTGCAGCTATGCTCGTCGAAATGCGTAATCAATCCGTTCAAATGATGATGATGGTGCAGTTCGCAGCATGTGTCACCGATTACGGCCTCAACACCTTCCGCACGACAATCGTCACAGCAATAGAAAAAAATGTTCACTCCCGAACCGCCGTAGGCGATTAGAGAAGCAAGCAAGACGGCGAGGAATGTGAGGATGTTTTTTTTCATACGGACGCAAAATTATCTATTTAGAGTGAGTGGTAGAATGAATAAAAGTTAAAAATGCCTAATAGAATTTTGTTTTTACCTGGTAAACTTTTCTTAACCCTTCTTCGCCTGACGATTTTCGAATTTTATTTCCAAATCTGCTTTCTATAAATCACAAAATCATTACATTTGCATTCCCAAAAAACAATTAAGGAACAAACAGTAACCCGACCTTTTGTGCACAACATACTGCTCAATGGCAATCGTCAGGGTTCGAAGAATGAAAAATATGATTAAAATTACTTTTCCCGACGGATCGGTTCGTGAATACAAGGAAGGAATCACGTCGTTAGAAATAGCCGAAAGTATCAGTCCGCGACTTGCGCAGGAAGTGCTTGCCGCAAGTGTGAATGGCGAAACATGGGATTTGACGAGGCCTATCGGACACGATGCAACTGTGAAGTTGCTGAAATGGGAAGACGAAGAAGGCCGTCATGCCTACTGGCACTCGTCGGCTCACCTCATGGCCGAAGCGTTGCAAGAGCTGTATCCGGGTATCAAATTCGGCATCGGCCCTGCTATCGAAAACGGATTTTATTACGATGTCGATCCGGGCGAAGGTGTCGTTATCAAGGAATCCGATTTTCCGGCTATCGAAAAGAAAATGTTGGAGTTGAGTGCTGCAAAAGAAGAAATTCGCCGCCAAAGCATCAGCAAGGCCGATGCCGTTAAAATGTTTTCGGAACGCAACGAAAACTACAAAGTGGAGCTGATCAACGAATTGCAGGACGGAACCATCACCACCTACACTCAGGGCAGTTTCACCGATCTTTGCAGGGGTCCGCATTTGCCCAACACTTCGTATATTAAAGCCGTAAAAATACTGAGTGCGGCAGGTGCCTATTGGCGTGGCGACGAGAAACGGCCGCAATTGACACGTCTTTACGGCATCACTTTCCCGAAGAAAAAAATGCTCGACGAGTATCTGGTTATGCTCGAAGAGGCCAAGAAACGCGACCATCGTAAAATTGGCAAGGAACTCGAATTGTTTGCCTTTTCGTCCAATGTGGGAGCAGGTTTACCTTTATGGTTGCCCAAGGGAACACAATTGCGTCTGCGATTAGAAGATTTCTTGAAAAAAATCCAAAACGAATTCGACTATCAGCAGGTAATTACGCCACACATCGGAGCAAAACAACTGTATGTAACTTCGGGACACTATGCAAAATATGGAAAGGATTCATTTCAACCTATCCATACCCCTGAAGAAGGGGAAGAATTTTTGCTCAAGCCGATGAACTGTCCGCACCACTGCGAAATATACAAAGCTTTTCCCCGCTCTTACAAGGAACTTCCGCTCAGGCTTGCCGAATTCGGTACAGTCTATCGTTACGAACAAAGCGGCGAACTCCACGGACTTACCCGCGTGCGCGGCTTTACGCAGGACGATGCCCATATCTTCTGTACCCCCGACCAGGTGAAAGGGGAGTTTCTGAAAGTAATGGACATCATCTTCATCCTTTTCAAAGCTCTCAACTTCGAAAACTTCGAAGCACAAATATCCCTTCGCGATCCCAACGACAAGGACAAATACATCGGTAGCGAAGAGAATTGGGAAAAAGCAGAAGCAGCTATTGTGGAAGCTTGTGCCGAAAAAGGATTGAAAGCCAAAGTAGTACTCGGCGAAGCCGCTTTTTACGGACCAAAGCTCGATTTTATGGTAAAAGATGCGCTTGGCCGCCGTTGGCAGTTGGGGACTATTCAGGTGGATTATAATTTGCCCGAACGTTTCGAACTGGAATACACCGGCGCGGACAACCAAAAACACCGTCCCGTAATGATTCACCGTGCACCATTCGGTTCGATGGAACGATTCGTGGCCGTGCTCATTGAGCATACTGCAGGTAAATTTCCGTTATGGCTCGCGCCTACGCAGGCGGTGGTTTTGCCCGTTAGCGAAAAACACAATGAATATGCACAACACGTAGTGAAGACGTTGAAAAAACATGAAATTCGCGCCGAAGTGGACGATCGTAACGAAAAAGTCGGCCGCAAGATTCGCGATAATGAGCTTAAACGCATTCCTTATTTGCTCGTTGTGGGAGAAAAAGAAGCGGAAAATGAAGAAGTATCCGTGAGAAAACAAGGCGGAATTGATTTAGGTTCAATAAAATTACTTACTTTTGCACAAAATGTCACTCAGGAAGTCAAAGAAATGATGAACTGGGAGCGAACGAATTAAACCATTCAAAATAAAAATATCTAAAATAGCGAAACAAACAAGAGCTGAATGAATTACAACTCCAAAGATTCAAAAGACCTATATCGGATCAATGAACGCATCCGAGTACCCGAAGTCCGTTTAGTAGGAGACAATGTAGAACAGGGAATTTATCCCACGCGAGAGGCTTTGAGAATGGCTCAGGAACAGGAGCTCGATTTGGTGGAAATATCCCCAACGGCGAATCCGCCTGTATGTCGCATCGTCGATTATCAGAAATTTGTTTATCAGCAGAAGAAGAAACTCAAAGAACAGAAAGCCAAATCGGTGAAGGTTGTTGTAAAAGAAATTCGCTTTGGCCCGCAAACCGATGATCACGATTACAACTTTAAGTTGAAACATGCTCAAAATTTTTTGAGCGAAGGTGCAAAAGTGAAAGCCTTCGTATTTTTTAAAGGTCGTTCAATCTTGTTTAAGGAACAGGGAGAAGTACTTTTATTAAAATTTGCCAACGATTTGGAAGACTACGCGAAAGTAGAACAAATGCCCATCCTCGAAGGTAAACGCATGTCAATTATGCTGGCTCCCAAAAAGAGCGCTGCATCTGCAAAAAAAGACAAGGAAAAAGAATCTGAAAGTGATGAATGAGCTTGGATTATCCACTAACAAGACAAAGCCGAATCCATTTTCGGCTTTTTTGTCGGTAAAATCTTATCTCGTTTTGGCAATCGAAATAAAATCGTTACCTTTGCACACTTTTTCGTTTGAACGGAGAAAAATAAATTAATCATCATTAGACAATAGCAAAATGCCAAAAATTAAGACTAATTCCGGTGCCAAAAAGAGGTTTGCCCTTACCGGAACAGGAAAAATCAAAAGAAAGCATGCTTACAAAAGTCACATTCTGACTAAAAAAACCAAAAAGCAGAAACGTAATCTTACCCAAACAGGTCTTGTTCACAAAACAGACGAACGGAGCGTGAAGTTTCTCCTTGGGATGAAGTAAACACTTTCATTATTAACGATTTATTAACCGAATGTATGCACCAAAGATCGCAATCTTCTGACAGCGACGCTATCATTCAAAACAAGAAAACATTATGCCAAGATCAGTGAATCATGTTGCTTCGCGCAACCGCAGAAAAAAAGTTTTAAAACTAACAAAAGGATACATCGGCGCTCGCAAAAACGTATGGACAGTGGCCAAAAATACCTGGGAAAAGGGGTTGACCTATGCCTATCGCGATCGTAAAAACAAAAAACGCAACTTCCGCGCTTTGTGGATACAGCGTATAAATGCGGGTGCTCGTGCCAACGGAATGTCCTATTCGCGTTTGATGGGAGCGTTGCACAAAAACGAAATCGAAATCAACCGCAAAGTCCTTGCCGATTTGGCCATGAATCATCCCGAAGCATTCAAAGCCATTGTCGATAAAGTAAAATAAGAAAAAGCTTCGCACCTTTTTCGGGGTAAATGAGGGAAAATCTTCACGGATTTTCCTTTTTTTATTTCAGGATGTATTTTTTTTTGCTATGTTTGTTCTCCTGTTATCGAATCAGCAGATGAAAACATTCTCTATAGAAGAACTCGAACGAGTAGAAACTATCCTGCGATCATGTAAATTATGTTTCGTGGGAATGGCCGATGAAGATGGCTTTCCTTATGTATTGCCGATGAATTTCGGATATGAGGACGGGACTATATATTTGCACTCGGCGCAGGAAGGAAGGTCCATTTCTATTCTTGAAAAAAATCCGCATGCCTGCATCACTTTTTGTTCCGATCCCGAATTGATTTTTCAACATCCCGATGTGGCTTGCAGTTATAGGATGCGGGCCGGTAGCGTGATTTGCGAAGGAAAGGTTGAGTTTGAAAACGATTTCGCCGAAAAAGAGAAAGCCCTCGACATCATTATGAGACAATATACCGAAAGAACATTTTCCTATTCTGTTCCCGCAGTCAACAACGTGAAAATATGGAAGATGAAGATTGAAAATATGCAGGCCAAAGAATTCGGAATTATGAAACCGGGAAGTATCTCGTATAAGGATAGAACCGAATTCTGATGCGTGAAGATAAATATGAACGCAATTACTTTTACGTCATCTTATTTTGAATCATTTTAAAAATCATCACTCACAAATTGTATTAAACATGAAGAAAAATCTCTTGTTGTTTGTCGCACTTATTTTTACATGTCCCATTTTTTCGGCAGATCCTCCCGAAAAAAATGCTCCGGCGAAACCCATCGAGCTCACAAAGTCCGAATTTCTGACCAGGGTTTTCAATTACGAAGAAAATACCGAAGTGTGGAAATACAACGGCGACAAGCCCGCGATTGTGGATTTTTACGCTACGTGGTGCGGTCCCTGTCGCATAACTGCACCCATTCTTGCCGATTTGGCCAAGGAATACGGCGAAGCGATCTATGTTTACAAGATTGATGTGGATAAAGAACCCGAATTGGCTTCCGTTTTCGGGATTCAGAGCATACCCACCTTTATTTTCATTCCGCAAAAAGGCGATCCTCAGATGGCCATGGGCGCACTGCCTAAGGAAACGTTCAAGAAAGTTATTGATGATTTTCTTTTGCAAAAAACTTCTCTTCGAGAGTAATTTTCATATTGCATGCATATTTCCAGCCTTCAAAATCCGGCTATCAAGAATGTTGTTAAACTTTCGAAAAGCAAAGAGCGAAAAGAGCAGCAATTGTTTGTTATTGAAGGTGCTCGAGAATTGTCGTTGGCTTGTGCCGGCGGTTATCAAGTAGAGGCTGTGTATGTGTTTCGGGATATGTTTGCCAAAACCGAGTACCCCGATGTGTTAGCCGGCATCGACGATAGACGAATTTTTGATATTTCGCAAGCCGTATTCGAAAAAATTGCTTATCGTGAAAATTCGGACGGAATTATTGCTCTGGCGAAGCCTAAACTCCATTCTATAGAACAACTCCGCGTGAGCGAAAATCCTTTCGTAATTGTACTCGAATCTGTAGAAAAGCCGGGTAATCTTGGAGCTATCCTCCGCACGGCCGATGCTGCCGCAGTGGATGCTGTGATTGTTTGCGATCCGCAAACCGATTTGTATAATCCCAATGTTATCCGATCGAGCGTCGGAACCGTTTTTAGCGTGCAAACCGCCGTATGCTCCTCTCAGGAGGCTTTCGATTGGCTCGAGAGACATCATATTGTTTCTTTTGCCGCCGAGCTGCAGGCCTCCGAGTTTTATCAAACGGTCGATTTCAGAGGGCCTTCTGCCATTGTGATGGGAACCGAAGCCGACGGATTGACCGATTTTTGGTTGCGGCATGCAAAAAAGCGAATCAAGATTCCCATGCGGGGGAAAATCGATTCGCTTAATGTTTCGGTTTCTACTGCTATTCTTACTTTCGAAGCGATGCGACAGCGAGGCTTTTGAGAAAAGCAATGGCACATCCTTATCACACTACTGCATTACAGGTACTGCGTGTTTTTCTGGTTGTTGGTTAATATCATATCACGTTGAGCGCGCATCATGTTGATGGATTGCAATACAATGTTTTTCGTTTCGTTCAAAATATTCAGAAACAGAATACTTGTACGCGTTCCCGATTCCATGTTTTTTACTCGTTTTATTTGACGTTTGGTTAGTTTTGCGTAAAGGTCGAGCATAATGTCTCGATATTTCAGTAATGTGTCGAACGACGAATAGTCATGTCGTTCCATCATATTGATAAAAGCATTATACATGTCCGATACATTTTTGCTCATGCGTTGCAAGTCTTCGGCCTGCTGTTCGTTAAATCCGGTGTGGTTGTTGTCGATATGCTTGAAACTTTCGGATGTGATAGACTTCAATGCTTTTGTTATTTCGTAGGTATAGTCGATAATCTGCACATATTCCTGCTCGATATCCATTTCCTCGAGGGCGATGCGTTGTATCGTCGGAACCACTTCGTATGTTCGCTTATCCTTGTACAGATTATATAACTCGTCTGCTTCCTTCGAGATCGTCTTCAACAATTTTCTATCTTCATTCAGCAATCCGTCGATATTTTTCTGATAAATATCGAGCATTCGTTCCATTGTATTCCGGACATCAGACGTACAAGCCTTAATGATTTCGTTTTCGTTACTGAGCAGGGTCGCATTTGTTTGTTCTTTCTCCTTTCGCCGCTTGTGAAAATTTGATGATTGGAGTAAGATGAAAAAGAGTAATACGAGGAATGCGAAAATAGCAATATTTCCACCCCAAGAAAGGATTAAGGCGATGATAAACGATACGGAAAATGCGACTATAGCCGTAATAAACCACCCGCCGATCACCGTTAGAACGCCGTTAATGCGATAGACGGCACTTTCTCTACCCCAAGCCCTGTCGGCAAGAGAGGTTCCCATAGCCACCATAAATGTGACATAAGTTGTGGATAATGGCAATTTCAGAGAAGTTCCCAATGATATTAGCAGGGCAGAAATAGTAAGATTTACAGAGGCTCTGACCAAATCGAATGAAGCATTTTTTTCTTCACGTTCGTAGGGAATAAATCTTTCGTTTAGTGCTTTCTGCACTCCCGTGGGAATAATTTTTTTCAGCGTAGAATTAATGCTTACCGCAGAACGCACCACCGAACGTGCAACCGGTGAAGAAGAAAACCGTTCCATCCCGGCATCTTGCCGCGCCAGGTTGACCTCGGTTTCGGTAACAGTTCGCGACTTTTTCGAAAACCATAAAGCCAAAATCATGATAACGCCTGCTGTCAGCATATATCGCCAATCCGCTATCACCGGTGCATTCAGTCCTTCCATATACAGATTGTTGAGATCGCCTCCTTGAGAGAGAAAGCTTTGCCCAATCTGAAACGAACTTAACCCCGCCATAAACACCCCGATGAAATTTACCAGATCGTTGCTCGCAAAAGCCAATGCCAGTGCCATTGTGCCTGCCAATACTATGATTCGCAATATGTTTACTCTAAATAAATGCTGAAGAATCGCCATAACGATTGTCCATCCTGCAAAAGTGATCAACAACGCCTGCGTCATGTTGTTGTTGAGGTATTCCATAAATTCGGGAGTGATAATGCTGCTTCCTTTCAATCCCTTAAACACTGCGAAATAGGTGATGGCTGTAAGTGCAAAACCTCCCCATAACGCTCCGAAATACTTGAACGGTTTTTTGTAATTGAATGAAAATATGATTCGCGAGAGATACATAATCAGGCTTCCGGTTACGAAGGCGATGGCCACCGAAACCAATATGGCCGTAATCATGGCGAGTGCTTTGGCCGTATTGATGTAATCTGCGAGATTGCCGCCGTTGTTTTGCCAGATTATGAAAAGAGAAACTCCTACGGCTGACCCCAATAGTTCAAAAATGAGCGAGACTGTAGTCGATGTCGGCAATCCGAGCGAATTGAAAATATCCAGCAGCATGACATCGGTTATCATTACGGCCAGAAAAAGCATCATCACGTCGTGAAAAGTGAACATCTCGGGGCGGAAAACCCCATTACGGGCAATTTCCATCATCCCGCTCGAAAAGAGTGTTCCAAGCAGTACACCTAATGATGCAACCGATAAAATAACCCACAACGGGGCAGCTTTAGAACCAATACCTGAGTTTAGAAAATTGACGGCATCGTTTGCGACCCCCACGGTCAAATCGAGAACTGCCAGAAGAAGTAATACCAGAACGATAATGAGGTAGATTGTATCCATAAAAAATTATATGGTTAATTTACAATTGAATGACCAACCATTTCAAATTCCGTCGCAAAAATACAAAATAATTTTTAACATTGGAGACAAATTTATTCCGGAAACGAAAACTTAACAAAAACGTAACAATCGTCATTCTGTCCCGATTCCTCAGGATAAGTCTTACGTGGATCTTATTTATGGATCAGGTATTCATATGGGTATAATTATGAATGGTTTCAGTTTGCTTTTTTGGCGTAAACCCTTACATAGTCGATGTAGAAATGATGAGGAAACAGCGATTCGTCAATCCCTTTTTGCCCACCCCAATTTCCTCCGACAGCCAAATTCAGAATCAGATGAAACCTCTTGTCGAATGGCCATTCGGCATAACTCCCATGTTCGTTTTGAAATGTGAAATAACAAGTGTCGTCCACATACAGACGATATTCTTCGGGCTCCCATTCCAGAGCATATACGTGATAATCGGTATGGCATGTCGGGACATATATCTTCGCATTTTTCTGTGTGCCGGCAACATGGTTGTAGTTCTTTGTGTGCGCCGAACCCACAATCGTATCGGGGTCGTACCCTACGTTTTCCATGATGTCGATTTCGCCGCTGTTAGGCCACGCTCCGTATTCCCAATCGGTTGGCAGCATCCAGATGGCGGGCCAAGTGCCTCTGCCGGTAGGGAGTTTGGCCCGAATCTCGAATCTTCCGTATAACCAATCGCCCTTCCCTTTTGTGATCAGTCGCGCCGATGTATAGCGTTTCCCACCCA
>Ga0116147_1005522_pt1 | contig 10732 bp, 6 predicted proteins | sample AD_JPNHG3_MetaG_FD_89749 | JGI IMG/M metagenome (GOLD analysis project Ga0116147, IMG submission 89749) | Active sludge microbial communities of municipal wastewater-treating anaerobic digesters from Japan - AD_JPNHG3_MetaG | ecosystem: Engineered > Bioreactor > Anaerobic > Digestate | place...
CCGTCGAGTGGGACGAACTCGTTATATGCCTGTTTTGCGCGGTCTTCAGGCACTCTGTCGTCATATACAAATGCTCTCCACATAACAATACCACCGTAAGGGGCAAGAGCTCTGGCGAGCATATTTGCGCCGTCGGCATGGGAGCGGTTGTAGTTCTGGGGCCCGGGTTGTCCTTCGGAATTTGCTTTTACTGTAAAACCTCCGAAATCGGGAATAAGGCTGTAGATCTCTTCGACTTTTCTCTTCCACCAGCTGGCAACTTCCGGGTCGAGCGGGTCGGCTGTTTTAAGTCCGCCAATTTCGACAGGTGCACTGAAGCGTGCGGTGAGGTAGACTATTATACCATAAGGTCTGAAAACATTTGCCAGGGCAGCCACTTTTTTAAGGTATTCGGGTGTTAGTACGAGGGCGTTAGCGTTGACATTTGTAAGTACTGCACCATTTATTCCTACAGAAGCGTTGGCGCGGGCGTAATCGGTGTATCTCTCTGTCAGGCTATCGGGCAGGGTATTCCAGTCCCACAGAGAAAGGCCGGCATAACCTCTTTCGACGGTGCGGTTGAGGTTATCCCAGTGGTTAAGAATGCGTATTTTTATTTTAGGGGTGTCGAGGATATTAAGTGAAGCGATGTTGGAGTGAGTCTGGAGAAGGCGGAGGAAGTGAAAGGTGCCGTAGAGTACTCCTCTGTCGGTGTTTCCGGTTATGATAATAATATTTGCCTTATGGAATCTGACGGTTTTTATTATAAAGCCCTCGTTGTCTGTTTTCGCGAGGTCGTTTAGAGGGATCAGGGAAGCGATGATTTTTGAATCGGAGGGTGTACCGGCGAGTATAAAGGGTTTCTTTTTAATTTTCTCAGGTGAGGCAAGTTCGGGGATCTCGCAGTCGAGCAGGCCTTTGAGTGCTATTTTGAGTTCATTTCTGGCGGCGGTTATGGTGGGGCTGTTACCCTGGAAGACGTAGCCGGTAATGGATGATTTATAGTTCTGGAGCAGGGCCGGGTCAGATATTTTGTCGTATCTAAGCCAGAGGCGGTAGCCGGTTTCGGGGCAGGCTGGTAAAGCGGTTGATAAGAAAAGAGATATGGCGATCGATAATATTTTTTGTAACATACTCATATACAAAGTGTTAATTTCACTATTTAGAATTTTTATTATTTAAAAAATTTTATCAAATAAATATTTTTATCAATTGATAATTTTTACTATTTGATAACATTTACTATTTGACAATTTAATTGTGTAACATTGTTTCTGTAAAATTAAAAAGCCACGGCTGAAAAAAATAATTATAATAGTGATAAACTTTAAAAATTATATCAGCCATGGCAAGAAAAGTAAAACAAAATTACAAAAGATTTTTCAGATGAGATAAGAGATTTAATAAGAGAAACAAAAAATTCTGGATTATTGGGCAAGATAATAGAGACAGGATTGCCAGAGATAATTGAAACGGAGCAGGATGATATCCAGGAGCAGGCAGTTTTGAGCGTAGCGGAGAAATTAAGGTCTACCGCAACGGGTATAAGCCACAGAAATTAAATACAAATGTTGGAGCAGCAGGGTGAAAGTAACACAGACAAATTATTGCAGGTTTTATCCGAGCATATCTTAGAGGTACCAGCGTAGTGAAAAGGCATAGGTTCTGGCATTATCGGATGCCTAAGATGTATCAACCAGGAAGATGAAAAAGAAAACGAAGGCATTATTTGGGATTGGGTTTTCGACTGTAACTGATAAGCCGTTATGCGGCTGGAAAGAGAGAAAAACTGAAAGAAAGAGAGCTAGCTCGCATTCCTTCTGAATACTCAAAAAGATTAGAAATTACCGTGGCAAATTAATTCTAAAGAAAAATAGTTTTACACCCCATTGAAGTGGGTGCTTCTTTTTTTAAGATAAATCTTGAATAACTTTATTTTTTAATATTTTTACACACATAAAGAAAAACCATAAAAAACCATAATATGAAAAGGAGAAAATTTATTGCGAGCACAGCATCAGCAGCAGCGGGAGCCATTGTGATTCCAACGATAGTTCCGGCTTCAGTAATAGGAAAGAACCCACCAAGTGACATGATCAACATCGGGCAAATCGGATTCGGACGTATTGCCTATACTCACGACGTTGCCGAGACAATAAAATACGACAACGCAAGGTTTGTTGCGGTGGCAGACTTCGATTCAAAACGCGCAGCCAGAGGCAAGGAATTCATCGAGAATTACTATGCAAAAAAGACCGGAAAGTCTAATTATGTTGATGTTAAAGTTTACGGCGACTACCATGAGATTATTGCCGACAAAAGCATTGATGCCGTTATAATTTCCACACCCGACCACTGGCATGCACAGCCTGCTATTGAGGCAGCACTGGCAGGAAAGGACATTTATCTTCAGAAGCCCACATCCCTCACAATAAAAGAAGGGCAGCAGCTTGTTGAAGTTGTAAAACGTAAAAAGGTTATCCTGCAGGTGGGCACACAGCAGAGGTCGATGCCTCAATTCAGAAGGGCTGCCGAACTGGTACGCAACGGCAGGATAGGTAAACTGCTTACTGTAAAAATAGGCCTTCCTGGAGATCCTCCGGGACCTGAAGCACCCGAGATGCCCATTCCTCCAAACCTTAACTACGATGCATGGCTTGGCTCAACTCCCTGGGTCTATTACACCGAAATGAGGGTACATCCGCAGAACAGCCTCACCGACAGACCGGGATGGCTGAGGTGCGAGCAGTTCGGTGCAGGGATGATAACAGGCTGGGGACAGCATCACTTCGACTCCGCAGCCTGGGGCATGGATACCGAACTAACAGGTCCGATACAGGTTGAAGCAGTGGCTGAGTTTCCAAAATCGGGTCTGTGGGATGTGCACGGTGATTTCATGGCAAAACTTGAATATGCCAACGGAGTGACACAATATGTAAGCGGAGGATATCCCAACGGAATAAGGTACGAAGGAACCGAAGGCTGGATATTTGTGACCAGAGGCAACTATGTGGCTTCACCCTCCGACCCTGTTGTACAGAACCAGAATACAAAGGCTCTCAATGCCAGCGACCCGAAGATTCTGACATCCGAGATTGGGCCGAACGAAATACATCTGTACGAAAGCAAAGAACAGCACGGCAACTGGCTCGAATGCATCAAAACAAGAAAGGCTCCCATCTCACCGGTTGACATAGGGCATAAAGCCTGTGTGGTTTGTTTGATAACGCATATAGCCATGAAACTGGGAAGAAGGCTCAGATGGGATCCTGATAAAGAAGTGTTCATCAATGATGATGAAGCAAACAGGATGCTTTCGAGGCCACAGAGAAAACCTTACGGGACAGATTATATAAAGATGTAGCCTCACTCCTTCGGGGATGTCTCAAAAGCCTCATTCTGGGTTTCAACCCTGAACACCATGAAATGGTATTTATTGATATACAACACTTTAGCTTTCATGTTTTTATTGTACTTATTTAATACCTATTTTTTGAGACAACCCCGAATTTTTATTATAAATCAATACGACAGGCGATATTATTTATTTATTAAACTGATAATAAAATAATTAAAACATATAAAATGAATAAAAATATATTTTTTGCACTGATAATTTTTATTGCAGCCCTTTATATCAGCAATGCAGAAGCAGCAAAAATTACTGCTGTTAAAATCGGGTCAAGGATTGATGTGACGATTGACGGGAAATTTTTCACCAGTTACATTTTTGCTGAAAATGAGAAGTATCCGTTTTTCTTTCCTGTGAATGGTCCGGTTTCGGGGGCTTCTGTCACTTCGATGAGGAATGCCGAATATCCTCATCACAGTTCATTGTTTTTCGGATGTGATCTTGTAAATGGAGGCAACTGGTGGCAGGAGGGTTTAGAGAGAGGCAGGATAATTTCGGTTAATGCTGAAGTGGTGAAGCAGGGTGGTGATACTGCAATAATAACTGATGAATGCATATGGAGTCGTCCGGGTGCCATATCGCCCATAAAAGACAGGAGGAAATACATTATCACAGCGCCGTCGAAAGATCTGTATCAGATTGAAGTGGAGATTGTAATGGAGATGCTTACGGATGTACGTATTCTCAAGACCAATCATTCGCTGTTCAGTGCAAGGATGGCGGCTGATTTATCGGTAAGGAATGGTGGCACCATGATAAATGCGGAGGGCTTAAAGAGTGAAAAGGAGACCTTTGGCAGCAGGTCGGCCTGGATTGATTATTATGGTCGCAGGGGCAATGGTGTTGAGGGGCTTGCTATAATTCAGCATCCTTCCAATCCATGGTATCCGTCTCCGTGGTTTACGAGGGATTATGGTTTTATGTCGCCCACTCCTATGTACTGGCCTGAGAATGGTAAAGACATGTTTTTTACCAGAGGCACGGTGCTTACATTAAGATATCTTGTGCTTGTTCATTCGGGTGATCATATTCAGGCGAACATTGCCGGGGCTTTTGAGAGTTTCAGCAGGCGGTAGGTAGAGTTTTGTTCAGGACTTTTATCAAATAAAATTTTTTATCAAATAAGATTTTTTATCAAATAAGATTTTTTATCAAATAAAAAATTATATTAAATAAGAATTTTTATCAATTGATAATTTTTCTTATTTGATAATTTTTCTTATTTGATAATTTTCATCAGTTAAATCTTTTATCAAATAGTAATTTTTATTTTTTGATAATTCCATCATCAAGTCTTTCCTATTTTTCAGTCTTTTTTTTAAACTTGTTATACAATTTCCTTTCCCGGAGCGGCTTGCCAGTCACAGGTAAGATGGTTTTTGGGGATATCGTGTACTGTTACTTTTATTGTGACTGACGGGGCGGGAGCATGCAATAAAGCAGAGGGCAAACGTGGCGCAGCGAAGTTACGCAAAGCGGGAGGGCTCAGGGCTCAGGGCTCAGAGCGCAGAGCAAGAAAAGAAGGATGAGGGCGCACGAAGTGAAGGATACAGGTATTCCCTGCCCAAATGACGAGGTCAGGCGGGGGTAATCGATAATCGGTATTCAGTATTCAGTATTCAGTATTCGGTAATCGGTAAAATCGGTTGCAAGATGTCAGATACCATACCAGCAGGGCAATTATATCTCAGAGCGCACGTAGCGAAGCGGAGCCCCGGGTAGCGGGAGGGCTCAGAGCACAGAGCTCAGAGCACAGAGCAAGAAAAGAAGGATGAGAGCGCACGGAGCGAAGGATACAGGTATTCCCTGCCCGAATGACTAGGTCAGGCGGGGGTAATCGGTAATCGGTAATCGGTAATCGGTATTCAGTATTCAGTATTCGGTAATCGGTAAAATCGGTTGCAAGATGTCAGATACCATACCAGCAGGGCAATTATATCTCAGAGCGCACGTAGCGAAGCGGAGTCCCGCATAGCGGGAGGGCTCAGAGCACAGAGCTCAGAGCTCAGAACGCAGAGCGCAGAGCGCAGAGCAAGAAAAGAAGGATGAGAGTGCACGGAGCGAAGGATACAGGTATTCCCTGCCCGAATGACGAGGTCAGGCGGGGGTAATCGGTTATCGGTAATAGAAACTGGGAAAGATCTGTGATACATTCAGTAGTTATATGGCCATTAAGGAGCCGGTGTACTGAGATTAATAACCAAATTAGACAAAACTAGATATTACGTAATATATTCTGATCTTTATTTTGTACAGGAAACTAATTATATAAATTTGTAGTAATTAAGCTATTTGGAGATGGATTCAAAACTTACGTTTAATGTCGACAGAGAATTAGTGAGGAAGGCTAAATCGTACGCGAAGGATAAAGGACGGAGTCTTTCCGACCTCGTTGAAATATATTTCAAAGCTTTAATACGCAAAAAACTATCGGAATGATTTAACTACAAAAATAATATCACTTCAAGGCTCGTTTAAAGTGCCCAGGAACTTTGACTATGACTATAAGAAAGAATTATCTGATCAACTGACCAATAAATACCTCTGGAATGGAAAATGTATTTATTGACACAGATATCATTGTTGATTTCATTACCGGCAAAAAGCCCTTTTCGCTTGAAGCTGCCGGAATCTGTTCATTGATTGATAAAAAGAAAATTAAGGGTTATGTTTCATCACTTTCATTTAGTTACCTGTATTACGTTCTCAGAAAATTTGGAATACACTTTGACTATAAAAATAATTTCAGATATTCATTTCTGAACATTTACAAACCAACAACAAATGACCAAATAATAATTGACTGAGAAAGATGGTGGAAAGAAGTATTGCAAACCAGACAATCTGGATATAATGAAAACAAACGAAATACAAGTATTTACCGGCTTTATTTTTCAACCCGAGCCCTTAAACGCGCGTCGTTAGCGGCATGCAAAAATAGAGTATTACAAATAATAAATTAATTGAGTAAGTTTGAGTATGGCAGAAAAAGAAGCAAAAGCACGAATTAAAATAAACAAGCTCCTTGAAGAAGCTGGCTGGAGGTTCTTTGATAACGAAGATGGTAAGGCTAATGTAATACTTGAAAATCAGGTTAAGCTTTCACAGGAAAAGTTGAACGAATTTGGTGACGATTTTGAAAAGACGAAATATGGCTATGTTGATTTTTTACTGCTCGACGAGAAAGGTTTTCCTTTTATTGTATTAGAAGCAAAGGCAGAAGATAAAAACCCATTGTTTGGCAAAGAACAGGCAAGAAGATACGCACAGGCTCAAGGTTGTCGTTTTGTTATCCTTTCTAATGGAAATATCCATTATTTCTGGGACCTCGAAAGAGGAAATCCCTCTATCATAAGCAAGTTCCCTTCCCCCGATACTGTAAAAGGATACTCATGTTTCAAACCAGACAAGAAAAGGCTTATTGAAGAAATTATCAACGAGGATTATATTGTACTCACCCAAAAACCTGATTATAAAAATGATCCCTCTTATAAGAACGAGGAAACCAGACAGAAATTTATTACAGAAAATAAACTGAGGTTCCTTCGAAAATATCAATTAACTGCTATCAAATCTATTCAAAAAGCTGTAAAAGAGGAACAGGACAGGTTTCTTTTTGAAATGGCAACAGGTACAGGGAAAACGCTTGTCGCAGCAGCCGTTATTAAGTTGTTTCTTCGCACTGGCAATTGTCGTCGTGTATTATTTTTAGTAGATCGGCTTGAACTTGAAGACCAGGCCTACAAGGCTTTCAGAGATTGCCTTAAAAATGATTATACTACAGTTATTTATAAGGAGAATCGAGATGATTGGCGAAAAGCTGAAATTGTGGTTTCTACTATTCAAACTTTTCTCTCAAAAAACCGATATAAAAGAGCATTTTCTCCTGATGATTTTGATCTTGTGATTTCCGACGAAGCCCACAGAAGCATAGGCGGAAATAGCCGTGCTGTATTTGAGTATTTTATTGGCTATAAACTGGGACTCACTGCCACGCCCAAAAATTATCTGAAAAATATCGATATCTCAAAACTAGGAGAAAACGACCCACGTCAGCTCGAAAGAAGATTGCTGCTTGATACTTATAAAACATTTGGTTGTGAAAACGGCGAACCCACTTTTCGCTATTCCCTTGTCGATGGTGTAAGAGATGGTTATCTTGTGAACCCGGTTGTGGTTGATGCCAGAACTGAGATTACAACTCAGCTTCTTTCTGATGAAGGATATGCAGTTATTTCACAAAATGATGAGGGAGAAGAAGTTGAAGAAACTTACGTGCATAAAGATTTTGAAAAAAAATTTTTTTCCGAGAATACAAACAAAACTTTTTGTAAGGCTTTACTTGAAAATGCATTAAGAGATCCTATCAGCAATGAAATTGGTAAAACAATAGTATACTGTGTTTCACAAAACCATGCTGCAAAAATTACTCAGATACTAAATGAAATGGCAGAAAACATGTTCCCGGGCAGGTACAATTCTAATTTTGCAGTACAGGTAACATCAAATGTACCGGATGCCCAACAGTTTGCCATTAATTTTGCTAATAATAATCTTTTCGGCTCAGGAAATTTCAATCCGTCCTATAAAACCAGCAGAACAAGGGTATGCGTAACTGTAGGAATGATGACAACAGGCTACGACTGCCCTGATATTCTTAATCTTGCCTTGATGCGACCCATCTTCTCCCCCACCGAATTTATCCAGATTAAAGGACGTGGTACCAGAAAATACGACTTTGCCGCCGATTTAATTGACCCTCAATTAAAAGCACAAATTGGCAATAAGCAGAAAGAGAACTATAAAATGTTCGATTTCTTTGCCAACTGTGAGTATTTCGAAGAAAAATATAATTATGATGAAGTGCTTGAACTCCCCAGAACTTCTCTGGGCGGGAAGGAAATTCAACATTCAATTAAAGGAGCATCAGGTTACGAATCAACCCGGAAAGACTCAATTGTGGATATATTAGAGAAGAAAATAGGAAATGATGGGATGAAAATTGACAGAATGTATTTCGAAAAATTTGAAAAGACCATTATAGAACACCCGGTAGTGAAAGAAAAAGCTGCCGCCGGTAATTGGGACGAGCTGATGGATTACCTTGAAAAACATATTCTCAATAAACCAGAAGAATATTTTACTCTCGAAAATTTACGCAAATCTATCAATATCGACCGCCGCGTTACGATGAGAGAAATTATTGAAAAAATTCTTGGTATTATCCCCTACTTCAAGACAAAAGACGAACTTCTGGAAGAAGAGTTTGATAAGTTTGACAGCCGATATTTGCCAAAAGAAGAGTATTTTGAATACGCAAAAACTGTGTTTAAGGCTTATATACTTGATCCGGAATTCAGACAGATTGTTGAAGAGGGGAACTTTGCCATGCTCAATGTTTCACCCTATGGTGAAGCATTCAAACGTTTGTCACCCGGACTTAGAAAAGCCATACCGGAATATATCAAAGATTTTGTGCTACTAAATAAATTTGTTGCTTGATAAGGGAAATTGATATGTCGAAAAAATTAAAAAATTTCGACACGTTTTTTTGATATGTTGAAAAAAATTACACCATGTGAATGCTGATATTTATATAACTCTGTGCTCCTCTGTGCCCTCTGTGGTGAAAAATCATCTCACCACAGAGAACACGGAGATACACGGAGAAAAAATAAAAAACTCTGTGCTCCTCTGTGACCTCTGTGGTGAAAAAACTTTATCACGGAGAACATAGAAGAAAAATAAGAACCCGGCAGGGATGAAAATATATATGTAGAATTAATCAAATAGAATAATATGCTGGATAATGAAACCAGAAGGCGAATAGACACCGCCCGCGATATCCTTGTAGGAAAGGTACCTGACCCAAAGAGTCAGGTGGAGCAGATTACCATCGCCCTTATCTACAAGTTTATGGACGATATGGACAGAGAGTCGGTGGAGATGGGAGGAAAACGAACCTTTTTTACCGGTGATTATGAACGATACAGCTGGAGCAATATATTTAACCCGCGTCTTGGTGGCCATGAGATGCTTAATCTGTATGCAGAAGCAATTACAAGGATGAGCCAGAATCCAAACCTGCCCGAGCTTTTCCGTAATATCTTCAAAAATGCCTATCTGCCCTATCGCGACCCTGAAACACTCAAACTCTTCCTTAAAACCATCAACGAATTCACCTACGACCATTCCGAACGTCTGGGCGATGCCTTTGAGTACCTCCTTTCGGTGCTGGGTAGTCAGGGCGATGCCGGGCAGTTCCGCACCCCGCGCCATATCATCGGTTTTATGGTAGAAATAGTCAGCCCGAAGAAAAACGAACTCATCCTCGACCCTGCCTGCGGGACTGCCGGATTTTTGATTTCAGCTTATAAATATATAATGCGTGAAAATACTTCCGAAAAATACCGCTCCAGCAATGGTAATGGCATAGGCGACCTGCTTACCACAGAGGAACGCAAAAAACTGCTTACCAATTTCAAAGGCTATGACATTTCGCCCGACATGGTGCGGCTTTCTCTCGTAAATATGTATCTCCATGGTTTTGTAAATCCCCAGATTTATGAATACGACACCCTGACGAGCGAAGACCGGTGGAACGAATATGCCGATGTAATCCTTGCCAATCCGCCCTTTATGACACCTAAGGGAGGTATAAAGCCGCATAAAAGGTTCAGTGTGCAGAGCAACCGCAGCGAGGTGCTTTTTGTGGACTATATAATGGAACATCTTACTCCAGCCGGAAGGGCAGCGGTGATTGTTCCCGAAGGCATCATCTTTCAGAGTGCAAATGCCTATAAGCAATTGCGAAAGATGCTGGTTGAAAATTATCTTTATGCTGTAGTCTCACTGCCGGCAGGAGTTTTTCAGCCCTACTCAGGTGTGAAGACTTCCATCCTGCTGATGGATAAGGTGCTGGCAAAAAAGACCGATAGCATTCTGTTTGTAAAGATTGAAAACGATGGATTTGACCTCGGAGCCCAGCGCCGCCCCATTGACAGAAACGACCTGCCCGATGCTCTGCAGGTGATCCGTGAGTACATAGAGAAGGTAAGAAATGGCAAAGCAGATGAATTTAATGCCGACGAAAAACCCTGCTCTGCCCTGCTGGTGAAGAAAGAAAAACTTGCCGAAAACGGCGAATACAACCTCACCGGCGATAGGTACCGGGTGGTAGAAAAACGCAAACACCAGAAATGGCCCATGGTGAAGCTTGGGGAGGTTTTAACTATTTCAAATATTCCTGATGACGAAAAAAACATTTATAAAAGAATAACTGTTCAACTATGGAATAAAGGGGTCTGTAAAAGAGAAATTAAAGACGAATTGGCAGACAAA
>Ga0116147_1005527_pt1 | contig 10723 bp, 5 predicted proteins | sample AD_JPNHG3_MetaG_FD_89749 | JGI IMG/M metagenome (GOLD analysis project Ga0116147, IMG submission 89749) | Active sludge microbial communities of municipal wastewater-treating anaerobic digesters from Japan - AD_JPNHG3_MetaG | ecosystem: Engineered > Bioreactor > Anaerobic > Digestate | place...
AGTATTTAACGACTGGGGAGTTCAGGTTCCGGGTGTGATGATGATAACCTGGCCCGACCTCTACTACCATACATCGCAGGATATTGCCGATAAATGCGATCCCACCCAGCTTAAAAGAGTTTGTTTCATCGGTGCTGCATCAGCATATACTATTGCAGGTGCAGGCGAAGAAACAGCTATGAAAATCGCCGCCGATGTTGCAGGAAACAGCCAGGCAAGAAACGGGAAACAGCTGCAGCGTTCAGTTGATCTTCTCGACATGGCCAGTAAGGAGAACTTCGAGAACTTTTACAAGTTGGCAAAAAGCTACATCGAAGCGTCAATAATCAACGAAAAGGCTACTATTGAAACCGTTCAGGAGCTTGCACCTTCTTCGGCATTAGTGAAAGACGGCATAACAAAACTGACGGCATCGGCAGATGCGGCAGGGAAAGCCTCCCTTGATGCATTTAACAGTTATGCTTTAACAAAAGCACGGCTGCTCGGCATTGCGTCAATTGCCTTTAAGCCTACTGAAACAGAAATAAAAGCCAAAACCATAATCCCCAGATCCACTCCGCTAGTGATGGAAGCCGGGTACAGGGGCTACAGCCAGGTTGTTGCAAAACTTGATCCGCAGGTAAGGTCAAAATATCCGTTAAAGGGACGCAGTCTGGACACCCAGGAAATAGGGAGGCTGTGTAACGGACGGAACTCTGCTCTCGATATCAAGAAACTCCTCGATGCCCAGTTAAAATCGGGAGAGGTGGAGCTTCAGGATGTCATCAATTATATCTACATCCTTAAGGAAGCAGGTCTTGTCACTTTATAGCATGAGGCTTCGGAAAAATATTGAGGAATGTAAATAAAGAGCGTTAAATATTTATTTCACAACCCATTGCAAGGCCTGCCTGAGCAGATTCCTGAATTCAGCCTGCTGAAAAGTTGGGGTATCATGACCTGACTGGAGCACAACAATCTTTGCCTTTCCATATTTCTTGGCCCAACTGATAACAGGAGTACTTGATGGTTCATCGGTCGTCAGAAGCACTTTAACTGACGGGTCGACCCAGTAACCCTTGTAGGTTTCGTCAAATATTTCAAAATCGTTTATTCCCTTTGTTACAGGATGTTTTTTATCTGCCACTTTAACCTTAAAGTGAAGATCATGGATATATGAACATGCCGGATACTCTTTTCCGTCTAGGATAGTTGGTTTGTGAAAGTATTTTCCGCCAATAATTCTCCAGTATTCTTCCCAGTCGTCAAATGCGCAGATGCTGTGATGAAGTGCCACTACCGGCTTGCCATCTTTAATGCACGACACAAAAGCTTCTTTCTGTTCCGGAGTTATTGTCTGCCACATATGATAAAAAAGCAGCACATCGTATTTATTCCGATTCTCTGGAAGGAACATCCTGAAAGCATCAGGTAATTCAGCCACCTCAAAGGTAAACCCGCTCCCGAGGCTGTTAAGCATTTCGTTGAAAGTTTCTTTGTTATATCCGTGGCCGCCTGTAACAACAAGTATTTTTACGGGTGGTTTAGCCGCAAAGGAAGGAAGAAGAACAAATGAAACAAGAATCGCCAGGATGCCTTTTTTCATTACCTTGATATTTCGGGATTACTTATTTATTCTTTGGCTCGTAATCTGTTCTCAGTACCCTGAATTCGGTCCTTCTGTTAATCTGGTGTGCAATTTCACGCTGCTCGTCGTTGGCCAGGCTGTTGATATACTGTTCGGTCAGTGTCACACCCTGTTTCAGGAACGGATACTGTGCTGAGAGTTCGGCATCAACCGCCTTGGGCTGCGATTCACCATAACCTCTGGCAGAGAGTCGCTCTATTTCAATTCCTTTTGAAACAAGGTAATCAACAACCGACTGAGCCCTTTTCTGCGAAAGTTCAAGGTTATACTCATCATTTGCACGGGAGTCGGTATGCGACATCAGTTCAATTGTGACGTTAGGATTGTCATTCAGAGTTTCAACAAGTTTGTCGAGAGAAACCATTGATTCGGGTCTCAGTTCCCATCTGTCGAAGTCATAGTATATATTCGGGAGTTCGATAGGTCTTTCAATTGATGAAAGCAGTATGGTAACCATAAAGTCGCGGCTCTTCTCCTGACCTTTGGTCGTTACCCTTTCCTTGCCGTTAAGATATCCTCGTTTGGAAGCCAGGAAAATATAATCGACGTTGGGGCGGAGTGTGAATTTAAAATCGCCGCCTGCGCCCGTTTCTGCCTGGAGGTTACCGCCGTCGCTTGCTATAAGCTGGACTGTTGAACCCTGGAGGGCAGCGCCGGTTTTTTCATCCTTTACCAGTCCTGTGACGCTGAATCTCAGCGGAGGGAGCTCAAAAGAATAGAGTTCGTCGTTTGTCCTTCCTTTTCGGGTTGAGCTGAAGAATCCGGCCTCGTTTGCACCCTGGAAAGTAATTCCGAAGTCATCTGCGGAGCTGTTAACCGGGGCTTTCATATTTTGTATTATCCAGGTACCGTCTGGCTGCGGCAGTGCCTTGAAGATATCAAGTCCGCCCATTCCCGGATGGCCGTCGGATGAGAAATAGAGGATTCCGTCACTTCTTACGAAGGGGAAAAGTTCATCTCCGGGAGTATTGATGTCGGGGCCTGCATTTTTCACGCCCGACCACGGGTCGGAGAGTTTGTCCCGGGTCACATACCATATATCCTTACCCCCGTAACCTCCTTTTATATCGGAGACAAAAAAGAGCTTTAGTCCGTCGGGTGTAATTGCGGGATGAGCAGCGACAACCGAATCGGCAAGCAGGCCAAGGTTTTTAGGTTCGCTCCATGCATCTCCCTTTCGGGTGGAATACATTACCACGCAACCTTTTCTTTCCTTCTTTCCGGCCTCACATTTTGTGAAATAAATTTCTTTATAGTCTGATGAAAAGTTCGGAGTACCTTCCTCGAACTCGCTGTTAAGTCCATCCACCGGCACGGGCATGCTCCATTTTCCTTTTTTGTCGAGCCGGGTCTCAAATATATCGGTGAAGCTTTGGCCTGTGGCACCGTGTGTTTTCTTACCCTGTGCCCCTTCTCGGCTGGAAGTGAAATATATCACTCCGAAATCATCGCGGGCATAGGCCGGGCTGAAATCGTCGTCTTTGGAGTTTATATCTTTTATCTCATCCACCCTGTATGCTTCGGGGTTACGCAGCCACTCCTGTGCAAGTTCGCAGGCGCGTATCTGCTGGTCGGCTCTGGCGTCGCCGGGAACAATCTGTTTGTATTTTCTGAATTCATCAATTGCCTGCTGATACCTCCCGTTTTTTTTCAGTGCATCTGCCAGCCAGTATTGTGCCTCGGGTTTTGAGTACGCGGATTTCACGGCCCGCCTGTACCAGAGCTCTGCATTGCGTGGGTCGTTGGTAAGCCTGTAGCATTCGGCCACCATAAATACCATCTCAGCCTTTAACTCTTTATCCTTCGACTTGGAGTAGGCATTTTTAAAATGATCTATAGCTTCGTAATATTCTCCTGAAGCAAAGAATTCATAAGCTCTGCCTGCCTTCCTTTTCTGAGCTTCGGCCCGAAAAGCAACCGACAGAAGTATTGCAACGCAAAGTATAAATCCCAGTTTCCTGCTCATAATATTATCCGGGGATAAAAATAATGATGTTTATTGTACAAACGTACCAACTTGCAGGAAATTATAATCGGGGTAGACGCTTCGGGGTATGAAAAAGGCCCGGAATATGTCCGGGCCCTAACCCTAACCTCCAACCATGAAAATATTCAGCGGGTAAACAGCATCTCCCTGTATTTGGGCAGAGGCCATTTTTCGTTGTCAACTGTTCTTTCAAGCTTGTCGATATGATCCCTGATTTCTTCAAAATAAGGTTTTACTTTATTTTCATAAGCAATTGCCTTTGTATACAGATCGGGGATGACATTTGCCTTTTTTCTCTCCTCAACCATCTCATGTACAAGCCTTTTTATTGAGGATATGTGGTCGGAAATGTTCACAATCATTTCCTTTCTGGCTCCTGCAAGGCGTTCGTATTCAACCTCTCCGAAAACATCCCTGAGGCCTTTGATATTATCGAGAAGTGATGTCATATAATCAATCGCTATGGGTACTATATGGTTAAGGGCAAGATCCCCGAGCACTCTTGCCTGTATCTGCACTTTCTTGATAAACTTTTCGTATTCAACCTCTACACGGCTTTCAAGTTCCCTTTCTGAGAAGATTCCTCCGTCAATGAGTACTGAACGGGCTTCAGGTGTGAGGTACAATTTAAGTGTATCAGGCACACTTGTGATTATATGGAGGCCTCTTTTCTGTGCTTCTTTTTTCCATTCTTCGCTGTAGCCGTCACCTTCAAACCTTATACGCTGTGATTCAATGATATACTTCTTAAGCACCTGCAGAATTGCTTCGTCTTTCTTCCGGCCTTTTTTAATTACGGCATCGACCTCGTCTGCAAAAATTTCAAGCTGTCTTGCCACTGCTCCATTGAGGACTATCATTGCTGCGCTGCAGTTTGCCGAAGCACCTACTGCCCTGAATTCAAACCTGTTGCCTGTGAAAGCAAACGGCGATGTACGGTTGCGGTCGGTATTGTCTGGAAGTATTTCAGGAATTTTTCCGATTCCGAGTTTTATATCGGTTTTCAGAGCCGGTGTCATTTTCCTGTTGGTCACCTTTGAAACCAGTTCATCGAGTATTGATGAAAGGTAAGAACCCACAAAGACCGACATTATAGCCGGAGGTGCTTCATGACCACCCAGGCGGTGGGAATTTGGTTCGTTTATGACGCTGGCTGCAAGCAGTGCCTGGTTATCGTTCACTGCTTTAATTACATTTATCATAAACGTCAGAAACTGAAGGTTCGTTTTCGGATTCTTTCCCGGGGAAAGCAGGTTAACGCCGGTATTTGTTGCCATCGACCAGTTATTGTGTTTCCCCGATCCGTTTATGCCGGCAAAAGGTTTTTCATGGAAGAGGACTCTGAATTTGTGTTTCCTGGCCACTCTTCTCATAACATCCATAATTAACTGGTTATGGTCGACGGCGAGGTTCACCTCCTCGTAAATTGGGGCGCACTCAAACTGATTGGGAGCCACTTCATTATGGCGCGTCTTTACCGGAATACCGAGCTTATATGCCTCAAATTCGAAGTCTCTCATAAAAGCTATTACCCTTTCGGGTATTGATCCGAAATAATGGTCAGACAACTGCTGGTCTTTTGATGACTGGTGGCCCATAAGAGTACGGTCGGCCAGCATCAGATCGGGTCTGGCATAATATAATGCCTCGTCAATAAGGAAATATTCCTGTTCCCAGCCCAGTGTGGCAATCACTTTTGTAACATCCCTGTCAAAATACTGGCATACCCTTACAGCGGCTTTATCAAGTGCGTTGAGAGCCTTCAGCAAAGGGGTTTTATAATCGAGTGCTTCACCTGTGTATGAAACGAAGATTGTCGGAATACAAAGGGTTGAACCCACTATAAATGCCGGGGAGGATACATCCCATGCTGTATAACCTCTTGCCTCGAAAGTATTTCTGATACCTCCGCTCGGAAAGCTTGAGGCGTCTGGTTCCTGCTGGACGAGCAGTTCACCGGAGAAAGTCTCAATCATTCTGTTTCCGTTATTGGTTCTTTCAAGAAAGGTGTCATGCTTCTCAGCAGTTGCATCGGTGAGCGGATGAAACCAGTGCGTGTAATGGGTTGCACCCTTCTCAATTGCCCAGGCCTTAAGGCCGGTGGCTACCTGGTCAGCTATCTGCCTGCTGATCGGGTTTCCGGTTTCAATTGAAGTCTTTATCGCCTTAAAGGCTTCCTTCGGCAAATAACGTTCCATCTTGGGAAGATCGAACACGTTTGTTGCAAATAACTCTGAAATATTTGCTGTCGGATTCTCAATTTCAAGAGGTTCTCTTTTGAAAACTTCTCTTAAAGCACTAAATCTAAGTTCTGCCATATTGATTTTTTTTGTCAAAAATATATATTTTTTGAAATACCCGCCATTCTTTTTGTGATATTTTATATTATTTTTTATTTTTTTTCATATACCCCCCTATTTTTTTCATCTTATACTTAATTTTTACACATTTTATCATGATATATCTATATTCCCAAAAGGAAAATATATTAATAGTTAAAGTCAGAGTTGCAATTGCTCAATTATATGTTTCAGCCTTGAGAGAAGATCGCATTGCAGGCAGCAGGGGTATAATATTAAATAGTATCCTGTCCGACAGAGTCATGGTAAAATCTGAAATACGGCATCCGGATTCTGTTATCAATAAAACTATTTTACTATATTTGTCGCCTGTTTTTAAGAATACATAATAATAAGGTATAAATAAATTTTTCATTCATGGCAGCACTTCAGTATTTGCGCGATAAAGCGGGTGTTTTTGTGGCAGGACTGATTGGACTTTCACTTTTCATTTTTGTGGTTAGCGATTTTTTTGGCGGAAGCCGTAGCCAGAGGATCAGGCAGAGAAAATACTATGAGATTGGCCAGGTGAACGGTGAAAAAATTATGTATCAGGACTATGAGCAAAGGATACAGTCTCTTCAGGAGATATACAAATTATCAGGCACCTCCACTTTTGATGAAACCATGATTGAAAACATGAGGGAACAAACATGGGAGCAGATTATAAGGGAAAGGATTCTCGACAGAAAATATGAAGACCTTGGAATCGGGGTCAGCACCGAAGAACTTGATGAACTTGTTTTCGGAGCAAACCCTCACCCCGTAGTTACCCAGTTGTTCACCGACAGGCAGACAGGTATCTTCAACAGGTCGTTTCTTGTCAACTTTCTGAAATCGACCGAAACTGACGAAACAGCCAAAAAGTACTGGTTATTTTTCGAGGATCAGATTGTGAACGACAGGCTGAACAGCAAATTTAACAACCTGATCGGTTCGGGTTTATACATAACATCCAAACAGGCTGAATTTGAAAATTCCCTCCTGTCGAAAAGCGTGGATCTCAGCTTCATGTTGAGAAACTTTAATACTGTTCCCGACTCTGCGGTAACCATTACATCAAAAGAAATAAACGAATATTATGAGAAGCACAAAGAAGGCTATAAACGAAGTGCTCAGAGAGATATAGAATATGTGACATTTGACATTGCGCCGTCAGAAGATGACTTCAGGCAGGCTGAAGAGTGGATTAAAAGAATTGTGGAAGAGTTCAGAAATTCAACCGAACCGGCTCAGTTTGTGAATACAACTTCTGACACAAGACACAATGGATTTTACTATCCCATTTCAGAAGTGCCTGAAGCACTGAGGGATTTTGTTCAGAAAGAAAACCGCAATGAAGTATTCGGTCCATGGCTGGAAGACGGCTCCTATAAGATTGCAAGGCTGATAGATTCCGGCGACCGTCCCGATTCGGTACACGCGAGACACATTCTTATTTCACCCTCTCAGGTAAGGACATTGAGCCAGTCCAGAGCAATTGCCGACAGTCTTGTGAAACTTATCAGATCGGGCAAGTCATTTGCCGATATTGCCCGGGACAATTCAGACGATCAGGGTTCGGCGAACCTGGGCGGAGATCTTGGCTGGTTTAAGGAAGGTCAGATGGTTGTACCTTTTAATAATGCCTGTTTTACCGGCAAAAAAGGTGAAATAATTACAGCTGAAACGACCTTTGGCGTGCATATTATCGAGATTCTGGATCTGTCGCCGAAGAGAAGAAAATATGAAGTCGGGATAATTGAAAGAAAGGTGGTGCCGGGTTCTCTTACAACCCAGAAAATTTATGCCGAGGCCAGCCGCTTTGCCAGCATGAACAGCACCTACGAAAAGTTCAATCAGACAATTGCCGCCGAGAAACTTAACAAGAGGATTGCCACTGCCGTTACACCGCAGCAGAAAACACTGCCAGGACTGACACAGCCAAGATATCTGATCATGGCGCTTTTCCAGGCTGAACCGGGTAAAATAATTCTCGATGCCAACCAGCAGGCTGTATTTGAAATTTCAGATAAATATGTTGTTGCATTCTGTACCAGGGCAGTAGAAGAAGGTCCGGCCCCACTGAAAGAGGTTGAAAGCGATATACGTTTTGCCCTGCTGAAAGAAAAGAAAGCGGAGAAAATAGGTTCGGAGCTCCTCAGTCAGGTGAATGCCGGCAAATCTCTTTCTGAAATTGCCGCCCTTTCAGGAACAACGGTTCTTGAAGCCACAGGTATAAATTTCAATTCCTATATGGTTCAGGGAGCAGGGATAGAACCTGCTCTGGTTGCCGCAGCTTCTGTTGCAGAACAGGGTAAAATCGCAGGTCCGGTTACCGGTAACAACGGAGTTTACCTGATTGAAGTGAACAATGTGGTTGCGTCAGTTGAAGGTGATCTGAAGACACTGGGCGACCGTCTTAAAATGACCTACAGAATGAGGGGAATGTACGAAGCATACGAAGCCCTAAGGAAAGCATCCCACATTGTTGATAAAAGGTATAAGTTCTATTGATTTTATAAGCTTCCTTTATCCTTTCCGGCCGAGAAACGATCGAGTATTAACGGGTCATTCATCTCCCTTGATAGCCCTGCGATGAATTCGAGAGGCGTGTCGTAAAGGTCGAGAATCATCAATCCGTCGAGACAATTATTAAAATCCGGGTCAATATTAAACCCGATTATTTTACCGTTGATTTCCAGGTATTTTTTAAGCAAAACCGGCATTCTGTATCCCGGTTCAACGTCTATGATTATCTTTTCTATCTTGTCAATATCCCTTTCAGAATAATCGACCAGTACCTGTCTGTCGGTGAACCTGTCGGGTGCAGGCTTAAATTCCTTTCTTGGCTTAATGTACCTGGCCAGTTCGGATGAAAAGAACCACTTCTTAATGTAGTCAACTATAAGACTTTTTGAGAATTTCGACAGGTCATTGCTTATGCTTACCGGCCCTATAAGGTACCTGTATGAAGGGTGCTTTAGCAGGAAAACCATAATACCTTTCCACAACAGGAACAGGGGAATTACTTTTTTCTGGTAGTCCTTCACAATAAATGACCTGCCAAGTTCAACAGATTTTGAAAGATATTCTGCAAATGATTTTTTGATTTTGAAGAGGGAACTGATGTAAAAACCCTTTATTCCGAACCTGGAAATGATTTCGTCGCCAGGCCCCAGTCTGTAGGCTCCGGCTATCCTGTTTTCTTCATTATCCCACATTATAAGGTGGAGGAAATAGAAATCATATTTGTCGATATCTATGCTCTTGTTTGTACCCTCGCCCACTTCCCTGAAGGTAATCTCCCTGAGGCGTCCGATCTCTCTGAAAATGTTTGGAATGACATAAGACGGAGTACATAATAAAGTGAAATTTTTTGTTGTAAAAAGCTCATAATCAGATTTTATCCTTTCAAATTCATCCTTAAGCACCTGTGGTTCAACAGCGTCAATTACCGGGACTGGTTTTTTGGTCTTTTTCAGCTTCCCCTGTCTTTTTTCATTATGACGTATTGTGGCGCTCAGCGAGAAAACCCTTGCACGGAGGTAGCGACCGAAAAGATCGATATCCTTGATGTCTCCCTGTTCCTTTGCACCCAGCGGTTTGCCAATCCTCACAGAGATAGTGCGGTTTCTCTTTCTTGAAACCTCCGACGGAATGTATGGTTTATGTTTTAACGGGTTCATCCTGGAAAAGACATACTTTATTCCGGGAAGTGTTCCGTGAAAATAGACAGGAACAACAGGCACTCCGGCAGCTCTGATTAATTTTATGGCAGCTCTGTTCCACTTACCGTCAATTATTATTCCCGGCGCAGAATAATGCTCGGAGTCGGTTGCAGCAGGAAAAAATCCGACACCATGACCGTCACCCAGATGTCGCAGAGTATTTCTTACACCTGAAACTGAAGGTTTCTCATTAGAGGCCTTTTCGAGTGTGTTGACAGGTATAATAATTTCCCGGAGAGGCTCAACTTCGAGCAGCACCGGATTGCCAAGAAGCTTGAAATCGGGTCTTTTTGCTGCAATGATTTTATAAAGAATCATGTAATCGATTCCCCTGAAGGGCTGGTTCGAAACTGCGATAAATGGTCCTTTTTCCGGAATATTATTCAATGACTCCTCGGGAATTTCGATTTTTATTTCCATGTGATCAAGGAGGGAATCGATGAGAGTGACCGGATCCTTTTTCTGCGATTCGGTAAATAGCCTGTTCAGAAGATTATATCTGTAAATTCTCAGGAGTGTATCGGTAAATATTGTTCCTCCCGGTATTATAAGTGGTCTGGTGTCGGTTTTATCTATATTTATAATGCGGTACATTCCCTGTATTTGAACAAATATAGGAATTTCAAAATTATCTTCTCCTTTTTTGTTTAGTCCTGTTTCTCTTTCCGTAATCTGATCTTTTAAGAACATCATCACTATTTGCCCCCCTTTGATTCCCCCCAATTGGGGGGAAAATCTTCTGTTGGCACCTGGCTGGGCTCAATATATTTCCCGTTGGGCTCAACGTCCTGCTCCCGTTGGGCTCAACGTCCTCGCTCCCGTTGGGCTCAACGTCCTCGTTGAGCCCTGTAATAACATTTAACCAACAAACCGGCTGAGCGAGGACGCTCAGCCGAACCTGCAGAATACCTGTTGGGCTCAAACTCCAGGTTGAGCCCTTGACATGACCATGAACACACCGGCTGAACGAGGACGTTCAGCCGAACCTGCGAACCAGTGCTAGGGTTGAGGGGTAAAAAAAAAAGGTCCATCTTTTGGATGGACCCCTGATTAAAGTTCG
>Ga0116147_1005530_pt1 | contig 10717 bp, 7 predicted proteins | sample AD_JPNHG3_MetaG_FD_89749 | JGI IMG/M metagenome (GOLD analysis project Ga0116147, IMG submission 89749) | Active sludge microbial communities of municipal wastewater-treating anaerobic digesters from Japan - AD_JPNHG3_MetaG | ecosystem: Engineered > Bioreactor > Anaerobic > Digestate | place...
GTCCTCGTTCCGATCGTGTGGGGTGTCTCCGGCAAAAGCCCGGTCGCGGTCCACGTGCCTGTCCCGGCCGGGACGTCTTCCCGGAACTCCCCGTCGAGGAAGACCCGCACGGATGCAAAACCCCCTGTCGCGGGATCGGTCCACGCCCACGTGATGGAGTCGTTCGTTGCCGCGGCGGCATGGAGCCCGGTCACGCCTGCCGGCGGGCTTTCCCCTGACGATCCGAAGGCATAGAGGCCGCCGTCATCGCACCCGGCGTACACGATACCGTGTGCGACCGCAGGGCTCCCGGAGCAGGGGTGTTTTCCGAAAGAGTGATCCCAGAGCAGGTCCCCGGTGGACGCGTCCAGCGCAAAGAAGGTGCCGGGGGAGCCGGAAGTCCCCGCGTACACGACGCCGCCTGCGACCGCAGGGCTCGCAGATATCCCGCTGCCGGCCTGGTACGACCAGACGGGGTTTCCGGTGTGGGCATCGAGGGCATAGAGGCGGCCGTCGTCGCTCCCCACGTACACGACACCGCCTGCTACCGCGGGGCCCGACCGCACGGCACCGCCCGTCGTGAAGTTCCAGAGGAGGGCGCCATCGGGGGCAGAAAGCGCGTACACGGTGCCATCGTCGCTCCCGACGTACACGACACCGTCAACGACCGCCGGACTGGACTGGACCGGCCCGCTGGTCGTGTAGTTCCAGAGGAGCGCCCCCGACAGGGCATCGAGGGCGTACACGTTCCCGCTGGAACCCCCGATGTACACGGCACCGCCTGCAACCGCGGCGCTCGATGCGATCTGCGGGTCTCCCGCTGCAAACTGCCAGGCAGGCTCACCCGTCTCCGCGTCGAGGGCGTAGACCTTGCCGTCGTTGCTCCCGGTGTACACGAGGCCGCCTGCGACCGCGGGGCCCGACCGCACGGCACCGCCCGTCGTGCAGGTCCAGGCCTGCGACCCGTCGGACGCGTTGAACGCATAAACGGAGCCGTCCGCGGACCCGGTGTAGACGAGCCCGCCCGCGACTGCCGGGCCCGATTCAATGCCCCCTCCCACGGTCACGTTCCAGAGGAGGGCTCCGGTATCGGCAGAGAGTGCGGAGAGGGTATGGTCGCGGCTCCCGACGTACACGACACCGTCCACGACTGCCGGGCAGGAACGCACCTTCCCGCCGGTCATGTACGTCCAGAGGAGTGTTCCGTCCGGGCGGATGCCCCCGTCGTCGTAGACGCCCGAGTTCGCGAGGTCCGAGTGGAACTTCCAGGGCTGTTCCCCGGGAGCCGCACCGGCTGCCGCACAGAGAACGAGCACAACGAGTACTGCCATGATGCACTGATGATTCACAATTGTCCCGACCTGATTGTGGTATGTAAAAGACTGGAAGGAGACTATTTATTAGTTATCCAGGATTCGGGGGAGAGGACGGGCAGGAATCCCCCGGAAAAAAAGAGGGAGCCCTTTTCCCTCACGCTCTTTGGACGGTCACTTTCCAGTTGTCGAGCAGCGCGAACTCCGGGTCGGTATCGCAGGTGTCGCAGACGGCTTTCGGCGACTGGACGACCATGTCGAACATCACGGCATCGCCCGGGTCGGGAACGATCGGGATATCGACATCCTTCTGGATGATGTAGCGGTACGGGTCGAGGTTGCTTGCGTAGTATGCCTTGTACTGGTGCCGCTCGTCGTCCGTTGCATTAGGGGACCATTCGGCGCCCTCGGCAATCGTGACGTCGTTGGGGATCCAGCCGTAGCCCGGGAGGTAGTACTCTGACCAGAAATGGGTGCCCTCGTGGCCCGGGACGAGCTGGTAGCCCCCGATAGCCCGTGCCGGGATGCCGAGCGAGCGGCAGAGTGCGGCGAAGTACATGCTCTGCGTGCCGCAGTCCCCGAACCCGGTTTCGAGCATGTAAACGGATTCGGGCGTGCCTGCCACGTTGAGCCTCACGTGGGGGACGTTGCTGTACGGATGGGAAACGACATGCCAGTAGAGCTTGTCCGCCTGCAGGTACGGGTTGGTCTCGTTCCCGACGATCCCGAGCGCCTTTGCCTTCATCGCCGGCGTGACCACGATGTTTTTCCCGGACGCCGTGTATTTTGTGTATTCGGGATCTTTCGTGTCGTAAGTGCCGACCTTTGCCGGGTCGATGGCAAACCGCTGCTCGTACTGGGTATAGCCAAACCGTGCGGTGACGGTGAGGGAATCACCGGTCACCTCGTGGAGCGGGATCTCGAGGTATGCAAGGCCGATGTCAGCGCCTGTTCCGGTCATTGACCTGACGTACCGTGCCGGTTCGACAGCCTCTATCGTCACGTTTCTCTGCGATTCCGTCTCGATGGGCAGGGGGATCCAGAGGCGGAGGGTGCCTGTCTTCGGCAGGTCTTTTGCAGGAATGCTCAGGACTTCTGTCCCCTTCCATGCCACGGGGTTCTGGTAATTTTCCGCTCCTTCGACCGCCGGGGCAAGGGCAACCGGCTTCAACTGGTCGAAAAACGGCGTCTCGCCCATTTTCGCGGTTGCCTCCCGCATCAGGTCGATGTTATGGGACCTGATATTTTGGATGGTATTCGAGAAGTACCAGACTTCCCCGTCACTCGTGATGCACTGGCTCCTGTTGCAGGGGAGGAAACCGGCTTTTCGGTCGGCAGAGAGGTCGGGGAAAGCCTCATCGATGAGGGCCGTGATCTCCGGGCGGTTGTAGGGGAACTCGATGGTCATCCGGGCGGCTGTCGAGGCCCTGTTCAGGGCTTTTTTTGCGCCTGCAGCGTCCCCCGCGGCCTTGTACTCCGCGTACGCTCCGGCATACAGCTTTTCGGCGGCATGGAAGTTGCCTTCTGCAAACCGGGCTTCCGCCTGTGCAAGGAGGGTATCGCCTTTCGAGGCAGCGGGAGTTGTTCTCTCGACGGATGTGCAGCCGGCTGCAAGCATGAAGGCAGCGAGGATAACGAGGGCCGTGACGGGCAGGAGTCGTTTCATGGGATCACGCAAGAGAAATGATTGTAAGTATTCAGGATGCGGGACTGCATATTAAAAGGTGGGTTTCTATTCCCTTCTCCGGAGCACGACCCGGGCAGCACCTGCCGGTGAGGCTTTTTTCAGCAGATGGCGGGGGAATGGACGCGTTTGTGCGCACGATGCATCATGTGCCCGCCAGGATTACAGGGGCAACAATGCCGTATCCGGATTCACGGGAATTGCCCCGATGATCAGGCAAGCGGGAACAGTCCATGCCGGCTGAACCCGCCATCCCGGTGCACCGACCCCCGCAGGTCCCGCATCAACAATCCACCCCTTGTCAGGAACATGACGACCATCATCCGAAAAACCGTCGATACCCCGTGCGCAATGACAATATACTTAATCATTCATCCGTACATTTCCTGTATCACATAACTCCCTGTTTACCGGTATCCCGACCGGTTTGAGAGGGTAGTCCCATGAGGAGATATTGATGGCTGTTTCTGCCGGATGGAAGATTTTTTTTGGTATTATAGCAATCGGACTCTGCATCCTGGCTGCTTATAGTATATTTTTCGCTGTGCCCCACGATCGCGTTGTCATCGTCATGAACGGTACTATCTACACAGATCCTGACCACCCGGTACAGAACCTGCTCATCAGGAACGGGATAGTTCAGGCAACCAATGTCAACCCGGCCGCGTACCGTGGTGCAGAGATTCTTGATCTCCATGGATTCGTGGCGTATCCGGGTTTCCATGACAGCCATGTCCATCTGCTGGAAGCCGGTTACGGATTCAGCAGTAACTGCAGCCTTTACGGCGCAACAGATGCCAAATCCATTGCAGCGATTGTCGGACCCATCGCTGCGTCCCTGCCCCCCGGGGAACCGATGATCGGGGGCGGGTTCTCCCTCGATGATTATGATGCATGGTCGCTTGCTGATCTTGCCCAGATTGATGCTGTCACTGGTGATCATCCGGTCTTTCTCGGCGATCAACTCGGACATAATGCAATTGTGAATACCGCAGCGCTCAAAGTATGCAATATTACAGGTACTACGCAGCCCCCTCCCGGGGGCATTATCATTCTTGAAAACGGCAAACCGACTGGAATGCTCCGTGAATCGGCGATGGTACCTGCAGGAAATGTCCTGTTTGCTAAAATCCCTGACGCCGTAGTCGGACCTGTTACAGAACGATACTTACATTACTGGGCATCATTCGGGTATACCTCCATCAATGATCTCATGGGGTCTTCGGCCGGACGAATGTTCAATCCGGAGCTCTTTAAAAAAATGGAGCGGGAAGGAAATCTTCCCCTGAGGGTCCACTACTTCTACACACTATCGTCCCTTGATGAGATCGACGATGCCCTTCCCTATAGAGGCAATGATACCGATATGGTCCGGTTCGCAGGTCTGAAGATCTTTGTTGACGGAGCATTTGCCGGAGGCCAGGCAAATACCAGCTGGAAGAATGCAAAGGGAAACTATGGCCTCACGTATGTCTACACCGATGATTCGCACGGGGAATCCTATAATATCAACCGGATCGTTGCAAAGGCCGATAATCTCGGTCTGAACGTCCACTATCATGTGCAGGGGGATCAGGCAATTAACGCTGTGCTGACCGCTCTGGAGAACCAGTCTGCGAGGAACGGGGGTCTGAAAAGCAATCATACGCTTATTCATCTCGCATACGTGACCGATGAGCAGATCGCCCGGATGAAAAAACTCAGGAATCATGTATCCCTGACGGTCCAGCCTGCATTCTGGGATATACAGGAGAACCTGTCCCGGTATTATGGAGATCATACGTCTGAGGCATACCCTTTCAAAAAACTGTTCAGCAGCGGGATTCCAATCGGTATCAGCACGGATTTTTACGTATCCCCCTTAAGTCTCTCACCCCCGACTGCAATCGCCGGCATTGCATCACAGGGTGGCAACGATCCCCGGAACCACACGCCCCTGACAATACAGCAGGTTATCCGGGGTCTTACCACAGGCAGTGCTGCAACGACGCCGAGCCGGGATATCGGAAAACTTGAGCCCGGATATAAAGCTGATATTGTCATTTTTGATCAGGATCCAAACGCGGTTCCCCCGGGGCAGTTCACCAGAAACAACCCGAAGGTGCTGGCAACGTATATCAATGGAATAAACGTGTATCGTGCGGACGGCTGGGCAGGACCTTGAAGAGGATTTCCCTGATTTTTTTTTCAACACCGCTTGTTTCTGACTCACTGAGTTCACTTCAGTCCATACACCCCATCCGCATTTTCCCTCATCTGTGTCATCATCGCATCCTGCTCCCTGCACTCCGGTTCGCATGCTCTCTCCTCACCTGCTTTTCCGGAGATTCCTGTTGGCAGGATGACGCCCCCGGTGAACCCCGCGAGGCGCAGTGCGATGCCGCTCCCTGTGACCGCTCCTTTCCGGAGCAGGAGAAGAAGCAGGGCGTTGCTGTCTGCGGGCTGTGTGTTACGTGTGCCCGCACGGGAGGAAAGGAAAAAAAGCAGGTATAAGTGCCCGCTGAAAACGGAGGCCCGTTCAGGAACGGTGTGGACCGGATCCGGCCCCCCGCATCCCTTTATCGCGTTCCGCTCCGTGCACCTTTGATCCAGTCCGGCGTATAGTTCTCGTACTTTTTCCTGATCTCATCGGGCAGGCCCGCGTAATTTCCGATGATTTTGCGGCAGTGCGGGGAACCGCACCTGCATTCCATCTGCCAGTCATCGACAGTGACGACCGGATAGTCGAACGTGACCTCCTCATCTTTCTTTATGTCCCGCATTGCAACCAGGAACACGTCCCTGACGATCCCGGCATTGGGATCGCAGGAATGGTTCGTTCTGACAGCGGGCTCCCGTGCGATGATGGAATCGCAGATATCCACATTGAAGAGGTGATCCCAGACTTCACGGGGAATGCCCTCCATATTCTCGATCCGGACTCCCGGGCCGCAAAACCCAGTGATGATGTCGTCCTTTTTAAATATCCCTCACAGCGAATATCCCAAGCCCCATGCCCGGCTTTTCCTTCACATACACGAGATCTTTTGCTGGCATCCTCTCACACTGCCCCGGGTGGACGACAGCAGCCCCCGACACACCTTGTCGGGAACCCGCACGGGCAGGGGTAACAGCTCCGGGGCGTGTGGAGCAGTGCTGCCTGTGCCGGAAGTTCAACAGCATAGTACCGAGCCAGCGCGAGGATTGTACCAAGAATCGCAGGAACGATGACGAATACCACCAGTCTTCTCAGTGCATCGGATTGTTGTCCTTCACTCATGGAAATGTCTCCCGTGAATCCTCACTGTGCCCATGCTGATATGAGGATATTGTTCCTCCACAAGGATGCGGCTCATGCGGCCGACAGGAGATACCGGTCAAGCCAGGCGAGTTCCTCCTGCACCTTCCGGTTCTGTGTCTCCATCGTTGTCATGTGGTGCGGCTGGTTTTGGAAGAGGAGGAACCGGATCGGGGCCGGGCTCCCTTCCTTGTATGCCCGGTATGTAACCCACGCACCCGCCGGGTCAACCTGGATATCATCGGTCCCGATCATCATCAGGAGCGGGGTTCTCCGTTTCTCTGCCTGGAACACCGGTAAGATGGCCAAATATGCCTGCGGGTCCTCGTACGGGCTCTTATTGTAGTACATCTTGTTCATCACGATGCCATTCGTGTTGGCCACCTGCGAGAAGTCATCGGCACTTCCGGCACCGGATACCGCTGCCCGTATGGTGGGGTCATTGACCACAAGGGCAAGCGAGAGGATCCCCCCGTTCGACCAGCCGGTGACGCCGATCTGCGAACGGTTGACGATGCCCCGGGCCACGAGATGTTCGATCCCGGTCCTCAGGTCTTCGACCGGCAGGTCATAGTAATGAGCGTTCTCGATGGACCGGGCGAAGTCAAGACCGAAGTTCGTGCTGCCATGGTAGTTGACCGAGAGCGTGACTGCTCCTTTGTCCGTGATGAGATGGTAGGGGAACTCCCAGGTGTCGCGCCAGCTGTCGAAGTCCGCATAGTTCGGTCCGCCATGGATGACGAGGACGAGCGGGTACTGGTTCCCCTGAACATATCCCGGCGGGTACCGGACAACGCCCGAGACCGTCTCCCCCCGGGCCCCGTTCCACGAAGTGACCTCGGATGTGCCCAGGTCCTGTGCCACAAGGTCCGGGTTGAGGCGGGTGAGCTGGACCGGGTTCGTGATGCTGTTCCCATCCATACCTGCCCGGAACAGCTGCGGAGGGGAGGATGCTGAGTTGCGGTTGTAGACAATGGTTGAGCCGGTCCGGTCACTCTCGATGGCATAGATGTTCCCCTGGTCCCTGCCGTCCATGAGGGAGACCTGCCAGCCGGTGCTGGTTTTTACTGCCCTCGCAAGTCTCGGGTTCGTCCCGTCAGCAAGGAGGAGGTATGCCCCGCCATTGAACGGGTTCACCTCGATATCTTCATTGAAAAGATCGATGAAGAGGCCCCGGTCCCACCCGAGCGGGATCTCCTCCAGCGTGCGGGTTGCCGGGGTATATGCCTGGAGGTACGAGGCATCCTGGACCGGGTACCGCAGCCCCCCGTTCACGAACCGCTCGATGTAGACAACGGTGCTGTCCGGCGACCATGCGAACTGGTTGGTGTCCTGGTACCCCTCAACGGACGTGAAGAGTTCCCGCTCCTGCCCATTCTGCGTGTCGAGGAGAACGTACCGGAACGTGGCCCCGGCCTGCCACGACTCGGGGTCGGGAGCCGCTTTGTACAGGACATACCTCCCGTCCGGCGAGGGTGCCCAGATGGTGATCACGTCATTGTTTGCAGTGAGCGGGGTTATCGTGTGGTCCCCAAGCGAGTAGGTCTTCAGGATGACCGGGGCCGGTGGTTCATCCGCGACGATGACATCGCTGCTGCCCGGATCCGCACCGGCCGGTGCCCCGGTAAAGATGAGCCGGTCATTCCCGAGGAAGGCAAAATCTCCGGCAAGTTCGTCCGTGGTATTGTCCAGCCGGTATGCCCGGGAGTCGCGGACATGGATACGGTACATCGAGACGGGGCCGCCGGCCCGGGGCATTGCCGCGTACACGACCGTGTTCCCATCCGGTGCAAGGGCATAGGCCGTGACCGATTCTGCGGGACCCGAAAGAGGTCGTTCGGTTGCTGCCCGGACATCGATATACATCAGGGTGCCGTTGTTTTGCGGGGGAGCCAGATCCGTTCCCGTGGACCGGATATACAGGAGGTTTGCCCCGTCATACGAGAGGGTGAAATGGCCGGGGGTCTCCATTGCCAGGATATCTGAAGGCACAAGGCCGGGGGTGCCGTCTGCCGCCACCGGGAGGACGAGGGCGATCAGCAGGACCAGGAATAACAGGATTTTTTGCGCACCGGATTGAGGTGGGGCTGTCATGGCACAATCTCCTATGACTCCTCAAAAGGTCCGGATTGGTAATAAAGTGTCGCCTCTTTTACGGGCTGGTGCAGGTCCGAAGGTTGGAGCCGCCCAATCCCCGCATCCCGATACCCAGGCACCCCTGCTGCCATCCTCACTCCCTGCACCGGTCAGGCCCGCGCAATGTATTTAGCAGGAACCAGCCAAGGGATGTCAGACGCGAAAAATACTGAAGAACAATCCCCGTGCCCGGACATGACGCTCCCGACCCATGCCATCATCATTGCTGCCATAATCCTCCTGTGCTGTACCGCCGGTTGCATATCCGCTCCTCCGGGACTCTCTCCTGATAAGGACTCACCGGCAACGGAATATCCTCCCCTTTCAATTGAGGCAACGCCGGTCCGGTATGCCGAGGTCAATGGCGTGCGGCTCGCGTACCGCGAGTTCGGGAGCGGCGAGCCCCTGCTCGTCATCGTCGGGTTCGGGGCAACCATGGAGCAGGCCAACGAGACTGCCATCAGTATCCTTGCCTCGAAATACCACGTCTTCCTGTACGACCACAGGGGCATGGGGCACAGCAGCACCGGGAATGAAACCCCGACTATCCCCCTGTACGCGGACGATGCTGCGTCCCTGATTTCTGCACTCGGTTACGGGAGCATGCACGTCTATGGAACATCCATGGGATCCTTCATCGCCCAGGAGCTTGCCCTCAATCACCCCGGCCGGGTCCGCAGGATGATCCTCGACTCCGGTGCGTATAGCATCCGGGTCCCGGAGACACGATTCCTGCTGGACTACGTGGAGGCTGTCGCTGCTGACCCCGCATCCCCGCCCGGCCTGCGTGACGAGGCACGGGCAATGCTTGCGTGGAACGGGACCTGGGACCGGCTGCCCGGTATGCACAAGGATGTCCTGCTGGTCGTCGGGACCGGTGATACCATCACGCCGGAGGTCCTCTCGTACCGGATGGCCGGGCAGATCAATGGTTCATGGCTTATCCGGTTCGGGGGGCTCCCGCATGCAGGCGGCGATGTCGCACCGGTCGCCTATGGCAGGACTGCCGTGCATTTCCTCGGCATGGACGCTTCCGGGTAGTGCCTCTCGTTGTCCGGTCCGGAGTATCCTGTCCTCCACGGAGCATCCGTTCGGGGTAGGGATTTGGGGGAAAAGATCTCTGCCTTCTCTTTCACCATGCGTCTGCCTCTTTATTCCGGAGATGCAGCAGCAACCGGCGGGCCGGGGAGGCAGGGGGATGGGTAAGGAGGTTCGTGGGGGATGTCCTTTTCCACCAGGCCGATGCACGTGTCCGGCATGGCTGGTTGAGAGGGGTAATGTATAATCTTCAGAGCTGCAAAAGGGAAAGGGCTATTAGAACAGAATGATCCGGAATCCGGAAAGAAAAGCGCCCTCACGCAATTCAACGGACTGATCATGAACCGTGCAGCCCCGGAACTGGCCGCGGGTGACCTTGCGCCACGTGACCGGAATGGCGGGGGGAAAGCACGGGAAAAAAAGACAGGCTGATCTTTTTTTACCATGGCTCAATATTTTCTGGTTTTATGGAAAAATACTCAACGAAAGGAGTCATATAAGAAGTGATAACTAGTTTAATCTGATTTAAACAAATTCTCCGGTTCTTTCATGTATTCCTTTGAAAGGAAGATTTCAATCCTATTTTAGTCCGATTCAAACACGGCGTCGTGGTGTCCTTATAGTCAGCGATGAATGAATTTCAATCCTATTTTAGTCTGATTCAAACTTGCACCACGGAATGTATCGGCTGTCTCCTTGAGACATTTCAATCCTATTTTAGTCCGATTCAAACAGTAAATTCGAAAGTCAATACAAACTTAGGCATTAATTTCAATCGAGGATTTCGAAATACCTCCTCAAACCACAAAAGCTTTATCTTAGCTGATCGAAGTATTCTCAATGACCTTTGAGACGTTTGGATTAAATGAGGCGTATAAAAGGGTACAAAAGGTAGGAGACCGTTTATCTGAATTTGAATCCTTGATCGAATGGGATCAATTTCGTCCTTTATTTGCGGATATCTACCACAACAACACCCGCAAAGGAGGCAGGCCGAATGTCGACCCTGTTGTGATGATTAAACTATTAGTACTTCAGTCCCTCTACAATCTCTCCGACCCGGAACTTGAACGCCAAGTGACAGATCGTATTTCTTTCCGGAAATTCATAGGATTCACGACTGAAATACCCGATTTTTCGACAGTCTGGTTCTTTCGCGAACGTCTCATACAATCAGGGAAATACGAGGAAGTCTGGAACACATTCCAGGCGCAGTTGGAGCTCAAAGGCCTCAAGATAACACGAGGAGTCATTCAGGACGCAACCATCATTACCGCTGATCCGGGAGCA
>Ga0116147_1005546_pt1 | contig 10700 bp, 10 predicted proteins | sample AD_JPNHG3_MetaG_FD_89749 | JGI IMG/M metagenome (GOLD analysis project Ga0116147, IMG submission 89749) | Active sludge microbial communities of municipal wastewater-treating anaerobic digesters from Japan - AD_JPNHG3_MetaG | ecosystem: Engineered > Bioreactor > Anaerobic > Digestate | place...
CGCAAGCGCCTGCATTCTTCTCTCGGATACAGACCGCCTGTGGAGTTTGAAGAGTTGTTTTTAACCCAAAACCCCTGTCCGACTGCCCTAACCAAAACTGTCTAACTCCAGGGGTGCAGTCCATATCTCTAAAATCTGTCTCGTGCTCAGTGACAGTATGGAGTTGATATAATCGCCGATACTTCCCGATTCGGCTATGTACGAAAGTGTTCCGCCAGCGAAGACGGTGTCGCCCGTGAAGAGGAATTTTCCTGCCGGTTCGTAGATGCAGATGGAACCCGAGGTGTGGCCGGGGGTGTGGATGATATTGAGGCTGTAGTTGCCTAAATCAAAGCGGCTCTTGCTCTCCAGCCAGAGGTGGACTTTCAGGGGAATCTCGTTCAGGTCAGCGGATCTGTAAAGAGTGACGTATCGGTCGTCTAAGGTCATCTTTGTAGCAGCAAAACGGTGGGCGGCGATGAGGGCATAATCCTGAAAGTAGCGGTTGGCGCCGATATGATCGAAGTGTTCGTGTGTGTTAATCACTATGTCTATATCCCTGACCTTTACTCCGATCTTCAAGAGATATTTCTGGAGGGCGGGGAAATTGGCATCTACGCCGGAATCGATGAGGAGGATTGCGTAATCTCCCTTGATGATGTAACTGTGGCTGCTGGTTCCATGTCCTTTGATCATAAAAATATCATGCTGCAGCTCCAGTATATCGCTCTCTTTTCCGATATCTTCTTTTCTCCCAGGGGCTGTTTTCCGCGCCGTTCAGGTCATCGTAAACGTCGAATATACGGTACAGCCCGTTTTTAAGCAGATAATCTCTTATACGCGGTCTCAATGAACAGATCTTCAAATATCCGTTCGCGAGTTCCGTCTCTTTTTTGAATGCGTTGATTATAGACAAATGGGCAAGTACATTGCCATCTTCGTCTATACCCCCCAGATCTACTACTATCCTTGGTTCCTTTCTGTTTCGCCAGGGACGCAAGATATCCCGGGCTGAAAAAGGAGCGCTCTTGTTCAATGACCAGCCGACCTCCGCGAGAATAAAACCTTTTTTTTCAGTCACAGTGCATTTCATTGTCTTGACTCCTCATCGCCGTGTTTTTTGTAAATCCGGATAAGTAAGTAACAGTGGATTGTTAAATCATCATGAGGGTCCCATTACGATTCGATGAAATCTACCGTGAAAATAATCACCGAGGTGGATTACGCACCCAAATGACGTGTAAGGATGGATTCTGCGAATAAATCGCGGAGAAGTCGTTCTGCCCCGGCTTTGTTACAATAATTTAACGTCTCTTTAATACAAAACACATAAAATAATTGTATATGTCACCCTAATCAATATGTAGGGGGATTTCGATGAAGGAATGGATGAAAAAGTTGCAGTTGCATTATGAGAGGATCAGGAGCCTTCATCCTGAAGATAGATTGATGATTCTTTTCGATATCGACGGCACGATTCTGGACATGCGCCATATGATCCTATCTACACTCCGATCTTTTGACAACCGGCACGGCACTCACTATTTTCGCGACCTCAAAATCGGGAATATACGGGTTCATGAAACGAACATCGTCGCGTTGCTCGACAAGCTCACGATTCGAGAAAAAGATACAGCGCGCGTGGTCGACTGGTATGAACAAAATTTTTGGTCGGCGGACGCCGTTATGGAATCCCATAGACCCTTCGTGGGCGTCATGGAGGTGATCCGATGGTTTCAGATCCAGCCGAAAACCTTTGTGGGCTTAAACACGGGAAGACCCGAATGCATCAGGGCGGATACGCTTCATTCCCTCAATAAGATAGGGCAAGAGTTCAAAGTGCGTTTCGGCAATGAATTTCTTTACATGAACAGGAACGGATGGGAGGGCGACATCGTCACCTCTAAAGTTGCAGGCATCCTCCATTTTCAGAAATGCGGGTACCGAGTATTCGCTTGCGTTGACAACGAACCGGAGAATCTGAGGGCCATAGCCGACGTAGACGCGCAGAAACAAATTCTCTTGCTTCATGCCGACACTTTATTCAAATCGAAACGCAAGCGGTTGCCTCCCCACGCCGTCAGCGGAAAACGATATGACCTCGCCGCACTCATTCATGAAAAGGCGCTTCCAAAACACGTGCAATTTGTCTGGCATGGGGTGAATGATGAAGCGAACCTGAGACAATTCCTTGCATCGGGAATTCAGTGGGCGGAGTGCGATGTTCGCCTGGACCATGCCCGAGACAGGGTCGTCCTTCGGGATGACTCTTTTGAAAGCGCTCCTCTTCAAGAAGAGGAGCGTCTCCTTACGCTGGAGGACATTCTCGACCCCATTCAGCGCACGGGTAAATCCGTGAAGCTTGATTTGAAAGAGAATGGTGTCCTGATAGACAGGGTCTTGTGGGTTCTCCGTAGACATTCCTTTGACGGTATGAACCTGTGGTTCAACGGCCGAGTCGACGAATTGAAACAGGAAGGGTTTAGCAAACTGACCAAGGCCTTCCCACAATCCATTATTCAGGTCCCTATCGATTGCCTCGTTCCCCTGATCTTGAGTGTCCCCGGAGAAGCCCTGGCCCTTCTCGACAAGTTTAGAAGTTGGGGCGTAAATCGTTTTTCCATGAGCTGGAAATCATCGAATATCCATCGCGTTCTCGACAAGCTGGACAAATGGGGGTTTGAAGCCAACATTTACAATGTCCCGGACCTTGAGTCCTTTCTGCAGGCCGTGCTCCTTTTGCCGACATCCGTGACCTCGGATTTCAATTTTCCGAAATGGCACTATTACGGCAGGGGATCAGGCGAAAACCAGAAAAGGCATTCTTATGAAATCGTCAAAACCACGCAGAGTTTGTCCCTGTAAATTGACCGAGAAGGTCGGAATGAAGATACTTTCTAATATGAAAGGGAGGATGAACGATGAGTCGGCTTCACACCGTTACCGAGTGTCTTGAGCGAAGGGCTGCATCGCCGTCCAACGATCCCGAATTTCTGAAAAAGATCATCGAACTGATGGGAATCGACACCCGAAGCGTTGGGGCGCTGGTTGAGACGCTTCCCTTCTCCGGCAGTGATGCAACGGCCGGCACAGAGACGGAACTCCAGGCCGCCGTCATCGGCAGACGAGACAATGTTGACCTGCCCATCATGATTGAACAGTCCAATTATTACGCGAACATTATGAGGCGGACAGCGGCTGGAGACACACCCCGAAAGGTCATTACCGACCTCGAAAGGTGGCTGGCGGCTAATCGGGACAACGTTTGGGAAAACAGTTGGGTCCGCTTTCCCCTGGCCGTGTTGAGCTCCTTTGCTAAAGATGTGTTTCGGAATGACCTGCTATCCGATAAACAAAGCCGGAACAACACATTGAGAAGCGATGCCCATAAGTTCGTTGTTTCCGCAGAGGGTGAGGAATACCTCCGGGTCCCGCTCAGTTACCTGCTCAAGCTGGCTCTGGCCGATGTGGTTAGTGCGGGCGCTGATGTGCCCCGACCGGTTCACAGGGCGGGCTGCGAATTGATGGAACATTTTCTCAGCGACAACACATCTCCGGAGACGCATTCCTTTTGGCTGGTCTTTTCCGGCAAGGGCAGCGACGCGGGAAAGGGGATTGCCGGAGAAACTTTGATACGATTCCTTCTTACGCAACTTCTGATCATGTATGCCAACCGGAAGTTTTGCCTGGCCGGGAACGGACAGAAGGCCGTCATATTCTCTTCGCCCCATCCTCCTGTCCGGCAGAAATGGCTTAACGATTGCGTTTCTGACGCCTTTTACAGAGAACTGTTCATGAATCCCTGTCTGTCGGGTTGGGACCGGGGAGAACTAAAGCTGGAATACATGCATCTGTGCCACGGGGTGTTGAGCAGGAGTCAGCTCAATGCCGTGGCCAAGCTCAAGGAAGCGGGCATACTCACCCGGAATCTGGTAGTCCTACCAAATCTTTCGAATATCAGCCTTGCCAATAATGGGACTCATATCAGCCTGGGAAGCCGAAGACTATCAAAGCTGCTGTCCGATCCGTCATCGGGATTCACTCGCATTCATGAAAAATATGTGGGTGACCTGGTGATTAAGATAACGGAACACTTCCTGCCGCTTTTTGTCGGGACTTACAGTGCAGCGCCGTATCGTTTCGATTTCGAAGATTTTCACCCTGAAAAGGCCCTGGGATTTCTTCCCCATGAACTCGATTACACCCATTTGCGGATGTTCTGGCGGCGATGGAAGAAGAAGGCGCATGTCGGGGTCATGGGACGACCCTTGACTCCCTTCGGTATTCCCCGGCTTGATAGGATAATAAGCGGACTTTTCGGCCTGCGGGGTGATTACGTTCCCGATTTACGCCTTATCGATTATCCGGTCATGCTCATGAGCACGGAAAAGAGCCCGGCGCTGGACGGAAAGATTGGAAACTCCGACCGACTGAAAAAAGACCTTTCCGATCTCGGCATCTTCGATGCGCACATGTCCCTTTATATACTATACAAGCTTCGTGAATACGAGGTTATGGGATTTTCGGGTTTTGAGGGACGCCATTACAGTCTCTTCGAGAATTACGAAGAGGATATGGGAAGGGCTGCTCAACTGCAGATCCTGATTACCGCGCTTGCCTATAAATACATTGCCATGGGACTGTGCACACACGCCCAGATTCCCGACGATCCTTTTGTGGAAAGCGAACGCCGACAGGTAATCTTCGGAACGGCTGCCGGGATACCGACTTTTTTCGTTAGGAGCGACACGAGAAACTTATTTATGCAAAAAATTCTCCTGCGGGTATACCGCATGCGTAGGAGCAGGCGGTATCCCGGATACTTCCGGGTGCACAATGAAGAATACCAGAGGGCATTGGTCCGTATCATAGAAGAAGACGCCGCCGACCTCATCGATATCCTGTGCATGAAGGAAACTATTAAGGATCTCGTGAGCCGCCTGGACCATCCCGACGAGTTTTCAACGGCTGGTAGATTGACTCGCGGGATTGTCGAAGAAGCGAACACGAACGCACCCATGAAGCTGAGTGCAAAAGAATTTAACAGCGCGGCCGAAAGGTATTACCGTGAGCGGCTGAGGAAACGACATCTGACGGAGGCCCTCCAGTGTCTGGAAAAAGGCCTCAGAAAGATCGAAAGGTGTTCGGACGACGCCGATTCTGCATCAATCCTTGCCCTCAGGGCAACGCTCGGCAACCGGCGCCTCCAGGACTTTCTCAGACCGATCGAGGAAGATGTCGTAGAGGATCGGGTTTCCCTGGGAGATCTCGTCAAACTGATACACCTTTCTCTAATCCACACGTACGCGGAAAGACGTAAGGCGGAGTCGTTATCAAAAAGTATTTGCGACGATGAAGATAGGACATCACCAATACCTGGATCGGGAATCCGGTAAGGTTCTTACGGAAAAACTCTACGGGGACCGGGCGGTACGCTTTCTGTATTCCTCGCTCAGGGAAAGCGCTCCCGCCTTGTTTCGCGCCGTGACGAGTGCTCGGATATCCAATTTTCTGGCGTTCGTAAACTTTAATAATTTCTTGTCGGAAAGGATCTCAGGCCGCCGGGAATTGATGAATGCCTGTGGAATCGACATGACTGAGTCACTGGAGTGTCCCGACCGTCTCGATACCCTCGAGAAAATCTTTCAAAGAAAGATTCGCTATTGGGAGTGTCGCCCGATGCCGGAAGAGCCCGGTACGGTGGTCTCCCCAGCGGACGCAAGGGTTTTATTGGGTTCTTTTTGCGAGACGTCGAGCCTCTTCGTCAAAGGAAAGTTCTTCAATTATGAGGAATTATTGGGCCGGGATAAAACGGACTGGTTGGCTGCCTTTTGGGATGGAGATTTTGCCGTCTTCAGGCTGACGCCCGACAAATATCATTACAACCATACGCCCGTGGCCGGTAGAGCCGTTGATTTCTATGAAATCCAAGGAGAGTATCACTCTTGCAATCCCACTGCAGTCATCAGTGTGGTTACACCTTACTCTAAGAACAAACGAGTGGTCACGGTCATCGATACCGACATTCCGGGTGGAACCGGTGTGGGGCTTGTGGCCATGGTAGAGGTCGCGGCCCTGATGGTCGGCCAGATCGTCCAGTGCTACAGCAAAGAAAGATATGATGCCCCGGTGCCGACTTGCCGGGGCCTTTTTATGGAGAAAGGGATGCCGAAAAGCCTTTTTCGTCCAGGCAGCAGCACGGACATTCTGATATTCCAGAAGGACCGCATGCGTTTTTCTGAAGACCTCCTTTGCAACTTGCGCTGTCCCAATGCCGAGAGCCGTTTTGACGTAGGATTCGGTCAACATCTTGTGGAAACGGACGTAAAGGTCAGGTCATTGATCGGACGAGCGGTAAACATTCTATCCTCGCAAAACCGTAACACAATTAACTGCCATGATTAACTACATTTTTCTGATTACACTCACGCTTCTGTTTGCCTTACTCTTTGGTTGGTGTTTTAAACATTTGCCCGAGGAGCGATGGCAGATCCTGGCATCCGTTCCGGTTAAGAAAATTTCGCCCGGCGTATGGGAAGGCATGAATGTGACTTATTACGGTTTGTTTAACGCAAATGCGATTGTTATCGCCGTATCCATCTTCTTTATTCTGACCGGAGCTGCCCGGGTGCCGCTCTCCGTGACTTTAGCGACTGTTTTCGTCATCCTCCTTTTATGCTTGCCGTCATCGAGGATTCTTGCCCGGCTGATCGCGAAAAAGGCTTACACATCGACTGTCGGCGGCGCATCGTTCGTTGGCCTTCTGGTTGCCCCCTTGGTTCTATTGGCCATGGACGGCGCCCGGAGAATGATTGCGGCGGATTCGTTTGAATCCGTGTCGATCCTTGCGGCGATTGCGGTTGCGTATGCGTTTGGAGAAGGGTTGGGGCGGCTGGCCTGCATAAGTTTCGGTTGCTGTTACGGAAAACCCCTTTCTCGATGCGGCCGTGTACTTCAAGCGGTGTTCAGACATTGCAGTTTTGTCTTCTCTGGCAAAACGAAGAAAATTGCCTACGAAAGCGGCCTAGACGGTCAGAAAGTTATTCCTATTCAGGCTGTTACAGCCGTTATTTATGTAGGGGTAGGACTTGTCGGAACCTGTCTTTTCCTGCAGGCTCGTTTCACATCTGCCTTCCTGATAGCGGTTCTGGGGGTGCAGGTCTGGCGGGTTGTATCCGAGACGCTGAGAGCGGATTGGCGGGGTAGAGGGAATTTGTTGACAGCTTATCAGGTTATGAGCCTCGGGGGCGCCGCGTATGCCGTTTTCATCGCAGCGGTTATGCCTGTGGGACACGACCTCATCGTGAGCGTAGTAGACGGGCTGCGATCTTTCCTGCAACCCGGCACGATTATTTTTCTGACTCTCCTGTGGTTATTCTGTTTTTTCTATACGGGGCGCAGCCGGGTGACGGGATCCCAGGTGACAGTTTACGTGCATTCTAGCCGGATCTGAAAGCGACGGCCTGTTGGGCAGGTGAATTTCCGTTCCTTCCCGGTCGGGCAATCATGATAGATGTGCAAAAAGATGGCTGATCCTTGAAGAAACCAGAACGTTTTTTGCCCTCAGTTCTTCAGTGAAGGTGATCTGAAAGTCAATCGTCTGTCAATCGGGCCGCCATGTATCTTGAAAAGATAAGCGCGAGTATAAGGGAGGGGATCGCGATGATGTACAACGTTAGATGTATCGCCCGATATAGAATGTCTATCGATTTCGTCACTGCGGTCATCGGACGTGCCAATCGAATATAACCCTTGATGCGGGAATTTTCTTTAACCGGGAGAGCTACATACAGCATACTTTCTTGGATCGTCACACTGAAGCGCGACGACTTGCCTTTTCCTTCCTTGACGGCCTGCTGGATTTCGGGCCGGTTTAGATGATTGTCCATTTTTGACGCATCGGCCTGGGAATCGGCCAGAACCAGTCCGGAAGTATCTATGAGAGTCAACCGAACATTCAACTGTTTGGCTATCTCCGGAATGTCACTTTGAATGCGTTCCCCGGGAATGAAGGCCGTGATTCGGGCGATACTGAATAACTCGTCCTCCATACCCTTTGCCATAATGTCCTTGATCTGCTGCGTGAGGAAAAAATCCAGAACGGCTGCAGTAATGAGGATCAATATCAGGTAGGAAGCGAACACTTTTAAGAAGGTAAGACGTTTCATGGTTGAACGACCTCCTCAATAATCAGGCTCGCCGCACGCAATGATTTTGCATTGTGCTATTTGCGAAGCGGGTAGAAAGTATATAACAACATGTCTCGGAAGGACAGATAAATCAAAATATGGGAAAAAAGAAAGTACTTTTCGGGGAAAGTCGTGATCAGATGCACTGTGATTAAAATAGAGCCTTTGTGGCAAAATAGATGGCCGCCGACATCATAGCCGAGACCGGTATCGTCAGGACCCAGGCCCAGAGTATATTCCCGGCAACGCCCCAACGCACGGCCGTCAGGCGTTTTGTGGACCCGACGCCCATGATAGCGCCGGTTATGGTGTGGGTAGTGCTCACCGGGATGCCTGCAACGGAAGCCCCTATGATGGCGACCGCTGCGGCTGTCTCCGCGCAGAAGCCGCCCATGGGCTGAAGTTTCGTGATTTTTGTGCCCATGGTTTTTACGATGCGCCATCCCCCCGTCATGGTTCCTAAGGCTATGACCGTGTAGCATGCAACCTCAACCCAGTAAGGAATGTGAAAAGTCGGTCCCAAAAAACCGTTATTGAAGAGGACGATCGCGATAATCCCCATGGTCTTCTGGGCGTCGTTCATCCCGTGGCCCAGACTGTACACGGCGGCGGAAAAGAGCTGCAATCGCCGGAATATCCGGTCTGCCTTGCTCACCGTTGTTTTACCTGAAAAATTCAGGACGAGGACCATCATGAGTAACCCGAGGATGAGGCCGATGGACGGCGAAAGGACGATGAAGCTCGCCGTCTTGATGATGCCCTCCCAGATGAGGGCGGCTGTGCCGCCCCTTATTATGGCGGCTCCGATCAGGCCGCCGATCAGGGCGTGGGAAGAACTGCTCGGCAGGCCCACCCACCATGTGATCAGATTCCATGCAATCGCGCCGGCGAGGGCGGATAGGATTAGTCGGTTGTCTATGATGGAGGGGTCAATGATGCCGGTTCCGACTGTCTTGGCGACCGCGACACCTATGAAAAACACGGCGATAAAGTTGAAAAAGGCTGCGAAGAGAACGGCCTGCCTGGGCTTGAGAACGCGGGTGGATACGACGGTAGCGATCGAATTCGCTGCGTCATGGAATCCATTGATGAAATCGAAAACAAGGGCAATAAGAACGACGCAAATAACAGCGACTAAGGAGGAATCACCCATGCTTCAGGACTATTCCCTCTACGATGTTCGAGACATCCTCGCAGACATCGATGGCTTCCTCGACCCGCTCAAAGATTTCTTTCCATTTTATAAGTTCTTTGGCGTTCGTCTCTCTGTCGAAAAGGCGTGCCATGGCCTGCCGCATGATGTAATCCCCTTCGTTCTCCAAGGTGTTGATTACCACGCAGGCCTCCAGGATCATCTTCGATTTTTTCTTGTCCCTTAAGCCATAAACGATTTCCTTGACCTTGGCGACGGTATTACTCAGGGTGCGTGCCATTTCCTTGATTTCATTGTTGGGATTATCTACCTTGTAAAGGTACATCCTGATGGCGGTGGCTTCGATCATGTCGAGGATGCTGTCCATCTTGTTGGCCAGGGCGTAGATGTCTTCCCGGTCGAAGGGAGTGAGGAACGTCTTGTGCATTTTTTCATATATGCGGTGGGTTATGGTATCCGCTTCGTGCTCGACGTCCTTGAGCGTGGTCACCTTGGCTTCCGAGTGCTCAAAATTGTTCAGTATATCAATGAAAAGCTTTGCGCCCTCTTCGATCTTGACGGCCAATTCCTCGAAGTGATCGAAAAACGTCTCTTCTTTCGGAAGAAATTTCATGGGTTGGCTCTCCTTGCTCTATCGGCGAGATATTCGACACCCCGGTCGTGTCCCCCGGGTCGATGTCTTTGAGGATGAAGCAGAAGGTGCGCCTTGTTTGGTTTGGGCTTCTACCTTTTATTAAGCCCAATTTCAATAAAAATTTCAGAAAACCCTTGACACTGAAAAATTGATGTTTATTTTATGCCTGATTTTTCCGGGAAGGATAAGGAATTTTTAAGGCTCAGCATAGTTGAAAGGAGGAGGAGATAACGAATGAAAATCAGACCGTTGCACGACAGAATCATCGTTAAGCGCGTGGAGGAAGAGGCGAAGACAAAAGGAGGGATCATAATCCCCGATACGGCCAAGGAAAAGCCCATCGAGGGCAGGGTTATCGCTGTGGGCAAGGGAAGAGTGGCCGATGACGGCAAGGTCATCCCGATGGAGGTAAAGGCGGGGGACCACATACTTTTCAGTAAGTATGCCGGGACGGAGGTCAAGATCGAGGGCGAAGAGCATCTTATCATGAGGGAAGAGGATGTTCTCGGCATAATCGAAAAGTAAACAGACGAGCAAAAGGAGGATGAAATAGATGGCACCCAAAATAATTCAGTACGATGAAGAGGCAAGAAAGTCTATTCTCAAAGGTGTAAATACCCTCGCTGACGCGGTCAAGGTGACACTCGGCCCCAAAGGGAGGAACGTTATTTTGGAGAAGACCTTCGGTGCACCGACGGTGACGAAGGACGGTGTGACGGTGGCCAAGGAGATAGAGTTGGAAGAC
>Ga0116147_1005547_pt1 | contig 10698 bp, 15 predicted proteins | sample AD_JPNHG3_MetaG_FD_89749 | JGI IMG/M metagenome (GOLD analysis project Ga0116147, IMG submission 89749) | Active sludge microbial communities of municipal wastewater-treating anaerobic digesters from Japan - AD_JPNHG3_MetaG | ecosystem: Engineered > Bioreactor > Anaerobic > Digestate | place...
CTAAAAGAAATAACAAAAGACCTATCAAAACAGGTGCCAATGAACCGATTGCTACAGGGAGATGTTGGTACCGGAAAAACTGTTTTAGCAATAATTTCTTCCTATTTAACTTATTTGAACGGTATGAGGGTTTTATATATGGCTCCAACAGAAATACTGGCAAAACAGCACAAAGAAACCTTTGGAAAATTACTAAAAGGTACCTACATAAACGTAGAGCTGGAAATAGGGTCTAAAAAACAAACTGTAAAAGAAGAAAATTGGGATATTCTAATAGGAACTCATGCGCTTCTTTTTACGGAAAAAAGTTATAAAAACATAGGATTAGTAATAATAGACGAACAACACAGATTCGGAGTAGAACAGAGGGGGAAACTGTTGGAATTATCCAAAGAAAAAACCTTTCCTCATCTTCTTACCATGACGGCAACGCCAATTCCCAGGACTTTAGCCTTAACACTTTACGGCGACCTATCAATTTCTATCTTAAAAGATTTTCCATTTGAACAAAGAAAAGTAATCACCAAAATAATACCGGAGAGAAACAGAGAAGAGGCTTACAAATGGATTAATAAAAAGAACGAGCCTACATTTATAGTCTGCCCTTTAATAGACGCATCAGAAAGTTTAAGTCTTGAAAATGTGAAAGCAGCCCAAGAGGAGTACGAAATATTAAAAAATGGAGTTTTTAAAAACAAATCTGTAGGACTTTTACACGGTAGAATGAAGTCAAAGGAAAAAGATGAGGTTATAAAAAAATTCAGAGAAGGAAAGATTAACGTTTTAGTTTCAACCCCCGTTATAGAAGTCGGAATAGATGTACCGGATGCAACAATAATGGTGATAGAGAGCGCCGAAAGATACGGTTTAGCCAGTTTACATCAATTAAGAGGGAGAGTCGGGAGATCGCAAAAAGAAGGATATTGTCTTGCTTTTATGAGCAATAACTCTCGCAACTCCTATAAGCGATTAAAATACCTTGAAGAATTAAACAGCGGGGTAGATCTGGCAGAGATTGATTTGAAAATGAGGGGGCAGGGAGACATATTTGGCTCAATGCAGCACGGATTTAAAAAATTGAAGATTGCAAATGTTAACGATTTAAAAATGCTTGAAGATGCAAAAACTCAAGCTCAAAAATATTTCCCGCTTCTTGATAAATATCCTAAACTTTTGGAAAAGTTGACGCAAAGAAAAGGTGAGTATATAACCTCAAATTAACATGAAAAAGGGAAAAGAAGAAAGAAAAAATACATCTCATATAACGGACATGACGAAAACCCATAAAGGGGAAAATTACAGAAATATAGACAAAGAGCCGGAAAAAAAAGAGATCAGAATAACAACAGGAATGGCCAAAAATAAAAAACTAAAAATCCCGGAAATTGAAAATTTCAGAGCAGTTCAAGAAATTGCTAAATCTTCAGTTTTCTCAATTATCGGTGAAAAAGTTATAAATTCCACTTGCCTTGATCTATTTGCTGGAAGTGGAAACATGGGTTTGGAGGCTTTGAGCAGGGGAGCGAGATGGTGCGATTTTGTTGATGAAAATTCGATTAGTGTCGAAACCATAAAGGAAAACATTATAAATTGCAGTTTTTCAGAAAAATCAGAGGTTTTTAGAAAAAAAGCAACTAAATACATCACAAAAACTGATAAGAAATACGATTTAATCTTCGTTGATCCTTTCTATAAAGATACATCCCAAAAATATCTCCTCTCTAACCTGAAAAATGTTCTAAATAAGAACGGGATGATCGTGTTTTTTCACGGAGAGAATCTTAATATAAAAGATTTGGTCCGAGGAACCAATTTAAAAATATTAGAAGAAAGATCATTTGGAAAGAGTTTTTTCACTTTAATGCAATAAAACTTAAATATTTCAATATACTTTTATCCTATAGCACATTGAAAAAACTTGATTTTTATGGTATAAGTTGTCGATCAAAAATAATCCCATTAAGGGAAATAAAAGAAAGGTAGAGAAAAATGCTAAATAATAGATGTCTTGACCTTGTTAAGATAAAGGGGGAGAGGGAGAGGGAGATGAAGATATTGAAAGAAAAAATTTCTTCTCTAAAGATATCCCCGGAAAAATTTCTGGGAAATGGATTCGTGGGGAAAGAGTTCCATGTTGTATTCAAGTGTCCTCCCGGGAACCCCGACAAACACCTCGGAAAGACAACAGAAGAGATAGTTGTTAATTTTGAGGTGAGATTAGACTTAAATAGTTCTTTGAAGGTGATAATAGTCAAAACCGCTCTTGATGATAGTACTTTCCGGATCAGGGATAATGAGATTATTGATATTCTCCGATATCCACCTTTCGAAAGAATAAAACATTGGACAACGGTTGATGGAAACCTTATGTTAGAAGAGCTTTTCTTTGGTCTAATTAATTTCAGGCCGGATTTGTTTACCATCTCCGAAAAAGAAAGAAATGGCGGAAAAACGCAAAGAGAATTAAAGAAAGAAAAGAAGGAAAAGCTTAGGAGAGAGTTGATAGGCTATTAGGTCTATTCGCCGGTTATTTTTTAACACTTTTAAAATAACCGGCTTTTTTCATATTTATTTGACACGTTCTCAATTCCTGTGTATATTTCACCCCGAGCAAAAACCTGATAAAATTTCTTCAGTTAATTATTTTTAAAAAGGCAAAAAATGGCAGTACCAAAAAGAAGATCATCAAAAGGACGGGTAAGAAGAAAAAGAAATGCCCATTATAAAAGAAAAGAAGTTCAAGTAGTTTCTGTAAAAAACAAAAAGGGTTATAAGAGACCTCATGTAGAGGAATCTATTGAATTGTAAATGATATCCAATACAGATCCCAGACATACTTCACGAAAATTAGCTCTTTCGTCTATTTTTTCATGGCTTTTTTCCGAACCTAACTTTGAAGAATGTATCTCCACCTCCAAGGAAATGCTGGAAGAGGAAGGAATAGACTATGACGATGAATTGACAAAATTTATTGTAGAAGGGGTTAGAAATCATATAGATGAAATAGATAAAATTATTGAAGAATGCGCTCCTGATTGGCCTATTGACAAAATAGCCAAAATTGATTTAGTAATACTAAGAATAGCTATTTTTGAAGCTTTATTTGGAAAAAAAACTCCTATAAAAGTGGTAATCGATGAAGCAGTGGAAATAGCAAAAGAATTCGGAAATGATACATCGCACAAATTTGTGAATGGGGTAATGGGAACCGTAGTTGAAAAATATTTACCGTCTGAAAAAGAAAAACTGCCGAAGGAAATATTTGAAAAAACCGATAATTTACAGGAATATTAATATCAAATAAAAATGACCGATTATTTAGGAAAAATAAAAAAAGTAATAAGTGAAAAAATAGGCATAGAGCCCTCGGAAATAAATGCCGAGTCTTTTATTGAAGACGACTTAAACATAGGGGAGATGGACCTTTTGGAAATATTAGAAGAACTGGAAGAGCTTTTCCAAATTGAATTAATTGAACACTCCAAAAGTTTTGAAACTGTTCAGGACATAATAGATGTCTTGGAAGAAAAAATTCAGTAAAAAATTGATATCGATTAAAAAATGTCTTTTGATTTTAACAAACTACAAGAAGTATTAAATACAAAATTAGAAAATGAAGAACTATTCAAAACCGCTTTTACCCACAGATCGTATCTAAATGAACATCCCAATAAGGGCTATAAATCCAACGAAAGATTAGAATTTTTAGGCGATGCAGTACTGCAACTCATATCGTCTGAGTACCTTTTTAAAAAATATGAAAACTCCCCTGAAGGAGATATGACAAATTATAGATCTGCTGTAGTATGTACAAATTCAATTGGAGAAGAAGCAAAAAGATTGGGCTATGGGGAAATGCTTTTGCTTTCAAACGGCGAAGAAAATACAGGAGGAAGAAGTAGGGAATACATATTAGCTAATACATTCGAAGCGGTTTTAGGCGCTCTCTACTTAGAAAAGGGTTTGGAGTTTTGCAGAAAATTTTTAGAAAAAGAGCTTTTTTATAAAATTGAGGATGTAATAGAAAAAGAAAAATATAAAGATGCAAAATCTGTATTTCAGGAGAAAGCCCAGGAAAAATATGGAATAACCCCAACTTATAAAATTGAAGATTCCTGGGGTCCTGACCATGAAAAAAATTTCAAAGTTGGGGTATTTCTAAATGATAATCTTTGGGCAGAAGGACAAGGAAAAAGTAAACAAAAGGCTGAGCAAAATGCCGCAGAAAAAGCCTTGAAAAAAATAGACAATTAAAAAGCCTTCTGCTACAATCAATCGACTATGTCATTAACAATAAGATTAGCAAGAATAGGAAGAAAAAATCAGCCTGCTTACAAGCTTGTGGTTTCTAATACCAGAGATAAAAGAAACGGAAAATATCTTGATATTTTAGGATATTTCAACCCTTTTGATCCTGAAAAAAAATTCTCGTACGATAAGGAGAAATTTGAAAAATGGAAAAAAAATGGAGCACTTGTAACAGAAGCAGTAACAAAATTGATAGAGAATAAATATCAATATATAGAATATAGTCCAAAGAAAACCAAAGATAAGGAGGAAACTAAAAAAGCTGAGATTGAGACTGAAGCAGTCGGGAATGTAACGGAAGAGGAAAAATCTGAAGGAAAAGAAGAAAAATCTAAGGAAGAAGAAGTTGAAAAAGAAGAAGTTGAAAAAGAAAAAACTGAGGAAGAATCTAAATGAAAGAATTTTTAGAATTTTTAATAAAACAAATAACTTCCAAACCAGAGGAAGTTAAAATTACAGAGAATAGAGAAAACGACACCTTCATTTATCACATAAAAGTTTCGGAAGACGACATGGGAATTGTAATTGGAAAAGAAGGAAAAACTATAAAATCTCTTAGAAACTTAGCAAAAGCAAAAGCCATAAGAGACAATATAAGAATCCAGGTACTACTGGATGAATCGTTACAGGATTCTAACGAACAAAATCTTTAATAATTCTCAATGATAAAATTCAACATAATAACTCTTTTCCCCTCGCTTTTTAATGAGCATTTTGCAAATTTACCATTTAAAAAGGCAATCGAAAAAAATTTGGCCGAATACAACCTTATTGATCTAAGAAATTTTTCAACTAATAAATACGGATCGGTAGACGACACACCTTATGGTGGGGGAGTAGGGATGATTCTTATGATTGAACCAATATTCAGAGCTTTATCAGAAATACACGGCAAGGAAAAAATGGAGGAGAGAATAAAAAATGGAAAATCAGTGGGAAAAAATAAGAAAATAATTGTTCTATCTCCTCGAGGAACTAAATTTAATCAAAAAAAGGCAGAAGAATTATCAAAATGCGAAGAAATATCAATTATTTGCGGTCGTTACGAGGGTATTGATGCCAGAGTTGAAAAACACATTGCTACAGATGTCATTTCAATAGGAGACTATATTTTAAGCGGAGGAGAAATTCCTGCATTAGCAATAATGGAGAGTGTAACAAGATTACTTCCGGGTATTTTGGAAAAAGAAGAGGCCGTAAAAGTAGAGAGTTTTTCATCTTTTTCCAAAGAGATTTTTTCTGCAGAAAAGAACAAATTTATAGAATATCCTCAATACACACGCCCTGAAAATTTTTTAGGTTTGAAAGTTCCAAAGGTACTATTATCAGGAAATCACAAGGAAATAGAAAAATGGAGGAAAGAAAACTCTAAAAGATTTGAACCTCTTAAAAGATAGAAAAAATCACAAAGCCCATATTTTCAACACACACTACCACAAAGTACAAAAAATATTCTGGAAAATTTACATATTGGTTAATCTTAATCAATTGGAAAAACGGATTGTTGTTCTAAAGACTCGGTATTAGTATCTTCTTCTACAACAGGGGTAGTAACCGGTTCTTCCATTATCTCCATCCCAGTTTCAGTTGTTTGCTCTTCTGTATTCTCAACAGCAGTTTCTTCCTCTGTTTGTTCTTCTTCTTCCGGTTTCTCTTCCTCCGCTTGAATATTTCTATTTACAAAATCGTAATAATCCAAGCCTTTAAGCATATCCATAAAATTAACAAAATCAGAGCTTTTAATATCTATCCCGATGGGTTCATCCGTGACAGCGGAAGATTCCACAAAAAGATAGGGGGAATCAAGAGAAAAAGAACTAGATATCCTGGAAACACCTTCCTCCCTATCTTCGGAAACTGAATACCTGAAGTTAGATACACTCACATATCTGGCTGCTTTTTCAACCAACTCCATAAATAAAACCAATTGCTCAAAACTAGAATTTACTCCCATTGAAACATTTACCACATCAAAATCGGTCTCTTTCTCTTCCTCTGCCTTGGAACCATATGAATAAGACAACCTATCTAGTTCCATTCCTGCTCTTTGGCTTATTTGAGTAGCTTGGTCTAAAAGTCTTGGAACATCTGCTTCCGGAACTAAAACTTTATTTACAATCTCTAAATTTTCATTCAACACATCCCCAAAATCAGACAAAACTTTCAAATCGGAAACTTTTTCAGACAAAGTATTTTTTAGAGAAATTTTATTGTTAAGTTCCTCCCTTTTTTCAGGCAAACTCTTAAAAGAGGGGTAAATATAAAGTACTATAAGAAGAAGTGCAACACCAAAAGCTATAATAGGAACAATAAAATTAACAACAGCGTTTCTCAATTTATACAAAAAACTATTTACGTCTATGTTAATCTGCTTATTTTCCTCAGGCATTTAAAGACCCTGCAACTTTCTTTCCTGATAGGTTAAAACTATCAAAAACTTTACATCATTAGTAGATTTATCCAAATTAACGGAATTCAAAGAAACACTTGTAAAAACATCTTTCAAAGAAGGATTGCCATCTTGAAATTCTTTATTTAGCAAATTATCCATAAGATTTTTTACTGAAATATAACTACCGGAAGTACCGGAAACACTTATTTGCCCGGTTTTAACATCAAAGCTCTGAACTGATACATCGGATGGCTTTCTGACTTCAAATTCTTTAAGAAGAAGAGAGTATTTTACCCTACTATTAAAAAGGGATCTGAGTGCATTATACTTTTTATCTAAATTTCTAGCGGCTACTTCAATATCCGCCATAGATTTTATATCACTTCTCAAAGATTCTATTTCGGTTTCGGTTTTTTTAATGTCTGAGTCTATTTTTGATAGGGTAGTGTATAAATAAGCAGATATTCCCAAGGTTATTAAGAGTATGACAATAGAAAAAATCGTACTTGAAGAAACAATCTTAGATCTTTTTTGCTCAATTATTTCGGTTTGCGGAATTAGATTTATGTCGTCAAGCATTTTTAATTCCCCTTAAAGCCAAACCAATTGAAGAAGAGTAACTGGCAGCATTATCCAGCAATTCCTGCTTTCTTTTTTCCAATTTAGGAGATATTTCAATCCCATCAAGAGGATTCGCTAAAACAACCTCTAAATCTAATTTATTTGCTATATAAGATAGTAAATTGGGCATTAGGGCAGTTCCTCCACTCATTACAACCTTTTTAATATTAGCAGATGGGTTATGGTTTGTGAAGTACAATATAGCTCTTTTAATTTCAACTGCTAAGTTATCAACAATCGGACTTATAATGTTTGCGACCTTTCCCTCACTCTGAAATTCATCCAAACCATAGACTTTTTTATATTCTTCAGCCTGAGCATAATCCAAATTCAAATTCTGCATTATGGTTTTTGTAATCAAGTCCCCGCCAATCGGTACAGCTCTTGTAAATCTGACACTTCCTCCATAACAAACAACCATTAAACTATTTTCAAAACCCATTTCCACAATCATAGTCCCCACAGGAGATTCAGGACTATCTCCAAGGGATCTACCCAAAGCTATGGTCTCAGGTTCAATGGCCCTGGGAATCAATTTTGCTTTTTTTATTATTTCAATGTATTTATCAATAATGTTTTTCCTTGCGGCAACTATTTGAACAGGCATTTTTCCTTTATCAGAAATGATCTCATCTAATTTTTGATAAGAGATATTAGCCTGATTGATAGGAAAGGGGATATGTTGCTCAGCTTCATATTTTATTGAGCTTTTCAACTCTTCGTCACTCATTTTCGGCATTTCCACAACAGTCATAAAAACATAGGTTTCATCAATACTTAAAATAACGCTGGAGGTACTAAAATTAGTCTCAGAAAAAAATTCAGACAGTGACGTGGATATTCCGGACACATCGTTTAAAAAATTTTCTGCAGAAGGAGTTTTGTAATTAACATAAGTGCCGAAATTATTCAGAATAATTTTTCCTTTTTTTTCTTCCAATTCTGCAGCTCTAAAGCTCTTTTTTCCTATGTTAAGTCCTACTATGGGCATAGTAAAATGTTACCTCAATTATTTCTATTAGACAACGGGCTATCTTCGGATTTTTGATACAATACATAATCAAAATATTCAGGCGCCGCTCCCTCTGTCTTCAAAACTTCCACCACTTTCACGGCATCTCCTGATCTGCCTACTGATTTTATCAAAATCCCTTGACTAGGAATACTTTGACCTTCAGCGGGTATAAAATACACAAGTGCGTCTTCATTGTAAACTTTTACTCTTAAAAGTTTAGGTATTCCTACAGTATCAACTAAAAAACAATTAGTGTGTCCGTATAGAGAAGTTGCCTCCAAAAAACCATTTTCCTCCCCGGAATACCCGACCGGATTAAAAACGTAAATTTTAGATGAGATTAAACCGGCATTTTCGTATATATAAGAAGAGTATATTGAAGAATTGTTATCCCAGCATATGTTAACAACGGAGCCTGAACCGTAACCATCAAGAAAAAGTTGATAAGTACTACCTTCTTCAATTTTTATACTATATGGATCATTTGAAGCTCCTGCGAAACTAAGTGCCACGTCAGCCCGAGCTCTGTAACCCGGTTCCTTAGATATTTCTAAAACACAATCTTCCCCGCAATTACCGTAATTTACATAGTCCTCCAGAGTTTCCTGAGGAACAAGCAAAATATTTTCTATCGCGGCTTCCGCTACCGCCAAAGCTCTTGAAGAACTATCAGATTGTGAGATATCTCTTAAGGTTTTTATAAATCGATTTGAAATTATTATACCTATGGTTAAAGCCACAACCATTATAAAAAGAACGATCACAAGGGTTTGACCCTTTTGTTTACTATTCTGAAAGAGAAAGTCTTTACTTTTAGGATTTTTAGAAAGCATTTATATTCGTTTTCTAACTTAATTTAAATTTATTGATACGAGCTTCTAATTACTATTGACGGCTCGAGTTTTATTGATCCCTTATAGCTTGCCCCAGCGCCACTTTGAGCTTGATTAAATGTCATGTTAAGTTTTACCACCTTAGGATTAGACCCGGTAATAGTAAAAGGACTTCCGTTTCCGGAAACAATAACCCCACCGGGACTGGAATTAGATGTAACAGGAACAAAAGATCCTGCTGTTGTAGATCTTTGCAAAACACCTCCCTGTAATCTATAGGTAACCGTAGAACCCGATCTTAAAGTAAGTTCAATAGAATCCCCACTCATTCCTCCCCCGGGAATCTTCACATCCACCGAATCTCTTAACTCTTTTTCTATTTTCAAAGAGACAAAGTTTGCCTGTTGTTCTATTTCATTCATAACCTGAGTTTTTGTGTTTGAACGCAGTAAAGATATCAACATATCACTTGTGAGCCCCATGGTAAGCGCCAAAAGCAAAACTACCAAAAGCATTTCTACTAAAGTAAATCCGCCTTGATTTTTTTTCATATCAAATTGACGCTTTATTTTACTTTTCATTTCATTCTCCAATTAGAAAGATCGGTATAAATGTAAGATCCTTTTTGTTCATCTCCGACTTTCCATGTAACTGAAACAGATATTCTAACTATATCGGGATAATCAGTAGGTCTAAGAGGAACACCTTGTACATCAGTCATTTTAAACTGATAGGCTATCTGTTCAGCCCCAGTTCCCTTGTAACCAACCCCACCTCGGAGTGACCCGTCATCTTCCATATGACATGAAAACGGAGAGTTAAAAACAGAGCAATCTCTGAGATCATCAATGAAGTCTCTCCAACCTCTAGGAATACCGGAACTTACTTCCCCATCTCTGTAGGCTCTAACCAGCTCAATCTGTCTGCTTGCTATTTTTGTTCCTTCAAGCAAAAGTTTGCTATCAAGGGAAATTCTTAAAGTTGAAATGGAAAGAGAAATGAGAGCAGTTATCACCAAAGCTGATATTCCCAAAGCGGCAACAACTTCAACGAGTGTGAATCCTTTTTGCGAATTTGTTTTTATTTTTGTATCTTTTTCCATAATTAATTTTTAAAAAATTAAACCTGCGGAATTAAAATATACCTTTTCTGAAGATCCGGAACTTGCAGATGGTTTTATTTCTATGTAATCTGCTGCAAATGGCGGCTCTTTACTTATATCTCCGTTTTTTATAGAAAAATATAGACAAAGCTTAGAAGCACCGTCATATTTTATATCGTTTGGAAGATTATAGGTTGCTTGATGAAAAGCGGGGTAGGGCGGACACCCGGAATTTCTGGAAGTTATGGATGCGGAGTAAGTACCGCTATTGTTTTGAAAGTATACAGCCCAATATTTGGCCGGTTCTTTCGCCCCTCCTATATCAAATACATAATCCGATAGAGCACCTGTCAAAGCTCTATTTTGAATGGTTCTTAAATCGCTTTTTAATTGTTCCTTGGCTTGTTTTAAGTTTTGATTGTCAATA
>Ga0116147_1005550_pt1 | contig 10695 bp, 10 predicted proteins | sample AD_JPNHG3_MetaG_FD_89749 | JGI IMG/M metagenome (GOLD analysis project Ga0116147, IMG submission 89749) | Active sludge microbial communities of municipal wastewater-treating anaerobic digesters from Japan - AD_JPNHG3_MetaG | ecosystem: Engineered > Bioreactor > Anaerobic > Digestate | place...
AGCTTATATGTATCACTGGATATTTTTTGTCCCAATCCCAATTATCCTGAAGATATAGTCCTTCAAAGAGTTCTCTTTTACCTAAGAATGCCTGATGCAGTGTGTCCAGAAACAAAGACTTGCCAAAACGCCTTGGACGACTCAAAAAAAAGTATTTACCTGAATTTGTTAGCTTCTCTACATAAAAAGTTTTATCAGCATAGTAATAATCATCTGTCCTTATCTCTACAAAACTTTGTATACCTATAGGTAGTTTTTTCATGTTATTTTACCTGCTTTGATAATGCTTTAAGGGCTATAATTTCTCTGCAATAAATATTGGGTAGTCAACTGCATTTGTCCACAAATTTTTGTGATGATTTGACAAGAGATCCTTTCCCTTGTGGCTTAAGAATGACTGCAAAAAATGAGCCCCGGTAGCTGGAGCGTACTCAGGACGATGACAGGAGAAAATGGGATTGCTTCTCAACTTGATCTACTTTGGGTTTTGGAGATGGTGAACCTTTTACCCCCTGTTCAATGGATTGCTTTGCAACTTGCTCTACTTTGGGATCGGATTGTGCAGTAAGTTCTATTTTTAAGGGAATTCGTTCTGAGAATTCTTCTCTTTTGCCATGATTCCATTGAGAAACAGGCCTAAAATAACCTACAACCCGTGAATAGACTTCCACAGGAACAACAAGTTTTTTCATATAACCTCCCTGTTATATTAAATAGCATTTTACTTTAATCATTTATACTAACATATGTTTGTGTCAAGGATTTTATTAATGGCTAAAAAATTATCTCACAATTTTTTTTTGATTTTTTCTGGTTGACCCTGCGAGTTATTGTGGTCTTTTTAAAGAAGCATTGGGTTGTTGTATAGAATAAAAAGGAAAGATTTTTGAGTAAGCGTAAAATATATTCCCTTATACTTCTATTTTTTCTCTATCTCTCACAGGGTTTGCCCTTTGGATTTCAGGCTACAGCTTTGCCAGTCTTTTTAAGGCAAAGGGGGGTATCCCTTTCACTTATAGGATATAGCACTGCACTTGCTCTTCCCTGGATGCTGAAGTTTTTATGGGCTCCCTTGATTGATTCTTTTTATATTGACTTTATTGGAAAGAGAAAAAGCTGGATTTTGCCCCTGCAATGTCTGCTTCTCTTTTCCATGATTTGCGCCTTTTTTTCTGTAAGATGGGGTTTGCTGCCACTGGTTGTTAATCTCCTTGCGATGAATTTTTTTGCAGCCACGCAGGATATTGCTGTTGATGGCCTGGCAGTTGACATTTTGTCAGAGTCAGAGCTTGGATCAGGTAATATAGCCCAGGTTGTTGGCTATAAATCTGGCATGATTATAAGTGGAGGAGTTCTTGTTGCTCTGACCTATTATTTTTCATGGAGTCATCTGTTCATATTTATGTCTCTGATAGCCCTTTTGCCCCTTGTTATGATAATATTCTTTAGGGAAAAGCCTTCAGGTGATTTAAAGCATTTTCAATTACGACTTGAGTTAAAAGATATATTTTTGATATTTTGGGATTCTTTAAAAACTCCATATTTTAAATGGCTCCTTCTTTTTATTGCCACATACAAATCTGGAGAGATAATAATTGATGTCATGTTTAAGCCCTTTCTTGTAGACAGAGGTTTATCTCCTTCAGATATAGGGCTTTGGGTTGGCACATACGGCATGATTGCCTCTGTCGCAGGATCTTTTTTTGGGGGATGTCTTTCAAGCTCCATTGGTGTTTATAGAGGGTTGCTTGTATCTGCAATTAACAGGCTCTTTCCTTTGCTGTTTATATCATTTCTTTCTTATATGCCAGTCACTGCTAAAGGCTATGTAATAGCTTCAACTTTATTGGAACATTTTTTTGGTGGAGCTTTGACAACTTCACTTTTTGCCTTTATGATGGCAAATTGCGATAAGAGAATAAGTGCGACACATTATACAGCTCTGGCAAGTGTTGAGGTTTTTGGCAAGAGCCCTGGTGCAATGTTTTCTGGAGTGATTGCAGAAAAATTGGGGTACTTTGCAGCATTTTCTCTTGGAACAGCAATTTCAGCAGCAGTAATTTTTATTTTGCCTGTATATCGCTATAGTAAAGAAAAATACCCTGGAGAAGGATAAAGTCTATTTTAAAAATTTCTATGTTGACGAAAGCACTCACTTAGATAAGTAATAGCTGAGGCGAAATAAAACGCTTTTTCTACTTGATTTATTATAAAATAGCCTTTCTCTTAGTAATCGCAACATGTAGCTTTAAGGGCAGAGTCAAATTTTAGATTCAGGTAGAGTCTTGATTTGGCAGAGCAGAGAATTTTAACAAAGAGATATTATGAAACAAGAGGCCTGTGTGGAACAAAAAGAGAGAATTTTGCTTATACGTAAAGGCAACGAGCTTTATAATTCTGGCAGATACGATGAGGCAATAAAATTGTATCTGAAGGCTAACTATCATGATGGGATCATGCGAGTGGCGGATTATTATTACTATGATCTAAAGCAGCCTCTGGTGGCTTTAAAATTCTACAGGCTGATAAATAGAAAGGATAGGATAGAGGAAATCAATCAAAGAATAGTTTTTGCTTTTAACAAAATGCTCTCCGGGAACACTAAGAAAGAAGAAGATTCAGAGAAAGATTTGCAACAGGAGATTGAGGTTAAGATTCATCCAAAACTCAAAATATTGGCAGAGGAGATTATAAGGGATAATGAATCAAATGAAGAAAAGAAGTAGAAAAGCGCTGATTATATGTCTTTTGTTTTTGGTTGCTTTAAATTTTAAAAATGTTCTCTATGCTTTGGAAAGCTCATCCTTTGATACAGAAAGGTATTTTAGCAATAAGGTTATTGAGAAAAAACTCAAAAATGGTATTACCCTTTTGATGATGAACAGGGGCTATTCTCCAGTTATTTCTCTTCACATTGCCTTTAAAGTTGGTTCAGTTGATGAAAGCTATAACACTGAAGGTGTAGCTCACATACTGGAGCACATGCTGTTTAAGGGAACAGATAAAATAGGCACAAAGGATTATTCGCAAGAAAAAGCTCTTCTTGATAAGATTGAGGCTATTGGAGATACTATTGATAAACTGAAATTAAAAAATCCTACAAATTCAAAGATTAAGGAACTTGAAGAGGAGCTAAAGATACTTGAAGAAAAGCATGCAATGCTTGTGGAGAGCTCTCCTTATGATAAATTATACAGTGCAATGGGAGGTGTGGGTTTTAATGCCTCAACTTCCTCTGATATGACTGGCTACTATATTAGCCTCCCAGCAGATAAGATTGAAGAGTGGGCAAATATTGAATCTCAGAGGCTAAAAAATCCAGTTTTCAGGGAGTATTATAAAGAGAGAAATAATGTTCTTGAAGAGAGGTTGATGAGATATGGGAGAGGCAGCAGTGGGATTTTGTGGGAGACCTTTATGGCACTGGCCTATAGCGCTCATCCCTATAGGCATCCTGTTATAGGATGGGAATCTTCTATTAAATATATGTCTCTTTCTGATGTCCGTAACTTTTACTATAGTCATTATGTGCCCTCAAGGATGACTATTACAATAGTTGGACGATTTGATAGTGAAAAGACCTTTGAGGTAATAAAAAAATATTTTGAAGATATTCCACCTCGGCCAGAACCAGATGAGGTTAAGATTATCGAGCCTGAGCAATTAGGACAAAAACGAGGGGAGGTCTTTTTTGATGCAAAACCAATGATATTTATTGGATGGAAAAAGCCATCAGCCCCAAAGAAAGAGGACTATGCCTTTGATATAATATCCACAATACTTTCTGAAGGGAAATCATCCAGGCTTTACAGGTCTCTGGTTTTAGAAAAAAAGCTTGTTACATCTATTGATGTTTGGAATGGAGCTCCTGGTATTAGATATGATAATATTTTTATGATAATGGCAACACCAGCGCAGGGGGTTGATTCTGAAATAGTTGAAAAGGCTATAATGGAAGAGATTGAAAATTTCAAAAAGACAGTTTCAGCGGAAGAGATTGAAAGAGCCAGGAATCAACTGGAATCTTCTTTGATCTTTATGCTCGATAGCAATGATGGAGTGGCTCATCAACTGAGCTATTATCAGACTATACTTGGTGATTGGAGATATTTGCCTTTATATCTAAAGAGGATTAGCTCAGTTGATAAAGAAGAAATTAAATCTGTGATGGAAAAGTTTATAATTGATAAAAACAAAGTTGTTGTTTATTTAAGAGATTCAAGAGGGAAGTAATGAAAAATTTTTTGATAAAAGTATCTGTCTTTGTATTAGTCTTTTCAACTGCCATTGTCTATGGCGCTGCAAAATATTCTCTAAGGGATCTCCCTGTGGTTAAAAGATCCACTCTTACAAATGGAGTAAGAATTCTCTCCGTTGAGGATGATTTGCCGCGGAGTGAAATTACCTGCTCCATTGGATTTGGAAAAATTTATGAAGATAGCAATAACGCTGGCATATCAGAGGTACTTGCCAGGGCTATAACAATAGCTGGAACAAAAAATTATCCAGGCAATGAACTCAATTCAGTCTTAGAAAATCTTGGTGGAGCAATATCTGTCACAGCAGGTTGGGAAAATATAACAATTACAGTAAGAGTTTTAAGCAAGCATTCAGACCTTGCCTTTCATATTATTGCAGATATTTTAAAAAACCTTAAGCTTGATGATGAATCTGTGCAATACAGCAAAGATCTTGTCTTTCAGAAATTCATGAGAGAAATGGATGATCCTGCAAATCTTGGATTTACAAAAGCAAGAGAAATAATCTTTGATGGTAAAGGATATGGTGCTTTAATGACTAAAAGCTCCATTAATTCAATGAATTCTGAAGTTTTAAAAAAATTATGGGATGATATAACAACTTCAGAGAATATTATTCTGGCTATATCTTCACCTATTGCGGAATCTCATCTAAAGGAAATGATTAATAAAAATTTTGGAGATATAAAAGCAGGCAGCGGAAAGCAATATTATGTAGATAATGAAAAGCTCAAAAAAAATTTAGCCGCCAGGAGTGGTAAAATATATTTTATTCCAAAGGAATCACAGCAGGCAACTATTGTTCTTGGGACAATAGCACCAGATGTAAATTATAAAGGCAACTATTCCCTGACACTTTTAAACTATATACTTGGAGGAGGCTCCTTCAGCTCACGCCTTATGACAGAGATAAGGGTAAAGCGTGGTCTTGCCTATTCAGTTTTTTCTATTATTAGAAATAGATCTAAAACAGGAGTATTTTTATCTTTTGTGCAGACTCGCAATGATGAGGCAGCAATATCTCTTCAACTTATGCGGGAAAATATCTTAAAATTAAAAGATGAGCCTGTAAGTGATGAGGAGCTTTTGTGGGCTAAGGAATCAATAACAAATAGCTATATTTTTAATTTTGCCACAGTTTCTGATGTGCTGTCAAATTATATTGAACTGGAAATAAATAACTGGCCCGGTGATTATTTTTATAAATATCTTGATAAGATAGATGAGGTGAATAAAAAAGATATTCTACAGGAGGCTAAATTGCTTTTTGGCAGTGGACTTATAATTGTTGTTGTTGGAGATAAGACTCTTGAGCAAAGACTCAGAAAGGAAGGGGAGGTTGTTGTTTTAAATTAAAATAGCATAAAAATAAAACTGCGTTTATAAAAAAAGACTTTATAGCCGATTATTCTAAAAGTATAATTTAATCAAAGACAGGGATGTCTTTTTTTGGGGGGATCCCCACTTATTATGTTAAAAGAACTTTTCTTTAAACATAAATACTAAAATTCAAGGATGAATTTATGACAAAAAAAGTTGTTGATTTAATCACCTATAAAATTGAAAAGGCTCTAAGGGAAAATGGTTTTGAATTAAAAAAAGATGGTGAAAAAAAAGTTAAATTATTAATTAAACTCAACACAGAGGATCAATTTACGGATAATTTTTGAAAAGGAGTTTGAGATGTCAGAACTTGAACAGAAAAAGCAACAAATAAGAGAAGAGCTTGAGAAGCTAAAGTATGAGTTTAAAATTGAACTTCCCAAAAGAATATCAGAGGCAAGAGAATATGGAGATTTAAAGGAAAATGCTGAGTATCATGCAGCAAGGGAAAGGCAGTCCTTTGTTCAGGCTCGTATTGCTCAGCTTACAGAGCAGCTTAATAAGCTTAATGAACTAAATCTCTCTGATATTCCAGAAGATAAAGTTGCCTATGGTTCAACAGTAACTGTTGTTGACGTTGATACCGACGATGAGGTCGTTTTTACTTTTGTTTCTTCAAATGAGGTTAATCCTTCAGAAGGAAAGATTTCAGTTTCTTCACCAATAGGGGCTGCTATGCAAAATAAAGCTGTAGGAGAGCTTGTAGAGGTGAATATACCTGCTGGTAAGAGAAAATATAAAATTATCAAGCTTGTGACAATTCATGGAAAGGAGTTTGTTGCTTAGATTGTTTGTTATGATGTGGAGATGAGGGGAATCGAACCCCTGGCCTCTTGAATGCCATTCAAGCGCTCTCCCATCTGAGCTACACCCCCGATTAAGATAAGAATTAATTTTTATATATTGTTTTTGTCAATTAAAAATATTATCTTAATCATAAAAAAGGAGATTTAGGAATTATTTTTTTGAGATCTTTGCTAAGGGACTGCTTTTGAGAAAATTTGATTATTTTAGGGAGTTGAAATGATTTTTACCTATATTCTTATATTCTTATTTGTGATAATTCTTACAATAATCATTTTATATTTTCTTAGTGTTTATGTATTCCCTCGTAAAATAGAAGAGATTCAGAAAATGATTGAGGCGGGTCAGATTAAGCTGGCCATACGCAAACTCAACGAAATTCTTGAAAAAGATGAAAGAAATCCCTATGCTCATTTTTTACTGGCAGAGGCCTATGCTGCTGATGGTAATACTCAATATGCCATAGTGGAATATAGGCAGGTTCTCAAGATGGGGCGCTTTGATGATAAAATAAAAGAGGTTTATGTTCGTCAGGTGCTTGCGAAACTTTACAAAGAAAAGAAGGCTTTTGAGGATGCAAAGAAAGAGTTCTTAATTCTCACTAAAATAGATCCAGCAAATTATGAAAACTTTTTTGAACTTGGAATGATATATTATAACATGAATCAGATGGATAAGGCTCTTAATTATCTCAAAAAGAGCGCTTCTTTAAATTCAAAGCACGATCGTTCTTTTTTCTATCTTGGCCAGATTTATTACAAAAATGCTGTATATGCAGATGCTAAGCAGTGCTTTCTTAATACTATAAAGATTGATCCCTCTAATTATCAGGCTCATTATTTTCTCGGGCTTGTACTCAGGCAGCAGGGGGATTATGAGTGGGCATTGAAGGAGTTTGAGGTTTCCATGAAAAGCGATGACCTTAAGGTTAAAAGCATCCTTGCCAGAGGAACATGCTTCATGGAAAGATCTCAGTATCCAAAGGCTATTATGGAATTTGAAAGGGGCATTAAGTTTGCACCAAAGGGCAGCGATCTGGAGCTTAATCTTAGATATTTTCTGGCAGAGTGTCAGGAGAAGATGCGCGATGTCCACGCTGCAATTATCAATTGGGAGAGAATTGCAGAGGTAAATCCAAAGTTTAAAGACGTTCAGCAGAAACTTGCCACTTATGCTGAATTCAGACAGGATGACAGGATTAAGGATTTTATGATTGCAGGTCTTGCTCAGTTTGAGCACATGTGCAGAAAGATAGTTGCAACAATGAATTATAATATTACAGATATTGAAATAATAAGTGACACAGAGATAGAGATAATTGCTACAGAAAATGAAGGTAAGTGGAGAAACACTCGCCAATCTAATAGAATTATACGCATCCTTAGAACTACAGAAGTTTTGCCTGAGTCTTATTTTCGTAAGCTCCATGAAAGCATGCGTCCACGAAATGCCACTCGATTGCTTGTTATAACAACCGGTGAGATTTCTCAGAAGGCTCTTGAGTTTGCAAATACAAGGCCAATAGAAATTAAAGGGAAGGCAGAGCTTGTTGAACTCTTGCGAAAGATATGAAATTGTTTTATGAATAAATTGATAAAAACACTTCAGGGCATCCCATTTTTTGCTCACCTGTCTTTATCTGAATTGATGGAACTTGTTGGTATATCTGGCCTATCTATCTTTAAGAAAGGCCAGTCAGTTTTATTAAAGAAAAGCTCTTCTCTTTATGTAGTTATAAGTGGCATTTTCGAGGTGGAGACCTTTGCAGAGAGAGATGTTTTATATTTGCCATCTGGTGCATTTTTTGGGTCTATCCCCTTTGCGGATATTAAAATAAAAGGTGAAATATCTGCTATGACTGATGCGGAGGTTCTTATTCTGCCTGAAGATGCTCTTTTTAGATTTTTATTTTCAAATCATAGAATTTTAAGGGGATATTTAAGGATCCTCTCAGATCTTGGATATGAGATAAATGAGTCTGCACGTTCTTTTGTTTCTAATAAAACTAAAGTTATAACTATTTATGGACGCGATAGAGGGGTAGGGAAGACTTTCCTCTCTACTTTGCTTGGCCTTGCTATTTCAGATAAAAAAAAGGATAGCAAAACAATAATGCTTGATCTCTCCTATGCTGGGAAGAGCTTTTTTGATTATCTAAATTGTGAACTTAAAATTCCTATCTCTGTGAAAAGTGAGGAATCAGATAAAAGCGATATAGCCAAAAGCAGAATAGTCCCTTACAGTGATAATCTTCATCTCCTCAATGTGAGCAACACCTCAAAGATAAAAACAGAGGCACGTATTTTAAAACCGCTACTTATATCTCTTGTTCGTGATTATAATTATATAATTATTGATCTTTCAGATGATGATCCAGAACTTAGAGATATGGCATTGTCTTTATCGGATATAATTTTTGTCATTACCTCAGGGAAGAGAGCAGATAGCCTTTACAGAATGATTGATAATGTCATAAAAGATTGTCAGAGGGTAGTTTATGTCAGAAATTCTTTTATCCATGGTAGTGACTACTCTGTCTCTGGTGGGCTAATATTGCAGGAATGCAACTGTGATATCTCAGATTATATAACAGCTATGGAGAATTTTATTTTCTCGGGCAAATTTGATAGCTTTTTAAATATGATTACAGGAGAGAGAAGAGCAATCGCAATTGAGCCTCTGCGTCTTGAGTCAATACTATTGAGCTCTTTTATTTGTGAGTTGAGCAAGCTTGATTTAAAAAACACCTATATTTATTCCTCTTCATGGACTTTTATACTTATAGCACTTTCTCTTCTAATTGATAATTATGAAGACCTGAAAAAAGCAATGATGAAATTTTATTCCCCTGAGCAGGTAAACAAAAATCTTTCAGTTGTTTTTCCAAAGGATTATGTTTTTTCAAGTGATAAAATTATAAAATATGCAATGGATCTTGCTTCTTCTGCAAGAATGGAGTTTTTTTCTCCCGCTGCTTTAGGTTCCATTTGCGTCGATGGTGCTCCTGAGATTAAAAGCACTGGCTATCTCTGGCAGATGATTGCTGCAAGCTTTATTTCATCTCCTGAGTTTCAACCTCTTACAGTTGATGACAGGAACTTAACCTCTGGCTATCCATACTCCTCACTGTCTTATTTTAGCCTTTATAGAACAGATATTAATGAGATATATAAAATTTCTGTTAAGAATAAAGCTACTTTGACTATTCCGCAGGATTTTTTTAACAATTTCTATTCCTCTGTTTTAAATATGGAAAATATTATTGCCAAAGAGGATATATATTTGAGAAATACTCATAATTTAATACTTGATGTTTCGGAAAGTGAATATAAATTTGACAGGATTTTTGAATCAACTTTAAAATCTGCTCGTACTATTATATCTAAACTATGAAAGCTCAAGGGGGTGCATTTTGAGATCTAAAAAAACCAATGCTTTGCAGATGGCAGTTTTAATCTCTGGCTTTTTGTTCATTATCATAGGCATTGCTTTTTTATTTTCCCCTCTATCAGTTTTACAGTTTTTTGCAGAAAATGTTTCAGAAAACTGGCTGGATCTTGTAAGGGATAATGAGCTTGTGGCTCCTTTATTTTTTATGGTTAAAGCTTATTCAGTTTTGCTTATTACCTCAGGATTTTTGATGGTAATGCCTCTTTTTGATCCACTAAAATATAGGGGGATTGTTTATTTTAATGGGCTCTTTTTCCCTGCCATTTCTTCTTTTATACTCATAAAAAATTCTTTTATAAAGAGCAGTAATCTACCGCGGGGTGATACTTTGCCGCAAAATGGCAGCGAATATTTTATTCACAAGGTTATGCTTACATGTGGCGCAGTTTTTGCATTTATTGCTTTGATATGTGCTGTTACTTTAATCCTCACTTCAAAAGAAGCAAGAGAAGGAAAAGAATAAAAAAAATAGTTGAAAAGTAATTGGACTTATAGTTATTATTAATCTATGTATAATTAAAATAATATTAAATAGTTAAGGGTGGTGGATAACGATGGATCTCAATTTAAAGAAAAGCGGGAATGCAGTGATTATTTATCTTGCAGGAAGGCTTGATGTTCATCTTTCGGCTGACATTGAAAAAGAAATAAATAAACTAATAAATACAGAGCCGGATAGTCATTTTGTTCTTAATCTCAAAGATGTTGAATATATGAGTAGCTCTGGCCTGAGAATTTTTGTTTCAACCATGCGAATACTTAAAGAGAAGAAAAGAAAGCTTGTTCTTTGCAATATGAA
>Ga0116147_1005558_pt1 | contig 10682 bp, 9 predicted proteins | sample AD_JPNHG3_MetaG_FD_89749 | JGI IMG/M metagenome (GOLD analysis project Ga0116147, IMG submission 89749) | Active sludge microbial communities of municipal wastewater-treating anaerobic digesters from Japan - AD_JPNHG3_MetaG | ecosystem: Engineered > Bioreactor > Anaerobic > Digestate | place...
TTTAATTTATCGGTTATTATCTCTTGGAAGTATTGCTTATTTTGATCAAGTTTGAAACCAAGAATTGGATAATTTGTGTTTGGATTATTAGACAATATCGAATTATAAACTTGTAAACTTCCACTTGCTTTTATATTCCCCGCTACTTCCAATTTTTCCGTAGGAGTTGTAGTCCCGATACCTACGTTTCCGTTGATATCCACTGATATTCCTCCACTCCCCCCGTATTTCTTAATTACACCGTTGACAAGTAAGTTATTAGCTGTCCAATCTACATCAGTCCTATTTGCATTGCTTGTATGAAATAATTCAAAATAAGATGGAATATCATTTGTAACTCTTAAAGCATATATTCTATTATTATTATAATCAAATAATAATGAATGTCTATAATGTTTATTTGGATTTGAAAATCTAATATTAATTATATTCCAATCAGTTTGATATGGAACAGGGGTATGATTATTGCTAAAACAATTATAAAAACCACTATTTAAAACAGAAAAAAAGTCCCAATTGTTTTCTAAATTAATCGTTTTTGTTATATTATCCCCATATATTATCCTACTACTATCAATACCATCTAACAAGTCAGCATCAAGGCCTGAACCGCTTCCAGTTCCATTTGCCCATATTTTTTTCCATGCAGTCCATCCACCACGGTTGCACATTCTCCAATAAATGTAATTATCAGATACATGAGGATAATATGTTTGCATTATTCTATTTTCTCCCCCAATTTCGCTTACAATAACGTTTAAAATGCCCCATGGATAAGTTGCTGGCGGTGCATTTGTGTCGCTATCGAAATTGCTGTGATTTATTTTATACACACCATGTGTAGTTAATGTGTCCCAGTCTCCACTAGAAAATGTAGAAACTGCGCTCCTGTGAAAACGGCTACTGTCATAGCCATCTAATTTATCAGCATCTAACCCGCTCCCACTCCCCATATTACCACTATGCCAAACTGTATAAGGTCCAGCCCATGAAATTGGATTACCTGCCACTGGCGTATTTGTGCTTTTTAATACTTGCAAATCACCCCGAAATAGCTTTAACACTATTGCTGGGCTTTCATTGCTCAAAAATCTACTAGCACCATCATAATAATAGTTAGCAGCTATTACTATATACAACCCTGTTAAGTGTAACCACCAATCTGTATTGACACCATTATTATCATATCCTCGTATATTGAACCCTATTCTATTCTTATCCGACTGTATCAATTCGAATTGGTTATTTACGTTGTTGATTCCTTTTTGCAAAAACGCATCTGAATGTAGCCCGTCTAACATATCTGCGTTTAAATTAGCAACTAAAGTGTTCCCAGCTATTGTATCTAAATATGCTTTGTTACTGTGTGTGTGGGAATTTACATCCCATATATTTATCTTTGTTATTGTTAATATATCTAATGCATCTTTGTTTGTATGAGTATGCAAATTCCCAGCAAATAAATTATCGCCGTAAATTGACCGCCTTAATTTAATTAATTCTTGTTCTATGTCTTTTATTTTATCTATATAGTACATATTATCCTATGATGCTGTATATCCTGCTACTTCTAATGTCAATTTTTGTGTTTGTGTTAAGAAATCTAAATACACAAATGCTTCTATTGTTGTATATTCTGCTACTGTTAAAGGACTTATTTTGAAACTTAATACTTCCGCATATGAATTATTTGTATCTGCCGCTAATAATATAACTTCATCTATCGTTGTCGGACTATTAAACAAAAATTTCTTCTTAATAACACCACCAGTTGATGTAGTTGTATATTCATCGTTCGTAGAACCGTTACTTAACCTGAAGTTATCATAAAATGTAGTTTTACTATCATCTGGTGCTGAACGCCAAGTAACACCTAAATCATTCGAACAATTCAATTGTATACCAAAATAGCCACTAAAAGTACTGTTTATTACTTTTAATGTATTTGCAACTACATTGGTTGTACTACCTGTCGTTGTCTTCACTTGTGTACTTACATTCAAATTAAATATCCTAGCAATTATATTTCTTAATACTGGTTGGTCAATATACATACTATATGTTGCTATTATTGTACTATCTGATGCTATAGTAAAATTGTCTGTTTCTTTATATAATATAATATTATTCCAACCTAATCCTATACTTTTAACTAATAGGTTACTTATTCCAGTTGGTTTAAATATGCCAGTAAAATTGATACTATTACCACTTATTACAGTTTGTTTCGTTGTATTATTCACAATCCATATATTATTGTTCAGCACTTGTGTCTCATTAATTAACTTATGGCTAGTATCATCTAATAATGCTTTTTGTGAAAAAAATAATTGTGTAAAATTATCACTGCTATCAGTATTTTTCAAAATATTTTCAATTGGATTTGTAGTCGTTGCATCACTACCATCATATGTTTTACATTTCCCCTCAAAGAAATTCTTAGTTATCATTTTATACTCCTATTTGTTTTATCAATATAATTAAATTGTTTAATACTGTACAACATTTTAATAAATCCATATTTGTTTTATCGATATAATTAAATTGTTTAATACTGTACCTATATCAATAAATGTTGGCTCCTGACCATCTATGTCTTCTATAACTAATATATCATCTACCCATTTAAATGTTAAATTATCTTGTGTGGTAGTAACATTATATGTTATTATGTAATCATTTATTGCACCATAATTAATATATAACGTATCTATATTACTAAAATTATATATCGCAAATTTATAAACTTTTGGTGTGCCAGTTGTTATACTTAACAAATTCACCATAGGTACGTTGCATTCTAACCCAGTACTTATCTCAATACTACTTTCAGCTATCACTTTCTTCCTTACATTTATTTTATGCTCTGTCTTCAAACTCACTAACATGTCAACTATTTTCTTACCCCATACTTTTGTACTTAAGTCACTACTTATTTTGGTTGCTGCCTCTATTATCTTTTTACTTATATTTTTAATATTTATCTTGCTTGTTACACCCGCTACTAAATCTAATATCTTCTTATCATAATATTTTATCTTGTGTGAATATGTCGTAATTGCCCTAAACTCAATAGGTGCATAATATGTTACATTAGTGTAATATTTTGACGGTACATAAAATCCTCTATCGATTATCTCACCATTACAATATATTATATACTCAGTTTTTTGTGATATGTCTATTACTTCTTTCAATATACCGTCTGAATTGAAATTATAATTACGTCCATTAATCCTCATTGTGCACGTTGTCGGATTAGGATGTTTTATTTTGTGTACAATTAAATTTTGTCCTTTCTTTGCTGGTAGATATTTATTTATTGCCATATATATCCCATAATTTTATTGTTGCCCAAGCTGCATCTTTGAAAGCATCATACTTTACTCTGTATGTTTGGAATATGTTCTTATACTTTATCTGATGTGCTTCATCTAAATATTTGGCTATACCTATTTTTGCCATTTCTATTACTGTAGCGTCTATTATCTGGTCTTTGTATTTATCCGCTAAAAAATTAAATTCTATATCTTTGATGTCAGCCTTTGTCGCTATCGCTGTATAAAATATTACTATTTCGTCTTCACCATTCTCATTATATGGTGTATACCTTAACACTATATCATCTTCAAATTCTGTTACAGTATAAGTCTTAGGTGTATCTATCCTATCATTACTTCTTTTTGTATATTCTTCACCATTTACAAATAACCCATATATTTCCTTTACGCCATATAACTGTAACCCACGTATTAGGAATAGCCCACGTTCTTTATCGTATTTTACAGTCTTGCTATATATTCTTTCTATTATGTCTTGATTTTTAATTAAAGCATTCACCGCTCTATGTAGTGCTGTCAAATAAACACTCTTAGGGAAATCTTTAAAACTCTCATCCCCACATCTAAGCGCTACTTCGTCTATTATCGTTGTTTTTAATGATGCTAAATAATTTACCATTTATCCTCCTTGCATCATCCCTAATGTTTGTATCGCTTTCTCATACAATGCTTTCCCTCTATTTATCCCTTCTGCATCAGCTTTCAATAATAATCCTTCATATGCTGCTATCGATATCACTATGTTCTTATATTCTTCTTTTATATTTATTGGTTTGTTCGTGTCTTCATATACTATTGTCAGTCGCCCTTTATCTAAAGCTGTTATCATTTTTACATCTTTGTTATCTTCATAATCCCCTATCCATATACTGTATACATCGTTGTCTACTGTTTTATATTTGTTTTCCCCTATATATGTTCCCCAAAATAGGTCTAACGGGATATATCGTAATTCTATTATATTTTTCTTTATAGTATTGTTTACTATCTCTTGCTCATTAGTTACAAAGTACACTTTTACTATACTCATATTATTGGGGATAAATAAAGGTTTCCCATCTAAAAAATATGCCCTATACCAACCATATCTATCTTTTTTCAACTCTACACTATCTAATATAGAATATGGTTTGTCTTTCTCTACATCTATATTCCTTGTCTTTTTTAATAACATTGCAGCACTGCGTAATAGCTCATTCCTTAATTGTGCACTATATATTGTACCATCTTTATTACTATCATTGACTGGATCACCTAAATAAAATGACAATTTGATACTGTCTTCCATTATATCTCCATATTTTAAAGGGCATAGTTATCTATGCCCCTTATTTTATAACATTGTTATCCCTTTAATAACAACCTTTATATTTGTCCCACTTGCTAAAACGCCCAAAGGAACTTTTAATTTATTTGTACCTTTCTGCAACAGTCTACCATTTGGTTCTAAATATAATTCCCCATTAGATGGTAATACTTCACAAGTGTTAAAGTCACTGCCATTTTTTGTTGCTCCTATTATCTCATTTATTGTTGTTGGGATAAATAAATCGCATGTTTCCACTACATTCCCCTGTTCGTCGATGATACCCACGTCTTCATTCGGCTCTATTGATAAACTGATCTCTTCTTCATAATTCTCTTCTACAGATTGCTCTTTTATACTAGGCAATCTTTTCTCTTTATACCTAACTATTACATTTTTAACGTTTGTGCCATCAGTAATCTTAAATATCCCTTTTTTTACGTATTTTAATATATAGTCTGCCATTTTCTACCTCCTTTGTTCTATAATTTAATTTTCCGGTGGATTCATTTGTACTTGACTAGCTCTTAAGCCTGTGATTGGGTCTCCACTATTACCAGTAAGAATGTTCCAATCTGCTGGACTTACTACTCTGCCTACATAGTGTGCTTCTGGTAATAAGTTCTCAAATCCAAATACACTGTGGAAATATCCATCTTTATGGTATGGATGTAATTCTGGCATTTCGATATCGTCTAATGTTGGATATCCTTCTAACCCTACCATTATATAATATTGTGGGTCTACAATAAAGAATAAGTCTCTCATTCCATTTAAGTTCAATACGTCTGAAGGTAAAATGTCTACTGTTAATCCATTAGAAGCTCTGTATCTGTCACCTAATACTGCCCAATCACTCTTGATTTCGCTTACTGCTGTTGTTGTCCTGTTAATCATTGTTCTGAATGCAGTCTCAAATTCAATTCCACATACAATTACTTTATGGGAACTGTTACCAACCCACGCCTTATCTTCTAAGAATTTGTTGAATATTCCTACGTCAAATGTTCCTGCTGCTCCCGCTGTTCCATTTGCTAACCCTGTATAATCAATTCCTTTGATTAGGATTTGGTTCTGGTCAGGTATTTTACTTAATAGACCGTCTGTTGTGCCTCTCCATAATCCTGTCTGTGGGTCAAATTCATCACTGCCTTGACTAAACAAAGCTGTCCATTCTCTTCTTTGTTGTATGAGCCTTAATGCTTCATTCTTTGTTTCTGTGTATGGACTTGGAGTTCCTAAGTTCTGGGATAATATCTCTGCCATCCTTCTTGTACCGTATGCTGTACTATCCATCTGGATATACCCTACTGTGAATGTATCCATTGTCCATCTTACTCTACCTTCTAATTCATCTTCTCTGTTGGCTTTGCTCATTGGAATTATAAATGCATCATCTGGATGTATATACACTTTACTAGGGACTGTTCCCGCTGTGTCTGTTATGCTTATTAGTTTGTTAGGTACTAATGGTCCTACACTCTTGTTGGCTTTCCAATCTCTATCTACTACTATATATCCTTTATCATAGTTTATCTCTTTAATATAGCATATCTCTGGTACTAAATTTTTCAAGTACCCTTTTGTTACACTAAACGATTTGTAGTCTACTTGTACTGTCCTTTGTGGATTTGTGTAGGAAAACATTAATAATATAAATTGTTCTGGCTCTAATTTGGCTATATCTCCTACTTGGTTTGGTGAACCTCCTAATATCATTGTCCTAATATTCTTTGGACCATTTGTACCGTCTTGATTGTCTCTACCTGAACCTTTAATGAATATTTTCCATTGTGTCAATGAGTTGTTATGCTTAACCATACTGCTTACATATATTCTCTGTACTGGCTCTCTTGTTATTCTATATTCCCATACTGGTTTCTTTACCATTTTCGGTCCACCAGTATTGAATACACTTTCTAATAACGATTTCATAAAGTTAGGTCCACGCCCTTCCGATAACTTTACCATCATATCCATTTCAAATAACATTGGATTTGCTAAGTATTCTGGAATAGACGCTACTGTAGACTTACCACCAAAATATGGTAACCCACTATAACCACTAAAATTCCCATATTTATCTAATGTCCTATTTAATTGGACTGTACCTTTACTCTCGGGCGTTGGTGCCCATACATTTTGATTGCTATTGTATTCTGCCATTATTTCCTCCTATTACCAACTTTTTAGATAATCTCCTCTACCACCACGTAGCCCTATCGCAGGCGTCATCCCTTTCATATTCGCCGCTTGTGGTGTCTTCTGTTGTTGTAAAAATTTTAAATTGTGTCTGAATATTTTGAACAGTTCCTTATCATTGTATACTACTTTCTGCTTCCACTTGGCATATTCTTCTATTACGTTATCGTCTACGCCATATGTGCTTTGTATCTCTTCAATTGTTTTTTGTAACTGTTCGTAGAATTTGGCTTCTTCTTCTTGTCTTTTCTTTATTATTTCTTCTATCGTACTTTTCTTAAACTTCTGGTCATACTCATCATACAATTCCCTTACACGTTTCTGTATCTCTAACCCATCAAGTGGGTCAGACATTCTCTCTTTGTAATTGTAACCAAATTCTTTCTCTAATTGCTCTTGTATACGATTCTTTATCGTTTCTTTTGTCGGCGCTATCTCTGGCTTTACTTGATACACAAATGCTTCTTTTAACTCATCATCCGTTAGTATCTGCTCAAATAGTTTCGCCTTCTCGTATACACTGTCTCTTTCCTGTAACGCCTTCTGTAACTCAGCGTACATCTTGTCATGCTTGGATTGCAACTCACGATATGCTCTCTCAGCGTTTGTCAAATCTTTGAATCTGACACGCTCTATAGGGGGTTCTTCGGTTGGCTGTCCTGTGTCCATTTTATATGCTTCTTCTAAAGCCTCTTCGGATATCAAAGGGCTTTCTTGCATATTCTGAACGCTTCCAGTTACCTCTAAATTCCTATTTTCCATTTTTTACCTCCATAATTTAATTATTTTTTATCTATTTGTCAAGCACTTTCTGTTGGTAAACTATTTTTTGCATTCTGTAATGCCATTTCTTCCATACTCGCACGCTCCATTTCTGCTTCTATTTCTTTCTGTTTCTTCATTAACTGTACCCCACCATCTGCATATAACTTATATAACTTCGCATTGTATTCTGCTATTAGTGCCCTATTTTCATATTGTTTGTTCAATTCTTTCATCCTGTCTATCTCTTGTTGTAACATTTGTAGCTGTTGCGCTAACTGTGTCACTGTGTCTATCTTCTGCTGTAATTCTTTGTCCATATGTACTTCACTCAGTTCCATCGCTTCTTGTATATATAAATCACGCTTGTATGAGTCCGATGTCGTCTGTGCTATTTTCATTAACATATCCGACATGCCTAATTTATACGAATGCGACGCTTCTGCTGGTATCATCATAAACTTGTACTTCAACTCTGGCAATAATATATATAATTGTTGGAATATCGCTATTTCTTGCTCATTACCAAATTCATCTATTATTTTTATCACTTGTTCTGGCTCTAACATGTTTATTATATATTCTAACATTACATTCCCTAATTGCATTAACGCATAATTCAAATGTGTCGTCGCTAATGCTATCCTTTGCATTGCTGCATTCTGGTAACTCTGTAATGTACTAAATATCTCTATTTTGTTCTCTTGCGGATTGCCACTTATACTCGGATACATACCCGTACTTTCTATTATCCCACCCTTCATCATGTCTATTAATGTAGGATAAAAATTACTTATCGGTGTTATCGGCTCTCGCTCTGGTCTTAATATACCAATATCGGTTATTACTGGATTGTATTCTTTTATTACTCCCGGCTTGTTACCCAATTCTTCCCAATTCTTCCTGTGGTTCTCTGGTATGCTCCCTATCGGTGCTGTGTATGTGGCATTGTTGGTCAGACTGCCATTCAATATCATCAACTGTACACTCTTGTCTATTACTTTCTGCATGTCCATTACGTAATGTACCGCACCATAACTCCTGTATGGCTTACCTCCCCATTCAAAAAATCCTACCGCTATCGGATATGTCTTTATCGGTAGTATCTCTTCCATTATCTTCGTTTCTTCTATATAGGTCTCTTTCTTTATATATGTCCCTAATTCTGTCTTTACTATCATCGGTACTACCGACGCTATTACGTCTTCTGGCAAATTCTCTAAAAATGTCCTCGTTATTTTCTTCGTCTCTGGGTCCTGTACATATATCATCTCACTATATGCCTTCTCATAATATTCCCTTATCGTGTATTTTCTGTTCTCTCCTATGCTCTCCTTACTGTTCTTTCTCCTAAAATTACTCCCTATCCCTACATTATCTAAACTGGCATTCACTCCTAATACTTCACTCACTAGCTCTAAGTATGCACCATACTCCGCTTCTATCTCTTTCTTCATTACTTCTTTCTCATACCAAAATCCAGTCATGTCTTTTAATGTCTTGTCCCTTACGTTACTGTCTAATATTATCGTACTGTAATGCGCATACTTGTAACTTACCCCTAATTCATTTTCTGCGTCTGGGATTACTATCATCGTCCCTATTCCCGTCAATAACATGTCTTTTATGAACTCTTCTACTTGCTCCCTATCCCTACTATGATACAATACATACTTTATTACTTTGTCCATCTTCACTATTAAATCGTCTAACTCTGGCTTGTGACTGTCTATGCTTACTAATTTGAAACTGCTCTTCGCTGATACTATATACGCTAACTTCTGCGCTATCAATGGATATATACTGTTTAAACTTATTGGAGCTAATCCTTTCTCCTCTAATGATTTCTTCTGCTCCGCTGTGTATGTCGTAAATGTACCCTCTACATCATTATAATAAAATTCTTCACACTCCTGTGCCCTTATCGCCCATCTGTCCCTCTCATTTCTCCATTTCTCTAATTCCATTTTCCTGTTCTTGTCTATTGGCTCCCATCTATATAACATTTTTGTCCCCTTCTTTTAGTTCTAATGGCGGTAATATACTGTAATCACCTTGTGTTATCTCTTTCCTCTCTTTCGCCTCTTCTAATACTTTCTTTATAAAGTTTATACCCTGCAAATGTACTAAACTCCCTTTCCTTACTTTTGCAAAAAATTCTTCTAATTCCTGCTGTATGAATTCTTCCGTAAATATTCCTTCGTTTTCCATATTTACTCCTTTCTCTTCTAATATGTATTTTAACCCTTTTATCATATTCAACTGTAATAATTTCCTCTTCCCCCTTTCTGTCGATACCCACGTCCCTTTCTTCTTTAACCCTTTCCCATATACTATATCATACGCATTCCCTACGTCTAACCCATCTATTACCATTCTTAAAAATATCTCGTCTTCCCTCGTTAATGTTACTAACCCATATACACTCGTCCCACTCCTTACTAAACCTACATAAAATGGCATCCTGTTGTCCTTCGTTATCCATACCGTCCTCATCGGAAATCTTATCAAATACGCTCCCTTCCTCTTCCTCGTCCTCCTAACCTCTAACGCCTGCACTACATATCCATCATCACTCTCTATCCATATACCATCTAAATCCCTTATCTCTCTGTCACCTAACATCTCCCCTATCTCTTCAAAACTCATATCACCATAATACCTGCTCTCTAATCCCGTCTCCCTCTTAAATTCTTCTACGTCTAAGTATACCTTGTGTATACCCCTATGTACACCATCCATTATCCTAAAGTATCTCATCCTATCCCTCTCCTCTTTTGTTATCCTATGTACCTCTTTTACCCATATTATCTTGTCTACTATTAACGCACTATGGTCTGTTATGTTACCTATCTCATATCCCGTTCTCCTCTTACCACTTACTAACTTATTATACAACTCCTTCAAATGCTGTGGCAGTCTGTTCGCCATTCTATATCCCTAAAGAAATTAGATTTAATTAGATTTAATCTTTCTTCCGCAATATTACAATATTCTTTACTTATCTCACTACCTATATAATTCCTATTGTTTAATATAGCCATTTTTGCAGTTGTTCCACTTCCCATAAA
>Ga0116147_1005565_pt1 | contig 10674 bp, 9 predicted proteins | sample AD_JPNHG3_MetaG_FD_89749 | JGI IMG/M metagenome (GOLD analysis project Ga0116147, IMG submission 89749) | Active sludge microbial communities of municipal wastewater-treating anaerobic digesters from Japan - AD_JPNHG3_MetaG | ecosystem: Engineered > Bioreactor > Anaerobic > Digestate | place...
AAACGTCGGCGCCACATCAATGTTCAGGACCAGTTCATCGGACACGGCTCCCTTGGCGATCAGCTTGGGATACCGGACCAGCAACGGAATGCGCAGGGATTCCTCATAGGCGGACCGCTTGTCCCCCAAACCATGCTCGCCAAGGTAATAACCGTTGTCACTGGTGTACACCACCATCGTGTCTTGCGTTAAGCCGGCCTCGTCCAGTACCGCCAGCAACCGCCCCAGGTTGTCGTCGGCGGCCGAGATGCACCGAAAATAGTCAAGGTTCAGCCTCGGCGCGGTGTCGGCTTGGGTTTTCCGCGCCTCCTCGCCCCCTGCCGCGCCAGCCGTGCGATAAACCGCGCGGACCGAAAGATTGGGTACCGAACGCGCCTGGGCATCGGCGAAGCGGTTTTTGGCGCGTTCGGGTGGTGTGAACGGTCCGTGGCACGCCTTGAAACCAACGACCAGAACAAATGGCTTCTCCCTGTGGCTCTTGATGAAGTCTATGGCAAAGTCGGTGGACACATCATCCACCCAGCCTTGAGTCGGCCGGGCCTCGCCATCAATCTCGAAAGAGCAATCCATGTAGCGCCCCTGCCCAATGAAGCTCGCCGAGTAGTCAAACCCCGGGCGCTTCCCCCGCTGGCCGTCCATGTGCCATTTGCCCACGTAACCGGCGGCATAACCCGCTCGACGCAGGAGCGTCGCATAGGTCACGCTGTCCTCAGGGAACGGGGTCCGATTGTTGGCCACACCGTTCAGATGATTGTAGCGGCCCGTCAGGAACGCCGCCCGGCTCGGGGCGCACAATGGCAGCGTCACAAACGCGTTCCGAAACCGCATTCCCTCGGCAGCCAGGCGGTCCATATGCGGAGTCTGTAACCATGGAAAACGCCCGCGATCGCCCTGCTCGCGCTGCACGACACCCACGGCGTCGTAACGCTGGTCGTCCGTATAAATAAACAGAAAATTGGGTGGACGCTCGGCGGCGGCGCCCGACAAGCCACCCGCCATTAATGCCACCGCCAAAGACACGGCCAGGCCACCCTTGCCGCCCAGGTTGGAAGATCGGCGCCAGTTCATGCGAGATTTGCGTCATGCGATAACCGGAACCGGCCATGCTGTCGAGCCCATTCGCGCAGCCAGCTTTACACATGGGGGACCGGGCGGATGGAGCCGGCGCAAGTTCGGTGCGGTGCCGGCTGGGACCTGACGCCGACCGCGGCAGGAGGTGTTCCCGGGCACGAAAAAAAAGACTATTTGACAGAACGAGCGAGGTCGCTATCGCAAGTATATCTAACACCTACTATAAGCTATGCGCAATATGACTGCCTCCTTTTGCCGTCGTTTGACCGCCAACCTCGCGCTGAGCGCCAAGCCGGCTGAAAAGGGGCCGGTGGTCAGGCCAACGGCAGCTTCCACGGCGCCCGGTAAGGACGACTGATCCACTGGGCCAATTCTTTGTCTCCGACGATTTGCTCCGTCATCGGGTCCCAGTTGACCTTTCGACCCGTGCGAATGGCAATGTTGCCCAGGTGGCAAACGGTGGCCGACCGGTGTCCTGTCTCCACGCTGCAGACGGGCTCTTTCCGGCTCTTGATGCACTCCAGCCAGTTCTGATAATGGTCGCTGCTGGCGTAGAGCCTTACCGCATCCGACCCCAGCGGTTCTTCCAGGATTTCATCCGGGGTGGATTCAATGCTGCCGCGAGTGACGAAAATGCTGCCTTTTTCCCCCTCAAACAGAGTCCCGCCCCGGTATTTTCCAGTGCCACTGCTGCACAGCAGCGTCGTGCCATCGGCGTACTTGTAGGTGGCTTGGAAGCGCTGGGGTGTCTCGTAATAATTCTCCGCATTATAGGTCGCCGTTCCGGTGATCTCGATGGGGCCGCTTTGGTCGGTGCCAAGCCCCCATTGCGCGATGTCAAGATGGTGGGCCCCCCAATTGGTCATCTGGCCGCCTGAGTAATCCCAAAAGAAGCGGAAGAAATAATGAACCCGGCGCTGGTTATAGGGGCGCCACGGCGCAGGCCCCAGCCAAAGGTCGTAATCCAGTTCCGGGGGCGGTTCGCTGTCAGGAAATCGAGGGGGAAGGCCTTCCTTCTCCCAGTTCACGCCGGGAAGCCCCACTTTGATGGTTTTCACCTTCCCAATGCGCCCCGAGCGAACGTATTCGCAGGCTTTCCGGAATTTGGTGTCGGAACGCTGCTGGCTGCCGGTTTGCAGGATCCGCTTATACTGGCGCACAGCCTTCACCAGCGCCTGTCCCTCCGTGATGAACAAGGTCAGGGGTTTTTCGCAATACACGTCCTTGCCCGCCTGGCACGCATGAATCGCCGGCAGGGTGTGCCAATGGTCAGGGGTCGAAATTACCACCGCGTCAAGGGTCTTGTCCTCGAGGAGCTTGCGGTAGTCGGTGTAAGCCGCGCACGGCCGCCCATTGGCCTTCTCAACCCGCTGTCGGGCCGCGGCCAGGTGCGTTTGGTCCACGTCGCAGACCGCCACGGCGTGCTTGATCATGGCGCGCAGATTGTGCTCCCCTTGGTTGCCCACTCCAATAAAGCCCAAGCGGATAAACTCGGACGGGTTTTCGCCGCTGGCAGCGCGGGTCCGGTTCAAAAACAGGGTGGGCGCCGCCACTCCCAGCGCAGTGGCCAGGACGGCGTGACGGCTCTTTCGCAAAAACTCGCGACGCGAAAGCGTGGGTGCTCTTTGCATGGGACTTTTATCCGGTTTCAGCGGGGGAATGTCAATGGCGGCAAGGAGAGGTGCGGGCCGTGTTCAACCATGAGTGCGCTCAGGGCAAGCCATACACCTCGACTTCCTGATGGCAATTCAAGGCGCCCGAACTGCTGCCCCGCGTGTAGCTTCGCACATAGCGGGCTTTGACCCCTTTGGCATCCACCAGCTTCCCTTCCGCCGTCTCGAAGTACTCCCTGTCGGTCCCCAAGCCCAGCCCGGACGAATTGTCCATGTCGTTGTTGAACAGAGTATGAACCCCCGTCTTGAATTCCGGATCGTCCGATACCTGAATAATCACGTCGTGCATGGCCTGGATGTAGCGATGGTCGTGCCAGATCACTACGGCGTAGAGGGCATGGCTCGCTCCCAAGTCCACTTGCACCCACTGGGTCCCCTTCTTCATCTCCACGGCGTGATCGTCAAGGGCCTCCTTCTCGCCATCGGTCACCTGCCTCAACTCGCCGGAAAAGGGCTGCACACTGGCGGTCACGGCCTTGCCTAGCGCCACATTGGTTACGCCCTTGGGAACCAGGAACGGCGGCCGAGGCTCCTTGGACAACGGCTCCAGGTGAGGTCCCGATGGCAGGTCGCCAGGAGTCCCTTTCAAAGTCGGTGCCGGCAGTTTCAATAGCAGCGGCTCTTTGGCTGCTTCCGCAGCCTGAGTCGTGGAGGGAGCCCCCCACAGAACCGGGGCAGCCATGACAGCAGACAGCGCGATTCGCAAGGCGGCGTGGCGTCTCGAACTCTTCATAGACAGTAGCTTAGTGATCTGACGACGATCCGACAGCGCAAATTCGAAGGCAACGCGCGCTGCGCCGCAAATTCCCCTGGCACGCTACCCCTCTCAACCCTGATTCATTGGGCCCGGGTAAATGACGGCCGGGGCCGACCCCGCAGCCGCCTGAACAGCAGGCACACCAGACCCATGGGAAGCAATGCCATCGCACCCGGCTCGGGAATCGGAGTGAGCGATACCCCGTATCCGTCCACGGCAAAAGTCTTGCCCCCCGAGGTGCCACTGAGAATGACGGACCGGATGTTGAGCGAGTCACTCCACAATCCAACAAAATCAAAGCTGGCCGGGCCGGGCCCCTGCCACCCCAGGCTGGCCACCGAGCCGAGCAGCCGGCCTGACGCGTTCGGCCCGTCGTACGCGGACACCGTCGCCGGCTGATCGGCTCCCCACATGCCAAAAACATGGTCGGGGGCGAAGTGGACGAAGGTGGCGCCAAAAGCTGCGATCGGGCTGCTAAAAGTCAAGGTTAACGGCCCGGCTTTCCAGTTGCCTTGAAGCGACGCGGCATAACCGTCCCCGCTCGAAGGATCGGCTGGATTCCCTGACGGGGTGAAGTTAAAAAAGGCGCCGCTCATGTACAGGTTGTCCGGCGTAATGGTAACGGGGCCGGAAACCAAAGGCCCCAGCACGCTGGACCCCGGGAGATCGAGAAAGGCCGCGCCGGAAATGTCCTGAAAGCGGGTGGTGGACCAGAGGCTGTCCATCCCCCAGGCGTTTGTCGCCAGCAGGATCGCGGTCAGAAGGCTTGCAGCCGGGGGAGAATTCATAGCGTTGCTCATCCGAGGACTTTCGCTCCTTCGACAGCAAAAGTCAAGATGTTTTTCCGCCACAGATCTTTTTTCGCCCCCCGGCCAACCCGCAGGCAACGGCCTGTTGGTGCTGCGCTCGTTGGCCCCCCTTCGAAATGGCGTCTGAGGAATGAAATTTTGTCACGCCCCCAGTCCGAGTTTGGCTGCGAAAGCAACATCGCCGTGAGCCCTTGCAGCCAACCCCTCAGACAGGGAGCCGGGCGCCGTGCTGCATGAGCGTTTGACACATCTGTATCGCTGTGCAAGCGTACGGTCATGAATGCCATCCTGGCAATCGGGATTCCCACGACCAGCGACGATCGGGGCTACCTCTTGTGGCTTGCTGAGAACTGGCCGGCGCTCGTGGTCATGGCAACTGCCTTGGGCGCGCTCCTGGTCGCGTGGCTGGTTCAAAAGGCCCGTTCATGGACTGCCGGGCCGCCGCCCAGCCTGCCGGCTCCGGATTTCCCCGAGACAAAGAACTCTGAACCTGCGGGACCGATTTCAACGGAAGACTTTCAACTTCGGCCTCTGTTCACGTAGCAAGCCGGTGGGCAAAGGTTTCGTCCCATTGCCTCGCCCACTGTGGGGCGCCACGGGCAGGTCACTCGAACATTCAGCCTACGGTGCAGCCTCAAGGGTAGCTTAAGCCCGCCAGCGGGCAAAGAGCCGGCTCAGGATTCCATGCCACCATCCTTTGTGATCGCCACGAATCGCCGGGGAACCAGGCCTCCCCACAGACACGTCCACGTAGCCGCTAATCGTTGTGGTGTGGAGCGCCGTCACCACCGTCCCAGCTTTTTCCTCGGCTCGGCCGGGGGCGACCGAACCGATCAGCAGAACCAGCAGAACGAGCAGAGGGACAAGCCGCCGAGTATCCATATCAACAGTTTCAACCGCCACTTGCCGGGCAGTCTAAGCCCCCGCTTACGCGCCCACAAGACATTCATCTGCAAAAAATTGATTTGCACCGCTGCGCGCAAGCGTTCACGCCCCTTGGCCCTTCGTTTTCGAGGGAAACCTCGGGGCTGCCGAAGTTGAACTCGGTTGTCTCAAGGACTAAGCTGGCTCGAAGCGTATGGGCGGACTCTTGACAGCCGAGTTGGAGCGCATTCTGGCGGAAACGCCGGAGTTGGAGAACGCCTACCTGGTAGGCGGATGCGTGCGCGACTGGCTGTTGGGGCTTGCTCCCGAGGACATTGATGTCGAGGTGTTTGGCCTCACCTACGATCAGCTTGCCAAAGTCCTTTCCCGTTGGGGGGCCACCGATGTCGTCGGGCGGAGTTTTGGAGTGGTTAAACTCCGGTTGCCCACCGGCCAAACGTTCGATTTCAGCATCCCTCGGCGCGAGTCCAAAACCGGCCCCGGCCACACCGGCTTTCGGACTGCGTTCGATCCCTCTATCACCCCCAAGGAAGCCGCGGCGCGGCGGGATTACACGATCAACGCGCTGATGTTCGACCCACGCTCGGGTCAGGTGCTGGACTTCTTCGGGGGCGAATCCGACCTGAGACTCGGCATTCTGCGCCACACCAGCAGTGCATTCGTCGAGGACCCGCTGCGGGTCCTGCGGGGAATGCAGTTGGCGGGCCGTTTTGATCTGAAGGCTGTCCCGGAAACCCTCGCCCTGTGCCGTGAGATTCGAGGCGGTTACCACGAACTGGCCGTGGAACGCATCAAGGAGGAGTGGTTCAAGTGGGCGGCCTTTTGCCGGGTGCCCTCAGCGGGACTGCGTTTCCTGGAAGCAACCGGCTGGATCGAACATTTCCCTGAACTGGCGGCGCTTCGGGGTGTGCCGCAGGACCCCCAGTGGCACCCGGAGGGGGATGTCTTCACCCATACCTGTCACTGCTGCGACGCGCTGGCGCAAATGGCGGGCTGGCGGGCGGCGGATGAAACGTCGCGCGTTGTGTTCATGATGGCTGTGCTGGCACACGATTTCGGAAAACCCGCGACCACCCAGGAAACAATCCAGGATGGATGCAAACGGATCGTTTCGCCTGGTCACGAGCCGGCGGGGGGGCCGCTGGCCGAGACTTTCCTGGCGCGAATCGGGACTCCTCGGGCCATCATCGAAAGGGTCGTTCTGTTGGTAAAGAACCATCTGGCACACCTGCAAACCGTCAACGAACGGTTCGTGCGGCGCCTGGCCAGAAGGCTCGAACCGGAAACCATAGAGGGCCTTTGCCTTGTCATTACCGCCGATGCCTTCGGCCGGCCCCCCAAACCCCAAACTGTCCCTCCGGGCGTCACGGAGCTGCTTCACCTCGCCACGCAGTTGCGAATTCGCGATTCAGCCCCCAAGCCGATTCTCCAAGGACGGCACCTTTTGGCGGCGGGCCTTCCGCCCGGTCCGGAATTCGGCCGGATTTTGGATGCAGCGTACGAAGCCCAGTTGGATGGTCATTTCACCGACCTCGACGGGGCCTTGAGCTGGCTCAGCCAGCACGAAACCCGGGCAAACGGCGCGGCCAGAAAAGGGCCCTGACTCCAGAGCAATGCACGCGGGCCGGAGGCGTGTTCATTCCATCGTCTTCCCACCTCCTTAAACCGACCAGCCGTGCATGAACTGCTTTTTTGCGTCCCGCCCTCCGCGGCCGTGAGCCATTTATTTCTGGCCCGGCAGCCGACGCAAACGCGGCAGCGCCCAAGGACTCGTTCCGTCCTCCCATCCTTTACGGGCCGTCATGGCCGAGCCATAATTGAAAGGTGAGCTTTCAGCGCGAGCAGGCGCGGCTAAAACTGGCCGAACTTTCATCCCGAGGCGTGTTCCTCGGGACGTCCTCCTGGAAGTATGCGGGCTGGTGCGGGATGCTCTACGACCGCGCGCGATATGAATGGCGGGGGAAGTTTGCTGAAAGCCGGTTCAACCGCAACTGTCTGGCGGAGTACGCCGAGGTGTTCAAAACCGTGTCAGTGGATGCCGCCTATTATGCTTTCCCAACCCCGCAGTATTTGGAAGGCCTCGCCGCACAGGTTCCCGAGGATTTCCTCTTTGGGTTCAAAGTAACTGACACCATCACCCTCAAACAGTTTCCGAATCTGGAAAGATTTGGCGTTCGGGCCGGGAAGCCCAATCCGGACTTCCTCAACGCCGACCGGTTTGCCGAAGCCTTTCTTCAGCCCTGCGAAGCGGTGCGGGGAAAGGTGGGGGTGCTGATGTTTGAGTTTTCCCGGTTCTGGCCGGCCGATTACCAGCACGGCCGCGATTTTGTCGCCGAGTTGGACCGGTTCCTCGATCGGCTCCCCAAAGGCTGGCCTTACGCCGTCGAGATTCGCAACCGCAACTGGCTCAAACCCGATTACTTCGAATGTCTCGCCCGCCACGGTGTGGCGCATGTATTCAATTCGTGGGAAGCCATGCCGCCAGTCCAGGAGCAAATGGCCCTGCCCGGCAGCCGCCCCAATCCGTCCCTGGTCCCCGCACGGTTTTTGCTCAAGCCGGGCCGAAGCTATGAGGCCGCGGTCCAGGCGTTTCAGCCTTACGACCAAATCAAGGAGGAGTATCCGGAAGCGCGCGCGGCAGCCCGCGCCTTGGTCGCGGAGGGGAAGGCGGCCGGACCGGCGCGCCGGACATTCGTTTACGTCAACAATCGCTTGGAGGGAAACGCTCTCGAGACCATTGCCGCCGTCTTGGAACGCGGCTGCCCCGCCAACGTCAATGGCCTTTCATGCTCCAGACCAGAACCACCAGGTCAATGATGAACAGCACCACGATGGCGGACTCCAACACCAACATCCAACGGTTGGTCCAGTCGTGCTGCAGCAGTTGGTAAAGGTTGTCGAGCGTCTTGAGTTTGTCGTTGACCGCCCGGTGCCAGTCGGCCAGGTGAAATCGGGCGGAAAGGTTTTCGTAAATCCGCGCCAGGTGCCAATCGCCGAAGAACTTGGTGATGTTCGAGAGCTCGTCCCCGAACCGCGCGAGGTCTATGCGGATTTCCCGCAATTCCCGCAGCATGGCGCTCCGCCCCCGCCGGGAATGGCTGGCCAGGTCACGATACGCGCGGTCCAGCGCGTCATCCAGGATGCGGTCGTACGCCTCCAACTCAGCCAGTTGCAGATTCGCCAGCTCCATCACGTACAGCGTTTCATCTATCAGTCTCGGCTCGTCCACAATGAGCGCAGCGTCCCAGTCCACCACGACCAGGTCGTGCTCGTAATAGCTCAAAAACCGCCCAGTGGACTCGTCGGATTCCTGGCGCGAGAGATGGTCAATGTCCGGTTCCTGAGTCAGCAGGGCGGCCACTTCCCGCCGATTCGCCTTGAGCCACTTTTCGGATTGGAGAGGGGTGCCGTCCTCGGACCGCAAGGGCGATTCAATGCAGAACACCGTGTAGGCCTCCTCCTCGGCCAGGTGGGGCACGGGACGGACAAAATGAGCGGCCAGTTCCCGGCGCGTCTCTTCGGCCAGGTTGCGCACTTCCTCATGCAACGACCCGTTGCTGAATTGCAGATCATGATAGACCACCAGGTCTTCGATCCGATTCACCGCGAAGGGGACCCGGACGGTAATGCTGATGGCCCCCACCGGCAGCAGCTTCACCACGCGCTCAACCTGGACTGCGCCGTGCGGCCCAATCCGCTCAACCGGCGGGAGGCGGACCATTTGCGGCCGGTAAAAGAACACCTGGCGGGGGCTTCGTTTGTTGGCGCCGACCGTGAATTCCTCAACCGGCTGGCCGAGAAGCACCCGAATGGGCTGGCAGGTCATGTCGTAGGCAACGTCGTATGAATAAATATAGACCACCTCGCCGCTGTAAATCCGTCCCTTGGGGACCGTCAGCGTCACCTCCGGCACCCTCAGTTCAGAACTCGTCATCATAGCAAGTCAATTTAGCTCAAACACGGCTTGAAGTCGAAGGTGCGGCTGTGGAAGTGAGGGTAGGAAACCGCCGCAATTAACGTTATCGGAAAGAAAAATTGGAGTGATCCGCCCCTGAGGCTCAGGTGCCCGAGGGTGGGATGTTGATGACCTGCCCGACCTGCATCCGTCGCGGGTCCAAGCGCGGGTTTGCGTTCATCAGGGCGCTGAGTTTGACGTTATAGCGGCGAGCGATGGTGGTGAGAGTTTCACCTGATTTAACGGTGTGACTCCGCAAAGCTGATGAAGCAGTTGGCTGGCTTGGCGCAGCACCGGCGGGCTGGTGACCGGCGGCGGACTGCGTGCGCTGGCCCCCCGGATTGGTCATGACCGCCACGGTGACTCCCGACGGGGTGCTCGAGCGAGAAGGGACCGCGCCCTCTGCCGCTTGGACCGGTGGAGCAACCTGGGCCGAAACCAAAGCCAGGCGGTTGCTGTAAAACGCGCAGGTTTCCTTAAGGACCCGGTTTTCCTCAGCCAGTTGCTCGAGCGTGCGCTGAAGGGTCTGGGTCACGGGCCCCAGGGAAACGGTCCGGGCCAGTTCCTGTTTACACGCCAGTATCCGGGTGCGAACCATTTCCGCATTCTCCGCGTTCTTTCGCAGCTTCAGGTAGCGTTCGTAGTGGTATATGGCCGCGGCGGGGTCCGACTCCTTCTGATCATAAAGCCAGCCCAGCTCGAAATGCGCCGAGGCGGAGTGGGGGTTGTTCTCGAGGGCCTTTTGAAAACTCTCGATGGCGCCTTGGTAGTCCATCCCGTTGATGCGGCTCTTCTTGGCAAGGAAATGATATTCTTTTTCCTCGTCAAGCTGGCTGTGGGTGGTGGGCAGACACCCCCCCAGCAGCAACGCGCCACCGGCCAGAACCGGCAGCAGGCGCACTCGAGACACTAACGAAATCATGAATCCGACGTTAAACAAAGCCGTAATGATCTTCAACCTCCCTCCCCTGGAACACAATCCCAAAACTCAGTCCCAAAACTCCGTCTCAAAGCAGGCAGGGCCGAAATCCGGGACCCGTTCCTCGCTTTTGGCTTGTGCTGGCAGGCGAAACAGCTTAAAGGCACGCAACGCTTGCTCAGGCAGCGCCAGAACATGACCAAAAAACAGCTCCAAACCATTGCCCGGGACCACGGCACGCCGGTTGTGGTCATTGACCACAACCTCATCCGCGACAACTATGCCGCCTTCAAAAAGCATCTGCCGAAGGTGCAAGCCTACTATGCCGTCAAGGCCAACGCCGAGCCGGCGATCATCCGGACACTATACCGCGCGGGGGCCAGTTTCGACGTGGCGTCCCTGCCCGAGTTCATGCTGGTGTATGAGAACATCAAACATCTGCCGCCCAAGGAGCAGCAGGATTTTATCTGGGACAAAATCATCTACGCCAACCCGACCAAGCCCAAGGAGACGCTCCAGGCGCTGGACCAATACAAGCCCCTGGTCACCTACGACAACCTGCTGGAGCTGAAAAAAATCAAGCAATATGCCCCCCACGCCGGCGT
>Ga0116147_1005568_pt1 | contig 10671 bp, 10 predicted proteins | sample AD_JPNHG3_MetaG_FD_89749 | JGI IMG/M metagenome (GOLD analysis project Ga0116147, IMG submission 89749) | Active sludge microbial communities of municipal wastewater-treating anaerobic digesters from Japan - AD_JPNHG3_MetaG | ecosystem: Engineered > Bioreactor > Anaerobic > Digestate | place...
AATATCGCATGCTTCTTGAACTCTCCATGGGTTATCTGATTGCATGACATAGCCTGCCTCACCTTGTCAAGATATCTGCTTTCCTTTAGCAGCCCATGAGCACACTGCATTTTTTCGAGAAATTCATCTATGTTTTCCAAAAACATCTTGTCAATTGAACTTTTCTTTTCCTTGAGACAAATAAGCTCTTTATACTTTTTCAAGCTGATGGAATTTGCCTTGAATTTCTCCATCCACTTTCCCCAATCAACACGGGCACGGCTTCCCGGCGCAGGTATGAAGTATTCTCCCGCCTTATGAAGCTCTGCCAGGGCTTTGCCGGCAACTGCCGCAGCCTCGGCTGTATCTGCTTCATATACCCTTCCCTTGGTAAAATCCTGGAGTATATAGCTGTTCTTATCATATTTCATATGGCAGCTGCCGTTCAGGGTCCGGTTGATGCAGCTGATCTGCCTGAAACCGTTATTGAAGACATGCTCATAAGCTGATGCCGAGAATAATATCTTTGCCTCATCGCTTTCGGTCTCCTTAAGCCTTTTTATTCCTCTGTCGGTATAGACAAGTATGCCTCTGTCCCCTTCCTGCATATTTCTTACTTCCAAGCCGTAGAGGTTTTCGATCAGAAGCTTGAGGTCATGCCTTTTCAACTTTCCATATCCGCCGGACATAAAATCATCCTTCCTTTAATGATGCCTGTGATGCTTTTTTAGCTTTTTGCTGATAATCTTCTTTTTTTCCCTTTCAAGCTTTTCTATTTTCTCTTTGTGCTTGCCTATCTTTTTTAGCTGCTTTATTTCTTCCTTCATATCCTTTATGAAGCTTTCCAGCTTATTGACCTGCTCTTCGGGACTCAGGCCCCTTTCAATATCTATTGCTTCATTGATTTCATTCTTTCTGCCGCTCATAAAATCAACTCCTTACAACTCATAGAATTCTTTTAAAAACTTATCCCGTATTTCCCTGTCATCTACGATCCTGTTAAGCCTCATCAGAAAATAATCCATGGTCCAGGGCTGCTTTTCCGTGTAATACTGGAGCCCTACCTGCCAAAAATCCTGCGGAAAGGTTATTAATGCCTTTATTGCCTCAAGCTCCTTCCGGCTTATGCTGTATATCCTGTCATATTCATTCAGTATGAAATACGCTTTGCCTATGTCCCAGACTCCATATCTCATATTCCTTATTACCAGGCTTGTAAGATCGTGAAGCCTGGTATCCATTATGCAGTAATCAAAATCTATGAGGTAGACCTTGCCCTCCTCAGTTATCAGGAAGTTATGGTTTGCCATATCGTGATGGCAGAATTCCCCTGACCGCTCACTTTTCTCCGATATTTCCCCGTATGGGCTTTCCATTATCATAGCTGCGGTATCCAGGGACTGCTGCAAATAATACGGGAGATGAAGGGCAAATATTTCGTCAAAGTCGTCCCTATACTCCTTATCTTCTATTACTTTGCCGAATTCCAGCAGTTCCTTGGTTTTCTTTTCACACTTTTCCACCCATTTGTTATAGAATACCCTTGGTTTTGCTCCTTCCGGCGGCACATAACCTGCTGATGCCCTGTGGAGTTCCGCCGCTGCCTTTATGGCCATTTTCAGCTCTTCTTCTTTCTTGAACCTGCACTCCCTGGCTTCAATCCAATCCACCACGTAATAGACATGATTGCCGTCAGGTATGCATATACTTCCGTCAATGGCCCTGTCATACGGGATTACCCCTTCATATCCCCTTCCCTTAAGATGATTCACCGCAGAATATATGAAAAGGAAAAAGCCCGGGCTCATGTGTGCCCTTTTAATGCACTTTACTCCGCAATCCGTCTCCGCCCTCAGGATATTTCTGATGCTTTGGATATCTTTGATTTTAATACCGTAAGCTTCTTCTACTGCTTTTAAATCCATAATGATTCCTCTCAACAGCATTTATACCATTATATGACGCCGCAAAAATTGTGTTACTGCTTTGACTATTCACAGGTACAAGGGTGTTCTAATATACTGATATATAGGGAGCTGAATTATATGAATATATGCATGGATGCAAGAGGCGCCAAGCTCTATGCCGGAACCGGCATAGGCACATATACCGCAAGATTGCTGGAGAATATCATAAAAATTGACACCCGGAACAATTACAGGTTTTTCTGGCCTAATGACGGATATGATTTCTTATTGGGAAGGGGCAATATCAGCCTCACTTTGTTTGGTGAAAAGAATAAGAGGTTCTGGGATGAGGTATTCCTCCCTGCCCAGGTGAAAATGAACAGCTGCGATATATTCCACCTGCCTCAGAACGGGCTTGGGCTTCCAAGGCCAAAAACCTGCTCTTACGTTGCTACCGTACATGACCTCATACCCCTGGTAATGCCTGATACCTGCGGGAAGAGCTATTTGGACAGGTTCCTGCAGGAAATGCCCTACATACTGGAAAAGTGCGACAGGGTGATTACAGTATCCAACTATTCAAAACAGGATATAATAAAGTACTTCAAGCTGCCTGAAGAAAAAATAAAGGTCACCTACCTGGCCGCAGACAGCAGATTCAGGCTTATAGACAAAGAAAAGGCCTGGAATTTCTTAAAGAAGGAATACAGCTATTCCAACGACTTCATATTATATCTGGGGGGCTTCAGCCCGAGAAAGAATGTGGACGGCTTATTGGAGGCCTATAGGAGAATCTGCCGGGAGCTGCCCGGATATTATGACCTGGTGCTGTTGGGAGCCTCCAAGGATAATCACTATGAATTGAAAAAAAAGACTGAGGGAATGGGAATAAGGGACAGGGTGGTATTTGCCGGTTATGTGCCTTATGAGCATCTGCCGTACTTTTACAACTGCTCCTCGCTGTTCGTATATCCCTCATTGTATGAAGGCTTCGGCCTTCCGCCCCTTGAAGCTATGACCTGCGGTACCCCCACCATAACTGCCGATGTCACTTCAATTCCCGAAGTAGTGGGAGACGGAGCAATACTTACGGACCCTTACAATATTGACGAGCTTACGGAAAAAATCTACAAGGCCATTTCAGATGCGGAGTTCAGGGAACAATTGAAAGAAAAAGCACTGAGGAGGGCTTATAATTTTTCGTGGAAGAAAACTGCAATCGAGACCATAAAGGTATATGAAGAAGTGTACAATATGTGACACGGGGACGTTTCTCCTGTCCCGCTGAAAGCGGGACACGCGAAACGTCCCCGTGTCCCTTCCCGTGTCCCTTTAGCCTTATTTATGCGCGGCTGCAGTTAAAGAGAAGATCTTCCCATTTGCGGTCAACTTCAGCCTGATAAGCCTCTATCATCCACTCATTTCCCTTTTTGAACATATGGCTGAATCTGCCTTGCTTCTTGAGGTATTCCTCCACGGGCAGCTTTTTCTTTGGTGTATAGTTCAATATCCACTTTCCGTCAATTACCTCGAACAAAGGCCATACACAGGTCTCTACCGCTGCCTTGGTGATTTCCATCAAGTCCTCTGCAGGGTATCTCCAGCCTCTCGGGCACGGAGCCATTACATTCAAAAATGCAGGGCCAGGAGTATATATCGCTTTATGAGCCTTTTCGCTTATATCTTTAAAATTTCCTATAAAGGTGGTCTGAGCCACATAAGGTACATTATGAGCTGCAATGACCTTGGTAAGGTCCTTTTTTACCTGCTTTTTGCCGGGAATTACTGTTCCTGCCGGCGATGTGGTTGTATCCGAAAAATGCGGAGTAGAGGAAGAACGCTGAATACCTGTGTTCATGTAAGCTTCATTGTCATAGCATACATAAACCATGTCATGACCTCTTTCCATGGCTCCCGACAAGGATTGAAAACCTATATCGTAGGTGCCGCCGTCTCCTCCGAAGGCTATGAATTTATAAGTTTCATCTATCTTGCCCCGTTTTTTCAGGACATTATAGGCAGTTTCAGCTCCGCTTATGGTCGCTGCCGCATTTTCAAAGGCACTGTGAATAAAGCTGTCCTTCCATGCCGTATACGGATATAAGAAGGTTGATACTTCCAGACAGCTTGTTGCACTGCATACAACTGCCTTATCCTCCGGTTTTAAAGCTCTCAGCACGCTTCTTACTGCTACCGGAGACCCGCAGCCGGCGCACATTCTATGTCCCCCTGAGAAACGTTCGGCCTTTTGAACTTCTTCTTTCAAATTATAACTCATCTTCAATCCTCCTTATTCCCTTACTCCGAGATATCTATAGGTTTCCCCTGCTTTCCCGGCTGCCGCAATTTCCTTCAGGCTTTCAAAGACGTACAGTATGTTTTCTACCATTACATCTCTTCCTCCAAGGCCATATATGTAATTAACCATTAAAGGCCTTGTCCCGCAGTCATATAATGCCGACCTTACTTCGGCAAACAAAGGCCCTCCGCAGGCGCTGAAGCTTTCCGCCTTGTCCAGGACGGCCGCTGCCTTAACATGAGACAATGCAGCTGCCAGTTCTTTCATGGGGAAGGGACGGAATACGCGAAGCTTTATGAGCCCTACCTTCCTGCCTTCTTTCCTCATCATATTAACAGCCTCTTTTGCGGTTCCCGCTGTGGAGCCGATAGCCACTATTGCCTCCTCGGCGTCATCCATCATATACTCTTCAAACAAGCCGTACTTCCTTCCGGTAACCTTTTCGAACTCAGCCGCAACCTTTAAGATTACCTCTTTGGCATCTATCATGGCCTGGGCTTGGGCCCGCTTTGCTTCCATATAATAAGCTGCTGTAGCATATGCTCCTACAGACATAGGATTTTCTTTTTTTAACATGTAGTTCTCAGGATTGTATTCTCCGACAAACGCTTTTACTTTTTCTGTTTCGAGAAGCTCTATGTTTTCTATTGCATGGCTGGTTATGAATCCATCCTGGCAGACCATTACCGGAAGCATTACTTTACTGTTTTCTCCTATTCTCATAGCCTGGAGCATGTTGTCATATGCCTCCTGATTGCTTTCGCTGTACAGTTGTATCCAGCCGGTATCCCTTGCACCCATGGAATCACTGTGATCACAATTAATATTTATCGGACCTGTCAGAGCCCTGTTGACACATGCAAGTGTTATCGGAAGCCTGGCTGATGCCGCAACCGACAAAAGCTCCCACATAAGTGCCAGCCCTGCCGAGGATGTTGCCGTTACTGCTCTTGCTCCTGCTGCAGAAGCCCCGATACAGGTTGACATGGCACTGTGTTCGGATTCTACTGCAATAAATTCGGTATCTACTTCTCCATTGGCTACATATTGTGAAAAGTACTGGGGAATTTCTGTTGATGGTGTAATAGGAAAGGCACCCATTACATCAGGGTTTATCTGCTTAAGTGCAATAGCAATTGCTTCATTGCCGGACAGTCTTTCTCTTATTCCCATGCTTACACCTCCCGCTTATCGTCTTTCTTAAATTCAATGGCATCAAAGGGGCAGACTTTATAGCATATGCCGCAGCCCTTACAGAAGAAAAAGTCAAAATCCGTCCTTTTTCCTTCCTTTACCGGAATGGCGCAATCCGGACACACCGGTACACATAACAGGCACTGCTTGCATTTTTCTTCAATAAAAGAGGGCTTCATTGTTCTCCAATTCCCTGTGTTTACGGCTGCCGAGGTCATAGGCTCAAATATGGCGCATCCAAGGGTCATATCCCTCCAGGGAGTGCTTTCATTAATGTCTTTTGCTTTTAAACTCATTCTATGACTACCTCCTCCATAGCTCTCTTCAAGGCTTTCATGTTTCCTTCGATAACCTGGGGCTTTGTGGCAAATTTGTGCTTGAAGGAACCTTCCATATCTTTCAGGAATTCATCCGCATCCACTACTCCGCTGATTTTTACTACAGCGCCAAGCATTGGTGTATTTGGGAAGTTTTTGCCTAATGTTTCTTCGGAGATTTTACCGGCATCCAGGGTACAGATTTTTCCGCTGTAACCTTTCAGCTGCTTCTTTATTTCCGCAGGTTTGCGTTGGCTGTTGATAATGATTGCGCCTTCTTCCTTCAGGCCTTTGGTAACATCCACAGCGTCCAGCAGGGTCTCATCAACCACAACAACGTAATCAGGGTTGTAAATGTTGGAGTGCACGGTGATTTTTTCATTGCTTATCCTGTTGTAAGCAGTTATCGGTGCTCCCATTCTTTCCGGACCGTATTCGGGAAATCCCTGCACGAATTTTCCGGTGTTAAAGGCCGCATCCGCAAGGAGCAGTGCTGCTGTCTTGGCACCTTGTCCACCTCGACCGTGCCATCTGATTTCAACGATCTCTCTCATAAAACCTCTCCTTTACTTATAAAATTAAACTATATTTTATAATATTTGCCACCATTTCCATAATACCACTAAATGCTGAATAAACAAGCCAGCTTTTGGAAAATGAAAAAAGAAACACGGGGGCGTTTCGCGTGTCTCACTAAATGAATAAGGACACTTCATAATGAAGTGTCCCTTGTCCGTTACTAATTATTTATTCTTGAATTCCGCTTGCCTTTTTTCCAGGAAAGCGCTCATTCCTTCAACCCTGTCCTCTGTGCTGAAGGTTGTGGTATATGCTTCCGCTTCATAGGCTACCCCTGATTTCAGGTCAACATTCAAGCCGTTGTTTATGGCGTGCTTTGCCATCTTTATTGCAATAGGAGCCTTGGACATGATTACCTTTGCCAATGCTATTACTGAATCCATCAATTCCTCGGCAGGTACCACCTTATCCGCAAGGCCTATCCTGAAGGCTTCCTCAGCCGATATCATCTCTCCGGTAAATATCAGATATTTTGCCGCTCCTTTTCCGACCAGCCTCGGGAGCCTTTGAGTCCCGCCGTATCCCGGTATTATTCCGAGATTTACCTCAGGCTGCCCGAATTTAGCCTTATCAGATGCAACTCTTATGTCACATGCCATGGCAAGCTCGCAGCCTCCGCCAAGGGCAAAGCCGTTAACTGCCGCAATGACCGGCTTGTCAAGGTTCTCTATTCTGGTAAATACCTCCTGCCCCAGTATTGTCATGTCTCTGCCTTCCTGAACAGTCAAACCCCTCATCTGGGATATGTCCGCCCCTGCTACAAATGCCCTGCCTTCTCCGGTAATTACAATAACTTTGACATTCTCATCCTTACCGGCTGCAGAAACTGCAGCATCCAACTCCCCGAGTGTTTCCGTATTCAATGCATTAAGGGCTTTAGGCCTGTTCAGAGTAATAAATGCGATGCTGTCTTCCACCCTGTACAGGACATTGTTATACTCTTCCATGCCGATCCTTCCTTTCTATTTATACTCGTAGAAGCCTTTTCCGGTCTTTCTGCCGAGATATCCTGCCCTGACCATTTTCTTCAGGAGCGGGCAGGGCCTGAACTTAGGATCACCGTATTCTTTATATAAGACCTCCATAACTGCAAGCTCAACATCAAGGCCGATAAGGTCGATTAATGCAAGAGGACCCATAGGATGGTTGCAGCCGTTCACCATTGCTTTATCAATATCTTCAGCCGATGCAACACCCTCGTCCAGAAGGTATACTGCCTCGTTCAGCATAGGATCCAGGAGCCTGTTTACTATAAAGCCGGCCTTGTCCTTTGATACGACGCTGACTTTTCCCATCTTTTCCCCGACTTCTTTTGCAATATTTATCGTATCTTCGGATGTTTCATATCCTTGCACAATTTCAAGAAGCTTCATTACGGGTACTGGATTGAAATAATGCATTCCTACTACCTTGCCGGCTCTCTTTGTTGCCGCCGCCAGCTCTGTAATGGATATGGAGGAAGTATTGCTTGCTATTATGGTATTTTCGCCGCATAATTCATCAAGCTTCTTAAATATACCTTTCTTAACTTCCACATCCTCACTTGCCGCTTCAATGACCAAATCGCAGGAAGCCACATCTTCAAGCTTTGCCGTAGTCTTCAGCCTGCTCATGGCTGCATCCATATCCTCCTGACTGATTTTGCCCTTCTCTACCAGCCTGGCATAATTCTTTTCTATTTTGTCGCGGGACTTTTTGGCAAAGTCCTCGGTCCCATCGGGAGCAGAAAAGCTCCTGACACTTACCATAGTCACATCATAGCCTGACAGGGCTGCCGTCTGGGCAATCCCGCTGCCCATGACACCCGTACCTACGATAAATATATTTTTAACCGCCATTATAATACCCCTTCCCTTTTATATATTTTTATTATTCACAAAGCTCGAATAATGTAGCTATGCCTTGTCCGCCGCCTATGCACAGGCTTACGATACCGTATCTTACTCCCCTTCTTCTCATTTCACCGATGAGTGTAATGGCAAGCCTTGCTCCCGTGCATCCCACCGGATGTCCCAGTGCTATCGCTCCGCCATTAACATTTACTATATCAGGATTCAATCCCAAATCCTTAACACAGGCAACAGCCTGTGCAGCAAATGCCTCATTTAATTCAAACAAACCGATGTCTTCCTTCTTAAGGCCGGTTTTATTCAATAGCTTCTGAACTGCATATACAGGCGCATATCCCATAATAGCCGGTTCAACTCCCGCAGAAGCAGAAGCAACATATTTTGCCAAAGGCTTAAGGCCCAGTTCCTTTGCTTTATCTCCGGACATCATAATTACAACAGCCGCTCCGTCGTTTATCCCGGAGGCATTTCCTGCCGTAACCGTTCCGCCGGCTTTGAAAGCAGGCTTGAGCTTGCTGTAGTCTTCTATTTTTGCATTTTCCCTGAAGGTTTCATCCCTGTCAAAAACTATAGGGTCGCCTTTTCTTTGAGGTATGGTGACAGGTACTATATCCGCATCAAATTTTCCCTCACTCCATGCTTTTGCAGCAAGAGTATGGCTTCTTAATGCAAATTCATCCTGCATCTCTCTTGTAATGCCGCATTTTTCAGCCACATTTTCAGCGGTGATACCCATATGATAATTTACAAAGGGGTCAACAAGGCCGTCATACAGCATTCCGTCCAGCAGTTCTCCCGGGCCCATCTTATATCCGAATCTTGCATTGCTCAACAAATAGGGGATCTTGTTCATTGTTTCGCATCCCCCTGCAGCGACTATCTCATTGTCGCCGACCTGTATTGACTGCGCTGCAAGATTTATTGCCTTAAGGCCGGTACCGCAGTTCTTATTAGGGGTAAATGCCGGAATCTCAACGGGCAATCCTGCATATATCGCTGCCTGCCTTGCGGAATTTGCTTTTATTCCGGCTTGAAAGTGAGTACCTATGATAACTTCATCAATCGTACTCCCATCAATGCCTGATCGCTTTACAGCCTCTTTAAGGGCGATGCCTCCAAGTTCAGGAGCGGGTATATTGCTTAGTGTTCCTCCGAATTTGCCTGTAGCGGTTCTGGCACCGCTGACAATTACTACTTCTTTCATGTTTTGTCCTCTCCTTTTATTTATCTATTTTTGCAAGCTTCTTTGCGAGCTTCTTTTTATGCTCCATATTGGATTCCCTGTATATCATTACCTTCATGGCCTGGGGAGAACCTGCGCCGTGCATTGATTCAGCAAGAGCAGTGCCTCCCGTCATATTCTCGATCAACCTTGCAAGCCTTATTCTGTGTTCCGTCGGAACCTCCGGATTTGCCTTCAGATATTTATCAATATACTCTCTTGTCACAGGGTCCTTATAATCTGCCTCATAAGGCAGGGTTGCAATAAACCCTCCCGCTATGTCATGGGCAAGCCTTGATATTTCATACATGTATTTGGTACAGTTCAGCTTTACGGTATTTGCCAGCAGGGTGTTTACATAATATGAACCTGCCGGGGTCTTACAGCCTTCACAGGAGCATGCAATTGAACAATTATACATTGTTTCCGCCATGTTTATCATATCTATTAATTTGTCCTTTATATGGGAAGCCTTGGGCACGCCGTTAAACTCCGCCATAGCGGCAGTTGCACCTATTATTACATCCGCAAGCCCGACCTTGCACCCGCCGTAGTTCTGCCTGTGATATGCCGCAAAGGTTTCCACATATTCCTGCGCATACTTGTATTCCCCGCACATGAACACTCTGTCCCAGGGTACAAAAACATCATTGAGTATTGTAAGAGTTTCCCCTCCGACTATTGCATATTCGGAGTTTCCTGTGTCTATATCCCCTGTAAGCCTTCTCTGGTCGTTGGTCTGCCTCCCGAAAATATGGACGACTCCCGGCGCATCCACGGGTATAGCTGCTGCAACCGCATAATCCTTATCTTCCTCACCAAGGTTGGTGGTTGGAAGTATCAGCATTTCATGGGAATTGACCATGCCTGTCTGGTGAGCCTTCGCTCCTCTTACCACTATGCCGTCCTCTCTTTTTTCAACAATATGGACATAGAGGTCGGGGTCTTCCTGCTGACCGGGCTTTTTACTTCTGTCCCCCTTTGGGTCCGTCATGGAGCCTGCAATCATAAGGTCATTTTCCTGAACATATTCAAGATACTTTTTAAACCTTTCATGATAATCGGTGCCGCATTCCCGGTCAACCTTATATGTCGTTATAAATGTTGAATTCATTGCGTCAAAACCGACACATCTCTGGAAGCAGGTGCCTGTTTTTTGTCCTATCATTCTAAGCATCTTGACTTTCTTTATCAAATCCCCGGTGCTTTGATGAATCGATGTAAATCTGTTGATTTTCTTGCCTGTAAGATGTGATGTGGTTGTCATTAAATCCTCGTATTCCGGATCATATGCCAGCTCATAGGTCATGGCTGCGGAATTGAC
>Ga0116147_1005581_pt1 | contig 10654 bp, 10 predicted proteins | sample AD_JPNHG3_MetaG_FD_89749 | JGI IMG/M metagenome (GOLD analysis project Ga0116147, IMG submission 89749) | Active sludge microbial communities of municipal wastewater-treating anaerobic digesters from Japan - AD_JPNHG3_MetaG | ecosystem: Engineered > Bioreactor > Anaerobic > Digestate | place...
CAATGACCAATGACCAATCAAATTCTAATGTTCAAAATTCTAAACAAAAGTGTACAACACCATTGAACATTAGGATTTAGAGCTTAAAGAACTTCGTTCTTTTCGCCCTTCGTTTGGCTTCGCCGAGCTTGGAATTTGATTGAAAATTGGAATTTGGAATTTGAGATTTAATAGTTTACGCGCAACGCCAACGTTTACCGTATCACGTTAAACGGTAGCGCAGCGAAGTGTCAAAGACATTCTTTTATCTTGTCATCGCGAGGAGCGTTGAAAAGAAGATTTTATCTTCTTTTCAACGCTTCGCCCCGTGCGAAATCAAAGATTTCTTACGGGGCTCGCGTGAGCGACGTGGCGATCCCGTGACATTGCTGTGTTAAAAATTTGAACCTACCCAAGTTGAAAGGTCGATATAATATAAATAAATAATAATTTTTTAAAATATGTCTAAACTAAATAATATCTTAATAAGTGTTATTGTTGTTTTATTAATAGTGCTGGGAATTGTTATTTACTGGCAAAATGGAGGATTTGAAAAAAATTACTGGGCGGTTTATTTAGATAGTGGTGATTTGTATTTTGGAAAATTGAGTAATTTTCCGCAATTGTCATTAACAGATGTGTGGTTTTTGCAAAGCAATCTTAATAACGAGGAAAATTCTTTTGGTATAGAAAAGCTAACCAATGTTTTTTGGGGACCAAAGAATCAATTGTATCTTAATCAAGAAAATATTATTTGGAAAGTTGAATTAGAGGATGATAGTCAGGTAGTGCAATTTATAAAATCTAATCAAAATCAAAACAAGGAAACAACAGAAGAAGGTTTAGAAGATCTAAAAGATCTAGAAAATCTAGAAGAAAATGAATCTTCCGATTCAAGTTCCGAATCAAATAAATAATTAAATAATATGTTTGATGTTATTACTTTTGGTTCTGCTACCCAAGATGTTTTTTTAAAAAGCAAAGGATTTATAGTAAGAGAAGAAAAAAAAGTTTTTACTAAAAAAGGAATTTGTTTTTCTTTGGGATCAAAGATTCCAGTTCAGGAAATTAAGTTTTTAAATGGCGGCGGTGGCATGAATAGTGCGTTTACCTTTAAAAGCCAAAAATTTAATGTGGCTTATTGTGGTGTAGTGGGAGATGATGTGCCAGGAGAAGAAATAAGAAGAAAATTGATACAAAATAAAATTTCAACTGACTTTCTTTTTTTTGATAGTAAAAAACCTACTAACTACTCTGTTGTATTAGAAACAGCTAATGAAAGAACGATTTTGGTATATAAAGGAGCGTCAGAATTGTTGGTAGAAAAAAAGATTCCTTGGTCTCGTTTAAAATCAACAAAGTGGTTTTATTTAGCACCATTTTCTGGCAAATTGGTAGATTTATGGGAAGATATTTTAATTTTTGCCCAAAAAAATCATATTAAGGTTGTAACGAATCCGGGCAATAGCCAACTTATTTTGCCCAAAGATCGCTTAAAAAAATTATTAAATTTAGCTGATGTTTTACTTTTAAACCAAGAAGAGGCATCTTTGGCCACTGGTTTGCCATACAATAAGGAAAAAGAGATCTTTAAAAAACTTGATAATTGGGTAGAGGGGATATGCGTAATGACAAAGGGTCCTTTAGGGGGAGTAGTTTCAGATGGAAAATATCTTTATGAATATGGCATTTTAAAAGCGCCAAAAACTTTAGACCGAACTGGCTGTGGAGATGCTTTTGGATCTGGTTTTGTAACTGGACTAATAAGGTGGTCTTCTGCTTTGCAAAAAAAATGGGGATTGAATCAAATTGAATATGCTATTCAGGTTGGATCAGCCAATGCCGTATCTTCTATTCAAGAGTTTGGCGCCCAGAATGGTCTTTTAAAGAAAGGAGATGATATTTTTAAATTTGGAAAAGTAAAGATTAAAAAGAGAAAACTATAATTGTTGATGCAAAATGGAAAACAACAATAGATACTTGTAGATATTTGTTGTTACAATGAATATCGCGAGCGAAGCGAGCAAGTATCTATAAATTTTGATTTTTGATTTATTATTTTATGAAAACTTTACGCGAGGCCAATATCAACAAAGGAACGCGGGTTTTAGTGCGTTGTGATTTTAATTGTCCTATTGACGAAAAGGGTAATCTTTTAGAAACCTATCGGATTGAAAAAACTATACCTACTATTAATTATCTTTTAAAAAAACAAGCACGGATTATTTTAATGAGTCATTTAGATGATCCTAAAGGCAAGGTGGTTGAAAAATTGAGATTAACATCTGTTGCTGATGCTCTTTTTTCATATCTTGATTTATCAATTTTAAAAGCGCCTGATTGTGTGGGAAAAAATATAGAACAAATGGTAAAAGAAATGCAGGAAGGAGAAATATTGCTTTTAGAAAATTTAAGATTTCACAAAGAAGAAGAGGAAAACAACAAACTGTTTTCCAAGAAATTAGCTTTATTGGGAGATCTTTATGTTAATGATGCTTTTGGAGTTTGTCACCGTGCCCATAGTTCAATTGTAGGTGTTCCTGATTTTTTACCAAGTTTCGCTGGATTTTTATTAGAGAGCGAGATTAAGAATTTGAATAAGGTTTTAGAAAACCCGAAAAGGCCTTTGGTAGCAATTTTTGGAGGAACAAAAATTGAAACAAAACTGCCGATAATTCAAAAGTTTCTTGATTTAGCAGATTTTGTCTTGGTAGGGGGGAAAATTGCAAAAGAGATTAATCGAGAAAAAGATGAATATAAAAACAATCTTAATCTTTATAATGCCTTAGATTTTAATCAAGGATTTGATATTGGAGATAAAACCATAAAAGAGTTTAAAAATATTATTTTAAAAGCGAAAACAATAATTTGGAATGGGCCAATGGGTTATTTTGAAAAATCAGAATTTGAAAAGGGGACAAAAGAGATTGCAAAAACAATTGCCGAGAATGATGGTTTTAAAGTTGCTGGCGGAGGTGAAACGCTTATGGCTATTATAAAATATGGCCTAGAAAAACATTTTGACTTTCTTTCAACAGGCGGAGGAGCAATGCTTGATTTTTTAGCTGGGAAAAAATTACCAGGGATAGAAGCAATAAAATAAATCAAAAAGCAAAATTTATAGATACTTGTGCCTTCAGCACGATATTGATAGATACTTGCTCGCTTCGCTCGCGATATTCATTGTAACAATAAATATCTACAAATATCTATTGTTGTTTTGCATTTTATATTACAAACAATGAAAAAATCATTTTTTATTTTTATCTTAATTGTGGTGATCGTTTTGATTTCGCTTTTTTTTATTTTCCCATTTGAAAAAAATGAAGATGATCAAACGATTAATGCTGCTCAAGTATCAAAACTGTTAACAGAAGAAGAAAAAAATAATATTTCTTTTTCAAGTTTTTTTCCAATAAAAGAAGAAGATTTTTGGACACCTCAGTTAGGAGAAAAAGCGGGTCTGGTAGTTTTATTTTCGCCTTATGGAAAAGAAAATATTTTATATGAAAAAAATATTGAAGAACAATTACCCATTGCCAGTTTAACCAAAATAATGACTGCAATGGTAGTGATTGATAATTATCCTTTGGACAAAGAGGTGGAAATAAGCGAGAAAGCTATTAAAACATTAGGAAAATCTAGCTTGTGCTCGGGAGAAAAAATGACAGTGGAAAATTTATTAAATCTAGCTCTTTTAGTATCTAGCAATGATGCGACAAGCGCTTTAGCCGAAATAATGGGTGAAGAAAGGTTTGTAAAATCAATGAACGAAAAGGCAAAAGAAATTGGATTATTAAACACTTTTTTTGTAAACCCTCATGGATTAGATGAGGACGATCATAAAAATAATATCTCATCGGCTTATGATCTTGCTATAATGACCCAATATTCTCTTTTGCATTATCCTAAAATATGGGAAATCTTAGGTAAATCAGAGAAAAATATTATTGGTTACGATTCGTTGGGAAGAGAAATGGTACATTACGCTCGTAATGTTTCATGGGAGTTACTTTTAAGAGATAATATTTTAGGGGGAAAAACGGGTTATACCGAAGATGCTGGCGAGACAATGATTGTAGTAATGAAAGCGCCAGGAATTGTAAAAGGAAATATTGTAATGGTTATTTTGGGTGTGGGAATTGGTGAACGAATTCCTAAGTCCATTCAACTTTATAACTGGGTTTATAATGCCTATAAATGGGAATGAGATTTTTAATTTTCAAATAATAGAATTTAAAAATTTGGAATTTGGAATTTTATATTATGTCTCCTCTTGCTGTTAATATTATTAAGATTTTTTCATTAACAATTTTTGCTAGTGTCTTAGCAATTTTAGCAACACCTGCTCTTACAAATTTTTTATATCGTAATAAATTATGGCGGAAAAGTAGTCGAACAAAAACTATTGATGGTAAAGAAGCAGAAGTTTTTAATAAATTTCATAAGAAAAAAGAGGTTTCAGTTCCTCGGTTTGGTGGTGTTTTAATCTGGGGCAGCGTTTTAGTTACTGCCTTAATTTTTTGGTCTCTTTCTCAGTTTTTCCCAGATAATTTTTGGCTTCAAAAGCTTAATTTTTTTTCTCGGTCTCAAACCTGGCTGCCAATGTTTGCTTTAGTTGCTGCAGCTTTGTTAGGATTGGTTGACGATATTTTACAAGTAAGAAGTAGGGGAAAGTATATCGCTGGTGGTCTTACATTTTGGCAAAGGTTCTTGGTGGTGTTGCTAATTGGTCTTGTTGGCGGATTGTGGTTTTATTTTAAACTTGATTGGCAAACTATTCATATTCCGAGCAACGGTGATGCATTTATAGGGCCATTTTATATTTTACTTTTTATTATTGTTACATTGGCTTGCTGGTCAGGAGGTGTAATTGATGGATTAGATGGTTTGACAGGAGGAGCGTTTGCTTCAATGTTTGCTGCGTTTGGAGTTATTGCTCTTGCTCAAGAACAAATTGATTTAGCGGCTTTTTGTGGTGTGATTACGGGGACAGTTCTTTCTTTTCTATGGTTTAATGTTCCGCCAGCTAGATTTTATATGGGGGAGACAGGAAGTTTGGCCCTGACAACAGTTCTTGCAGTGGTAGCTTTTTTAACAGATTCAGTTTTGGTTTTACCCATTATTGGAGGACTTTTGGTAATGGAATCAGGTTCAGTGATTTTACAATTGATATCAAAGAAATTTTTTAAAAAGAAAATATTTCTTGCTACGCCTATCCATCATCATTTTCAAGCCAAAGGATGGTCTGAAGCAAAAATCGTAATGAGGTTTTGGATTATTGGGGTTGTGTTGGCAATTATCGGCATTGCAATAAGGTTGTTAGGATAAATTTATTTTATGGAGTATCAGACAATGAAAACTAATGCAATTGTTTTGAAAGAAAAGGAATTAGGAGAGACGGATAAAATATTTACTCTTTATACCAAAAACTTTGGAAAGTTTGAGGTAATGGGAAAGGGAATTAGGAAAATAAAAGCTAAATTAAAATTTGGACTTCAGGGATTAAACAATGTTTCTTTGGAATTTATTCGCGGTAAAAATTTTTTTATTGCAACAGATGTTTTTTTAAAAAATGGTTTTTGGTCTTTAAAAAGAGAGATTAGAAAATACCGTGCTGGTCTTTATGTGTGTGACATTACTGATAGATTAATAACTGGCGAGGAAAAAGATGAAGAGATTTGGGATTTACTTTTTGAAACACTTGAAAGAATTGATATATTGCCATCTGTTAATTATCAATTATCAATGGCTGTTCGCTATTTTGAGTGGAATTTGCTGTCTTTTTTGGGTTTTGAGCCAGAGTTATATCATTGTATTATATGCCAAAATAAACTGTCTGGGGGGAAATTTTATTTTTCAGCAAAAGAAGGGGGAATAGTATGTAATAAATGTCAAATGTCGAGTCGGGCGAAACGAAGAAAAGCGGAAGATAAGGCAGGTTCTCATCGTTCATTAAATGCCGATTTGAACGAAAGCGAGGCGGGGCGAGAGATAAAAACGAATTATTTATCGTCTGCTAAATGTCAAAAAATTTCTCGTGATGCGATTAAAATTTTAAGGTTAATAATTTTAAAAGACAAAAATACTCTAAAAAGATTAAAGATAAATCCTGTTCAGGAAAGAGAGTTAAAGGATCTTTCTAAATATTATCTTTCGTGGATTTTGGAGGAGGAAAATTTTGTGATATAATAATTTTAATTGCCGAGCGTAAAATTAATCTAATATTTATCATATGAATCTTCATTGGACAAAAAAGAAAACAATAATTTTAGTTTTTTTTCTTTTGGTGGCCTTAATAGGAACATTTGTTTATTTTTTCTTTTTTAAGAATACTTTTTCCAAGGAAAATATTATTTTGAAAATTTCTGGCCCCCAGGATATAGTAGCTGGAAAAGAAATTAGTTGGGTAGTTAGTATAAAAAACCAAAGCGAGATTACCATTGAGAATCTCGAATTAATTTTTGAATACCCTGAAGGAGTGTTTGATAATGAAGGTTCAGTAAAGAAAAAAGAAAAAAGAATTATTAAAAAGATAGCCGGAGGCGAAGAAAAAACTGAGACATTTTCAGGATTAATTTTTGGTGTAAAAGAAGAAACAAAAACCGCCAAGGCATCTTTAACCTATAATCCAGAAGGACTTTCTGCATTTTTTCAAAATGATACTTCATTCTCAACGCGAATTTCTGATACATCGATAGTTTTTTCAATGGATGCCCCGCTTAAAGTAGAACCAGGTGAAAAAGTTTCTATTTCTTTTTTTTGGCAATCTGCTTTTCCTTTCCCTTTAAAAAATGTTCAAATTAGATTTTCACCGCCAGAAGGATTTGAGAGAATTTCAAATAAAACAGAAGAAGAAAGACAAGAGTCAGGAAAAATTATTTTTGATATCGGAAGTGTTAATGAAAATGAGGGAGGTAAAAGACAAATTGAGGGATTATTAAATGGTGAAGTAGGAGATGAAAAACTATTTAAGATAGAATTTGGTATTTTTGATGAAAAATTATATGAGTTTATTCCTCTTGCCAGCATAGAAAAAATAGTAAAAATAAAAACCTCTACCCTCGATGCTTCAATAAAGGTAAACGGAGAAACAAATTATGTTGCTTCTCCCGGTGAAAATCTTGCTTTTATTGTTGACTTTATGAATACAGGTGAAGACATTTATCGGGGCCTTTCATTAACCGTAGAATTAGAAAGTGATGTTTTGGATTTTTCTACTTTGCGAGCGCCAGGAGGAAAAATTGAAGGTAAAAAAATTACTTTTTCTTCAGACAACTTTCCTGATTTATTATTTCTAGGTCCATATGGCAGTGGTAGTGTTGGATTTACTATTAATTTAAAGGATTACGATGAATCTTTTTATAAAGAGAATGCTGTTATAAAAGAAATAATTAAAATTGGAACTATTGAAAAATCTTTTCAAACAAAGGTATCTTCAAAGTTGTCTTTTAAAGAAAAAATTTATTCAAAATCAGAATTTCTGCCTCAAGATGTTCGTAGTATTTTTGATATTAATATTTCTTCAATAATTATTGGCAAAGAAAATAATTTTGTAATTGGTTTTGAAATAAAAAATTATGGTAATCAATTAACAGATGTGAAGATTACTGGTACCTTGCCCGCCAATGTTTCTTTTTTAAATAAATTTTTTCCAAGTAATACTGATATTCAGTTTAATGAAAATAAAAGAGAATTAGTTTTAAATATTGGCAATATTTCAGCAAATTTTAAAAAAGAATATTTTCTGCAATTAAAGATTGTACCATCTAATATGCCTGATGTCATTCATAATAATTTTAAATTAACTGGTAAAGACAGTTGGACTGATAAAAATTTTGAAATAATTATTCCTTCTCAAACTACCCAAGCATTAATATCTGAATAGTTTGATTTTTCCTTCAAAATCATTCTGTCCAAAAAAACATACATTTAAATAATATTCGGATCGTTCAAATATTATTAGTAGATTGGAATTTATATATTTATGTTAACACCTTTTGGTCGAAAGATAAAACAAATTAATATTGCTCTTGGTTTTTTAACATTTTGTCTGGGCATAGCGGCTTTGGTGTGGTTTTTTGTAGCAGAACCTACTTCTATTGAGGGAGAAGAAATTAAGGGACTTGAAATAAAAGATGTTTTTGCTGAATTTCAATCAGATGATCAACCATCAGATCCGCCCTTTACCTATAAGGTTTCTGTTAATATTGAAAATCCAAATGATAAATTTATTGCAAAAGAAGTTGCTTTTAAGATTGAAATAAAAGACGAGAATGGCAAAGTTATTTTTCAAAAAGGGGAGACAACTGAAGTAAAAGGAAATGAGCAGAAAAAAATAGAAAAAGAAATAAGCATTGATGAGCAAGGAAAAAATGTTTCTTTTAAAATTGTTAAAATAAAATGGGAGGAAAAAGAAAACGACTAAAAAAATGGCTATTTCAAGTAATATTTTTTTAAAAAAATTTGACTGGTTATTTTTAATCTTTGCTGTTTTGTTAACAATATTAGGACTTATTTGTCTTTACGGGTTGTCTTTGTTTTCAGGCGATTTTTCTAATTTTAATCAACAAGCAATTTTTTTTCTTATTGGAATCATATTGGCGATTTCCCTTTCTTTTATTGATTTTAAAGCCCTAAGGGACAGTTCTCTTTTTATTTTGGCAATATATTTTTTTTCTATTATATTATTATTAGGAGTATTTTTTTTAGGGAAAGAAATTAGAGGTTCAAGATCTTGGTATCATTTTGGATCTTTTACTTTTCAACCAGTAGAGATTGTTAAGATTATTTTTATTTTGTTCTTTGCAAAATATTTTTCACAAAGGCACGTGGAAATGTACCAAAAAAGACATATTGTACTTTCTTTTGTATATGCTTTTATACCAACAGCTTTAGTATTCTTACAGCCTGATTTTGGATCAGCCATTATTTTGATTTTAATATGGTTTTCAATGATGTTAGTATCAGGTATTAAACGAAAACATCTTTTGATTATTTTTGGGGTAGGAGTATTATTCTTTTTGGTTGCTTGGAATTTTGTTTTTACTCAGGAACAAAAAGACAGATTTACAACCTTTCTTGAACCATATATTAATCCAGAAGGAGAGTATATAGATCCCCAAGGCACAGGTTATCATATTCAGCAATCAATTATTGCCGTTGGTTCAGGTGGTCTTTTTGGCAAGGGAATTTCAGAACCTTACACTCAAGCAAAATTAGGGTTTTTGCCAGAAGCTCATAATGATTTTATTTTTGCTGCTTTTACTGAAATGTTTGGATTGATAGGTGTGTCAGTTTTATTTTTACTGTTTGGTTTGTTTTTTTGGCGAGGTATTGAAATCGCAAAAAAATCTAATAATAATTTTTCTCGATTACTAGTTTCTGGATTTATTATTTTGATAGGCGCAGAAGCATTTATTAATATTGGAATGAATATTGGACTTTTACCAATTAGTGGATTGCCCTTGCCGTTTTTAAGTTACGGTGGTTCCAGTTTACTTTCACTTTTTATAGGAATTGGTATAATAGAAAGTGTGAAAGTGCACGGTAATGACTAAAATGCAAAAAGCAAAAATCAAAATGCAGTTCAATGAAACGATAGTTTCATTTCACACTTCATTTTTCACTAAAGTGAAAAACTCAGCAAATGACAAATCAAAATTCAAAGAGGATTTTAATAAAAGATTAGTAAAGTTCTCTTTAGAAATATTACAATTTTCTGATAGCTTAAGAAAAGATAGATTATTTTGGCCAATAGTGGATCAGTTGATAAGAAGTGCAACTTCTATAGGTGCAAATGTTATTGAAGCAAAGTCATCCAGTTCTAAGAAAGATTATATTAAATTCTTTGAGATTGCTTTAAAATCTGCAAACGAAACAAAATACTGGTTAATCTTAATAAGAGAAAGTCGCAAAGAGTTAAAAGACAAAGTAAATAATTTATTACTAGAAGTTAATCAAATATCAAAAGTAATTGCCTCAAGCATTTTAACCCTTAAAGGTAAGAAATAATTCTTTTTACATTTTACATTACATTTTGCTTTTTGCATTTTGCATTTTGCTTTAAAATTATGTTTCATTCTTTTTCCAAAAAAATTATTGTTTTAACTTTAATTTTTACTTTGGTGACCTCTCTTTTTCTCCCGCTTTTGCCAGTGGGTGTTTTTGCCGAAGATAGCGATTTTTGTAATCAAGTAAAAAATGCTACCTGCGATGATGATTTAAAGAGTTTATCTGAGGATTCAAGATTAAAAGATTGCGGAGACGAGATTCTTAATTATTTTCAGAAAAAAGTTAAAGATTGTAATGCAAAACTTGAAGCTCAAAAAAATCAAACCCAAAAACAACTTAATAGTCTTAACAGCCAACAAACTACTGCCCAAAAAACTCTAAATAATCTTACTTTTAATATTAAAAAATTAAATACTGAAATTGCTTCTTTAAATTTATCATTAGCGGAATTAGAGAATGCTATTCAAGAAAGAGAGAAAGCGATAAAGGAATTAGACGATGCCCTTGGACAGCATAAAGCAATTTTATCTGAAGCAATTCGTCAGATTTACGAGTATAATACATTGTCTTACATAGAGATGCTCCTAGGATATAGAACCTTGTCTGATTTTAATCAAAAATTAGAGGAAATAGATAGATTGCAAAAAAGTTTGAAATCATC
>Ga0116147_1005583_pt1 | contig 10653 bp, 9 predicted proteins | sample AD_JPNHG3_MetaG_FD_89749 | JGI IMG/M metagenome (GOLD analysis project Ga0116147, IMG submission 89749) | Active sludge microbial communities of municipal wastewater-treating anaerobic digesters from Japan - AD_JPNHG3_MetaG | ecosystem: Engineered > Bioreactor > Anaerobic > Digestate | place...
ACTAACTGAATAAGTGGTATATAAAAAATGTTTAGGAGCTTTTTAGAATTTTGTCGGTTAATAGTGATTTATTTTATGTTTCCCCCAAAAGTAAGCAAATCGAATTGAGCCAATACCACCATCGAAAGTAAGGTTTGATTGGATAGGAATTGGCCTGTTTGATATAATTCTCCTTTTCGATTGCGAAGAAGCATCGAGAAGGTTTTTCTTTTGTAAGTAGTCCGGGGGATTATTCCACTGTAACCGATTTAGCCAGATTTCGTGGTTGATCGACATTGCATCCACGATGAACGGCGATATAATAAGCCATCAGTTGCAATGGAATGGTTGCCAGTATGGGAACGAGCATTTCTTCGGTTTCGGGTATTTCGATATAATAATCGGAAAGCTTTCTTACTCTTGTATCGCCTTCGGTGATGACCGAGATAATGCATCCTTTTCGTGATTTAACTTCTTCGATGTTGGAGATCACTTTTTCGTAGGTACCTCTATTTGTAGCAACGACTACCACTGGCATTTCCTGGTCGATCAGTGCAATGGGGCCGTGCTTCATTTCTGCTGCAGGATAACCTTCGGCATGAATATAGGAAATTTCTTTAAGTTTTAAGGCTCCTTCGAGGGCAACCGGGAAATTGTATCCTCTGCCAAGATAAAGGAAATTACGTGCATAAGTAAATACTTTCGAAAAATCTCTAATCATTTCAGCCTTATCGAGTATTTGTCGTACCTTATCGGGAATAGTTTCCATTTCGGTAAGTACTTCCCTAACCTTTTGGTTGGAGATGGTCCCTTTCTTTTGACCCAGTGCCAGTGCCATAAGTGCAAGCACGGTTACCTGTGCGGTAAAAGCCTTGGTTGAGGCAACCCCAATTTCGGGACCCGCATGGGTATATGAGCCTGCATCTACATAGCGGGCAATCGAACTACCCACAACATTGCATATTCCATAGAGAAATGCTCCTTTTTGTTTCGCCATTTGAATGGCGGCAATGGTATCGGCAGTTTCACCCGATTGACTGATGGCAATCACAATGTCGTCAGGATAAATGACGGGATTGCGATAACGAAATTCTGAGGAATATTCAACTTCGACAGGAATATGGGCTAAATCTTCGAGCATGTATTCTCCCACTAAGCCTGCGTGCCACGAAGTACCTGCAGCGGTGATGATTATTCGCCGTGCCTCCATGAATCTTTTGATATTATCGATAATTCCCGCCATGGCAATGGTAGTATTGTCTTCACTGATACGTCCCCGCATACAGTCTTTAATGGTATCAGGTTGTTCGAAGATTTCCTTGAGCATGAAATGTTCGTAACCGCCCTTTTCTAATTGATGGATATTAAGTTCCAATTTCTGAATAAGAGGATTTTTTTCTACGTCTTTGATGGTTCTTATCCTGAGATTTTCGCCTCGTTGTATAATGGCTATTTCTTCGTCATTCAGGAAAACCACATCATGAGTAAATTCAATAATCGGAGAAGCATCGGAAGCGAGGAAAAATTCATCGTTGCCAATGCCAATTACTAAAGGGCTTCCTTTACGAGCTGCTATCAGGGTATCGGGGTTGTTCTTATCCATTACCACAATAGCCCACGCTCCAATTACATGATTTAGTGCTGCCTGAACAGCTTGTACCAGATTAAAGCCCGAAGTTTTCTTGATGTAATGAATAAGTTGAATGAGGACTTCGGTGTCGGTATTGCTGCGAAATTGATATCCATATTGAATGAGATAATCACGAATTACGGTATAATTCTCGATAATTCCATTGTGGATTAGAGCAAGCTCGTCGTTTTGGGAAAAATGAGGATGAGCATTGATATCGCTGGGTTCTCCGTGTGTAGCCCAACGGGTATGAGCCATACCAATAGTGCCATGAAGGTCTTTGCCATCGATTAAATTTTCCAGGTCGGCAACCTTCCCCTTTGTCTTATAAACTTGAAGTTTTTCGTTGAGGATAGCAATACCCGCGCTGTCGTATCCTCGATATTCGAGCCGTTTCAAACCATTAATCAATATAGGCTCAGCTTCTCTGTAACCAATATAACCTACTATACCACACATTTTTAATAAAGATTTTGTTGATGGACTTTAATAGCAAATTTAAGGTAAAAAAGTGTAAACTATTTGTAAACGCAATCTTTTTTCATATAAAGAAGGATTGGTAGGATTTGTGCCTCCGAAAACCAAGCGGTTTCCTCTCACCGAGGGGCTTGAAGCAATTAGTGTCAAATGACGAGTACTATCGCGGGTTCCATCAAAGATATCCTGAATATATCGTGGAATCCTGAAGTAGTAGTTTTGTTGATTAGAATTGTATATACCTCCAAAATATTCGGTTCCTATGCTTTGCTCCGAAAGAAAATAGACTTGTCCTGTAGTATCTTCTTCGAATAGAACGAGATTATCTGGTGCTGAATAGATGGAGTTGGCGTCGGCGTTGGATATGATGAGTTTTGCCTCGGTTATGGCTATTTTCTGGCCATCAGCCACAAGGCCTTTTAGGTCAGGAATTTTAACTACAGTTTTGATTCCGCCCATGGTTTGCAGATAGAGTCTTTCTTTTCCGAGGGTTTTGTCGTTATAGAGTACCTGCTGCTTAAACAGAGGGTCAGCATGAGCATAGCCATAATGGTCGAAATGATTGAATCGAGCCGTTGCTGAATTCACAACGAGGCTGAAGGATAAAGAGTCGCTTTCATCGTTTTTATAGTACAAAATCAATTCAGTGAGAGCGGATTCAAGGTTTACGTAAAGTAAACTTCCTTTGCCAGGCATTGTGGCATCTTCTGCAGTAATATAAAGCCCTTTCAGGTATTGGATGAACTCTGTATTTTGGCTAAGTGCATCGGAAGGAGTGGAAAATATTTTTTGAATAAAATCTGGAGCTGATTGGTCGAGGCGGATACGCAGGTGAGGAGCATATTTCACAGAATCGATATACACACTATCATAAGGCCTAGCAATAAAACTTTTTGAGGTGAGTGGGACAGTGGAATGTTCGATCGAATTATTCGAGTAATATATGCTATTATAACTAATGGTATCGAGGAGTTCGTAAACATTAACAGTAAGAAGGGAAGTAGAATCGCCGTAAGCACCTTTAATGGCTAATTTAAGAATAGCCGAATCGATGATGGGGTTGTTCCCGAAGCTATGTCCAACAAAAGGCAAGGAAAGCTGGGTATAAATTCCTGCAGTGCTAATTCCAAAAATAGGGTCCCAGTAACTTCCAAGGATATTCTGGCTGGTTTCATCGGTACGGACAGAGTCTTCCACAATTGAGTAGGCATCGAGTAAAATGGTCGTATCTATACCATATTGAAGTTTATCGGTTGGAGGAATTATGCTGGTACCTATTTGATCGGGTTCTTTGGTACATGAACCAGCCAAAAAGGCCAAAAAAACGAACCAGCAGGTTTTTTGGATTATTTGTTTCAAAGTATTTGGTTTTTAATAAACTTGAGGGGCTCTGACTGAGGCTTGATTATTTCTTGCAAAAATAATCAGCTATTGTGATTTTGAAGAATTTTTTCGTAGAAATCGTTATAGGCATCGATATAGGTTTCCTCATCCTGAAGAGGAAGAACGGGTATATTTTTTTGATCGAGATAGCTCAAGATTTCGGGGTTTACATTTTCGCTTGCAATAATAGCCCCATCGGCAAAATCGAGGGCTCCCTGCATAAATCCAATATAAGTGCCCTTCTTGTAGTTGGCGAGATGCTTTTCTCTGATCCCGGGGAGCTTTATTTTCGATTTGATGGTTTTCCCCATTTCGCCTTCAAAATCATCATCATAGAGAGATACGATGATTTTTGCATCGGTGTAGATAGGATTGTCTTTATAGGCAGTTTTCACATAAAGTGGGAGTAAACTTGTAAACCATCCATGGCAGTGGATAATATCGGGATTCCAGCCAAGTTTTTTGACAGTTTCCAGCACTCCTCTTGCAAAGAATACCGCTCTTTCGTCGTTATCCTTGAAAAATTTGTCGTTCTTATCGTAAAACTGAAACTTTCGGGCAAAATAGTCATCATTATCGATAAAATAAACCTGCATGCGTGCTTGCTGAATAGAAGCCACCTTGATAATCAGAGGCCGATCGGTATTATCGATGATAATATTAATGCCCGATAATCTGATTACTTCATGAAGCTGATTACGCCTCTCATTGATATGCCCATATCTTGGCATGAATGTTCTGATTTCTTTTCCCTTTTCCTGAATACCCTGGGGCAGATATCTTGAAATTTGTCCCATAGGACTGTCCTTTAAATAAGGAACCATTTCTTGCGAAACAAAGAGCACACGAGCTTTAGTCATTATGAAAAAATTATAAAAATTAGTCGTCTTTTCTTTGCAAAGTTACGATTTTTTCCTTAAATAGAGAAAAAATCGATTGATTACTAATTCTATATAAAATTTTTTTCGAAACACCTCACTGTTAGCAATACAAAACCCCTCATGAATCATGTGTGCAGGAATAGTTCTCGAGATGCAAAGGATTTCCCACATTTGACTCTGCATCATACTATATCGAGGGGGGCTTGTATTTTTTCATGTTTGGCGATAATTCTTGATTTTCTGATTCGATTCGACAGTGAAAATTTCATGAATTTAAGACTTCTTTCAAGATCTTGTGTGTATGAATTTCCCCAAAGCCAGGTAAATGCTGATGGTAGTATCGAATGAGAATGTCTATGATGGCTGTTTTATCTTTGATGTGAATATTGGGTATAAAGTAGTCGGATGAGCTAAAGGCTTTAATGAGAAGAGAAAGCGTTTTGACATTTTCACCCGCCACATAAGTATTTCGTTCTGGGACATTTTCCTGAAACTTTCCCTCTTCCATATTGAAGGTTATAGTTTCGGAGGAGTAGTTATCCAGAGGAGTAATCCCCAGAAAACTCGAAAGCCTGATGAGAAACCAGATAGGGTAGAATGCAACATTTTCTTCCTGGGTTTCTAACCTAATGATGGTTTTTTCGAGAAAATCATACAGCAAGATGTTGGCTTCTTCTTCTTTGATGCTGTGGTTTAGAATTTCGGCCATGAAGAGTGTAATACCCGCCTTGATCACATGATTTTGTACCTTGTAACTTAAAAAGTAATTCCTCGCTTCTTTCAGGAAGAAAATACGATTGTGCGGTTTTTCTTCGTATACAATTTCAAGGAGGCTCAGAGGCAAAAGCTGTGAAGGTTTCAGTGAAGGGTTCTTCTTGTTGATGCCTTTGATTATGAATGCTTTTATACCTCCCTGGCGAGTATAAAGCCTGGCAATAATGCTATGATCGGTATAATGAATGTAGTGGAGTAATATTGCCGGTGTGCGAATAATATTAGGAATGATGCAGCAGATTTGAGGTTATGATGCAAAATTACCTCTTTTCGACTGTTTTTGATCATGATAGGCAGGCCGAATTTTCTGTTGTAGGATTCAAATAGCAAACCTTGGGCAATTTAAGGGATAACAGATGGTTTTTTCCACCACCTATTCATAAATGCCAGCATTTACTTCATTCCTTAATACCATGAGGCCGTTTATGGCCAGGGCACTCATTTCATCTTCTCCGGGATAAACCACAATGGGAGCGATGAAGCCAGTCATTTCCTTGATGTAATTTACCACATAGGTATTATGAGCTATTCCTCCTGTAAGAATAATAGCATCGACATTTCCCTTCAACACGCTTGCCATAGCTCCGATTTCCTTAGCTACCTGATAGGCTAGGGCGTCCTGAATGAGGGCAGCCTTCTGATTCCCCTCACGTGCGGCTATTTCCACCTCATAAGCATTGTTAGTATTCAAATAGGCCATATATCCCCCTTTGCCCGTAATCATCTTTTTTACTTCCTCGAGGGTATATTCTCCACTGAAACATAAGGCTGCCAACTGTCCTACAGGCAAAGTTCCGCTACGTTCGGGCGAAAAAGGACCTTCACCATCCAAAGCATTGTTTACGTCAATCACCTTTCCCTTTTGATGAGCGCCTACCGATATACCGCCTCCCAAGTGTGCAATCAATAGGTTGAGGTCTTCGTAGTTTTTGTTCTGCGATCGGGCATATAATCGAGCTACGGCTTTCTGGTTCAAGGCATGAAAGATGGAAACTCTCTTGAAGAGAGGGTGGCCGGCAATGCGTGCTACGTCCTGTAATTCGTCTACGACTACCGGATCGGCTATGTATGCTTTAGCATCCTTCAACGAGCGAGCAATTTCGTCGGCTATAATGCCTCCCAAATTACTGGCGTGTTCGCCCATCAGGCCAGCTTTCAAATCTTCGATCATACGAGAGTTCACTTCATATATTCCGCTTGGAATAGGTTTGACCAAACCTCCTCGGCCAACCACCACTCTTATGCTGTTCAAATCGATTCCGGCTGCTTTTAGTTCTTTAAGAATGATATCTTTCCTGAATGAAAACTGGTCGGTAATTTTTCGATAACATTGCAATTCTTCGGGAGTATGGCGTATGGTTTTCAGGAAGATATTCTTGTTTCCTTCATATACGGCGATTTTGGTTGAGGTTGAGCCAGGATTGATGGCAAGAATACGTTCATTATTCATAGGATAAATTGTTATTATTTGCCATGAGGCAGGCAAGTGCTAAACAGTAAAATTTCGAATTTTCGCTTTCGCTTCTCGACATCAGAACTACGGGCTTGCGTGTTCCTTGGAGCAAGCCAGCCAATTCTGCGCCAGCAAACCTTACAAGGCCTTTATAGAATGCATTGCAACTTTCGAGAGAAGGAAAGATCAAAATATCGGCTTCTCCTCCAATAGGAGTGATGATTCGTTTAATGTTCAGGCTTTCGGGCTGAGTAGCAAGAAAAATATCGAGTGGGCCATCCACAATCACTTCCCCAAGTTGTCCGCGTTGAGCCATCTTGCATATAATACTGGCATCTATGGCTGTTTGTGATTGATTTCCGACTTTTTCGGAGGCTCCAATCAAAGCAACTTTGGGTTTGGAAATGCCAAACCTTCTTGCCATCTCCACCGCGTATTTCAACATGGCAATTTTCTGTTCGAGATTGGGATAAGGGATGACTGCCGTATCGGAAATGAAAAGTAGTTTGTGGTAAGAAGGGATTTGCAGAGCAGCTACATAAGTCATTACTTCGCCCTGTTTCATCAGTCCCGATGTTTTATCCAGCACGGCTTTCAGAAAAATATCCGTACCAATGAGTCCTTTCATCAAGATATCGGCTTTTCCTTGATGAATCAGACTTAATGCCTCTTTCATTGCCATTTGTTCATCGGGTAGATGAACGATCAAAAAAGTTTCGGGAGGAAGTTCCAGGTGGGCAAGCAATGATTCTGTTCGGGTCTTGTTGCCGATAAGGATAGCCTTGGCAAATCCCGTTCTTATGGCCCGAACGATGGCTCCCATGGTTGCATGATCTTCGGCGGCCACCACAGCAATGGTTTGAGGGGCTGCTGTATTTAATTTATCCACCAATTGCGTAAAATTCGTGATCATAGCCGGGAAATGACGAAATATGGGTCATTAATCGGTTGACAGAGCAGCCAGGGCAATGGAATAGGTTTTAGTAAGGGCGCTATCGCCTCTTGAGGAGAGGACTGCCGGGCATTTGGCTCCTATGACGATGGCTCCCAGTTCGCCTTTGGCGAGTTTTGTATTGAATTTGTAGAAAACATTACCTGTTTCGATATTAGGGAAAAGCAGACAATCGGCGTCGCCGGCCACTTCGCTCTTCAGCTTTTTAATGGCAGCGCTTTCTTTGTCGATAGCCGTGTCGAGTGCAAGAGGACCCTCTATAAGCGCTCCTTTGATTTGTCCGCGTTCACCCATCTTTGAAATTATGGCTGCATCCACGCATGTTGGCATGTTCGGTAACATTTGTTCTGTTGCGGCAATAATTGCCACCTTAGGCTTTTCATTACCTAAACGATGAGCAGTTTGTATCAGGTAATTCGTGATGGCAATCTTCTGGTCGAGGTCGGGAACAGGTATAATGGCTACGTCACCAACAATTAACAGTTTTTCGTAATTCGGGTTTTCGATAACGGTTACATGACTCAAGATTGCCTTTGGTGGCAACAAACCTGCGTCTTTATTGAGAATAGCCCTCATATATTTATCGGTGGTCACAAGGCCTTTCATCAGAATATCGCCTTCTCCCTTTACAATCAATTCAACGGCTTTGTGAGCTGCCTTTTGCTCATCCGATTCCTGTACAATGCGAAATTTCTCGGGTTGGATATTCAAATCCTTGCAAACCTTTACAATAGTGGCTTCATCGCCAACAAGCGTAGCATCTACAATTCCTAATTCCATGGCATGATGTACGGCTTCGATAGAGTGGTTGTCGTTGGCGCAAGCCACAACGATTCTCTTACGAGCCTTAGCCTTTGCAGCTTCTATCATTTGTTCCAGATGAGTAATCATTGTCGTATAAGATTAAGTATATTGTTCATTGAGTATAAAAATCGAGCATTTTTCGAATAGCTCGTATGCAAACCGGGCAAAAGGTGTTTTGACGAAAAGTATTCATCAGGCAGTCCATGGCTGGGCGATAAATGCCTTTAGCAGCATAGCCTCCTCCTTCGAAAACACCCACCTTATTTCTATAAATTTCTTCGGCAGGGGTAGGGATGGGAGTTCCTTCTTCTATCATATCGGCCCATTTTCTTTTGAAATTTACCAATGTAGTAATATTGGGTTCCTGCGGCTCGAGGTCGAGAGGATAAAATTCATTGTAAGCCACCTCCGAATCATAGTATTCATCGGCTAATCCGGCAAAACTATGCCCAAATTCATGGATGAAGACCTTTCCAGCAAGCATGTTGCTATTCACCGAAAGAGCATAATAATTGAAGATTGCACCACCACCGTACATGGATGAGTTGACTAAAATATAAATCTGGTCGTAAGGAGCATTGGAAGCAACATCTCTTACTGTTTGAAATGCATCGGTCATACAGTAACGATCGAGATCGAAGGTATAGAATTTCGAATGAAGCAAGGTATTCTTCCAGATTCCCGATGGTGGAAAATCGCTGCTTTCTTCAAATGAAGGAGCTAAAACGGCTTTGATATTGATTTTATCGCTGTATTCGTTATAAGGAGAATATCCTAAGAGTATTTCCGCAAATTTTTGACAATCCTGCTTGAAGATTTCCATCTGCTGTGAAGTATATCCCTCGGGCAAAATCACAATATCGAGGGCTTTTTCTGCCGGAGCAACTTCTCTGATCTTGAAGACAGGGAAAACCATTCTTTGCTTTTGGTTCACAAAATAGTCGTTGACGCGAAATGGATAGGAAAATTTCTTTTCGAATTGTCCCTTCCTGTTCCGACTGTAGATTTCGATGAAGGCATCATGACGTGGGAAAGGCATGACAACGGATTCTTCGAATGCTCTGTAAACATTTTGTGCTTCAAGTGTAGTTTGCCATTCCGAGAACAAAGTGGAATAACCTCTCGAATAAATTAACTCACCCGTAGCCTGATCGTAGAGCCGACACTGGAATTTACCATAACCAAAGGTATCGATCAGGTGAAGGTGTGAACCTGCCCAATAAGGTTCTTCGAGGAGTTCATCCAATGCAAAAAATTCATTCCTGGCGTCTCCAATATGTAGGTAATCGAAGCGTAGGGTCTTATTGAGGAAGAGAGAGTCGAATTGAGCATGAATGACGTTTGGGTGTACCAACCAACTCAAAACGAACAATATACTCAGAAGATGTTGATGAAAAAAGTGAGCCATTATGGAGAAAATTTAATAAATTAAATCACAATGTTTTATGTTTGTGTTTTTCGTTATTAGCCTGCAAGCAAAGGTAAAGAGCTTTTGTTGATTTTCGGCAAATCGATGAAAGAGAAAAGGAAAATAAACCAGTTTTGGTTTTGAGATTTTTTTCCGATTTTTGCATTGTAAAATACGAATCTTTTAATTTTACGTCGATAATTTTGAATATGTGGTTTGAACTGCTTTCTTCATTAGCACTATGCAGATATTGTCGTATCAAGTGCCGCGACAATTATTCCATCTGAATTCCCCAGCCGGGTGTTTTTTCTTTTTCCATATTTTCTATAGAGATTTTTCCAGTCGAAAGATTAAACAAAACCATTATCATAATTAAAAACTTCAATTTTATGGAATTACCATTTGCTGAATATTACCGGATAAAGATGGTAGAGCCGATTTATCCGAGCACGCGTGAACAGAGAGAGGACTGGATAAGACAGGCCAGATACAATCTGTTCAATTTAAAAAGCGAGCAGGTTTACATTGATTTGATTACCGATTCCGGCACTGGCGCTATGAGCGACCGTCAGTGGAGCGAGCTGATGCTTGGCGACGAAAGCTATGCGGGAGCCAGTTCTTATTACAAGTTAAAACAGTCCATAGGTGAAATCTTTGGTTTCCCATACTTTCTCCCCACTCATCAGGGACGAGCAGCCGAGAATGTTTTATTTTCGGCTTTGGTTAAGGCTGGAGATGTAATTCCAGGCAATTCACCTTTCGATACTACCAAAGGACATATTGAATTTCGAAATGCCACAGCCATAGATTGTAGCATTAATGAAGCTTTTGACACCAGTATTTCTCATCCTTTCAAAGGGAATGTCGATTTGCAGAAACTCGAGGATGTACTGAAGGCGAATCCCAGAGAAA
>Ga0116147_1005613_pt1 | contig 10607 bp, 9 predicted proteins | sample AD_JPNHG3_MetaG_FD_89749 | JGI IMG/M metagenome (GOLD analysis project Ga0116147, IMG submission 89749) | Active sludge microbial communities of municipal wastewater-treating anaerobic digesters from Japan - AD_JPNHG3_MetaG | ecosystem: Engineered > Bioreactor > Anaerobic > Digestate | place...
CCTCGAGAATGTCGCTGGGTTGGATCACGTACAAGGGTGTGGGGCCTTCCGAGTCTTGAGCCCACAGACCGGAGGGCGCGCACAAAGCCAGCATGACGCCTAAGCAGGCGAAAGACGTTCGTGGGGAACAGCGCATCGGATTCTTCTCCCTAAGCCGGTTTGTCGACGCCGAGCACTCTCATTACACGGATCGTTCGACACACGCGTTGAGGTTAAAATCTTTAGCAACAAGCGTACCAGAGCGGCATTCCGGCTGGAAGGCTTCCACCTGACGCCGTCGGGGCCCAGCCGGTCCGAGCGCATGGGTACTTGCCCGCCACATATAGGAAGCCATTTGCTCAACCAGCGTACTGCGCTCCCGTGGTCCTGCGTATCACGGGCATCTTGCCCGTGATTGTGGTTCTTCCTCCAGCCACAGGCAGGGATGCCTGTGATACGTCTTGCCCGTGAGCCTGCTATTGCTCTGACTCCGTGGGGAGGTTGCCGGACCGGAGGACGGCCGTCTCGGCCGTCACCGAGACCGCGGGAGAATCGCCTACCCGCAGTCGCAGGCGACCGCGTACAACGTATAGCGACGGGGAACGCAGTACGCCGTACGGTGCACGGATCGAAAGCGGCGGCGGCGCTTCGCTCTGCCGCCGCGCTCCACAGAAGGTACGCGCCGCGCCGCAACAGTTGCGGTCGGGGCAAAGGAGCAAGTACAATGGAGAGCTTCTGAGTGGGGCTGTAGCTCAGTTGGAAGAGTACCTGAATGGCATTCAGGGGGTCACGGGTTCAAGTCCCGTCAGCTCCACCAACTTCCTTTCCTTACCGGAGCCGCAAGGCTCGTATGCGTACAGTTTCTCGATCCGGCTCACGGTGGGGGAGCGATCACCTCGAAGCGGCTGTCGTCTTGATCCTGCCGGCGGTCGTGCAGAAAGCGTGCCGCACGGCGGTTTTCACCGGCCAGGGTGGAATGCCGGGGAAGCGCAGCCGATAATGTTGCCGCCCGCCGTTCCGACCTATGAGACAGTCGAAACAACGTCCAGGAATACATCAGCGCCAACGCCCCCAGCGTCAAGATCAGTCGCACCGTCGCTACCCCGCGGAAGCAAGTATCGGACGCACCCCTGACAGAAGCCTGCGTGAGCCCGCCCGACGTGGTCCGAAGCGATGCCGACCTCGGGCATAGGGCGTTCGGTCTCAACGATAGGCGGCCGGTTGATGCGTTCGGGGCTGATACCGCGGTCCCCATCCCTCGGACCTGAGTTTTAGCTTGACTGGAGGTTGCCCTTCTTTTTACACTACAATGTAAGGAACACGAAACAGGCGGGGGAGGAGACGTGGGCTTTGGCCGACTTGCCCGAGATCTTATGCCTAGATGATCACGAGGATTTCCTCGCTTACGTGGCTCGGCATCTCAGCGCCGCCGGATACGAAGTTGTTACTTGTGCGCACTGGAAAGAGGCGGCCGACCTGCTCAAACGGAAGCGGATTCACCCCGATGTGGTGTTGGTAGATCCGCTGACGGCCAACGGTTCCCCCGTGTCGATTGAGGAGGTCAGCCAAGCGGTCGGTCAAATTCCGATCATCGCCGTCTCGGCCAGTCGAGACCCCCAGGTCATCGCCGCCGCTATCCGGCAAGGTGCCCGGGATTATCTCACCAAGCCGTTCAGCGCCGAAGAACTGCGACGGGCGGTGGAACTGGTTCTCGGTTCCGACATGCGACCCAAATCTCGCAGCGAGGGGACCCGTGCCAAAGTGGAGTTCATCTACCGCAGTCCCGTCATGGCGGAGGTGGAGCGTACTGCCCTACGGGTCGCCAAGGTGCACGTCCCGGTCCTGGTAACCGGAGAGACCGGTGTAGGGAAGGACGTGGTGGCCCGCTTCATTCACCAGAATTCTCCGCTGGCGGACCGCCCTTTCGTCAAAGTGAACTGCGCCGCCATGCCGACCGAACTCGTGGAAAGTGAACTGTTCGGGTACCGCAAAGGAGCCTTCACGGGCGCGTATATCGACCGTCCGGGTAAGTTCGAATTCGCCAACGAGGGAACCATCTTTCTCGACGAGATCGCCGAATTTACGCCGTCCGTCCAGGCCAAGCTCCTGCAGGTGTTGCAGGACGGCCAGTTCTCCCGACTGGGGAGCAACGAAGAGGTCCAGGTGAACGTCCGAGTCGTGGCCGCCACGAACCGGCATCTCGAAACCGCCATCCGGGAAGGGAGATTCCGGGAGGACCTGTATTATCGGCTGAACGTAGTCAATATCAACATCAGTCCGCTGCGCCACCGCCCGGAAGACATCCCCGCTTTCTGCGAATACTTTCTGAAGAACTTCTCGCAGCAATACGGCTTGGAGGCTCCGCAAATTCCCGACAGCTTGATGGAAACATTTCTTGCTTACGACTGGCCTGGAAACGTCAGGGAGCTGGAGAACCTGGTGAAGCGCTACGTGGTACTGCAGGAGCCGCTGGCTATCGAGCAAGAGCTGAAACATCGGATGGCGGCGGGCCGGGCGGCGGAGATCGAAAGCCTGGCCGAAGCGGCAGCTTCCCAAGAGTCGGGAACCGACCTCGATTTGAAAGAGGCGGCCCGCCGGGCCGTCGAACAGGTGGAGCGCCGGGTGATCTTACGGACGCTTTTGAATACGGGCTGGAACAAGTCCCAGGCCGCCCGGGAGTTAGGCGTCAGCTACAAGACGTTGCTCAACAAAATCGAGCAGTACCAAATCCGGCCGGGCGATCGGACGTGATCATGACGTGTTAAGCGTGCCCCGTGCCGCGTTTCCCGGGTGGTGGCGGCGAGGATACAAGGAAGCTCAGAGCAAAGGCCGCTGAATGCACTTTGGATACTTCGGGCCCCGGTTCGCGGTCTTTCGAAGGTGTCGCAGCAGCCCTCCAATTAGAGCAGCCCCGCGATCCACTCGCAGCAGCAATTCATTGAGTTCCTTCCCGGAAAGATAGTTGAGATCTTGGGCTATCAAGAGCGCGGTTTCCAGCTCTGCACAGGATCCCTTGGCAATGGTTAAGAAATGTCCGATTTCGCGGTGACCTCCTCGGTCGTGACGTTCGGCGACATTCAGCCCTACCGAGAGCGCGCTTCGCCGTGTCTGCCGAAGAAGCTCCCAGCCGGCGGCAAATTGTTTCTTTCGGCTCACCGCATAGACCATGCGGTTAAGTCTTCTAGCCTCCTGCTGGCACCTAAGAACTTTGAAGTTACCCACCATCTCCAAGGGTCGCGCCCTTTGTTTACATAAACGAGCGGCGGCGGAAAGTTGCGACAATGACTGGGCGTTCGACGCAAACGGTCTTAGTCCCGAGTGACTTCGGTCCACTCGCGTCATGCCTCAAGGGCCCGCCGTACCCAGTACGCAGTACGCATCACCTCATCCCCAGCTTGTCCATGAGTTCGTAGAACGTGGGACGGCTGACGCCCAGGTCGTCGGCGGCCCGCGAGATGTTCCCGTCGTGCCGCTGCAGCGCCGCCTCGACCAGCTCCCGCTCCAGCGTCTCCCGTGCCTCCCGCAGCGTCATCGCAGTATAACGGGCGTAGGTCTTGTCCAAACCCAGATCCTTCAACCGGATCCGCTTCCCCTCCGAAAGGATCACCGCCCGGCGGATGCGGTTTTCCAACTCCCGCACGTTGCCTGGCCACAAGTACTCCTTGACGGCGCGCTGAGCGTCGGCGGCGAAGCCGGTTACGGAACGACCCGCCTCTTGCGCGTAATGTTCCAAGAAGCTTTGGGCGAGCAAGGGGATGTCTTCCCCGCGATCCCGCAGCGGGGGCATGCGGATCACCACGACCGCGATCCGGTAAAAGAGATCCTCGCGGAACTTGCCTTCACGCAGCAACCCGTCCAGGTCGGCGTTGGTCGCCGCAATGATGCGGGCGTCGACCGAGATAAAATTGCGACCCCCCACCCGCTGGATCTGACCGTCCTGGAGGAAGCGCAAGAGCTTGACCTGCAGCGCGGGTGGAAGCTCGCCGATCTCGTCAAGGAAGAGCGTTCCGCCTTGCGCCGACTCCACCTGGCCGGGCCGCGTTCGATCGGCCCCGGTAAACGCTCCCTTTTCGTGACCGAAAAGCTCGCTTTCCAGTAGATTTTCGGGGATCGCTCCGCAATTGATGGGGATAAAAGGACCTTGACTACGGCGGCTGCGGCGGTGGATGGCCCGGGCCGCCAGCTCCTTGCCGGTTCCACTTTCACCTACCAGCAACACGGGCGCATGGGTGGGCGCCACCTTGCGGATCGTGGCGAACACCTCTTCCATCTGCGGACTGGTACCCAACATCCCCTCGAATCCGCCGGACCACTGGCTGCGCAGGCGACGGTTCTCTTCCTCCAGCCGGTACAGGTACCCGGCCCGCGCCAGCACGACCTGCAAGGTGTCCAGTTCAATGGGCTTCGAGAAAAAGTCGTAGGCTCCCTGGCGGATCGCCCGCAACGCATTGGCCCGGTCGCCCTGCCCCGTAATGACGACGATCTTGGCGTGGGCGTCCTCTTGCAGCAGCTCGTCCAGCGCCTGGAAACCCTCGCCCACTCCGCCGGGCTCCGGTGGGAGCCCCAGGTCCAGGCATACGAGCGGCGGACGCTCGCGGCGCATGAGGGCGACGGCTGCCGGCCGATCTCCCGCCTGCAGTACCTGGTAGTCCTCGCTCAAGGCCCAGCGCATCTGGGAGCGGACGGCCTCGTCGTCCTCGACGAGGAGTAACTTCAGACGTTCACCGTACTCTGCAGTCGGCATGGTCGGGTTCGGGCGTTACGTGAAAGTTACAGGTTTCAAGTTTCAGGTTCCCGGTTGTGTGGATTGTCGGTTTCAGTCGTCGTGTTCTTCGTGATCTCTGCGATTCGCAACCTTCCCAGGTTCGTTTGTGCTCTCCACGGCGTTCGCCGTTAAAGGCAGCCGGACGCGGAAGGTCGAGCCTTGGCCGGGCCGGCTGATGACCTCGATTCGACCGCCGTGCTCTTCAACAATCATCTTACTCTGGTACAGTCCGATACCCATACCGTTGGGTTTCGTCGTCTGAAAGGGATGGAACAGCTTTTCCGCCACGAACTCCGCGGTCATCCCACAGCCCCGGTCCTGCACCTCGACCCAGGCCCACCCTTCCTCTTTTCCCGTCCTCACAAGCACCACCCAATCATCTCCCCCACCTTCATCCCTGAAACCTGAAACCTGAAAGCTGGAACTCTCCTCCCGGCCGCCGCCGGCCCCTGGTACGGAAACCCGTTCGGTCGCCTCCACGGCGTTCATCACCAGGTTTACGACGACTTTTTTGAACGCCTCCGTGTCTACCGCGACGACACCCGTCTCTTGCAGCTCGAGGCGGAACCCTTTTCCCACCTGTGGCTGCAGCTCCCGCAACCATTGCACCACCAGGCTGCGCAGGTCCCACGGCGTGGGGTTCACCGTCGGCCTCTCCCGCACCACCGTCAGGCGGTGGCAGATGTCCCGGATTCTCTCCACGCTTTGTTGAATCGTCGTCAAGGCCTCTTGCCGGAATTCCGGGTTCTGGAAATGCTTGGGCAGGTTCTGCACCGTGAGGGACAGGCCCGAGGCCAAGTTTTTCAGGTCGTGCACGACGAAGGCGGAAAGGTTCTGAAACGCCGCCAGCTCCGACGTCTCCTGCAAGCGACGGGCCAAACGCAGGTTCAACAGCAGAACGGTCGTCTCCTGGGCCAGGGCCTCCAGGAGTTCCCTGTCCTCCCAGCTCAAGGGCCGATCCCGCACCCTTTCCGCCACCGTCAGGACTCCCAGCAGTTCATCCCCGCTCTCGAGGGGTGCCAGGTACAGGGTCCCCTTGCCTCCGCGATAGGAAGAGCGGCTCGGAACCTCGTCAATGCGGCCCACGCCGGAGGTCCCGCGAACGGTCTCGAGTAGTCGGGCGGGAGACACCAGAGGCTCCTGGTCCTCGCCGGTGGAGGCGAGGAGGCGCAAGCCGCCGCCTTCGTGCAGCCACAAGGTGACGGTGAGAGCTTCCAAAGCGTCGGCGGCGATACGCGTGACGGTCCGGCCCACCGCTTGCGGATCGAGACGGTCGGGGATCTCCCGGCTGAAACGGTTCCAGATGTGCCGGTAGTCGTGCGTGGGACGGCGGAAGTGCCGCCGGGTCCAAGTTGTTAAGTCTTGCTGGGCTCGGTCAGACAGGATGACCGCGAAGACGGCCAAAACGGCGACGAAAACGACGACGTCCCGGATCTCTGACGTCCACCCGACGCTTCGCAGGAACTGCGCGATCAAACCGACGCCGACCAGGTAGGCGCCCACGACCATGATCGTGACCGACCCGCGAATGGCGGTCTGCGATACGTAGACGTTCAGCTGCAGGTCGCCGCCTCGGTATAGGGCCACCGCGAGGAGCAAAATGCCCGCCAGGAGTCCCCAGGCGAGAAGTACGTCACGGTCGGTGGTCCAGGTACGAAACAGCACGGCCTCCGACGCGGTGAACACGCGCAGGCCGAAGTAGCCGCCCATGCCCAGGACGGCGAATTTCAGCTGCCACCGCAGGCGACCGACGGAAGCGCGCAGCGTCCTCTCCAACCCGGCCACGGCCAGGGTGAAGGCGACGAGCTGAATGATCTGAACAAGGTAGAAACGGGTCCCGAGATAGATCAGCCAGTGACCGGTGCCCGGGTCGTAAATGGGTTCTTCGGCGACCAGGGGTCCCCAAGGAAGAACTAGGAAGGCGAGGAGTAGGAGTCCGAAGGGGAGAGCGGACAAAATCACGCGGCGTCGCCGTTCCGCCGCGAAGGCTCGGCCGTAGGTGCCGGCTACGACGAGAGCGGTGGTAACGGCCGCGGCGGCCACGATCTGCCGCCAAAACATCCAGCGGAGCACGTCGGCGCCCGACGAGGCGGAGGCGGCCAATCCGGCGAGGGTGCACTCGGCCGCGAGCAGAAGCAAGGTCAGCGACAGGCTGACCTGGGCCAAACCTCTATGCCGGCGCACGACGAACGGCGCCGCAAGCGCCGTACCGGCGACCGGTATCCAAAGGTACCACGGCACCGGGGCTCCTCCTTCGCCCCGAAGAAGAGCCTTTCGGGGCGGGTTGCGTCAAGCCAAGGTTACCGCAAGCGGCTGCAGCTTTCGAGAGATGCAGAGTATCGGCGCCGGCGGTATGCTGCGCGCGCTTGCAGGACTCCGCGGTCCCCGTGGCTAGGGAGACGCTAACCCTTTTTGGGCACTTCGGTATTGTCGGAAAGGTCTACACTCTGTCTTGCTTTGTTTCGTCGAAAACCTGCGTCCGGTTCTCCGCCTGCGTCTACGTGACCCTCTCGCGTGGCTCGCGCCGTGGTTTTTGGGTTCTTCCCAGCACGGAGTCGGGGTGGGGTACAAAACTTGCATGTTCATTAGCGAAATGTGTTTTCTCGGTCTTGAAAGCGCTCGTTGAGATTTGAGGAGGAACGATGAGGAACGATAATGAGTAAGAAAGCACGATGGTTGGCTCCGGCGGTGGTAGGATTCTTGTGCGGCCTGTGGCCTTCGGTGCTGGCGGATACGGTTACGATCACACCTGACACGCAGCAGCAATGGTCGGGAGAGGACACTAGTAACCGTGTCATTCTCGTTAACGTCGCCACGATTATCGGCTCCGAGCCGAGCTCCCTCTACAAATTCGACGGCACAGCCTCGGGTTCCTTTGCATCGAGTTACAATACCGTGTTTTCCAACACTGCAAAGGATCCGTCGGACGCCACGATCACGTACGTGACGGGACAGCCGTTTCTTCCGGCGGGCGACTTGTATTTGATTGTGAAGGACGGCAACCACGATCCGGCGTGGTACCTGTTCAAGCTGTCGAATCTGGATGTCTTGGTCAACGGAACGACCTATCCCAGTTACAGCTGGAACGGGCAGGATACTCTCTCCCTGGAGGGTTTTTGGCCCGGAGGGGGTGCGATTTCCTACGTTGGGATCGTCCGCCCGGTTCCCGAACCGGGGGCACTGTTGCTCTTGGGACTCGGACTCCTGGCCGCCGGTCTGACCGCCCGCCGCCGCTGAATGTATCACGGGGCATCTCGCCCGTGATTGTGGTTCCTCCTCCAGCCACAGGCAGGGATGAGGGCGTCTCAGAAGCTGATCTGGTTGGCGGGCAAGTTCCAGCGGGTATGGGTGGTGAATTGATGGTTGTGTCGACCGGATCGGCAGGATAGCATCCTCAATCCCACCCGGCGGCCCGGCCGGCTTCCAATCCGCCCGGGTAGACCCCCGTCGCGGCCTTTCCTCTTAACCGGTCGCCAACCGCAACGCCCCCGCTTGCCACAGCCGCAACAGCTTCTTCAGATTGTGCACCACACACAGCAGCGCCCATTGCAACTGCGCCCCCTCCAGCCCCCACATCGTCCAGCGCCGAAATGCCCCATTGTGTTTCATCTGCCCGAAAACCGGCTCCACGATCGTCTGGCGCCGCCTCAGCTTCTCCTTCGACTCCGGCTCCCTCCGGCGCCGCCGCTGCGCGTCGACCGCTCCCCTTCCCGTTCAAACAGCTCGACCAGCACCGAGTCCCCTCGCGCTTCCGCCTCTCCAACGTTGCGGTCCGATCGATAACCCCGGTCCGCCACCGTGTCAACCGCCGTCCGCCCCACCACCTCCCACGTCTGCTCCAACACCGGCAGCAACTGCAGATGATCCGTCGTATCCGCACTCACCCCCTGCGCCACGATCAGTCCGCTCTGCCCGTCCACCACCACCTGCGCGTTGTACGCCGACCGCTTGTCCCTTCGCACAGCATCGTCCGCGCCTCCGGCTCACTCGGATTCCCCGCCTCCCGCTCCTGTTCCTCCAGTACCTCGATCGCCTTCCGTATCCGTGCCCGCAACCGCTCCCCCTCCCGCAGCGATTCCGGCAACCCTACCAACTCCTCCCGCTCCGCCTTAGACCGGCTTTCCACCTGCGCTTCGATCCGCCTAATCCACTCCCCAACCGCCTTCTCTTGCTCCTCCAGCTCCCGCCGACTCCACCGCTTCCCACGCCGCGTGCTCGCCCGCGCTTGGATCTTCGTCCCCTCCACCGCGTGCAACACTACGCCCGCTTCCACCCCAATCCGCACCACCTGCCGAAATACCTTCCGAATCAACCCCCCATGCCGCCGCTAAAACCACCACAACGTCTTGTGGTCCGGCTCATACCGCCCCGGCAGCCAAATCAACCCCACGTCCTCCCGACAGGCCGCCTGCAACCGACGCGCACTGCGCACGTTGTTCATCTACCCGTACAGCCACGCCTTCAACAACAACTTACCACCGTAATGCGGCCGACCCTGCCCTCCCTCCCCCCCTCCCCACCGCCCCAGCCCTTCCCGGTCCCGCTGCCCCCCCCCCCCCCGGATGAACCGAGCCGGATGATCCGCTCCCACCCAGCCCTCCACCGCAGCTGGAAACACGTACCTCTCGCCGTAGTCCGCTTTTAGTCCTCGGCTCCTATCCCGTCCTAAAAACTACCCCTGCGATTGTTCTTGAGACACCCTCGAGGACGCCTGCGCTCCAGTCGTGATGCACGGCGCGACGCCCGTACGCCATACCGGTAGGCCGTGCGTCGGAGAACTTTACGGCCCGGCCTCGCATATAAAAAAAGAGCCCAAGCCGTAAGGCTCGGGCTCTCCACTTTCCTGGTTTCAAGGGTCGAGATCGCTGGCGTCTCGCCCCGCAAGGAAGTGCTTATCTCCGCCGGCGGCTGAACGCGCCGACGCCCAGCAAGCCGGCTCCCAACAGAAGGAGCAGACCTGGCTCGGGCACCATCAACACGCTCTGGGCGGGGCTACCCGGCTGGTACCCATATGTGTTCTGCCCCCACACAATATTCACCACTTTGACGCCGGAGCCCTCGTAGTTCGCAGTCCCACCGTGATCGAGGGCTGCGTTGTAAAAGGCGAGAGACAGGGCATCCGGGAGGGAAGAAATCTCATTCTCCAAGGCCCAAATGGCATTTTGCAGAGCGATCATTGCGAGTTGAGTTCCATCGTAGCCCGTCAGCGTTCCCGCGCGGAAGGACTGGTACAGCCAAGCCGTCCCCTTGGAAATGGGGTCGTTGGGTCCGCTGCCGCCTCCCAAAATGGCAACATTGCTGATATCGTTTACTTTGAAAATCTTCTCCCCGGTCAAGACTAGGTATTCGTTCTTTTCAAGGCAGAAAGTCAGAAACGAATCTCCAGCCGCAGGCAGCAAGGTAAAGGGCCCTCCGTCCCAGCTGCCCCGGCTGGGGACCGGATCCGCAAACCCGATAAAATCCCCGACGGAAACGGGGTCGGCCAGAACCTGGGCTCCCCCAAAGGCCAGCAAAAGACTTCCCAACACCACGAACTTTTTTGATTTCATTGTCTTTCATCCTCCTCAACGTTTCGGTTTGTGAAATGTTTCATCCTTACCAAAACCCGGCGGAAACCAAAGCCGGCGAAACTACGAGGTCTTCCGCTTTTTCCGTCGAGCCCGACAACCCCTTTCATACTTGTTGTGTTAAGCACGTTCCATGCCGGAGTACCAAAACGGCTGCATTCCCTTGAGTTGTGGGAAAGACGCTTGACGTTCAGGGCGTCCTCACAAGAACATGGCGGCGACCTCGGCGTAAAGATTTCCGACGGATGAAAGGGGGTTGGTTCCCGACCGCACCGGATCTACGTGTCAAGTTACAG
>Ga0116147_1005614_pt1 | contig 10606 bp, 2 predicted proteins | sample AD_JPNHG3_MetaG_FD_89749 | JGI IMG/M metagenome (GOLD analysis project Ga0116147, IMG submission 89749) | Active sludge microbial communities of municipal wastewater-treating anaerobic digesters from Japan - AD_JPNHG3_MetaG | ecosystem: Engineered > Bioreactor > Anaerobic > Digestate | place...
CGCCTATAATCTCTTTGATATTCTTTGGTTCCTTGTTGGCAATGAGCAACTTGAATAGTCTGGTAAGTTCTGAAAACTCACTGGTGCTCATGGTTTGCGCAAACGGCTTGAGCATATTGAATTTTGCCATTTCAAGTTTCTCTGCCCACAGTTTCTTGGATGCATCGACTATCTCAAGATATGCCTTGATTGCTTTGTCTGTGAGCTTGTATTCTTTGAGCTTACTTCCCACAGCCTCATATGCTTTCCGGATAACATTCTCATCACGCAGTTGTTCTTCCGTGAAATACTCATGAGATATTGCCGATCCATATACCCATAGCGGATCGAGAGATTCTTGCTCATTGGGCTTGAGTTCCTGGAAATTAGCGGTTCTCTTTGCAAACATATACTTATCGGATTGGAAATTACGAGAACGCTCTTTTTCAATGGCTATTGCTTTGGCCCATTCTACGAATTTGGTAGCCATGAACAAAGGATTGGACAGATAGTGTTCTACTCTACCAACCTCACGACCGCTAAGTTGCTTACCAATATCTTTCATGCTTGCCGTGCTTTTGAGCCAATCGATAGCCTGCCGCCATACAGATCTGTCATATGGCAGCGTATTCTCATTCATGGTGGCAAGCACATTTGTTTCTTTCAGCCTTTCTCCAATAGCATCAAGCGCACCGTAATCAACAAGCCCGGTTGACTCTATGGTTTTGCTCAATGGCGTATCTTGCCTTGGCTCTTTGGGATTAAACCACTCAGCTTTTGCATCTACATGCGGGTCGCTGATTATTGGAGACAAGCCTTTTGGCCTGATAACCGCAGGCATTGTGTTGCCACCGACAATAACTCCGTTTTTCAATCTTCGATCCAAGGATACATTGAGCTTTGGAGCTCTTGCGTATATGCTTCCTGACCGCACAGCTCTGAACAGTTCATTCTGGCTATGATAATTCTTGCCGAAGAACAGCCCATGCAGTTTCCACAGCATATCTCTAATGCCATTCATGATCTTCGTGAACAGCCCATCATACTCCGGAGTAATGTTATCGCTTGCATTCCAGTGCTCATATGCAACGGCTACCCGCTCGATAATGTCATTCACAGATTCATTCTCGGCATTGCGATGGAGATCAAGGAGCATACTCTGCTCTTTTTCAGAAAGGTATATATCCCAGGCCATGTGGAATATCTCATGGCGCAGGGTCTTGTATACATCTTCTGCACCCGGAGCCAGCTTTGAGATCTCAATGATTGGCTTGCCGCCCTCTGCAATTTTCCATCTGCCATCAATCCTGACTATCTTTCCATTCTTCAGTGCATAGTATTGAATCTCAGAGTTTCTGATCTCAATGCTGAAATTGTTAAAGCCCACATGGAACGTACCGGGAGCTTTCTCATACACAACAGTTGCAGTTGGCAATTCTCTGCGCAGAGATTCTACTGTGAGCGGAATAACTTTTCTCTGGAAGCCTTGCTTGAGCTTGTTGGCAGTTTCAATAGTGCCATCGGTAACGCTTGTCCGTTCTTTTGATTCTATTTCTTTGTTGGCAATGTCCATTCCGATCAATTTGAACATAGCCACATTGTTCTCATTGAGCATGCTCTCTCTATCCACGGCAATGAACTCTCTGTTATACTTGCGGATAACCTCATATGAACCATGCGCAGTATCCACAGATATAACGGTATCATGCATTATTGGTCTGTACCTTGCCTTGTTGTTTTCAACAGCCCGGTTCACATCTTCTTCTGTGATGCCAATAGCGCTTCTCATCTCAGGGGTAAGCTCTACCATAAAGTAATACAACGGTTTGCCCTTCCCATTGTTAATATCCTTGCGCATTGCCCAGTGCTTCCCAAGCCACATCCAGTTCTCACGTTGCTTTACCGTGGAATTTTTTTTCATACTGGCTCGTGTGTAGCTGGGGTCTTTGAGCTGTTTGATCCAATAGTTTATATCCACAGGGCGATAGTAGAACGGAGCCCCAATGGTCCAGATAAAATCCTCGACATCAGCCTTAGGATACTTGGCCTTGGTCATTGCTTCCGCTATCTTATAGATGCCCGGATTGGCCATCATACGTCCATAGACCATACGCATCTGATGGATATAGGCCATTACCTTACTTCTGTACTCATCGCTCATTGCCTGGCGGGTTGTCTTGCCGAAATGCGCCATGAGCTCCATTGCATCACGTTCAGCCTGTTTCCATCTGGTATCTGTGCGGCTAAGGTCTATCTTCAGCATGTGCTCTAATCTGGTACGCAGCACCGGGTCTTTTACCATTGGAATGCGACTGCTGATATCGCGCACCATAAACTCATAGATTTCCCTGCCGGTGAGATCATCTATATTTGGTATCTCTGTGACTTTTAGAGCCTCTCTTCCCTCCATGTCTTCTTTTTGCGAACTGATAAGATAAGCAAGTTCTTGTTCGCGGCTCATTGTTCTATTGGTTTCTTCTTGCATTACCTCAAGAGTTTCCAAATCTACTCCTGTTTCTTCGGCAATATTCAATAGCTCGTTTGCTATTGCAGGTTCTCCGGAAGCAGGTAGCCCAAACTTGATTCTGATCTTGGTAGCCGCATATTGCGCAAGTTCTTTTCTGCTGACGCCGCCAGCCTGTCTGAAATACTTATGGATATTCTCGACAATAGCTTCCGTTTCATCTTTGTCGAGAACAAGTTTCTTGTCATCGTCACGATTGACATTAACTACCCGCAAGAACTCTTTTATGGTCGTTCTGATTACACTACGTTGCTTGGCAGCTTCACTTGCCTGCCGTCTTTCAATGGTCTCATTTGACGTGGGAACATTTGCGGTAATGGCAGCGGGCTTGGTAATGATCTTTCCCCTGAGCAATACAGGCTTATCGCCGATAAGCGCTACTTCATAGCCTCCAGTGTTCTTTGGATCGACGATGAGAATGCGACGCATAGATTCTTCGGCATTTTCCAGGCTCTTGAACTCACCGGCAATAACCATGTTATCCGGGAGAGAAGCGTATTTGGGGACTTGCTTCTCAGGCTTGGGCTTTTCAGGTTTGGAAGATATTTCTTTTATTGCATTTAGAACTTCAGCGGCAGAACCTCTAATGCTATGCTCAATTCCACCCTTTTTATATGTTGCGCCTATCTTGTCTTCATACTTGTCAGCAATAATAGAAAATACTGTTCCGTCTTCACCAACAATCGTAGCCCCAGGAATTAGATCTTTGGAAGTTGCTTTGCTTGCTAACTTCTGATTGTTTGTTCCCTGCTTGCCAGGCTTGCCCTGCTCAGGCTTCTTGATTTCTGGTTTCTTGATTTCTGGTTTCTTTACCTCAGGCTTCTTGCCCTCTGGTTTCTCACCTTCTCCAAACAGAGCCTCATAAGCTCTTTCGGTTTCTTCCTCGCTTATCTCCTCTTCAGCGGCTGATTTTTTTTTTGATGCTCTGGCAGCCTCAACTGCCATTGCCGCGGCTACGGGGGATTTGCCAGCTTTGTGGGCAGCTATCATTGCTTCCAGAGCATCGATCTTTGTTCCCTTTGGGACTTTAATACCAAGCTCAATTGCTTCTTTGCGCAGTGCATGGTACTGTTCCAGGGTTCTTTTCTTGGTTGTTTCAGGAGCTTCACGCGCCTTTTCTTCTTCGGCCTTCCGTTCTGCAAGCACAGTAGCAAACTTCTCAGGAGCAAACTTGTTTGATGTTTCATCCCATATTCTGGATGTAATTCCGGCAATGATTTCTTTGGTTATCTTTTTGCCGTGAATATCTGTTGTATCAAGTACCCGTTCCCTTACCTTTCCAAGCTGCACATTGGCGAAGTTCCTGCCTGTCAATTTACTAAATTCAGCACGGATACGGTTCTTGTAATACTCCTGGCCTTCTTCTCCAAAGTCATCCCATTCGACCTTTGTTGCCTTAGTTTTTGTTTTCTCTGGCTTGGATTCTGGAGCCTTCTGTTCTGGAGCTTTAGGTGCCGGAGCCTTGGGAGCAGGAGCAGCAGGCTTTTGTCCTTCCGGCTTGCCTAACATCCCGGCTTCAAATTCCTGTTTGGCTTTTTTGTATGCTATCTTGTTGAGTTCTTTGAACTTGTCCTCATCAACCATTTCCTTGCCTTCAGCAACAGGAACGTCGATTACGGATTTGGCTATCTTCTTGATATTATCCTCTTTGGCCACATCAAGTCCGGTGAGCTTGATAAGAGCTGCACGCATGAGATCATTGCGCCGTGTGTACAGTGGTCTGCGCTCATCAACCTTTTCAAGTTCTTCTCCGCCAGATGGTTTGGCAGCCTGCGCTGCTGGTTTAGAAGCTGCCACCTCAGCAGCAGTAACTGATCCTAATGCCCTGGCCATTGCTTCTTTTCTTATAGCTTCAATGCGCTTTGTGGCTTCTTCTTTTGATAGCTTTTTGTTCTTAACCAGGTAATCAACAACATCTTGATACAATATCTTGAGCCTCTTCTTGCTTGTATCAATATTACTGATCTTGGCAAGCTGTTCTCTTACGTCTGCACGGTAATCATTCCATTGCTCATCTGTGAGTTTTACTTTTTCTCCCTTTGCAATTTTAGCAGCTTTTTCCTTTGCTTCGCTTTTCTTTACAACTTCTGCGCCGGTTTCCTTTCCAGCCAGGAAGTTGGCAATTACATCTCTACCTCCCTTGAATCTGAGGATATTGTAGGCTATATCACCGAACCTCTTCTCAGATATTTTTTCCTTGCCTCTGATATAATTATCCAGCGATTCCATCATCTTGCCAGCAGCAACTATTCTTCGCACTCCTTGCTCCGGAGGCTCTTCCTTCAGCTGCTGTTGTGCAGTGGTAACATCAAAAGTTTCTTCTCCAGGCATGGTTGGAATTGCCGTGGTAGGGACGGCTGTTGGTGCTTTTGCGCTGGGCTCTCCTCCGCCAAGGTTGAACACTTCATCGGCTGCTTCTTCTCCCACAGGCCCGAACAGTTTATCCATTTCGGCTTCGGAAGCTTCTTCCTTTTTTCTCAGATACTCTTCAATCTTCTTAATGTTTGCCGGGGAGATCTTGCTTCTATTGCGTTCCAGATAGTTACTCAAAGTCTCTGCAATGTTTACTTCTTTCTCAGAAGGAATAAAGACCTTTTCTCCAGCGAGATACTTTGAAGAAAGGTAAGCCTTGAGTACCTTGTACATATCACTAGCAAGGGCACGTCTGCGCTCAGGGGTAGCCTTTCTTGCTTCATCAAGGACTTTGGCAGCAGTAGGTGCCATCCACTTTGATGTAGATTTTACATACTCAGGAACCAGCCTGGCCATCTTGATAGACTTGATGCGACCTTTTTCGTCTCTCTCCTCATAGATTTGCCAGAACTCAGGACGCTTGAATGAATCCAGCTTGGCTTGCAAGTAGGCACGTTTGGCATCAACAGCTTTTTTAAGCTCCCTGATGCCTTTTTCTGTATCTGGATAATCCTTTTTCTTGAAGAAGAAGCGGAAGTCACGCGGGAAGTAGTCAATGACCATCTTACCCGTTTTCTTGCCATCTTTGGTCATTTCCGGAATGGTTCTGTACGGTGCTCCAGCTTCGATAGCAGCATCTATCTCCTCTTCGGTGACTGTTTCCTTGGGAGTGCTCATGAACAGATTGGGCACAGCAATTGGTTTCTTTGCTACTTTTTCCTCTGGCAACAATGAAAGCATCACATCTTCATCGCTGAGTGCCTTAACTACAGTATTTACGTTTATCCCGGCACGCTTCTTCTCGCCGATGTAGTTTACAATGTCATCTATATGCTTGAAGTCTTGGCGCTTGAGATCCTCCATAGTAAGGTTGTGCTGCTCAGGAGGAATTATCCGCACAGTTTTTGAGCGCAGCTTTTCAAGGGGATAGCTCTCAATATCCGTGGTAGATGTTTCCTCACGCACAGGGTTGAGCAGTGCTTTTGTTACTGTGTCAATCTCCTCTTGGGTATAGTTTGGAGCCTTTGGCCTGGTAATAAGTTCAAGAACAACATTCTGCACCTGCTTCTCTCTTTCAGTAAGCCGCTTGGCCTGAGCTTCAGGAGATTGATCGTTGAGGTCATCACGCTTACCGGCCTTCCTGTCGTAATAATCCAAGGTGCTCTTTGCCGCTGAGTACAGCTTTATCACATCTTCGGTAGCTTCTCCCTGTAAGCCACCGACTCTTTCTTTGATTACTCTTCTGCCCTCTACCCCTTCCGGTGTGTATTTATCTACGATAAAGTCATAATCACCAAGCCTGACAGTGCTTCCAGGAGGATGGCTCTCCGGGGTTATTTCATATGTCTGCTTTTCTACGGAGGGTGCCCCAGCTTGTTCAGCAGCCATCAGTTCCTGCCATATCTGAGATACTTCAGGAGACATGGTATAGATGTCTGGGACTTGAGCGGCAACTTCAACTGGAACAGCGGTAGCCACAGGTGTAGCACCAGCAGCCCCAGGCGTAACAACAGCCCCAGGCGCACCAGCAGCCCCAGCAGCACCCGTTGCAGCAGGAGCAGCAGTAATATCAACACCTGGTGTTGCTTGCTCTTTAGCAAATCCTCCGGTATATGCCCGATGAGTAGCACTGGCAGCGCCGGTGAGTAATGTCATAACAGTTGTAGGCCCAATTACGCTCATGGCTTCAGATATCGGATCTGCATCTGGCCTAATGCGATACTTCTTCTCAACAAGCGACTGCCCAAACTGCTGTGCCATTTCAGTGATGTTCTCAGCGGGCACAACTTTGAACAAAGCGTCCTTGAGAAACTCCTTGAATGTTTGCTTTACTTCTCCGCCCAGTTCTTTGATGCCGAATAGCCTGCCAAGGAATACAGTTCCTATCGTTTCTCCAACGGCCTCAATGAGTCCATTGATAAGTGGTGCATTACCAGGATCAACTCCCGCTTGTTCTGCGGTTTCTTTAGTGGACTGTGCCTGAGCAAGACCCATTACGCCGGGGCCAGCTATAGGAGCAGCCAGTTTCATTCCGGTTCCGATAATTTTTGCTGCCGGATGAGGAAGTGCGCTTAGAAGTTTCCCTCCGTAATACAGAGCTCCGGGAACTCCTATGCTTGGAGCGACCATTTCTGCGCCTTCCCGGACAAAGCTCTTTGGTTCTTGAGATTCTCCTTTACGAGCCCATTCAACGAGAGCTTTGCCAGCATCGGGAGCAACGCCGGACATTTGCATTGCTTGACCTATCTGTTCCGGGAGCCTGCGCCTTACACCTTCATACAGACCAACGGGAATATCGAGCAGGCTTGGTAATGTGAATTCCTGTTTCTTTGGAGCTATAGGAGCAGCACTTGCTGCATATTCTAAGGAGGCAAATGGATCGTTGGAGAATGTTTCTGCCGGAGCAACCCCAGAAGCTGCTATTTGCCCGGCAGCGCCAACTGTAATACCATTAGGTCCAATGGTCATAAGTTCAGGTGGTCCAAGAGTTACTGCCATGATGTCCTCCTATGTTACTGCGTCCAGCGGTATCCAGTGTTTTCCCCATTAACAGTATAAATATAGCCGTCACTTCCTCTTCTGAACTGGCCAGTCCGTGTAGCAGGAGCAGCCACAGGTTGAGTTCCAGCCTGATCAGTAGCTTGTCCATAGGGATTACTGATCTGGCTCATGATCTCAGCGAACTGCTTGCCATATCCTTTTTCGGTAAGAAGAGGCCCCCAGACTGCATTCAAATGCGCATAAGATCCGGGAGGAATGCTGTTGGCTGCTGCATTGCTTTCCGCTGCTCTAATCTTTTCCGGAGGTATGCCAAGCTTATTAGCCAAGTTTGTAAGTCTTGCGTAAGTTTGCGATACAATGGCATTCATTGTTTGCGGATTGAGTTGATGCTTACTGGGAACCGAAGCGCCACCGGCAGTAACAATACCTATTGGCGTTAAAGCCGCAACTCCTCCACCTTCTCCAAAAGGAACCAGTTTCTGCTCAGGAGGGAACATATATAGCTGGCCGTTAACTACTGCTCCACGTTCACCTATTACCGGGTTCTGGATAGCAGGCAGAGACCCTATGATTCTATTCCCTTGTGCCAATAGCCCACCATACTGAGTATTGGGTATCATCTTGATACCATGCTGCGCATCATACATCTCCATCCCCGCTTTGAGCACAGCAAGCGCTTCTTGCTGTTGCGCTGTAAACTCTTTTAATTTCTTGGAATAGAATTCATCCATGTCCTTGTAATTGCCGGGCATGTAGGCTCCCATTTCTCTGAACAATTTCTCGGTATATTCAACAGCTTTATTATGCGGGCTTTCAAATGGATCAAAGCCAAACTGCTTCCTGAGTTCATTGCGCATTTCCCCGATAAATTTCATGCGTTGCTCAAGGGCTACGCTATCAGATACGGCAGACAGCTGTGTGCCTGGTTGCGTTGGTTGTTCTTTGGTGGTTGGTGCGAGCACTTCACCAATTTTAACGCGAGAAGCAATAAGCTTTATGTTTCCTTTTTCATCTTTTATCTTTTTTGTTACGGTTTCATATATTGGAACCATAGCAGGTTTGGCACTTACAGCGGGTGCTGCAACTGTAGGCGTTACAGGCGCAGACTCCGGAAGGTTAACTCCGAACGCCTCAGCTACAGCTCTCTTTGATCCGGGGCCGTATTCAGGTCTGGGAGTTTTTGTGCGATCGTAGAACAACTGCGTTATTTTCTCGGCGGTATTGTAGTCCTTATTAGCATATGCCTTGTTGTATTCCTGAAGATACAAAGGGCGTTCTGCTTTATACTCATCAGAATATTGCATTGCATATGGATTTACCGGCGGCGTGGGAGTAGCAATATCATTGCGAGTGGTAGCAACAGGTGCAGTAGCTGGAATAGCAGCGACGGCTTGATTCCTTTTTCTGGCTTTTTCCACAGCCTCCTGGTATCTGCGCTCATTTTCCTCAGGGGTAAGTTCAGGAACAGAACCACCTTTGCCACGCATCATGACTCCGGCAGCAGTACTGCCAGCTATCAAGTCAGCAGAAGATATTGATCCCAAAGAAGGATAATTTCTTACCAGCACATCTTTGATATCATCTCGTGCTTTGAATGCCTGTTTGCCAAGTTCATATATCTTTCTCGGAGTGCTGTAATCTTGCCACTGAGCAAGTTCTCTCACCTCTTCCGGCAAATTAGAGTAATCAGGCTTTGGTGCTCCCCTGACATATCCCTTGGAAAGTATTCCCAAAAGAGCCGCAGGCAAGGCTGAGGTATATGCTCCTTGTGCGCTAAGGACATTGGGATCCCTTGATTCATTTATTACATCGCCGCCAACGCCACGATAGAAAGCGTCTATATCCTCCTGGGATCTATATGGCATCAGAGGAACAATAGACCGTATGGCCTTATCTACGTTGTAGATAGTGTCAGCATAAAGCTGTCTTTCCAAAGGTGGCATATAATCAACCGCATAAGTTTCTTGACCTGCCATGGTATCCTCCTTATCAGCCAGCCATCATGTTACGTAAAGCTGCTTGGTATGTCATCATTGCTGTGTTGTATAGCCGCTGGTTGTACTGTTGCACATCTTCTACCTGGGCAAGATAATTTGCACGAGCGGCATCATACTCGCGATTGTAGATGTCGCCATAGACCTGGCGTCCATAAGCAGCTCCTGTTGCCTGGGCTTTATTTATCCCTTCACTTACACCGCTCATCAAATTCCGTGCTGCGTCTCTGGCGCCAGGAGTAAAGTCCCTTCCGAACAATCTGGCTATGCCACGATTTATTGCATTCTGAATCTCAGAAATATATGGAGCAGCCTGCTTTCTTCCCAAGCGTCGTGCTCGTGCTTCATCGTATGCAGGAGCGGCAAATGTGGGAATGGATTTATATTCCAATGGTTTACCGGGATCATAGCTGCGGATGTATTGTTCTAAGGCAGTATTGCCAAAGTTATATCCATAGCTACGAGGAGCAGCGGAATAAGTTCCGTATCTGATAGCCGGAGAATAATTGGCTCCTTCGTACCTTGTTGGCTTTTCGGGATTTTCGCTATTTGCTCCAGGTACCCAACCGCCTCCTCCTGTCAAATCTTCTAATTTATAAGTAGCCAAATCATTTCTTGTCCAAGGCTGTTCTGAAATAGAATTGTATTGATATTCATCGATAGGCTTTTCCAGAAAAAGGCTGGTCCTCGTTTGAATATTGTAAGGATCTTCAAAAACACTTTTTGCCATAGTACTGTAAGAGCTGTTAAAGTTAGGTTTTTCCGGAGCAAGGCTATACTTTTCCAGGGAAAGGTTAGGCGCTGGCAATCTATCGGAAAAGTAATCAGGAATAGTGCTTTCTGGAGCACTATAAGAGGGTTCAAGGCCAGGCTTTACTTCAAAGGGTTCATAGCCAAAATTCATGTACCCATATTCGTCATTGTATGCAGACATCTCATTACCTCCTGGCTTTCCTATTGATCCGTTTATCTAATTGTACATCATTAACCAAACTAAATGCAAGATGCATCCAGTTGCTCGCTCTGTGCACCGCCAAGCCATACAGCAGCCAACGCACAAGGACAGCATCCACGAAGTAATAGAGGCAGATAACCGCAAATCCCGCATACACGCTCAGGCAATATGGACAGTTCAATAGATGGGTCTGCTGCCTCTCCGAGTAGAGCCATGGCGTAGTACGCAGTAGCCATTCCC
>Ga0116147_1005616_pt1 | contig 10604 bp, 6 predicted proteins | sample AD_JPNHG3_MetaG_FD_89749 | JGI IMG/M metagenome (GOLD analysis project Ga0116147, IMG submission 89749) | Active sludge microbial communities of municipal wastewater-treating anaerobic digesters from Japan - AD_JPNHG3_MetaG | ecosystem: Engineered > Bioreactor > Anaerobic > Digestate | place...
ATAATCAAGATGAATCATTTCCTGTTCATATATTTGTTGCTCCTTGGATGATTTGATACGAGGTTCCTCCTGTTATGCCTACTAGTAAATTCCATACTATTATTACTAGCCCTGGCTGGGGTCAGTCTATTGAAGAGTATAAGGGGTATTAGTCTATGCTTCTTACTTTTATATTCCGATATATCAAATATATTCAAAAACTTGGTTTTTGAATATTAGATCAGATTGTTTTGACAGTTTATATATAAACTGTCAAAACCATATCAATACATACAAATGTATACAAAGTCTTGCAGAAATTTATATTTTATGCTATATTTATAGTAAGTTTTATATTAATTGTTAAACATAATTTATGACCAAAAAAACAACAAACTCAACAATACAAAAACAAATAGTGTCAAAATATCCAGATATTCAAGTGATCCGTCATTCTTTGGCGCATATAATGGCTTTGGCTTTACAAAGATTATATAAAAATGTTCAGTTTGGAGTTGGTCCTGATATTGATAATGGTTTTTATTATGATGTTTTTACCAAAAAACCTATTACTATTGAAGACTTGCCCAAAATTGAAGCAGAAATGAAAAATATTATTAAAGAGAATTTGCCTTTTTCTAAATTTGAGTTGTCTATTAATAATGGTAAAAATTTATTTAAAAAATTAAATCAAAAATTTAAGTTAGAATTGATCGATGATCTTAAAAATTTTGGTACTACTAATGTTTCAGAAATAGAAAAATTAAAAGATTTACCTAAAAAGAAAATTAAAGGAGATAAAAGTATTAGTGTTTATGTATTAGGAGAAAATATAAAAAAAGCACAGGCTAAAAGTAAGCATACAACAAATGTATTGTTTACCAAAAAAGATTTATTAAAATTACAGGACAAAAACAAGGTGTTTGTTGATTTGTGTCGAGGACCCCATATCAAAAGTACAAAAGATGTCCCAGATACATTTAAATTAGTAAATGTGGCGGGTGCTTATTGGCGAGGAAATGAAAAAAATAAAATGTTAACTAGAATTTATGGCGTAGCTTTTCTGGACAAACAAGAAATGGATGAATATTCAAATATGCTTATAGAGGCAGAAAAGAGAGATCATAAAAAATTAGGTTTGGCATTAGATATTTTTTTTCTAGATGATACAGCTCCGGGTATGCCTTATTGATTGCCTAATGGTGTGATTATATTAAATGAACTTTTAGATTTTTGGCGTAAAGAGCATAAAAAAAGAGGTTATTTAGAAATAATATCGCCTTTGTTGAATAAAAAACAATTATATGAAATTTCTGGACACTGAGACCATTATAAAGACAAGATGTTTATTATTGAAGATAAAAATCAGGGTAAAAATCCAGATATTTATTGTTTAAAGCCAATGAATTGTCCGAATGCTATGATAGTGTACAAACATCAAACGCATTCATATAGAGATTTACCATTAAGATATTCCGATTGTGATGTTTTGCATAGAAATGAAAAATCTGGAGAGTTGAGTGGGTTGTTGCGTGTTAGTAAGTTTATACAAGATGACGCGCATATATTTGTTAGTTTATCGCAAATTAAATCAGAAATTCAAAATATTCTTGATATTGCCAAGTTGTTTTATTCTGTATTTAATATAAAATTTCAGTTGAGATTAGGTACAAGACCGAAAGATTTTATGGGTAATAAAAAAGATTGAGATAAAGCAGAAGAAGATTTAAAAGATGTTTTAGATAAATCAGGTTTATATTATTATATTGGGAAAGGGGAAGGTGCTTTTTATGGTCCAAAAATTGATATTATGATGCAAGATTGTTTAAATAGAGATTGACAGCTTGGAACAATTCAATTGGATTTTCAAATTCCTAAAAATTTTGGTTTAACTTATACTGATTCTGATGGGTCTTTGAAAACTCCCATTGTTATTCATAGAGTTATTTATGGATCATTAGAGAGGTTTATGGGTATTTTGATAGAACATTTTGCTGGTGCTTTTCCTTTATGATTGTCGCCAATACAAACGGTTATATTGCCTGTGGGCGGGAAAAATATAGAATATGCTAATAGTATAAATATGTCATTAAAAGCAAAAAATATTCGTAGTGAAGTTTGAAGCAACGAAACTTTGTCTAAACGTATTAGAAATGCTGAATTACAAAAAATCCCTTATATTGTGGTAGTTGGAGATAAAGAACAAGAGCATAGTATTATTGCAGTAAGAGAGAGATTTGTGGGCGATCTCGGAGCTTTTTCAATAGAAGATTTTATTTCACGTTTGATTAGAGAAATTGAAGACAAAATTATTAAAAATTAATATTTAAAAATTAATATTTAATAATTAATATAGAGTAGGTAAGATAAAATAAATTTGATCTGATTAGATATCGGCTAAGTGTTATTAATTTACAAAATATGAAATACAATTTTAAAAAGATAGAAACAAAATGACAAAAAGAATGAGCTAAAAATAAATATAAAAATCAAAAGGCTCAGGATTTTTCTAAAAAAAGGAAAATATATATTTTAGATATGTTTCCATATCCATCAGGGGCTGGTTTACATGTGGGGCATATAGAAGGATACACGGGAAGTGATATTTTATCGAGATATTATCGTTTAAAAGGTTTTAATGTTTTACATCCTATAGGGTATGATGCTTTTGGTTTGCCTGCTGAGCAGTATGCTATTGCGCATAAGATTAATCCAACGCAAGCTGTAAAAGAAAATATCAAAAATTTTGAACGACAATTGAAAATGATGGGTTTTAGTTATGATTGATCGAGGACAATAAATACTACTAGCCCAGAATATTATAAATGAACACAATGAATTTTTTTACAATTGTATAAAAAAGGTTTGGCATATGAAAGTGAAGTACCTGTAAATTATTGCGACAAATGTAAGGCTGTTTTGGCAGATGAAGAAACAGAAAATGGTAAATGTTTTCGTTGTGGGGGACATGTGTCAAGAGTTAATATTAAACAATGAATGTTAAAGATTACTGCATATGCTGATAGATTGTTAAGAGATTTAAATAAAGTAAATTTTTCAGAAAATGTGAAAACAATGCAAAAAAATTGGATTGGTAAATCCGAAGGTTATGAAGTAACTTTTAAGGTAATTGGTGTACAAAAAGAGATAAAAGTATTTACTACGAGATTAGATACTTTGTTTGGAGCAACATATTTAGTTTTGGCGCCAGAACATCCAATAATAAAAGATATTGTATCCAAAGACCAAGAAGTAAAAGTAGAAGAATATATAAAAAAATCTTTGAATAAAACAGATTTTGAAAGGCAAGTAGAATCTAAAACAAAAACGGGAGTAGCCACAGGTGCCTTTGCGATAAATCCAGGCACAAGAGAACATATTCCTATATGGGTTTCTGATTATGTTTTAATGAGCTATGGTACTGGGGCAATTATGGCTGTACCTGCTCATGATCAAAGGGATTATGATTTTGCTCAAACATTTAATTTAAATATTCGGCAAGTAATTAAACCATTTGACAATACGAATAATACTACAACATCTCCTTTTGTTTATGACAAAGAAGGTGTTCTTATAAACTCCGGTCCTTTTACTGGCGTTAAAAGTACAATAGCGAGAGAAAAAATAGCTTTGTATGTAGGTGCACAGAAAAAAATTAATTATAAAATGCGAGATTGAGTTTTTTCTCGTCAGAGATATTGAGGCGAGCCTATTCCTATAATAAAATGTCCTAAATGTGGTAATGTACCTTTGAGAGAAAAAGATTTGCCATTAAAATTACCAAATATAAAATGTTATGCACCAAGCAAAGGCGCAGAATCACCATTAGAAAATATTAGTTCCTGAGTAAATGTAAAATGTCCTATTTGTAATAGTGATGCGAAAAGAGAAACTAATACTATGCCCCAGTGGGCAGGATCAAGTTGGTATTTTTTGAGATTTTTGGATCCCAAAAATCATAAAATGTTTGTTAGTTTGAAGAAAGAGAAATATTGAATGCCTGTTGATATTTATATTGGAGGCACAGAACATGCTGTAACTCATTTAATTTATGCGCGATTTTGATATAAATTTCTTTATGATTTGGGATATGTTAATTATCCTGAGCCTTTTGTAAAACTAATAAATCAAGGTATGATTTTGGGAGCAGATCATGAAAAAATGTCAAAATCATTAGGTAATGTAGTAAACCCAGATGATATTGTTAAACAATATGGGGTAGATGCTTTACGTTTATATGAAATGTTTTTAGGGGCTTTTAACGATGCCAAACCTTGAAATACTAATAGTTTTGTAGGTATAGAGAGATTTTTGAATAAAATTTGAAATTTATATGATGAATATTTTAATACTAAGAATGAAAAACCACATAAAAAAGTTAATACTAAAAAGTTTGAAATTATAATAAACAAAACAATCAAAAAAGTAGAAGAAGATATATCTACTTTTGGTTTTAATACAGCCATTAGCGCAATGATGGAATGTTTAAATGTATTGACTGATAACGATGAAGAAATAAAATTTATTCCTAAAAGTGTATTAGAAAAATTTATTATTATTTTATCACCCTTTGCGCCATTTATAACTGAGGAAATTTGGCATGAGATGTTTAAAAACAAAACATCTATTCAGAAAGCTGTATGACCAAAATATAATATAAAATTGGTGGAGGATAAAAATATTATTATTGCTGTTCAGATAAATGGGAAAATGAAAGGTACTTTACAAGTAAAAAGAGATAGTCGAGAACAAGATGTGTTGACGTTGTTAAACAAAGATAAAAAGCTATCTGGATATGTATTAGGTCATAAAATTAAAAAAACTATATTTATTCCAAACCGATTAATAAATATATTATTAGAGTAGTATTTATAGCTAAATAGTTTCTAAAGGATCTACATCAATTTTTCAATAATTTGGAACCAATTGTAGTAATTGGTTTCGAATTTTTAAATCTTTATAAGTAATACCAGTGGGGTTGGTTATTTTGAGTTTGATAAGAATATTTCATTGATATTGATTTTCAATTTTTTGTAAAAAAGCAGGAGTTGGAGGCATAATAATAAAATAATCTTTATAGATTTTATGTTTTTGAATAAACTGATTTAAATTTTGGAAGAGTTGTTTAGATTCGTGTATAGCTTTTGTGTTATCATAATGTCTATAAGAAAGCTTAATTAGTTGAGAATAGGGGGGTCATAAATAATGTTTCTTGGTTATTAAGTTTTGTTTAAGATAATCTGTGACTGTATTATTTTTGATTGCTTGAAATAAGGCTATGTCTCTGAACATAGTTTGAATAATAAAATTATTTGTTGCCTTTACTTTTAATTTTAATAAATATTTTAATATTTTTTCTTCTTGGCGAAAATCAGGAAAAGTGAACATAGCATCAATACTCACAACGGCTGTAAGCGATACAGGATTTAGTTGCGGTCGTAAAATTATTTCAGTGCCCAAAAGAATATCAAATTTATGATTATTAAAATCTTGAATGATTTGACGGATTTTATCCTCGGGTATTTCGCTATCTATTCGTTTGATAGTGAATGTTTTGTTTGTTTGCGATTGTTTTTTAGATAAATGTTTTAGTTCGTCTTCTACTCGTTCAATACCGAGCCCTATCATACGTAAGTTGCCTCCTTGGCAATGTTCACATAGAGTTGGTGCCAACATTTCTTGACCACAGTGATGGCAAGTTAGGAGGTTTATATTGTTTTCTTTGTGATATATCATTGGCACATCGCAATTACTACATTTAAATACATATCCACAATCTTCACAAACAATTGATCTTGCTCAGCCTTTACGATTTAAGAAAAGAATAGCTTGCTCATTATTATTTATTGTTTTTAAAATTTCTTTTTTTAACAAAGATGATAAATATTGTGTTTTTTTGGGGCTATTAATATAAGGGTTGTAAATAAAAATATTAGTTTTGGGATTAGTAGTGGTTGTATTTTCAAGGTTATTATAAATAAGAGGTATTTTTAGTTTTTTTGCCATTCATTTTAAAATTGTTTCTGTATTGTAATATGGGTGTTGATCTCAAGATTTGTATGATGGGTTATCTTTGTCTACTATAATAATTTTTTCTAAGTGTTGAAATGGATAATAGGGGATAGATCGTAGCCCTATAACAAATTTGCTATTACCTTGTAAAATATTAAGTCAAGCTTTGTTAAAATCTTTTTGATATAATTTTTTAGGAATTATAGTAATTTGCGAGGAATCATAAGTTTGTAAGAGTGTTGATACTATAAAGTCTAAATGAGCTTCTGTGGGGCAAGCAATTAAAGTAGTGGGTATTTGATTATTTGAGGACAAGGGTTTGTCATTTTTGCTAAGAAATTTGGTTAAAGATTTTAAATTATTTGGTAATAATATTTTGGCAGTTCAGGATAAATTATCGAAATAATAATCTGAAACAAATTGTAAAAGCTCTCAAAAAAAAGGTGATAAGAAATGTTTATTATATATAACTTTATGTATTTTTTTTCACTTATAGTCTGCATTTTTTAGAAAAGTTTTTACTGTTTTTATAGGAGTAGAATTTATAACTAATCCTAAAATAAGCCTATGGTTTAGGTCAATTTCTACTATAGCACCCTGGGTCAGATCTTCTGTATAATAGTATGACATAATTTGTGATTCGGATTTTGGCAGATTGGTTAGTGGTAAAACATCTAATAAGTACATAATTTTTATTTATATAGTATATTGTATAAATTTTTATTTAATTATTAAAAAAAGCTTGATATAGAGTTGTGTATTGAGCACCTTTTCTGGTAAGTTGTGATTCAAATAAAATCAAACTATTAGCTACAAATTGTATTGGCATTATTGTTTCTATTGTTGTTTTTGATGGTAATAAAGAAGGGGTATTAAAATTTTGTATTCGGGCTAATGTAATATGCGGTATAAATCCCTTATGCTCTCCTTGAAAATTTATATTAGGATATGAATATAATTCTTCTTGTAATTTATTTTTAACATCTTGAAGTATTTTATTGGGTGCGCCTTTAATTCAAACAAGTCTTTGTCTATTCGGAGTTGGTCCATATTCAATTTTATCTAATATAATTGTAAAGGGATTAAAATGATGAGCAATTTTGTTTAAAATTTGAGAAATTTGTAAAATAGCATTATTGTCATTGTTTCCTAAAAATACCAATGTAAGATGTAAATTATCTTTTGATACTATATTAAACACAGAAGGGTTTAGGTGTGTTTGTTGAAATTGTACAAGTTTGTTTTGGTTGGTGTTATCTAAAGGTATAGCTATAAAAAGCCTATGATTATTATACATAATATATTTTTGATTATAATTTTGATTATAATTTTAGAAATAATGTTATAAGATTGTATTAGTGTTATTATATCATATTTTATAATATAACACAATAAACACATTTTATAGCAAAAATTGTATATAAATTACATTTTTAATGAATTGATTTTACAAATGGGAAAAATATATAAGACCCTTGAATTAAGACGCTCTTTATGCTATACTTAATATAGAAAGGAAAGCCGTTGTGGTGGAATTGGCAGACACGCGACACTCAAAATGTCGTGGAGATAACTCCATGTCGGTTCGACTCCGACCAACGGCACCCAAGGAAATTGTAACACATAGAAAATTGTCCATTCAATACTAATTATTTAAATTAATTACTAAATAAATTTATTTTTTCTTAATCCAAAATTTTTAGTTGATATTTACTTAAAATTTATTTAATTGTGATAAGGATTAACTAATATTAAATATAAAAAATGGATTATTCTCAATTTAATAATTGAACGCCACAAGATGGAGAGATTGATTTCTCAAATTTGTTATCAAGTGGCGAGCAAGAACAGAATAATAATATTATTTCTTCTCCCTCCAGTCAAGATTCACAAAATATATTAGAGATGTCAGATCAAGAACCCAATATTGCTTCTTTGTCGTCTGTTGTAACATCAACAGAGCCATTATCTATATCACAACCAATAAAAGATGATAAGGCTAATCTTTTAGTTAATACTTCTTTATTGAATACAGATATTAATATAAATAATAATTTGGACGTAAACGATAAAAGTTTAGAAAATACATTAAATTTAGTAAAAGATGATATTATGTCCAAAGATATTATATCAGAAGTAAATAACCAAGAGCAAAGTGCCAATGTTGATTTTTTGAAGACAGAAATGCATGATAGGATTTTTCAATTAGAAGTAAATAAAATAAAACCAAATCCATATCAACCAAGAAAAGAATTTGATCCCAAATCAATCGAAGAATTAGCGGCTTCTATAAATGAATATGGTATTTTAGAGCCACTTATTGTTACTAGGAATGAGATTGAAACAGACAAAGGATTGGATGTAGAATACCAATTAATAGCTGGTGAGAGGCGATTAAGGGCTGCACAATTTTTGGGATTAAAAACAGTACCGGCAATTATAAAAACATTAAAAAACGAAGTTGCTAAATTGGAGTTAGCTTTGGTAGAAAATCTTCAGCGAGAAGATATTGATTCTATTGCTCGGGCAAAATCTTATGCAAAATTAATAAACGAGTTTGGTTATACCCAAGAAATGGTAGCTCAGAAAGTTGGTAAAAGTAGAGAAAGCATTGCTAATACATTAAGGTTGTTACAATTACCTTTTGAGGCGCAAAGAGCGATACAGGAAAACAAAATTACCGAAAGTCATGCGCGAGCTTTATTACTTTTGCCCAATATGGAAAAACAAAGAGCATTGCTTGGAGAAATTTTGACTAAACAGTTAAGTAGTAGAGAAGCAGATCTTATAGCTCGTCAGTTTTTGGAGCAACAGGTAGGGAAAAATTCTCAATCCAGAAAAAGATTAGGAGGATCTTTTGATCCAATGGATCTCGAATTGCGAGAAAAATTAGAAAGTGTTTTTGATACAAAAGTTTTGATTAAACGAAAGGGACAAAGAGGGGAGATTACTATTCATTTTGATTCCAATGACGAGCTTAACGGGTTGGTAGACAAAATGTTAAAACTATCTGAAAAAAGAGTTAATAATACAGCAGGAAAAATTAGTTTGTAATTTAAATTTTTATATATGCGTAACACAAAAAACACAAATGTTATATTTTTCACCATTGTTGCCATTTTGTTGGTTAGTGGATTTGTTTTTCTGGTTAGTGCTTCTACTGTGGCAGGTATGGAACGAAAAGTTCCTGATGGCTGGTATTATGTCAAACATCAAATAATGATGGGTTTTTGTGTGGGATTGCCTGGGTTATTATTTTTTTCTAAATTCGATTATCGTAAATTAAAAAAAGTATCATTAGTGTTATTTATTCTGAATATTTTGGCATTACTTTTAACTTTTGTACCATTTTTTTCTGTTGCTGGGGAAAAAGCTTATCGCTCTTTAAATTTAAAATTTATAACTTTTCAGCCAGCCGAATTTTTAAAAATTACTTTAATTCTTGTGTTAGCAGTATTATTTACTACACGTTCTGGTAAAGAACATAAGAATTTTTGGAAAACAGCATTTCCCTTTTGGACATATTTAGGTGTAGTGAGTGTAATTTTATTATTACAGCCATCCACTAGTATAGTAATAGTTTTGGCATGTACAAGTATAATTATGTATTGATGTAGCAATTTTTCAATTGTATATGGTATAATAGGTTGTATTGCTTTATTAGTTATTGTGGGAATAATTTTTGTTGTTTTATATGCTAGTGGATTGTGTACTACTGTGAATAAAAATACTGGGCAAATACAAGATAGATGTTTGGAATATCGTTGACGAAGAATTCAGGCTTTTTTTAATCCTCAAGATGAATCTTTGTCTGAAACCTATCAGCCGAAACAAGCAAAAATTGGATTAGGTACTGGAGGATGGTTGGGTGTAGGGTTGGGGCAATCGAGACAAAAATATAGTTATTTACCAGAAAGTTTTACTGATTCTATTTTCGCTATTATTGGCGAAGAATTAGGGTTTGCTGGTTCATTTGGTATAATTCTTTTGTTCTTTTTCTTCTATGTTTCGGGGTTATCAATTATCAAAAATGCTCCTGATGTTTTTGGATCTTTTTTGGCTTTGGGTTTAATTAGTTGAATAGTTGTACAAGCTTTTATTCATATTTTATCAACAAGTGGTTTTATACCACTAACAGGTATACCTTTGCCATTTATTAGTTACGGTGGTAGTTTGTATATAGTAACTTTGTGATCACTGGGTATATTAATAAATATAGCAAATAGCAATTAGTAAATAATAATTTTTTATTTTGACAAATAATAGTTATAAATTAAAAATTAATGTTAGGATTATTTGGATGAATGCGTAAATTTAGATTGCCTTTATTTACAAATTAAACATTATTATTATAATATTGTATTATGTTATTTCATTTTTCAGCTTTTGATCAACAAAATAGATTAGTAGAAGGTGATATTGATATGTTAAATATCGATGCGGTTTTAGAATATTTGTCTAGACAATTATTGCGTCCTATCAAAATTACACCACTTGAAACTGGTGTGAAAAAAATATTAGGATTTATACCAGAGACTATTAGTTTAAAGGATCAAGTATTTTTGTTTAAATATTTGGCTTTAATGTTGAGGGTAGGAACTGATTTGTTAAAA
>Ga0116147_1005618_pt1 | contig 10603 bp, 7 predicted proteins | sample AD_JPNHG3_MetaG_FD_89749 | JGI IMG/M metagenome (GOLD analysis project Ga0116147, IMG submission 89749) | Active sludge microbial communities of municipal wastewater-treating anaerobic digesters from Japan - AD_JPNHG3_MetaG | ecosystem: Engineered > Bioreactor > Anaerobic > Digestate | place...
CCCCACCCGCGCAGTACCATCAATCCATCCCCCTTCAAGGAGACTGCCATGCTCATCCCCCGCCTGTGCGCCGTTGCCGTCATGGCCGCTGTGCTCGCCGGTTGCGCCGGTCAACAAGTCCGCTTCGACGGATTCCGCGACGCCAACGCCCCCGCCGCCCAACCCACGTACACCTTCGCCATCGCCCCCAACTCCGACGCCCCCAACCCCATCCTCGACAAGGAAGTCCGCAAGCGTCTCACAGACGCCTTTGCCGGGACCGGCAACACCGTCACCACTGCGCCCAACGCCGCCTACGTCCTGCGATACAGCCTCGGCGCCACCCCGCCCCGCGAGGAAACCACCTACGCCAACCGCTTCGCCTCCGCGCGCGAACCCGACATGGCCTACACCACCGCCGACGGCCGCGTCCTGCGCCATCACGGCCTCTACGCCCAACCCTCCATGGTCCCCGAAACACGCACCGTCTTCGACCACGTCCTCAACCTCAGGCTCGAAAAGACCGGCCCCGCCGGCGCCGCCCCCCAGGTCGTCTGGATCGGCCGCGCCGCCACCACCGCCAGCAACGACGACCTCCGCGCCACCCTCGACGCCCTCATCCAAGCCTCCGTCCAGCACTTCGGCCAAGACACCGGCCGCCAGCTCCAGTTGACCATCAAGCCGCGCAAGTAGCGCCGCGCCGGCGCGCAAGGCCGCTCTTTGCCGGCCCCACCCCGCCTTTCCCCTGCGCGTCGGCGGGGACATGGCGCCTCAGCCCGCCAACGGCGGGATCGCAACGTGTCCCCGGAACAGACGTTGGAATAGAGCGCCCGACGGGGACATGTTGCGGAAGCCCGCCAGCGGCGGGATCGCAACGTGTCCCCGGAACAGACGTGGGAATAGAGCGCCCGACGGGGACATGGCGCCTCAGCCCGCCAACGGCGGGATCGCAACGTGTCCCCGGAACAGACGTTGGAATAGGGAAGCGGCGGATTATCGAGCAGGGCGGGCGCGCGGATGGATCATCTCCCGACAAGAGACGACGGCCGAAGGCCGGGCGAACGGGTGACTCGCTGGGCCGCGGCCTGGGGATCTGCCGGCGCCAAAACAGCCTGCATCGCAAATGCCTCCCCGCTTGCTCCCTCACCCGCCGCCCGCCGTCTTATGTTATAGTGCAGATGCGAAGGCCTGCCGCCAGGAACAGCGTTCAAGCAAGTCCGGACCAAGGAAGGACCCGCGCATGATCGTCCTTAGCCTTGCCCAGAACTTCGCCCTGCTGGTCACGCTGCTGGTCGTCTACCAGATGCTCATGGCCAGCCGGTCCTCCGCCAGCGCCCTGGTCCAAGCGCTCTCTGGCCTGCTGTTCGGCGTGGTCGGGCTGGTGGGCATGCTGACCCCCGTGCCGTTCTCCCCCGGCATCTTCTTCGATGGCCGCTCGATCATCTTGTGCGCCGCCGGCCTCTTTGGCGGCCCCCTGTCCGGCGCCGTCGCCGCCGCCATCTGCGGCGCCTACCGCCTGTATATGGGCGGCGCCGGCGTCATGATGGGGGTCGCCGTCGCGATCGAGTCCACCGCCTTCGGCGTTCTCTTCCACTACCTCAGCCGGCGAAGACCCGGCCTGCTCCGGCCGCTGCCGTTGTTGGGGCTGGGGCTCCTGGTCCACGCCGCCATGTTCGCCTGCACCCTGCTGCTGCCGCCCAAGGAGGCTGACGCCGTTCGCCGCAACCTGGGCGCCGCCATTCTCACCCTCTACCCCCTCGCCACCATGCTCGTCTGCTGGCTCTTCGTCGTCTTCCGCGACCGCCGGGTCGCCGCCGCCGCCCTCGCCCGCAGCGAACAGCTCTACCGCAGCTACGTTGACAACGCCCCCTACGGCGTCTTTGTCGCCGACCAGACCGGCCGCCTCGTCGAAGTCAACCCCCGCGCCTGCGCCGTCACCGGCTACACCCCCGCCGAGCTCCTCCAGAGCCACATCACCATGCTCCTGCCCGCCGAGGCCAGAGAGGACGGCCTGCGCCACTTCCAGCAAGTCCTTGCCTATGGCGCCGCCCACGCCCAGCTCCCCTTTGTCAGCAAGCCCGGCGAGCGCGGCTGGTGGGCCGTGTCCGCGGTCAAGCTCCCCGACAGCAGAGTTCTCGGCTTCGCCGCCGACATCACCGGTCTCAAGGAAACCGAGGAAGCCCTGCGCCAAAGCCAGACCCTCCTCACCGCCATCATCAACGCCTTGCCCGCGCCCGTCTTCTACAAAGACCGGCAAGGCCGCTACCTCGGCTGCAACGACGCCTTCGCCCATTTTCTCGGCCTGCCCCGGCGCGACATCATCGGCAAGACCCCCTTCGACGTCGCCCCCGCGGACCTGGCCCATCTCTACCATCAGGCCGACCTCGACGTCATGGCCAGCGGCGCAGTCCAGGTCTGCGAAACCGAAGTCCTCCACGCCAGCGGCGTCCGCCGCCACGTCGTGTTCCACAAAGCCCCCTTCCTCGACCGCGACGGCGCCGTCGCCGGCATCGTAGGCGCCATGCTCGACATCACCGAACGCAAGAAGGCCGAAACCGCCCTGCGCCAGAGCGAAGAGAAGTTCCGTTCCATCGCCGAACAGCTCACCGACATGGTCTTCCTCACCGACGAGCGCGGCGTCATCACCTACGCCTCCCCCGCGTCCCAGCGCATCTTCGGCTGCCCCCCCGACGCCATGACCGGCCGACATCTGACCGAGTTCCTTCCCCCCGAAGAGACCGAGCGCGCCATGGCCTCCTTCCAAGAAGCCCTCGCCGGCAAGACCCTCGAGAATCTGGCGTTCCGCATGAAGCGCAGCGACGGGTCCCTCTTCACCGGCGAAGTAAACGGCGCCCGCTCCGGCTTCGGCGGCCAGACAGGAACCCTCGGCCTCATCCGCGACGTCACCGCCCGCCTCACCCTCGAAGAACAGCTCCGCCAGGCGCAGAAAATGGATGCCGTAGGCCGCCTCGCCGGCGGCGTCGCCCACGACTTCAACAACGCCCTCCAGGCGATCATCGGCAGCGTGGACCTGATCCTCGCCGGCCTCACCCCCCAAGACCCCCACTACGAAAACCTCATCGAGATCCGCAACGCCGCGCGCCGATCCAGCGGCCTCACCCGGCAGCTCCTCGCCTACGCCCGCAAGCAGACCGTCAACCCCATCCCACTCAACCTCAACGAGGCCGTCGCCGACGTGCTCCAAATGCTCCGCAGGCTCATCGGCGAAAACATCGAGATCGCCTGGATTCCCGGACCCAGCCTCGGCTTGGTCAAGCTCGACCCCTCCCAGGCCGGCCAGGTCCTCTCCAACCTCGCGGTCAACGCCCGCGACGCCATCCAAGGGCCAGGCAAGATCACCATCGAGACCATGAACGTCGACCTCGACGAATCCTTCTGCGCCTCCCACCCCGGCTGCTCCCCCGGCCCCCACGTTCTCCTCTCCGTCAGCGACTCCGGCCGCGGCATGGACAGAGAGACCCTGAACCACATCTTCGACCCCTTCTTCACTACCAAAAGCGCCGGGCAAGGCGCCGGCCTGGGCCTGTCCACGGTCTACGGCATCGTCCGTCAGAACAACGGCGCCATCTGCGTGGACAGCGAACCCGGCAAAGGCGCGCGCTTCCGCATCTACCTGCCCCGCCTGAGCGCCCCAGCCCCCGCCCCAGCCCCCGCCCCAGCCCCCGCCGCCCCCGCCCAACGCAAAGGCGGAACCGAAACCATCCTCATCGTCGAAGACGAAAAGTCCATCCTCTTCCTGACGTCCCGCGTGTTGATGAACCTCGGCTACACCGTCCTGCAAGCCAGCGCGCCCGACGAAGCCCTGCGCCTGGCCGCCAGCCACCCAGGCCCCATCCACCTGCTTCTCACCGACGTCGTCATGCCCCGCATGAACGGCCGCGAACTGAACCAGCGCGTCGCCGAACTCAAGCCAGGACTCAAGTGCCTCTACATGTCCGGCTACACCGCCGACGTCATCGCCAACCAGGGCATTCTCACCCCAGGCGTCCACCTCATCGAGAAACCCTTCTCCCCCGATGAACTCGCCGCCAAGGCCCGTCAGATCCTCGATGCCCCCGCCGCCCCGGCCCCGCCCGCCTCCTGACGCGCCGGGCGGCCGGCCTCGCCGGCCGCCCGGCCGCCTCCGCCTACTTCCCTCCCAGCTTCACCGGCCTCTTCCGCGCCGCGCTCTTATAGATCGCGTCCAACACCTCCATCACCAGAATCCCCTCCTCCGCCGTGGCGATGTGCGGCTTGTTATTCAAGATGCAATCCACCATGTGATGCATCGACGAGCCCATCCCCGGCTCGGGCCGGCGCAGCTTCATGTCAAAATGCCCGCCCGCACGCGGCAGAAAAAGCTCCACCTCGAACTGATACGTCTCGTTCACGTTGCGGTGCACGCAGCCCCCCGCCGTCCCGAACAGCCGCGTCTCCATCATCTCCGCCTCGGCCACGTTCGCCGCCCACGACGCCTCCACCCACAGCGTCGCCCCGTTCTCAAACGAGATCATGGCCACCGCCATGTCCTCCACGTCGAACTTCTTGCCCTCACGCTTGGCCAGCGCCGGCGCGATAGCCCCATACGTGTTGCCCATCACCCACGCCGGCTTCGGGTATCCCATCAGCCACAGCGCCAGGTCGATGCGGTGCACGCCCAGGTCAATCAGCGGCCCCCCGCCCGCCAGGTCCTTCTGCCCGAACCAGCCCCCAAACTTCGGCATCCCCCGCCGCCGGTGCCAGATGGTCCGCGCCATGTACACATCGCCCAGCGCGCCCCCGTCCACCTCCTTCTTCAACGCCATCGTCTCATCGCGAAAGCGATACGAAAAATTGATCATCAGCCGCTTCTTCGCCTTGCGCGCCGTCTCCGCCATCAACCGCGCCTCGCGCGCGCTCATCGCCATCGGCTTCTCGCAAATCACGTGGCAGCCCGCCTTCAGCGCCTCCACCGACAAAGGCATGTGGAACTTGTTCGGCGTGGCCACGCTCACCACGTCCAGCTTCTCCTTGCGGAACATCTCCGCCGCCGACGTGTAGCGATGCGGCACGTTGTACTCGTCGCCCACGCTCTTCAGCCGGCTCTCGTCCGGGTCCGCCACCGCCACCACCTCAGCCATCGGGTGTGACTGATATCCCTTCAGATGCGCCCGCCCGATGCCCAGCCCAATCACGCCACAGCGAACCTTCTCCATCTCCGCGTCTCCAATAAGCGCGGACGCCGCCACTCAGCGGCGTCCGCTGATCCGTCCGGCCCGTCCGGCCTGTCCGTCGCTCACGCAAACGCCTTGCGAATCGCCTCACAGCACTTCTTCAACGCCGGCGTCGGATTGTTCACGTCGCCCTCATACTCCAGCGTCAGGTAACCGCCGAAATTGATGCTCTTCAGAAAATCCGCCATCCCCTGCAGGTTCAGGTTCCCCGTCCCCACCACCACGTCCTGGTGCTTGCCCGCGCGGTCAAAGACGAAATCCTTCAGATGCAGGCCATAGAGCCGGTCCTTGAACTTCTGCGCCACGGCCAGCGGATCGTCGCCGCTGTCCAGCGCCCACGCCGTGTCCAGGCACAACCCCACGTTCATGCTCGCCTTCGCGAACAACTCCTCCAGCGCCCACGCCGGCCCCAGCCTGTGCTTGCGCCCATGGTTATGAATCGCGATCTTCTTGCCGTATTCCTTGCACAGCTTTTCCGCCACAGCCAGCCCGTTCGCGCCGCGCACGTCCGCGCTGATCACCGGGAACCCCGCCGCCTTGGCCAGCTCGAACGCCGGCCGCGCCGCCTTCTCATCGTCGCCGATGGCCTGCACGCCAAACGACGAAAGCGTGATCCCGCCCTTGCGATACTCCTCCACCACCACCCGCGGGTCCGGCTGCTCCGCCGGCTTCCAGTGCACCCCGCAGATCTCCAGCTTGTCCACCCCGCACGCCTTCAGTCCCTCGATGATCTGCTCCGCCTTGGGGAACCCGCGAAAACAGTAGCTCTGAATCCCCAGCTTCGACGCCAGATTCTCCGCCATCGCCGCCGTCCTTTCGTTCTGTCTCAACCACAATCAGCGCGGTTACGCGCGCGTCTTCCCGCGCATCCGCCGCGCCAGACCTCCGCCAGGGGAACATGCCGCGCAAGCCCGCCAGCGGCGCAATCGCAGCGTCTCCACGCAATACGCGCCTACGCCCTGATCTTCACAGGCCGGCCCTTCTCCGCGCTCTCGATCGCGCCGAACACCATGGCCAGGCTCTTGATGTTGTCCGTGCACACCGTGCCCGGCGTCCGGCCCTTCCGCAGACATTCCACGAAATCCCGAATCACCCCCGCGTGGCCCGCCGCCTTCAGCTTCACAGGCTTCACGGCCAGGTCCTTCATCTCCCGCGCAAAACCCGGCTTGTTCTTCGCCACCTGGGCGCGAATCGTCTCCGCTCCGTCCCACGTCGCGCTGCCCTTGCTCCCGATCATCCGCCACTGCGAATCCCACGGCGTGCAGTTCCCCTCCCCGCACCAGCTCCCGCGATAGGTGAACACCACCCCGTTCGTCATCTCGAACACCGCCACCGCCGACGCGCCGTGCGCGTACCACGATCCCTTCGGATTCCATTCGCGGCAATAGACCGACACCGCGTCCTGGCCCGACATGAACCGCGCCGCGTCGAACGTGTGGATCGCCATGTCCAGCAGCAACACGTGCCGCATCTGGTCGCGAAACCCGCCGAAGTGCGCGCCGATGTAGAAATCCGCGTTCAGCGTCGTGATCTCGCCCAGCGCCCCCGACGCCGCCAGCCGCCGCATCGCCTGCGACATGGGGCTGAACCGCCGGTTCTGCATCACCGCGCATACGCGGCCCGCCTTGGCCGCCGCCGCCAGCGTCCGCCGCGCCGCCTCCATGCTGTGCGCCAGCGGCTTCTCGCACAGAACGTGACACCCGCGCCGCAACGCCTCCGCGTCCACCGTCGCGTGCGCCTCCGGCGGCGTGCAGTCGAACACCGCGTCCGGCTGCGCCCGCTCCAGACCCGCCTTCACGTCCGTCGCGACAATCGCGCCCTTGAGGCCGAACTCCTCCTGCCGCTGCCGCGCCGCCTCCTCCCGCGCGTCCACCAGCGCCGCCACCTCCACGTCGCGCAACTCCGCCGTCGCGCGCAGCCATGCGCGGCTGATGCCCCCGCAGCCCGCCAGCAACACCCTCAGCTTCTTTCCACCCACGTTTCTCAACCCTCCGCAGACCGCCCGGCGCCGCGCGCCGTTTCTTGTGGACCAGAGTCGCGTCCCCGGCGCCCGCAAAGGACGGCGCCGCGATCCATCCCTCCTCAAACCGCGACTTGCGGCCGCATCACCCATGGCCCGCCGGCGCGCCCCCGCCGCCCGCCTTCCCGCCCTCCAACACGGCCCGCAACGTCTCGCGCAGCCGCGTCAGAGAGTAGGGCTTGGGCAGAAACGCCGCCAGCTGGTGGCCGAACCGCTCCTCCACCTGCTGCTCCATGTAACCGCTGGACATAATCACCCGCGCCTTCGGGTCAATCTCCTTGATCCGCCGAAACGCCTCTTCCCCGTCCATCACCGGCATCGTCAGGTCCATCAGCACGCACGAAATATCCTGCTGGTGAACGCGGTACGCCTCCACCGCCTCCCGGCCGTCAGACGCCGTCAACACCTTGAACCCCAGCGCCTCCAGCATCCCCTGGCCCAGCTCCCGAACGATCTCCTGGTCGTCCACCAGCAGCACCGTGCCCCGGCCCTGCCACGCCCCGCCAGCCGCGGGCGCGGCCGGCTTGGCCTTGGCGGGCGGCCGCGCCGGCAGCAGCACGCGAAACGCCGTCCCCTGCCCTGGCCGGCTCCTGGCGTGGATAAAGCCCCCGTGGCCCCGCGCCACGCCCAGCGCCGCGGGCAGCCCCAGCCCCCGGCCGAAGAATTTCGTCGTGAAAAACGGCTCGAACACACGCGCCAGCGTCTGCGCGTCCATGCCCGGTCCCGTGTCCGCCACCTCGAACGTCACATACCTCCCCTCCGCAAGCCCCTCATCCGGCGCCACCGCATCCAGCGCCGTGCGGTCCAGAGCCGCCTCCCTTGTCTCCATGCGCACCGTGCCCCCGTCCCGGCCCAAAGCCTCCGCCGCGTTCATCACCAGTTCCGTCACCATCTGGCTCAGTTGATGCCGGTCGCCCTCGATGTCCGGCAACCCCGGCGCCAGCCGCATGTCCAGCTTCACCCGGCTGGGGATCGTCGAGCGCAGCATCTTCACCGTCTCTTCCACCACGTTATTCAGGTTCACGGCCTCAGCCGCGAACCGCCCCTTGCCCGCATAGACCAGCATCTGCCGGCACAGGTCCGCCGCCTGGCCCGCCGCGCTCATGATCTCCGCCAGCCGCTTGCGCGCCCGCCCGTCCCCGGCCATCTCCAGCAGCGCCATCTCCGCGTTGCCCTGAATCGCCAGCAGCAGGTTGTTGAAGTCGTGCGCCACGCCCCCTGTCAGCACGCTCAGACTCTCCAGACGCCGCGACTCCAAAATCCGCCTCTGGATGCGGCGTTGCGCCTCCTCGGCCCGGCGGCGCTCCGTGATATCCCGCAGCACAATAATCTTTCCCGCCGGCCGCCCCCACCAGTCCTTCAGCGTCGACGCCTTCATCTCCAAGTCCAGCCGCTCGTCCCCTTCGCCCCACACCATCTCCGCCCGCGCCGTCTCCTCCCGCCGCAGCGTCTCCTGCACCTCAGGCGTCAGCCGCAACGCCTCGGCCACCGGCCGTCCCAGCACGCTGAACTCCCCATGGCCGAGAAGCCGCCGCGCCGCCGGGTTCACGTCCACCACCCGCCCCTGCCCGTCCACCACCAGCGCCGCGTCGCTCATCTCCTCCACCAGCGCGCTCCGCGCCACCGGCGCCACGTCGAAAAGACGGAACCGGAACCGCGCCAGCGCCACCAGCAACCCCGACAGCCCAAAGAACGCCGTCGCCGGGTTCCAGTTGCGGAACGGCCCCTTGGCCGACACGTACAGCATCCCCGCCGCCAGCGGCAGCGCCGTCGCCAGCGCCAGCAGCCCATACTGCCGCCGGTGCACCGCGTTCACCGACCGCATCGACGAAAACTCGATGCCGAGACACACCAGGAACACCGCGAAAAACACGGGAAGATGAATCCAGTTGTGCCAGAACTGATAGTCCGCCGCCAACAGAGGAAACTTGCGGCTCACGTCCAGATAGGGCTCGCCACGGAAGAAGTGGTGCCAGTCATTCGTCCAAGCCGCCGCGTTCGTGCTGGCTGCCCAGACCACCAGCAGCGCCAGCGCCCACGCAGGCGGCGGCTTGTGCCCCGTCAGCCGCAGCGTCATCATCAACCAAAAGATCGGCAGCGCCGTAATCCCCAGGAACTGCACGTTGGCCCAGAAGACCTTGGCCTCCAGCGTCTGGCACACAATCTCCTGAATGTACGCCACCGTCCACCACAGCGCCGCCATCAGCACCGCCCCGAACCAGTACGCCGCCGGCTCGGACCGGTTGCGCCACGCCACAAACCCCAGGCCGGCCAACACCACCGCGGCCAGAACCAACGGCGCCAAGTACGCCACGTATGGCGGGTTCACCCTTCAGCTCTCCAGCCACAATTCCGTTCCCCGTCCCCCTCCGAAACGCAAGGGACGCCACATTATACGAACCCGCCCCTTGGTTTTGAAGCGCGGCCAGGCGGCCTGAGGCGTCTGCGCCGCAACGCGTTTCGGCGGTGGCTGGCCCCCCCAAACCGGCGCCCCCCAACGACCGAAGGGCGCCGCCCCCGCGGCGCCCTTCTTACGTCCCTTGAGTCCTTTCCGACCCTGCCGTCCTACTTCCCCGCCGGCGCGAACATCCTAGCCTGGTCAATCGCCACAAAGGGCGGCAGCGTCTTGGGCAGCGTCAGCAGGTTCCGCTTGGTCTTGTCGCCAAAGCTCAACAGCCACGCCTGCCCCTGCTGGTCTGGACGCGGCGCAATCTTCACTCTCTGCGCCCGTTCCTCCGCGCCCACCCAGCAGCGCCGCAGCGCCAGGTTGCCCTGCCCGTCATAGAACGACACCGCGTTCGCGTCCATGTGTTGCGCAATCTCCAGCGTCGCCTCCTTGCAGCCCGCTGGCACAAGGAACGCCACCTTGGGCTGTCGCACGAACGTCACCTGCCGCCACCCCGTGTCCAGCACCTCCTTGGGCATTTCGGTAAACGGAATGATCAGAGACAAGGCGCCCTCCGCCTCCAGCGTCAGCGCGTACTCCCCCGTTTTTCCATCCGCCGGCGCGGACACGTCGAACTCCGTCTTCTTCGGGTCGGTCTTGCCCTGGGCCACCACCTTGCCGTCCGGTCCCGTCAGCGTAAAGCCCACCGCCTTGCCCTAGCTGTTCAGCGTCGAGCGAAAACGGACCACGCCGTCCTTCTCCTCCCGCGCCACGATCCGCCACGCCCCCTGGGTCAGTTCCATGATCTGCCGTCCGTAGTAGATGGGCGCCACAGGCTTGCCGTGCCGCTTCAACAGATAAAGCAACACGGGAAGGTCCTGGAGCAGATAACCCGCGTCCACGGAGATGGCGCTGGTCCAATACCCGTCATAGAGATGGCCGGGGTTGCGGTACACGCTGTCAACCGCCATCCGCGCCCGGCCCAGCGCCGCGGCCAGATATTCC
>Ga0116147_1005621_pt1 | contig 10597 bp, 10 predicted proteins | sample AD_JPNHG3_MetaG_FD_89749 | JGI IMG/M metagenome (GOLD analysis project Ga0116147, IMG submission 89749) | Active sludge microbial communities of municipal wastewater-treating anaerobic digesters from Japan - AD_JPNHG3_MetaG | ecosystem: Engineered > Bioreactor > Anaerobic > Digestate | place...
CGAGCGGTGGTGGCGGTGCGAGTGGTGGCTGGGGGCGTAAGGGAGGTTGTTGTCATGGCCCCAGCTTACACCCCCCTGCAAGAAACTGAGATGCGCCCTTTCTGCCAGCGGCATTTCTACCGGCAACGATGCCAGCCGCCGTGATGGGGTCCCGGATGCAATGGCCCGCAGACCCTCCAAGGACCGTGATACCCCACATACACCGCGGGCCCGGCGACGACGACCCGCGGCGCCGGCACACAGACCACGGGCGGCGGGGGCGGAGCGACGACCATCGGGGCGGGCGCGCAGACAGGGGCCGGGGGAACCACGGCAACCGGGGCAATCACCCGGACCGGCGGCGGTGCGACCATCACCGCCGGCGGTGCGGCGACAACGACCGGAGCCACTGGAAGCGGGATGCCAATGCCAATGTTGACTTGCACCGCTGCATGCGAAACGCTGAGGCAGCCGAACCACAACAAGAACATTATTTTTTTCATACAATGAACCAGACGGAATCGCGGCCGCCCTGTTCATCGGCGGAAGCAATTTTGGTGTTTTTTTTCTTGAATAAATTCGGGCCCCAGACGTCATGAAACTGATGTATCCAGAGGCATCCCGACGCGTCTTCCTGAAAACCCTCACTGCCGCGACCGCGTCACTCGTTCTGCCGGGGCGGCCGTGGCAGGCCCGGGGAGGTCCCGTGTCGGCGGCCGGGGCTATAACGGCGGCCGAGCTTCCCCGCGGGGCGGCGCCCAAGCCGCTCTGGCCGGAGCATTTTCCCGACCGCTTGCATGCTTTTGTGTGGAGGAACTGGGGTTTGGTTCCGACCGACCGCCTCGCCCGCGTGGTGGGGGCGCGGCCGGATGATATTCTCCGGGTCGGCCTCCGGCTGGGGCTGGGCCGGCCGCCGCGGATTTCCCGGCAACAGCAGGCGCGCTCCTACCTGACGGTGATTCGCAGGAACTGGCATTTGCTACCCTACGAACAACTGCTGGAGCTGCTGGAATGGACGCCGGAGCAAATGGCCTTCACGTTGCGGGAGGACGACTTTCTTTACGTCAAGCTCGGAAACCTCAAGCCCGATTGCGCCCCGCTGCGGTACCAGGCGCCGGATCCAGCAATGACGCGGCACGCGGCGCGCCTGGGCGAGATTGTCGCGGCCGAGTTTCCCGAGGGCGCATCCCGGACTTCCGACCCCCTTTTTGCGTTCGTCTCGAGGCTTTCGACCCCGCCCGCGCGCGCGCCGCGTCCAGCCAAAGCCGTGCCGGCTGGCGACCCTTCGGGCGCCGCGCCTCTCCGGTTCTGTTATTCCTACTTCGCGCTTTACGGCGATCCCCTGCTGGAGCCTGAAGCGGACCCGTACCCGGCGGGCTACCTGGCCCGTTTGGCGCAGGCGGGTGTGACGGGCGTCTGGCTGCAGGCGGTGTTGCACAAACTGGGTCCCTGCCCCTGGATGCCGGAACGGAGCGCGCGCTGGGAAGAGCGGTTGAAGAACCTTCGGGCCCTGGTCGCCCGCGCCCGGCGCGAAAACATCCGTGTCTGGTTGTATCTCAACGAACCGCGCGCCCTGCCCTTGCGTTTCTTCGAGAGCCGGCCCCAGCTCAAAGGGGTCGTGGAAGGCGACCATGCGGCGCTGTGCACCAGCGTTCCGGATGTTCAGAATTACCTGCGGGACGCCATTGCCCGCATCTGCCGGGCCGTGCCTGACCTGGGCGGGTTTTTCACCATCACCGCCTCGGAAAACTTGAGCAATTGCTGGAGTCATGGAGGCGGGGCGCAATGTCCGCGCTGCGGGAAACGGGCGGCGGCCGAGGTGATTGGCGAGGTCAACCGCCTGATCGCGGACGGGATTCGGCAGGCGGGAAGCCGGGCGGAATTGATCGCGTGGGATTGGGGATGGAACGACGCGTGGGCGGAGGCCGCCATCGGCGCGTTGCCGGCGGAGGCCGCCTTGATGAGCGTGAGCGAGTGGAGCCTTCCGATTGAGCGCGGCGGAATCAAGAGCAGCGTGGGGGAATACTGCCTGTCCGCGATTGGGCCCGGGCCGCGCGCGCTTCGCCATTGGAAGGCGGCGCGGCAGCGGGGGTTGAAAACGCTGGCCAAGGTCCAGGCGGGCAATACCTGGGAGTTGTCGGCCGTGCCGTACATTCCCGCCATCGAGAATGTCGCGCGCCATGGAGAAAACCTGCGGGGGGCGGGGGTGGATGGGGTGATGCTCGGATGGACGTTGGGGGGATATCCCTCGCCGAACCTGGAGGTGATGGCGGAGACGCTGGACGCGGCGCCGGCGGAGGAGGCGATGCGGCGAGTGGCCGAGCGACGGTTCGGCCCGCGCCTGGCGCCGGAAGTCGTGCGGGCATGGCGCGGTTTCAGCGCGGCGTTTCGCGAGTTTCCCTTTCACATCAATGTGGCCTATTCGGGACCGCAACAACTCGGGCCCGCCAACCTGTTGTGGGCGCAGCCAACCGGCTATGCCGCCTCAATGGTGGGCTTCCCTTACGACGCTTTGGATCAATGGCGGGCGGTGTATCCGGCTGAGACCTACATCGCCCAGCTTGAGAAAGTAGCCCGTGGCTTTGACACCGCCCTGACCGGCCTCAAGCAGGCCGCCGGGAAAACGGGCGGCCTGTCGCGAACCCACCGCCGGGCGCTGGGGGAGGAGTGCTCGGTGGCTGAAGCCGCCGCCATTCATTTTCGGAGCTGTGCCAACCAAGCACAGTTCGTTTTGGCACGAGAGGCTCTGGCGGCGGCGGGGACCGAGAGCGAACGAGCCGGTCACAAAGCGCGTTTGAGGGCGCTGCTTGAAGCCGAGGCGCTTCTGGCGCGGCGGCTTTGGCGGTTGCAGTCCCGGGATTCCCGAATTGGATTCGAGGCTTCGAACCAGTATTACTATGTGCCGCTTGACCTGGTTGAAAAGGTGTTAAATTGCCGGGATTTGCTTGAGCGATGGTTGAAGGACTGACAATCCACGCCGCGATGGCGGGCCGCCCGGCGCCTTGCGATGCGGGCCGGCTACTTCGGTGACATTGGAGGCCGGATGAGAAAGTACTGGCACGTTGTCGGAATTGGCATCCAGAACAACCTCACCTACCGGTTCAATTATCTGGCCCGGGCTTTGTTTGGGCTGATTCCGCTGGTGGCCATTCTCTACGTGTGGCGGACGATTTACGCGGACAAACCGGCGGATGGGCTGGTGGGAAGTTATACCCTGGCACAAATGATTTCCTACTACCTCCTGATCACGGTGGTGGACGCGCTGACGGCGGTGAACGAGGACGACTGGCAAATTGCCGCGGACATCAAGGACGGGCAAATCAGCCAGTTTGTGCTCAAGCCGATTGACTACCTGTACTACCGGCTTTGCCTGTTCGGGGCGGGACGCATTACCTACCTGTCGGTGGCTGCCATCCCCCTGGGGTTGTTCATCCTGTCCTTGCACCGGTATTTTGTGCTGCCGGCGGACTGGGGGATGTTGGGCTGGTTCCTGCTCTCGACGCTGCTGACGGCCGCCCTGCAGTTTTTTATTTCGTACACGCTGGCGATGCTGGCGTTCTGGGTGCTGGAGGTTTCGACGTTCATCTTCATCATGTTCGCCTTCGAGTACATCGCCAGCGGCCATTTGTTTCCGCTGGACATTCTGCCGCCGGCGATTGAGCGGGTGCTGTATCTGACTCCCTTTCCCTACCAGCTCTACTTTCCGGTGAGCATTTACATGGGCAAGACCACGGGAGTGGACCTGGCAAAAGGTTTGTTGGTTCAGGCCGGGTGGGTGGTGGTGGCGTATGCTCTGGCCCGGTTTGCCTGGAGCCGCGGGCTGCGCAAGTACTCGGCGGTGGGAGGATGACCGATGGAGAAACGAGCCGCCCCGTTCCTGTCCCGGACCCAAGCAGCGCTGCGCCGCTACCTGGGCATCTACGCCGCTTTGTGGAAAAACTCGGTGACGCGCGAGATGAACTTCAAGACCAACTTCCTGTTGTGGATTGTGGTCGAAGTGCTCTGGTTCGGCCTGCAGTTGGCGTTCATCGGGGTGTTGTATTTGCACACCGAACAAATCGGCACGTGGAGCAAGTGGCAGGTGGTCATGCTCGTGGGGGCGAGTCACTTTATTCAGCAGGTCTTCCAAGCGTTCTTTTTGATCAACTGCACCAATCTCTCGGAGCTGGTGCGGCTGGGAAAACTGGATTTTCTGCTGCTCTTGCCGGTCAATTCGCGGTTTGTGGTCTCGTTCCGGCAGGTGGACTTGGGCGCATTCGTCAATGCCGCCTCGGCGGTGGCGGTGATGGTTTACGCGGCACAAAGGATGGACCTCTCACCCGGGGCAGCCCAAATTGCGGGGTTTCTGGTTCTGTGCGCGGCCGGCATTCTAATCCATTATTCGCTGATGTTCTTGCTGGCGAGCATCAGCTTTTGGACCGTCCGGGCCCAAGGGATTGTATGGGGCTACTATAATCTGTTTCAAATCGCCCGGATGCCTGATGAGGCGTTTGGCCGGGGACTGTTCCGGGGATTCTTCACATTTGCCGTTCCCATGCTGCTGGTCTCGAACGTGCCGGTGCGGCTTTTGGTGGACAAGCTGTCGAGCGCCGGCCCCCTGCTTTTGTTACTGGTCATGAGCGGATTGTGCTTCGCGGTTTCGGAATGGATCTGGCGGCTTTCACTCCGGCAATACACCAGCGCGAGCTCTTGAATCCGGACCCGCAATCCAGGGGGTGGATGGAAAATTTGTGAGGTAAAAATTAGGAACTGCATTTTTGTTGGCATTTTCTCGGGAATGTTGTATAGTAGCTATACACTTATGCTAACACCTTCTGTCCAACAACAACGAGCTCAGCTCCTCCAGCAAATGGCCAGTATCGATTCCATGATCCGTGGCCATCTCAGCCAACAAACCTATCAGCGCAAAGGCGCCGCACGCGTTCTCACCCACGGCCCCTATCACCTGTTGCAGCGCCACCAAAACGGCAAAAACAACTGCCAGCGCATCGGCCCGGAAGAACTGCCGTTCATCGCCCAAGCCGTCGAAGGACACGCCCGCTTCCAGGAACTGGCCCGCCGTTACGCGCAACTCACCGAGCAAGCCACTTGGGAACGCCAAACCCCGGAGATTAAAAAAAAGTTCCGGCGCTTCTCTCGGCCTACTTCCCCCAGACCTTCGAGTGCTTAAGCCAACTGGCCGCCCAGGGCGTCAATGACTTCGCCGCTTTAGAGCGCCAGTTGCTGGCGGCTCTTAAGCACGACGCAGCACGCTTATTGGAGCAGCTGCTCAACGACCCGGCACTGCCGCAACCCAAACCCGAGCTTCGGCCCGGCGAAGAGCGTGCCGGCTATCGGAGCAAGGCGGTCCTGCTCAATTTGGGGTGGATTGAGTTGCGCCGGCCCTATCTTTACGACCCCTCGCGCGGACAAGGCCGCTGTCCGTTGGACAGCGCCTGGGGTTTTGTGGACAGCTACTCGCCGGAAGTCTTGCGGCTGGGCTGCCGGGCGGCGGCCTTGGCCGGCAGCTATGAGGCTGCCAGCCAAGATTTGCTCACCTACGCCGGACTCCAGATCGACGCCCGACAACTGCAGCGACTGGTCAGCCAGGTGGCTCCGGTGATGAATCGCTGGCGCCAGGGACAGGGGCCTGCGCCTCAAACCACGGCTGGGGAGGTAATGTGCGTTGGCACCGATGGCACCGGCGCGCCCATGCGCCGGCGCTATCTGCGAGGGCGCAAAGGCAAGAAAGGCGGCCGAGCGCGAACTCGCGAGGTCAAGGTAGGAACCGTCTTCACTCACCGCAAGCCCGCCGAGCCGGATCAGCGTCCGCAGCGCGATTATGGTTCAACCACCTATTTGGCGGCCATTGTGTCGGCCGACGATTTTGGCCCCTTGTTGCGCAACGAAGCCATTCGGCGTGGCAGGGGTTCTGCCCAAACCGTGGTATTTCTGGGGGACGGAGCGGTGTGGGTTTGGAAGCTGGCGCGGCTCAACTTCCCCAGAGCCATCTGCATCCTCGATTACTACCACGCCTGTGAACATCTGAGCCTCTTGTCGGCCGCGCTCTACGGGGAAGGTAGCCCCTTGGCCAAACGCCGGTATCGGCTCTGGAAAAAGTGGCTGCTCAAAGACAAGGTGGCCGACATTATCAGCCAGGCCAAAGAAAACCTCCCTCAAGAGGCCGGCATGCGCAAGCTGGCCAAAGTGCAGATCGGCTCCCTCGAAAGGAACCTCAGTAAGATGCTCTACCAGACCTTCCGCACAGCGGGCTATTTCATCGGTTCGGGTGTGGTCGAAGCCGGTTGCAAAGTGGTCGTCGGACAGCGACTCAAACAATCAGGTATGCTCTGGTCACGCAAGGGAGCCGACCACCTGCTGGCCATTCGCTGCGCGCTCTTGAGCCGCTGGTTCGAGGACTTTTGGAAAGCCTACGCCAAATCGGGCCAGGCACTGGCGTTTGCAGCATGACTTTCTACGGTTGCCTAATAAATCCGCCCTGCACCCCAATCCAAGCGCAGCCCTTGAATGAAGGCGGAGGTGGGCTAGGTTGTTGCCAGAATGCCAACGAATGATTTGCCGCGTCCGCGAACCGAATGCGACACCCCCCTTGCAGCAGACTGCGCCGGGCCGGCGGCCGCATTCGATTGGCCGCTGGCGGCCGAGGGGGAGGAGTTTTTGCGGCGGCACATCGCGCGCTTTCTGGAGGGGAACCGCTTTGCGCGGCGCTTGGGCCAGCTCATGACCGAGCGGACGGGCACGGACCTGTTTGAATGGACCGACCACGTGGTCTTGTCGCCGGAGGAAGAACCCGGCTTGCAGGCGGCCGGCTTTGTTCAGGATCCCACCGCGGAGACGCCCGCTGGCGAGAAGGTTTATGAGCATCCGCAGGCGTCGCTTCCGCGGGTCTTGATTTCCCGCACGGATGCGGGAGAAAGGGGGCTGGCCGTGCGGCCGGAATTTGTGGCTGACTTTGTCGGGCGTCACAACCTCGACATTCCGATCGAGGGAGACCCTTGGTCGCGGTACCGGCGGGCGGTGGTCTCACGGGAGGGAAGGACGCGCCTGGTGGCGGTCGAACGCCGGGCTTACCGGGGGTTTGTGCCGGCGGGACTTTCGGCTGACGAGTTGCGAGCGGTCATTCGAGCGAGGGAATTGTGGGGCACACGGCCGCGCGCCTTCGCGGAGGAAGAGGAAGGTTTTGTGGCTGCCAACAGGCGGTTGGATCAGGTGTTGGAGCTGGTGGGAAGGGACAGCGCTTGCGAGCTTTTCTTTGAAGCTGAGCGAGCCTATTGGGAGCGGCGCAACCGGGCAGGGCGGATTCAGAAACATCGCCAGGATCAACTGGGGTTGGGCTGGGGCAATCACGACCATCATACCTTTCGCAGTTCGCGCCGGTGTTTCGCCGGGTTGGTGAGTTTCTTCGAGCGGCTGGGGCTGGGCAAACGCGAGCGTTTTTACGCCGGCGCCGAAGCCGGGTGGGGGGCTCAGGTGATGGAACAGCCGGTGGCGAGGATTGTGGTCTTTGCCGATGTGGACCTTCTGCCGGAGGAAACCCGCGTGGATTTCTCGAGCCGGCCGCTGCCGCCCTCGGCGCGGCTGGGCACGGTGGGACTGTGGGTGGGGTTGCATGGGGAGAGTTTGCTTCAGGCCGGGATGCACCACCTGGAGGCGCGGTTTGATTTCGAACATTTGCGGAATCAGTTGCGCCAGGAAGGGATTGGCATGATGCCCCCGTTTTCGGATTTCGCCTTCTTGAAGCAGGCTTTTACCGAGGGGGAACTCTGGCCGGTGGAGGAAAACCGCCTGGGCAAGTTGCTGGAGAGGGGTTTGATCACGCCGGCCCAGGCCGAAGGGTTCAGGCGGGAGGGCGCGCTGGGCAGCCATTTGGAAAACCTCCAGCGCCACGGCGGGTTCAAGGGATTCAACCAAAAGTCGGTCAGCGTGGTCATCGCGGCGACCGACCCCCGGCGGCGTCTCGGCGAGGGGCGGGTGGCCTGAGCACGGCTTTCGGGACGCGGGCAGACGGTGGGGGCAGAAGTATCCCTTGCAAAGCCGCGGAGGCTGCGGCATAAGCAAGGAGTGATGTTGCGGTGCGTGTATGGGACGGCCGTGGTGTTGGCCCTGATTGCCAGCGCGCCGGCGGGTCCGCTCAAGTTGAAGACCCTGCAGGTCGGGGGGCGTGTGTATCGTGATGTCACGGTCCTGGGAGCCAATACCACGGACATCTATTTCACGCACGCGGAGGGGATTGCCAACGTGAAGCTGAAGTACCTGAACGAACAGCTTCAAAAGCGTTTCAACTACGACGCGCAGGCGGCCACCGAAGCCGAACGCCAACAAGCCGAGGATGACGCGCGCTACCAGGCCGCCTTGGCGGAGGAACTCGCCGCCCGGGCGCGAAAAGCGATGCGCGACGCCAAAAACGCCGCCCTCACCTCGGATTTGAATCTGGCCGACCCGATTTCGGACAAATCACTCCTGGGCAAGCCCGCGCCCTCGCTGCCCACGCGGTGGGTGGGGGGGAAGCCGGAGCTGGCGGACAAATTCGTCCTGACATTTGTCTGGACGCCGTGGAGCGTGCCCTGTCGCAAACAGATTCCGGAGCTGAACGCGCTGCAGCGCCGCTTCGCCGGGAAGCTGGCGGTGGTTGGCGTGACCACGGAGCCGGAGGAGGATGTGCGGGCCATGGAGGAACCGGTGATGGAGTTTGCGTCGGCGCTGGACCCGGAGGCCAAACTGATCAGCGCCGCCGCCATTACCAGCATCCCCCAGGCGTTATTAACCAACCCCAAGGGCATTGTGATTTTTCAAGGCCATCCGGCGGTTTTGAACACGAGCAATGTGTCGGCCCTGATCCAGGCATTCGAGGGGGAAACCGCGGAGCGGGAGGAAGAGCGGTAACGCCGGCATGACCCGCCGGAGGCTGCTGACATGTCACGGGCCCGGAGAAAACCCTCGGTCACCCAACGAATCCTGTTGGTGGACGACCATCCGATGATTCGCGCCTGTCTCTCGCAGCTCATTGCCGCGGAGCAGGATTTGACGGTTTGCGGCGAAGCAGAGAGCGCCCCGCAGGCCCTGGAATTGGCGCTGCGCACCCGGCCGGACCTGGTGATTCTGGATCTGGCTTTGAAGGATTCGCATGGGCTCGACCTCATCCGCGACCTGCGCGAGCGGGTGCCGGCGGCGGCCATCCTGGTGGTATCCATGCATGATGCGCACCTGCACGCCGAGCGGGCGCTGCGCGCAGGAGCGAGTGGTTACATTGAGAAACAAGAGGCCACGCGGGACATTATGCACGCCATTCGCACGGTGCTGGAGGGCGGCATTTATCTGAGCCACCCCATGATCCGGCACCTGGCCGAGAGCCTGACCGCCAAGTCGCGGCCATCCCCTGCCCTGCCGGTCGAATTGCTCACCGATCGAGAGCTGCAGGTTTTCGAGCTGCTCGGCCGCGGCCAGAGCACGAGGGATATTGCCCGGCGCCTCCGCCTGGACATCCGGACGATCGAGACCTACCGGGCCCGGATCAAGGAGAAGCTTGATCTGAAGAGCGGCTTTGAACTTTTGCAACAGGCCATCCGATGGGTGGAAGCGGGACAAGTCACCCCCGACGAGTCCTGAGCGGGCGGGATTACGAGGGCACTTCGGAACGCTGGCGTGCCCCCGGTTCGAGCCTCTGAAGGGCGGAATCGAGTTGGCAGGGCTTATGCCGGGTGGACCCAGGCAATGGCTTTTTGCAGGACCTCGGCGGAAGTCGGGAGGTTGAGTTTTTCCCGAATCCGGCCGCGATAGGTTTCGACAGTTTTGAGGCTGAGGTGCAGCTCCGCCGCGATCTGCCGGGTGGTCAGGCCCTGGCCAATGGCCCGGAAGACCTGGAGTTCGCGGTCGCTCAGCACATCGGAGGGCGCGACGGCCGCCGCGTTGGGGGGGACAGCCACGCGGCCGACAACCTGACCGGCGACCGAATCACTGAGGTAGGTTTGGCCGGCAATGACCTGCCGAACCGCGACGAGAATGCGGCGGGTGGCTTCCTGTTTGTTGATGTAGCCACGGGCGCCCGCGCGAATGGCGCGCTCGGCATAAACGGCCTCATCATGCATGGAAACCACCAGAATCTTGAGGCTGGGCCAGCGCGCGCGGATGTCTTTGATCAACTCCAGGCCATCGGATTGTTTGAGAGTCAGATCGAGCAGGACGATATCGGGAGCCGTGTCGGCAATCGCCTCGAGGGCACGGTGGCGGCTGTCCGCCTCACCGCAAACCAGGAGATCGGGCTCGCGGGAAAAGACTTCAGCCAGGCGCTCGCGCACCACGGGGTGGTCATCCACCAGCAGGATTTGGGTGGGGTCCCGGCGAACTGACGGCATGGGCTTTTGGCTCACACTCCAAGGTTTCTAGCGCCGGGTGGCGCGGAAGGCAACAGGAAACCACCGTGCCGCCATTCTGGGGCGCATCTCAGTTTCTTGCAGGGGGGTGTAAGCTGGGGCCATGACAACAACCTCCCTTACGCCCCCAGCCACCCCAACCCCCGAACCCTTGGCCGTGCTGGCCGCCCGCCTGGCTGGGAGCTTGGAAGCCTCGGCCGGGCGCTTCCTGGGCGCCGCCGATCAAAACCTTGGCCATCTGGAAGTCC
>Ga0116147_1005632_pt1 | contig 10582 bp, 10 predicted proteins | sample AD_JPNHG3_MetaG_FD_89749 | JGI IMG/M metagenome (GOLD analysis project Ga0116147, IMG submission 89749) | Active sludge microbial communities of municipal wastewater-treating anaerobic digesters from Japan - AD_JPNHG3_MetaG | ecosystem: Engineered > Bioreactor > Anaerobic > Digestate | place...
GCTGCATATTTAATCTGGATATAAGGGCGGAGCAATATCGTTAAACGCAAAAACTACGCAAAAACTACGCAAAAACTACGCAAAAACATTGCTTGTCAAGAAAAAAATTGCCTTTTTTTTAAAAAAAAATGGCACTTTTTTGCGCCATAGTAGTCATAGATGTCATAGTAGCCATAGTGGTTAGCGGCATTCCGGTCCTACAAAAACCTGTGGTATAATGTGAATATTATGGATGGTTTATTGGGCAAGGATGCCTTGTATGAAACACAATAAAACATTTTACGTTGTGGTGGAGCGTAAGGAGCGTAAGTACAGGCAAAACTATCGACAGTGGCTACTTGATAATAAATTGAGGTTAAAGGACCAAAGGGCGATGAAAAAAATATTTGTTTTAATTTTGGTGATGGCAAGTTGTGCGTTTGCATCGGTTGCTTTTGTGCGAGACCCGATGAGTAATGGTATGTGGTATGCTTATGTGCCAGACCAGTCTAACCCAGGTTATTATACAAGATATGAGATGACTCTGCCGATGGCTGATGATTCCACAGGTAAGTTATGCTTTATGGGTGGCATTGCCTATGGTAGGGTTATGCAGGGACTTTGTATTGTTCCATCGATGACCTCGTATTGGGTAGAAAGTGGTACTTGGACTGCGGCTACTTCTTTATCAAGTACTAATGATTTTGCATATAACATTCGAGAAACAAGTACACAAAATTCATATGTTGATATTACTATACCTACTGGTTATGACCGTATATCACTGGTATATTATGCTTCATCAACCAGTAGTTCAGCATCGGTAGAGTGCAGTTGGGGGGAGGCTACTCCGTTTAAAACAATATCGATGCAGGATACGATAAATCGAATAACGGAAGTGGTATTGTTAACTGGCAATACTAATTCTGGGGCTTTACGTATCAAAAAAGTGGACGCTACGAGTACAAGTCTAAAGATGAGAATTATTGCGGTGAGGTGTTTCAATACGTCTTTGACTGGCGACCCTGCGACTTTGTTTGATGATGGTTTGTATCGTGGTGATGATATTATTGATTGTGCTGGGAGTACTACCAGTGGTTATGTCGGACGTTGTTCGTGGCCAGGATATTTGACGCAAAGAGTGAATGCGTCTGAAGGCGGAACTGGTTGGATTATTTCGCCTTCAAATTCGACTAATGATTTTGCGGTGGCACTTGGCGGTGCTACTAAAGGTTTAATAACGTTTTGGGGTGGTCAAAACCACGTTTTTGGTACAAATAATACATATCAGCTTGATTCAACGTTAACAGATGGGCCAATAGTGTATGTTGATACTGTATCTGCTGGCGGTGTATGGAGCAGTTCCAATCCTATACGGACTGTAAAAATTGGTGAGCGAATAGTTTTGTCATCGTATGGTACATCTGATTGGTGGGCTGGTGTAAATAACTGTGAGACTCAATGGACTGCTTCTGCAAATGTTACTACTTATGTACAGCCTATACCTAAAGTTTCTGGAACATATAGTGCCAGGAGCAAGGTAGCTGCTGCATTTTCGTCTGGTTTGATTTCTTACTATAATATTTTGTCTCCAGTGTCTATAACGGCGTTTTCGGCGTCATCGAGTGTGACGAAAATTACTGCTCCTGCTCATGGAAGGATAACCGGTGATTGGGTTAAATTGACGGGTACTCCAGACGGTTATTATGATGGATTATGGTCTATTACTCGTATTGATAATGATAATTTTACGATTAACAAAACCTATGTTGCGAAGTCGGCGGCTGGTTCGGTAGTAGATGCACTTACAGATTTGTCTGCTTATTCACAGCTTTGTCTTTTAATTATGTCTGACAGGGATATAGCTGATGGTATTTTGCAGTTAGTTATTGACGACTCGTATGATTGTGCATCTCCAATTCGTACGATTGATTTGCCCGCGTTAACTGCCAATGAACACAGATATATTTATGTTACGCTTACGACTCCGTCAGAATTGACATCGATTGCTTCAATAGGTTTATATGCAAAGGATGGTGCAGATAGGTTTACGCTCGAAACAAATATTTACACTGATAATATTTATGGGGTTTACTCGGATTCGCCATTAGTTAACTTGGCATATACATTTGATAAGAATGGATGCTCGATAAATGGTTCGATGTATTTTAGAGCTGCTGTTTCAATTACAACATCATATTATTGTCCAATGCTTTCAATAGGGTCAACTCTTTGGGGGCTAATGAAATATCGCACGTCAACAAATGGTACTTTGGTGTCATTGCCGACATCTGATACAACCATATCAAGTTATAGCACAATGGATTTTGTTATTCCGCAGTACAATTGTATGGTAAGGCTTACAACAACCCAGCCCAATGTGATGTATATGAAATATAGTACTTCTAAAATTTACTGTCAAAATGATGTTGAAAGTATGCCTTTTGATATATCTTCCGCAGCAGGTGCTATGTGTTCCTTTGGTGGTCGCATTGATATAAGCAGATATAATTCTAAAGCGTCCTGGCTTAAACAATAATTTTTTAGAGATGTAAAAATGTCAGAACCTACTGTTCCAAAACCTGATTATGAGCTTGAAGCACTTTTTGGCAAGGATGCCAAACAAGTTAATGGTGAATGGTGTTTTAATAGGTACATCAATGGTGAATCCATAGAAGCAATGGCTGAAGAATTTGGTGTTGAGGCAGAAATGCTTCGTAAGTGGATTAAAAAAGCTGTTGGTTTAGCCAGATATAAAGAGGGTGTTAATCTCGCCAAAGAAGCAAGAGATATTTTAAGGTATGGGGAATTGAATCGCATTGTTTCTTTGAATCGCAAGAAGACTTTGGAGTTATTGGAAAGTAATGCAATTGATAAGCCCGATGATTTGTGTCGAATAGAAAAAACATTTGGCGATAGGCTTGCATTAGAGACTGGTAAGCCTACTGAACGGACGGAAGATGTAAATAGACCGATGACTGTCGAAGAATTGGAAATATATTTGCAAAAGGTCAAAGATGCCGGAACAGGACTCGATAAGCAGTCTATTCAGTCGTAGTTCGCTTGGCTGGCAGCAGAATAAACTTAAGATTGTGAATAAGAAGAGCCAGCTTGTTCCTCTTATTCATAATATTGCTCAATTAAAAGTTCATAATACGCTTCAGCTTCAAAAGAACGCTAATTTGCCCCAGAGAATAATTGTACTCAAGGCAAGGCAGCAAGGTATTAGTACAAAAATATGTGCTGACAATTTTGAGGATACCTGGCGTAGACCCAATAGGCATGCTTGCATTATCTCTGCTGATGCTGATTCGACAGATAAGATTTTTAAGATGTGTCGAATTTTTTATGAAGAGTTGCCGGATGCAGATAAGAAGCCATTGAAGTATTCAAACAAGAAGATGATAGAGTATGCAGCTCCTCATCGTTCAAGTGTATTGTGTCAAACAGCCGGCAAGGATGTGCTTGGCAGAGGCGGTACAACGCATTGCATACACGCAACAGAAGTTGCATTTTGGGCTAATGCTGAAGACCAATTTACTGGTTTGCTGCAGGAAGTGCCCAAAGAAATAGATTCTATTGCTGATACTTGTGTTGTTATTGAGTCGACTGCTAATGGCGTTGGTGGTTTTTTCCATGATGAGTATTGGAAAGCAGTTGATAGACTCAAACGAAACCAGAACGATATAAATGGGTTTTTGCCTGTATTTCTGCCATGGTATGTTTTCCCAGAATATCGTATGGATGTTCCGCGTCATTTGATACAGGATGGAAGGATTAGTCTTATTAATGACGAACCGTTCTGTGAAAAGGATACTATTGAATATTACAGGAGCTTTGGTGTAGAGCTCACCGATGCACAGTTATATTGGCGTCGGTACATGATAGAGAATGAGTGTCATGGCGATTTGTCGATGTTCAAGCAGGAGTATCCTGGTACTGCACGTGAGGCATTTCAATCCACTGGTAGAATGGTTTTTTCTTCAGGCCTTCTTGATAAGCATGAGATTAATTGCAAGAATCCCATAGATACGATTGAGTTTATTGGTAATGGCAAGTTTATAAATGTGTTGCGTTCGCAGGATTGCTGGAAGATATGGAAATGGCCGAATAATAATCACGAATACATTGTCTATGGTGATGTGAGTGAAGGAATTCAATCTAATATTAAGAATCCTAAATCTGACCCTGATTATCATTATGCTGGGATTTTAGACCGTAATACGATGGAAGTAGTTGCTACGTTTCGTGGTCGATGCGATACGATACCATATGGCGTACAGATGGTTCGTGCAAGCTGGTTTTACAATACTGCGTGGGCTTCTCCAGAGGTTAATAGTTGCGGTCTTGCTGTATTGAATGAGTTTAAACGTGCGAATTATCCTCGTATTTATCAGCGTCAATTAGGTGATGAAGAATTTGTCGGACAAGACAGTGATAAACTTGGGTACAAGACAACGGTTTTGAACCGGAAACCCGGTATAGAGGCATTAAAAGAAGTGCTTAATCAGATGGGAATTATTATTTATGACCGGCAGATTATAGAGGAATTAAGAGTATTTGTTAACAGGAATGGTAAGCCGCAGGCTGAAACTGGTTATCACGATGATGCTGTAATGATGATGGTTGGATTGCTTCAATTACATTTAAGATGTCCGTTTGGGAATGCTGGTATAGAACAGATGACAACATACGATAGACCATATAGGCCTACTGTATCTTCATTATTGATTGCTGGAGTGTGTTATCGTGGTGAGTTAGATGATTTGGATGATGATGAATGATATACGAACCTAAAATTATATTTATTGGCATAAGTATAGTGGCAATGCTTGTAATACTTGGTTTTGTGATTGGTATGATTGCTACGTTCAGAATTATGCGTTTTAGTATACAAGCTGTGTATGAAATTAAGCATGGTGAAACTGGATTAAAAAATAATAAGCAGTTATCACCTGAAGTTGAAATGCTGGAAGATGAGAACTCAAACGTTGGTTTTTGAAAAAGGATACTAAAATGAAAAGAATAATAGCGGCTTTTATAACAATAATTGCAATGGTTTCGATTGGGCTTGGGGATGTAACAGTCGATACTCGTACCAAAAATGGCTACACTAAAATATATTTCCATGCTACGTCAGACCCTACTACAAATATTAAAGTTGCAGAAAATTTTTATGGTACGATTTATGACGTATTTATAGTGTCTATTGGTACAGAGGCAGCTTATGACGTAGTACTATTAGTTGACCCGATAGAAATTGGAGCAGAAGAACAGGTCCATACATTGATAATGCTTGAGACTTTTTCGAATTTGGTTGGCGGTACAAGTTATTTTTATGTACATGAAGCGACTTCTAAAACTACTAATACTTTTGGTGGTTTTGTGATTGCTGGTGCTGACATTTATATTGGTACAGCGAATATAACGTGGGGTTCTGGCGCATTAACAGATTTGAAAGTTTACCTTAATTGTGGAACAAATTAAGAAAGGGATATAATAATGTATCATCACATTGAATATAGAACATTGACTAATCCTAAAATGAGATTGGTTCGCCGAACAGATGGTGCGATATGGGATGCTGTCAATAGTCAGTTAGCGACATCTCCTACATATGCTAATACAGCAATTACATTAACCAGAAATGACAATATTAATGGTATTCCAATTACATTGCCATCATTATTGCCAGCGGGAGAATATGATATGTTGATTTATGACGTGGTGATCCCGTCTAAAGATGATGAGGCTGCTGTTATTTACCGGATTAGATGGTCAGGTAATGGACTTGGTTATCCAGTGAAACAAGTTTTGGAAATTTAAATGCGTAATACAAAATTACAAGGTGATGATTTAATTGCATTTCTTGACAACATAGAAGAAGCTGGTATGGCTGTCACTCGGCAGTGGCATGACATCTGGAAGACTGCATTGATGTATGTGTGGAATGAACAACTTCAAAGTATTAAGAAAAATCCAGACTGGGATTATGTTGTTGTAAATTATATTTATCCATTGATGATGCAGGGGATAGCAAAGTTAACTAAAAATAATCCCAAAATATTAGGTAGGGCCTGGAATGATAATGATGCTGAATATGCTGATAAATGGCAAGGGGTAATACAATATGTGTGGGAACAGATACTGGATATGCGTACAGATATTATTTATGGCTTGCTTGATGCTGCTGTATTTGGCTATGCAGTATCTAAAGTGTATTGGAAGAATAAGGTAGAATGGGATGATAATACTAAACAATGGAAAGGAGATATTAGGCATTGTTTGGTTCATCCTATGAATTTCTGGGTTGACCCATCAGCAACACGAATTAAAAATGCACGTTATTTAGGCATTGTACGTAAGGTTGAACTTGATTGGGCAATAAGTCAATGGCCTGAATTTGAAGAACAATTGAGAGAAGAGACGAAATCATCAGCCGATTATAATCATTATGAATGTGGGTTTAGTTATAATAGTTTAGGTTCTTCGGTTGTTTATCCTAACCAGAATAGTAATACCATTAAGCAATGGATGTCAAAGGTTATTTCTTTAATTTTTGGGAATTCGAGTAATACAAATACAAATACTACTTATAATACAGAAAAATCTAATACGCAGTATGTGTGGCTTAAGGAAACATATTTCAAGGATGATTACGAGGAACATATTAAGATTGAAGATTATGTGCCTGAACAAGAACTAATTGCCAGTGGTCGAGCAATTGTTGAACAGGGGACCGGAAGGGTATTATGGGCGGATACAGGATTACCAATTTTACAGGATGAATATCCCAAGAGAGTTATCAAAGAATATGACAAACCGGTATTTCCTAATGGGCGATTTATTGTAAGAGTAGGCAAAACCATTTTAAACCCTAACCTGGAAGACCAGGTATATAAATTTAGTCGATGGCCTATAAATGTATTGCCGCATTATATTTTACCTCATATGTGGCAAGGATTGAATACGGTTGAGTTTTCACGTGGGGCACAGGATATGCTTAATATTACTATCGCCCATCTTATTCAACACGTGAAAGTATCCACAGACCCGAGACTTATCATTGAGGATGGTACGTTAGCCCTTGGCAGGAATGGCAAACCACGCATTATTAAGAGTAAGGCTGGAGAAATTATTGTTGTCGAAAAAGGACGCAAAGATGGAATTGGTAAGCTTGAATCAAGTAGATTAGGACCTGAAGTTTATACGCTTATTGATTACCTTAAACGGGATATTGAGACACAACAATTTATGCATGCTACCGCGCAGGGAGTGCAATCTTCAAATATTTCTGCGACAGAGGCGGCCAGGCTTGATACTAATGCACATGATATGATTGCGATGCGTTCTGTACTTGTTGATAAATGGATTGAGGGCATTGCATCGGTCATAGCAGAAAATATCCAAGCTTACTATGATATTAATCGTAAAATTGGAATTATTGGAACAGACAGTCAGACAACAATTGGAGTAATGACTGATACGCTAAAAAAAGTGGAATGGACATTGGAGATTGAACCTGGTTCTACTTTACCTTTTGATGAAGAAAGACGCAAAGCAGACTATATGGCTGCATACAAAATGTTGTCAGAACCGGTCCCCAATCCATTGCTCGAGGATATGTTGAGGATACTTAATATTGCTAATCGAAACAAAGTATTAACGAAATACAAACAATTACAAGTATTTAAAGAATTTGTGCAATTAAGCATGCAGACAGTAGCGGCCATGCAGCAATTAAAGCAGGGACAATTACCTCCAGAACAGCTTATAGTACAACTACAAGCAGCAAAGAACAATATAATGCAGCAAGTTTTAGCTTTGATGCAGCAGGTTGTTGCTGTCGCACAACAAGTTAATAAGGCTGGATAAAAGTAAACCAAAATCGTGTGTTGCGATTTTGATAAACACTTACAAGGCAAAAGGGATTATATGCCAAACTGCAATTGTGAGTAATAGAGTAAACCAGAAAGAGACACGTCTCAAACAACGGAAGGAGTCCGGTATGGACACAGAAGGAACTGAAAATTTGGAAAATGAAGATTTAAAACAAGAAGCCGTAGAAACTACTGAAAAAAAATCAACAAACTGGGATAAAGACCGCCAGCGGGCTGACCAAGAAGCGGCGAATGTACGGAAACTATTAGCAGAACGTGAACAATTACGTTCTCAGCTTACAACATTACAGTCGCAACTTGCAGAACAACAGGCGGCAATTCAAAAACTTTCAACTACAAAACAGGTTTTTGAAGAAATTCCAGAAGTTGATGCTAACGAAGCAGACCCTGAAGTTATTGCTAAAGCTATTAACACTGCTAAAAAACTCTTTGCGGCACAAGGCGCAAAGATTGCAGAGTTTGAAAACAAGGTCAAATATTACGAGCAAATAGAAATGAACAGGGTTGCACAAGCTGAACGCCAGGCAATTCTTGAAAGAGTTTGCAGTAAACTCGAAGCTGAATTTGGTGCAGGATTGCGCAATGAAGCATTAGAGTTAATGAACAAAATTAATCAAGAAGAAGGCGCTCCAGAAAATTCAGCAGAAGCTACATTGCGACTTCGTGATTGCTTCAAAAAGATTAAAGAAAAAAGGGATGCAGAAAACCGCAAGGCTAAACAATCTCTTATCCCTCCGGACGGCGGTGGAAAATCTTCTTTTACAAGTTTAAAGTTCAAGAAAGGTTCATTGAAAGAAATTTTGGCACAAGCCAGACAATTGGCTGGTACCAATGGAAGGTAAACATTTTTTTTAAAGGAGTTTAATAATGAGTTTCCACCAGGATTTACAAAATTTTACAAGAGATTTTCATGTGGCTTCACTCGAAGTCGAATACATGATGAAGACGCCGGTACTGAATCTTATATTAGAGCAGGAAAACCTTAAGTTTAATGGCGGTAAATACTACTATTTTGAGGTTGATACTGACACCACTGAAGATGATGTACAGGATTATGGTGTTAATGACCAGTTAACACATGGCAGAATAGATACGACTAAACGTGTTATGTTTACTCGTAAAAACTTCCAAAAAGGCGTTACAATGGACTTTGAGGAAGAACTTCAGAATGCTTATGACAATGAAGATGGTACTAAATTGCATGATTTGGCTTATCACATTGTCAAAAAGACCAATGAGGCCGGGCGATTGCATTTGCGCAAACTGATATATGGTGCTGGAAGTGATTCCGGTTTGCAGGTACAAGGTTTAAATTCAGCATTAATACCGGACACTACATATGGAGGTTTGGCACGTTCGCAAGCCAATCATACTAATGATTGGTGGCAGCCAGCGGCTAATACTTATTCTACAACTACATATGCGACTGAGACACCTATTTCAATAGATTGGTTGCAAAGAATCATGTTGCCGCTTCTTGACCTCAATGCTGATGATGGTGTCGTCATTGTCGGTAATACTTTGTTCCTTGCTCTTAAGAGTGAGGCACAAGCAAGGTCTATGCCTGTTAAAGATGACCCGAATGGCAAATTTAAATATGGCATAGAGGAGATAATGATTGACAGTATGCGTATTATTAGAGACCCGTTCTTGTCAGCAAATTATAATACTGCTATGGGGCTTACAAGTGGGCAGGCCGGTGCTCTTGAACGCAGACTGTATATTCTTAATATGCCAGACTGGAAGTTGTTAGTACATCCCAAAAAGAATTTTTTGATGACGGACTTCTTTGACCAGAAACAGATTGCTAATGGTGCAGATTTCGTACTGGCCAGGCTGGTATTTAGTGGCAATTTAATTTGTACACATCCGAACAGGTCTCTGTATCTGTCGAATGTTGTAGCTTAAACTTTAACTATTTAAGATAGGAGTTAAATTATGGCATTTGCAAGTACAATTGATGATTCACTTTTTTATTTGATTGACCAGTTTGCTGGCGGCAGTAATACCGGTCCTACGGTCATACCAGGCGATTGGACCGAATTATCTGGTACGCCATTGTTTCCTTTGGGTACAAAGATAAGAATGCCTGTTGTCATTTCAGGTACACACGTTGGATTTGCTACGTTTACATATCTCAAATATTCTAAAGGCACTGCTGATGCAGCAGGCGCAAAAGGTATTTGCGGTATTAAAGCGTCATCTCCATCGCCATATGTTGTCTGCAATGACGGTGGTGAAATTCTGCTTGAGGGCCCAATAGCCATTGCGCTTACAACAATGACGGATGGTAAGTACGCATTCTTCTGGACAGGCGGCGTATGCCCAGTAAATATAGTTTCCGGTCTTGACGGAAACTATAATACTGATGGCACCGTTGCAGCCGGCAAAGGGATTGTTATGAGTGATGGTGATAGTTCGGCCAGCGGTGTAGCAGGATTCAGTGCTCTTGTGGATAAGGATACTGATTCTAAAACAGGTAGTACTACAAGAGGTATTGCTGGTGGATATGCCTTGTCTGATGATGCATAATTGGTTCTTAAACAAATTCTTACTAATTTAAATTGAAAGGACTGATTATGGCTTTTAATACAGCTATCCAGAAAATACTCAAACTTGCAGGTTTATATTTGGAAGTTGGTCGGCTTAATTTTACAACAACTGCTACTACAATTGAAATGCCGACTAAATTAAGAACCAAA
>Ga0116147_1005638_pt1 | contig 10563 bp, 9 predicted proteins | sample AD_JPNHG3_MetaG_FD_89749 | JGI IMG/M metagenome (GOLD analysis project Ga0116147, IMG submission 89749) | Active sludge microbial communities of municipal wastewater-treating anaerobic digesters from Japan - AD_JPNHG3_MetaG | ecosystem: Engineered > Bioreactor > Anaerobic > Digestate | place...
GGAGGCGATGCGGCTCCGCCGCAGCATTTCTTTCGACCAGGGTTGGAATGCGTATAATGTCGACTTTCTTGGGAGAAGCGAATGATGGAAAGCATGGGGGACCTCCATAGGACCTGCTATTGCGGTGAGGTGGCGGAACACCTTGTAGACAGCCAGGTTGTGGTCATGGGCTGGGTCGATCGCGTACGTGACTTGGGAAATCTCGTCTTCATCGATCTGCGCGACCGCACCGGCATCGTACAGATTGTCACCAACCCTGAGGCGGCGGAAGCTCTCGAGAAGGCCCGGCAAGTAAGGCCCGAGTGGGTGCTCGCCGTGAAGGGTCCCGTGGTAAGGCGAAGCCCGGACACCGTCAACCCGGACATCCCAACGGGAACCGTCGAGGTCCGGGCCTGCATGCTCCGAGTCTTAAATCGGTCTTTAACCCCTCCCTTTCCCCTCAACGAGCAAGTTCCCATCGCCGAGGAAGCAAGGCTGAAATACCGTTACCTGGATCTTCGACGCCGAGTCATGCAACAGAATATGATCCTTCGGCATAAGGTCTGTCTCGCCGTCAGGCAATACATGGACTCACGAGGATTTCTAGAGATTGAAACCCCGTTCCTCACAAAGTCCACTCCGGAGGGAGCCCGGGACTACCTCGTCCCAAGCCGCATCCATCCGGGGCACTTTTACGCCTTGCCTCAGTCTCCCCAGCTCTTTAAGCAACTTTTGATGATCTCCGGAATGGATCGTTATTTCCAGATTGTTCGCTGTTTCCGAGACGAGGACTTGCGAGCCGATCGACAGCCGGAGTTCACGCAGGTGGACATCGAGATGTCCTTCGTGCAAATGGAGGACGTCTTCGAGCTCGTGGAAGGACTGCTTGCGGTTATGTTCGATACGGCCGATTTCAAGATCGATCGGCCTTTTCTTCGCCTCCCCTATGACGAGGTCATCGCTCGGTTCGGCACGGATCGTCCGGATCTCCGCTTCGGATTGGAACTCACGGATCTTACGGAGGCATTCCGTCACTCGGAATTCCCGGTATTCCGACAACTCATTCAAGAAGGCGGCATTGTCAAAGGAATTGCCGTTCCCGCCGGGACCTCTTACTCCCGTAAAGAGCTCGACGACCTGCAAGAATTCGTCCGACAATATGGCGCCCAGGCTATGACCTGGATTCGAACCCTTCCGGAAGGTGGTGTGCGGTCCTCCTTGCCCAAGACGGTGTCGGAATCCGAACTCCTCAGTGTGGCCGAAAGCGCCGGCTTGGCGAAGGATCAGTATCTGCTAGTCGTCGCCGGATCCCCGGCCGTGGTCCATACCTGTTTGGCGAATCTTCGGCTCAAGCTCGGATCGGACTTGCAGCTCATATCCGACGACGAGTTCCGATTCGTTTGGGTGTATGACTTTCCTTTGCTCGAGTGGGACGTGGAGGAACAGCGTTACGTAGCCCTGCATCATCCTTTCACGTCGCCGCAGGACGACCATATGGCTTTGCTCACGGAGAATCCCACGGCGGTACGGGCGAAAGCGTACGACGTGGTATTGAACGGTCTGGAGATCGGAGGCGGCTCTATCCGAATCCATCGGGACGACGTTCAGCGGAGTGTGTTTTCGGCGCTGGGAATCAGTCCGGAAGAAGCTGAAGATCGCTTCGGTTTCTTACTACAGGCTTTGCGTTACGGTGCTCCGCCCCACGGAGGGATAGCCCTCGGCCTCGACCGAATCGTCATGCTTTTGGCCGGCCGGCGCTCCATCCGGGAAGTCATCGCCTTCCCAAAGACCGCCAAGGCCCTCGACCTGATGTGCGAAGCTCCGTCCCTCGTGAGCGAACGCCAGTTGCGGGAACTCCATATCGCGCTGCGGGAGTAGGCTCAACCGAGCGGCCGCGGCTGTGAGACCGACCTCAGATAAGATTCCCCGCTCGCAGCGACCACGCGAGCGGTACGGCGGCTGCGACTTCGGCCGGGACAAACCAACCGTGGGCGCTGCTGCAGGTCGCCCTTCCGGCACGACATGCCCGACACGACTGCAAGGCCGTGCGGTGCACCGTGGCGTGGGAGCTCTACGTCAAGCATTTCCCTAAAGAACGGAAGGAAGTCCCTTCGCTCCAGGCCGTCACGCAGAGGAGTCATTTTAAACTTGATCATTGCGAAGCGCTTGTCCCGGTGGAAAGCTTTTTGTGTTGGTTGTTTCGTAACAAGCCTTGGCACGCAGGTTCTCCTACTCTTCCAGCTCCGGCCGCGATCCTCGGCGGGGTTTTCATCTGTTAGAATCGTGGTGCCTACTGCATGCCGGCCGGCAGCGCCTGAGCCGCCTCCGGTTCCGGCCCGGGGGTTTGTCTATGCGATTTTCGGCCCGTACCGCGTACGCCGGTTCTGCAATTCTCGAGCTGGCATCCTTGTATGGGACCGGTCCGGTCAAGGCCAGGGACATCGCAGACCGTCAAGGCGTTCCCCTAAAATTCCTCGAACAGATCTTACGCCAGCTCCGCGCCGCGGGGCTGGTCGAGAGTTCTCGTGGTCCCGAAGGTGGCTTTTCCCTGGCCCGCCCTCCATCACAAGTCAGCCTGCGCCAAGTGGTTGAAGCGGTCGAAGGAGACCTCCGACTCTTGGACCTCGACGTGGGTGACCCAACCCTTCGCACCGTCTGGGAGGACTTACAAAAAGAGTTCCGCTCACGATTGGAGAGGATTTCGTTGCAAGATCTGGTCGACATGCGCCGCCGTCAGGGAGCCATTCATTTCGACATCTGAGAGCTTGGGAAGCTCGCGAACCACCCGCTGTGCCCTTCCGCCGAGGAAATGGGCCGCGGCGAAGTCACAAGCAACAGAAATCCCCGGCTGTTTTCGTTTCTATGGCAGAATGGCCGTGTTATGCCGAGACAGACGATCCATCTGGCCCACAGCCCGGATAGCGACGACGCGTTCATGTTCTATGCTCTGGCCCAGGGGAGAATCGAGCATCCCGGTTACCGATTCATACATCAGCTCCAGGACATCGAATCCCTGAATCAGGCCGCCGCCGACGGTCGCTTTGAGATCACAGCCCTCAGCATTCACGCGTACGCCTATGTCGCCGATCGCTATCGACTTCTTGGTTCGGGAGCCAGCATGGGAGACGGATACGGTCCGACCCTGGTCGCCCGGGAAGCGATGAGCCTCGACGATCTGCGGGGGCGTCGCATAGCCGTCCCCGGACGCCTGACCACCGCACACTTGGTACTGCGCCTCTGCGTTTCCGAATTTCGTCCCGTATACCTTCCGTTCGATGCGGTCGGGCCGGCGGTACAGGAAGGACGGGTTGACGCCGGCGTGTTGATTCACGAGGGCCAGCTGACGTTTGCCCGGGAGGGGATGCGGCAGGTCGTCGACCTCGGCGTTTGGTGGCGGGAAAAGACAGGCCTGCCGCTACCTTTGGGAGGAAACGCGGTTCGGCGGAACCTTCCCGAATCGGTTCAGCTCGATTTGGCTCGATTAGTGCGCGAGAGCGTCCGCTTCGCTCTTGACCACCGCGAGGAGGCCCTTGCCTACGCTATGGAGTTCGGGCGGGGTCTTGCGCGCGATGAAGCCGACCGGTTCATATCCATGTATGTAAACCAGTGGACTCTGGACTATGGAGAGCTGGGACGTCGCGCGGTCCAGGTGCTGTTGGATGCAGCCTATCAGGCGGGCATGATTCCGCAACGCATCCTCGCCGATTTTCTTGATTAGCCGTTGTCCGAACCGTCGGGCTTTCACATTCCACCCGGCTTAAGCTTTCGGGCGCCGAAATAGGTGCCTCCGGGCCGGGAGCCGCACAAGGTCGGCATCTCAGCCCAGCGACAACTCGCCGTTGAGAAAGGGATTCGTGACCCTCTCGCGGCCGACCGTCGTCGTGGGACCGTGGCCCGGATACAGGACGACGTCCTCGGGAAGACTCAACACCTTCTCGCGGATCGTGGTCAGTAAGGTTTCCGATGAACCTCCGGGGAGGTCCGTCCTGCCGACGGATCCGGCGAAGATGACGTCGCCGCAAAACAGGTGATCCCCCAGGCGATACGAAACACTCCCCGGGGAATGACCCGGGGTGTGCAGGACCTCGAGTTGAAAAGAGCCGGGTTTCAGCACCTCTCCGCCGTCCAGCAATCGGTCTGGAGGCGGCGGAGCGTCATAACGAAAACCAAACCAGGCCGCCTGCTCCACCATGTTCCGATACAGCCATTCGTCGGCCCGGTGAAGATAGATGGGAACATCCCAATGTTCCTTTACCACTCGGTTACCGCAAATATGGTCGAAGTGCCCATGCGTATTCAGCACGGCCAGCAATCGACCCCCCAGGTTTGCGAGCCGCTCGAGCAATTCGAGCGCCTCGTCGCCCGGATCTACAAGAACGGCGGAACCCGAACCATAGTCAGCCACCAAGTAACCGTTCTTCCACATGGGCGGGACCGCCCGCTGCTCCACCGCCACTCCAGCTTCGCCATCCCCTGCCATCGTTTCGCTCCAGCCTCTGTCGCAGTCTCGTATACATCATTATAATCAGCGACCGGGATGAGGCCGCGAAGAGGGCTCCTGGTGGTCAGCGACCTGCACCTGGGTGCCGGTGTCGATCCGAACACCGGCCTACTCTCACGACACGAGGATTTTCTTTTTGACGAGGAGTTTGCCGCCTTCCTGGACCATCACCGGAGTGATGCTCTCTGGAGCGAGGTGGAGTGGACTCTGATTATCGCTGGTGATTTCATCGACTTCCTGCAGGTCACAGATCTGCCATCACCTCCAGGCTCAGAGGAAGAGGTTCCCGCAGCAGGCTCCGGACTCCGTTCGGATCCCACCTACGGTCTTAAGGCAGGCCCCAAGGAGAGCGCCTGGAAGTTGAGCCGTGTCGCCGAAGGTCATCCTCGTACCTTCAGAGCGCTGGCGGAGTTTGCCCAAGCTCATAGGATCGTCATCATCTCAGGCAATCACGACGCAGAGTTCGTCTTCCCCGAGGTACGAACCCAACTCCAAAGGGAACTGGGACGGTGTCTGGGCAAATCCGGGTCCGAGTTCGCCGACACCGTCGAGTTCAACCCTTGGTTTTACCTCGAGGACGGTGTGTACGTTGAGCATGGCCACCAGTATGACTCCTGGAATTCGTTTCGTTTCGTACTCGATCCGCGCCTTGCAGCGACTCAAGGCGGTAACACCCCGAATCGAAACGATCTCGAGCTTCCGCTGGGAACCCTCTTTGTCCGCTACGTGTTCAATCGTGTCGAATTGGACCTACCCTTTGCCGACAACCTCAAACCGGCACGCCGATTCCTTCTTTGGTTCGCCTTGTTCCGTCCATGGTCGGCGCTGAGGTTCTTCTTGCGTGACGGTTGCGAAATGCTTCGGCGAATCCGACGGAAATGGACCTCTCCAGAGGGGGAGGCACAGGAGTCGAAAGCTGCAACTCCTTTCGTTTTGGAAGAAGGCGTGTCACAGGCCCGACCGAAGGAGGAAGGCCGGTGGTCGAGCCGAGATATCGCCTTAATGGAAGAACTAAACAGGCTGGCGGAAACCCCTGTCCTATCCGACCACCATTCTTTGAAACGCCGCATCTTCCGCCGTCTGACGGGTCCCGTCGTGCTGCCCACGCTGATTGTCCTGGCGCTGGCTTGGTTCGGAGCCTCGCTGCTGCAGGTTGTACGGCCGTTCCTCGTTTTTACGCTGCCGGCCCCGTTGGCTTCGCAGCTGGACACCTTGTGGGGCCGGCTTCCGGCACATCTTCAAGATTTTCTACTGGGGAGCTTCTGGCTTTTCGCCGGGCTGACGGCCTTTTCCTACAGGCGACTGCAGCGACCCGATACCCGGTTGCGGGATCGGCTGCGGGAACGTTCGGCCGCCGTTCGGCGGGTCGCCGGTTGCTCCCACGTGATCATGGGCCACACGCATGATGCGGACCGCCTCCGGGACCCTCAGGGGGCTTACTTCAATTGTGGTACCTGGACCAAGGTCTTTAGTCCCGAGGAACGCGTAATCCGCGAAGAAAAGGAACTAACGTTTGTGAGGCTGCTGAGAATTGAGAACGGCTGGCGGGGCGACCTCATGCGCTGGGAAGGGATTGCTTGTGATTCTCGGCCGGCTCTCGTTTTCAGGGATCGCTGAGGCATGGCCGTCAGTTCTCCGCCGAAGAGTCCGTCGACTTTCGGCCTCCTTTCCGCCGTGCTATGATCACTCTTCCTCGGGGGGACGGAGAGTGAAGCGTAACGCGGCCGACGAAGCGGGCGAACGAACCTTTACCACACGTGAAGTCGCCCAGATGTGGAACGTCTCTGAATCGACTGTGAAACGTTGGGCGAACTCTCTCGGCCTGAGGTGCTTTCGTACGCTCGGCGGTCACCGCCGGTTCCGCTTGAAGGACCTCTCTGAATTCCAGCAACGACGCTCTTTCGAAGCCACCGGGGTTCTCCCCGCCGAGTTCTGGGAATACCCGGATCTGGAGGATTTGATTAACCGTCGAAGCTTCGATTCTCTTTGCGAACTGCTGCTGGAACTTGCGCGCTTCAATCGGCGTCCCAGCCTACGTCTGGCGCTGGAGCGACTCTATCTACGAGGGCTTCGGCTCGAGGAAATCTATGACCTTCTGCTCGCTCCGATGGACCGCCTGGTGCGCGAGGCGGTGGAATCCCGAGAGATTCCGGCAGGTCAAGCCTTGTTGGTCCTGCACAACATTGAAGAAGCGCTGTTCTACCTGGCACCCAAGCTGACTCGTCGCCACGGGAACGACCGGCTCGCTGTCTGCGCTTCGCCCACCCGTCGCTCCCGCATGCAAGTCTCCTTGATGTGTTGGTTACTGGAAATCGAGGGCTGGGAGGTTCTAACGTTGGGCGATGAAGTCGACCTCACCGATCTTTCGAAGACGGTGGAAACCGAGCCGGTGAACCTGGCGTGCGTGTTTGTCGGTCCCGGCTTAGAGCAAGTCTCCCCGACCGGTCTCTCGGCCCTCCAGAACATCACCAAGGAGTTCCGCATTCCGGTATTGCTTACTCTTGGTAACGTCCAATTGCCCCCCTCCTGGCAGGACGTGGAATCCTTTGCGATACTTCCGGACTTCAGAACGCTCCGCAAACAAATCACTGAGTTGTCGGCCTAAGAAACATACTCACCGACTACCGACTTCTCGACCTCCGTCGGGCTCGGATCCGCCGGCCGACAGCCGAGAGTTCCAAAACCATCACCAACCCGCCTCAGGTGGGTTTCGCCGCAAAGGCACATTCGGCTGAATGCCTTTTATCCTCCCTTCCGGCAGCGCTCCGTCAGCTCCCAGGTTCTGCAAGGGTTTCCTGCGTCTTTTGCCGCTCTCTTTTCTCCAACTCCTCCAGGGAAGGGGAGCCAAACAAGGTACGACGCTCGCGCGGAGCCGCCGCTTGCTCTTCCCGGGTGAGCTGCACGACGATTTGACGTTCGCGGTCGGCGTCTTCCTTCATCCCGAGCCGATGGTACACCGCGGCGAGAAGGGCGTGGCCCTTGGCAAATCGGGGCGCTTCCTGAACCAACCGCTGGAGAATCTCAAGCGCGGATTGAGGATCGTCCGCATGAAGATGCAACTCACCCAGCTGGTACAAAGCTTCCGCGGACCCCGGTCGGAGCTGCAACGCCTTGATTAGAAGCGGACGGGCGGCCTCATAATTGCGTTCTTCTTTTAGCAGACTTCCCAAGTGAAAGTTGGCGTCGTAACTGTTCGGATCGAGTTCCAGCTCCCGTTGGAACGCAGTCTTTGCTCTCTCCACCTCGTTCAGTTGCAAAAGAACGCGGCCCAAAATGGCATGGCTGCCGGCCAAGTCGGGCGCCAAAGAAATGGCCTTTTCGATCTCACGGATCGCGTCTTCCAGCTTTCCGGCCCGCAGATGGGCCGTCGCCAGCATTACGTGAGCCGGGGCACTGTCACCACCGCGCATGACCGCGTCGACGTATCTCTGCCCTTCCACGTCTCTACCTTCCTGCAACAGGGCCGTGCCCAGAAGATACGCCACGGCCGGATCCGTGTCGGCCTGGTTCGCAATCGGCATCAACAACTCAATAACTCGAGCCGTGTCTTCCTGCTGGAAATACAGGTTGGCCGCCAGCAGCCGGGCTTGTTTGAGATTGGGGTCAAGTTCCAGAGCCCGACTAAACTCTTGTAAAGCCAGGTCGCCTCGCGCCGATTTATAGTACGCGAGTCCCAAGTTAAAATGCAGCACCACACTGTCGCCACCCAGGGCCTTCGCTTCCTCGTAGACCGAGATCGCTCGCCCCAGATTGCCCATGGCTGCGTAGGCCGCACCCAAATTCGTCAGGAGGTCAGGGTGACGATAGCCCATGTTGAGGAGGCGCAGGTATAACTCCACGGCTGCAGCCGGCTGGTTTTGCTGCTGTAAGGAGACCGCCCTCTCCAAGATCTGCTGGGGAGTTTCTTCATCCGATTGTACCCAACCGGCTGCGACAACCCGGGACGGAAGGCAAAGAGCCGGCACGACCGCCAGCAATAGAGCCGGTAGAATTCGCCGGCCCCACCTCAGCCGCAGCCGACTAGTCAGAGTCCGATGCTCTGAAGGATCTCCACTCATCTCAGCCCCGCTCTCTTGCAATTACTTCAGAACCTTCCGTACCCATTCCTGCTTCCGCTCCGAAAGACGCTTAAACTCCTCTCTCTCACGGGCGGCGTCCCGCTCTCGACCCGCTTTCTGGTAGGCACGGGCCAGGGTAAAACGGATCTCCGGCACGTCGGGAGCCAACCGCGCCGCTTTCTCCAACTCCTGAATGGCTAGCTCAAGCTGATCGTCTCCCGACTCCAGCAGGCTTTGCCCCAGCGCAAAGTGGGCGGCGAACGAGGCCTGATCGAGCTCAAGAGCCCTTTCCGCCCACGTCTTTGAAGCTGCGTAATCACCGGAGGCTATGTGTTCGAATGCCAGCTGCAAAGTAGCTTCTAAGTGGTTGGGATCCAGTTCCACGGCCTGTTCGAACTGGGCAATCGCTTCTTCTCGCCCTAGACCCTGTCGCCCACGAATCGTAGAGAGGGCAAACCCGAAAGCGTAGTGAGCCGCAGGATCCTTCGGAAAGCGTCGAACCAGCTGCTGGAACAAAGCTTCGCTGGCGGGAAAATTCTCCCGAGCGAACTCGTATGCCGCCTGTCCGGCCGTCAGGACCGCTTCCCGCCGCTCAGGAGGGGCCTCAGAGGGCAACACGGCCATGCGTAGCGCCGCTAATCCAAAAGCCTCGATCACGGTTATGGTACGAACATTCTGCTTGGCGAACTCTTCCAACACTTCGAGGGCGTCCTCGAAACGGCCCGATCTCGTCAACAGAACGGCCAGATGGTACCTGACGACCGATTGCAAACCGGCGTCATCCCCCAAGCCCAGAACTCTGGATTCGGTCAGGTCCAACAGGCTCTCGTCATACCTCTGTTGGCGAAAACGGCAGAGCCCGCGCATCGCACGCGCCGGGCCGTGCTGCGGAGCCAGAGACACCAGGTGATCGAAAGCTGCTTCGGCCTCTTCAAACCGGTCGAGATCATAGAAAAGCGTACCCAAATACCACCAGCCCTCCGCCCAGTCCGGCTTCAGCTCCAGAGCGGACCGGTACGCTTCGGTCGCTTCGACCAACCTACCTCCCTCCCGAAGCTGTTGAGCACGAGCGGCCACGGCGTCGAAGTCCTGCGCCGCCAGATTCTGCAACAGGAACAATGCAGCTACCACGCACCGGCAGCAGCTCCAGCTAGTCACCGAACCTCGCTTGCCATGGGCGGGGGGACGTACCTTGGCTCCCACCTTCGCCGGAAAGTCGTCTCGAGACTTTCCTTCTTTCATCCTCATCGCACCGCCGCGAGCCACGTTTCAAGTATACAAAGACAAGCCATTCCCAGCGGTTCCAGCGGAGGTTATGGTTCACGGATTCGCCCTGAAACTGCTCCCGACTCTCCCTCCCGAGCCGGTAGAATCCTCATTTCGGTACCGGCCGAAGAAAATCCACGGGTACTGCGCCGGACGCCCTCCGGAGAGTCGATCCCGCTCACGGCTTCGCTTCCGTCTCATTCCCACTTCCGGTCAAGTAATCCTGCCGAGTGAGAAATTGCTCCGCTTCCTTCAACAGCGCGCTAAGACGCTCAAACTCCTGGTACTCCCTTTGAGCATCCTCCCGTCTTCCCATCCGCTGGTAAGCCCTTCCGAGCACGAAGTGCACCTCCGGTTTGGAGGGGGCCAAAGCGGCCGCCTCTTCGAGCAACGGCACGGCCGCTTCCGGCGAGCCCGTCTCCAAAAGTACCTGTCCTAGGGCGAATCGACCTGCAAAAGACGACGGATCGGCCTTTACGGCCCGCTCCGCATACGGCCGAGCCGTTTCGAACTCTCCCCGGCGAATATACTCGAGGGCCACTTGAACGAGTGCAAAGTGATGCGTCGGATCAAGTTCCAACTCCTGGAGAAACAGCTGAAGGGCGGAGTCCGGATCGGAAATCAGTAGGATAGCACCGTAAGAATAATGCAGGTGGGGCTGCCGTGGATACTCCTGGAGAACCTTACTGAACAGTGCCTTAGCCTCGTCACGGAGCCCGGATTCCCAGGTAAAAGTCGCCCGACCGACCTTTCGTACGA
>Ga0116147_1005661_pt1 | contig 10540 bp, 9 predicted proteins | sample AD_JPNHG3_MetaG_FD_89749 | JGI IMG/M metagenome (GOLD analysis project Ga0116147, IMG submission 89749) | Active sludge microbial communities of municipal wastewater-treating anaerobic digesters from Japan - AD_JPNHG3_MetaG | ecosystem: Engineered > Bioreactor > Anaerobic > Digestate | place...
AGAGGATGTCTATGATATGTCTGTCGAAGACAACCATAGTTTTGTGGCTAATGGGGTTGTTGTCCATAATTGTTGGTTTCCAGAGATTAACTGTATAACCGCCTACAAGGCTCAAGCTGGTGGCGCGATACCCGTTATTACCCCAACCGCCGCGCTTCAGGAGACGGTTAAGTGGGGACTTACTACCCGAGAGCCGAGAGACCACAACGGAGAGATGCCTTGGGGAACTGAAATGCCGTCAAGACTTATGGATCAGTATGTAAATATTACAAGAAAAGCCCTTAACCCCGATTACCAATATAGATTTAGGCAGATGATGATAGAGGATAGCAAGAGGTATTCGTGGCAAAGAGTGGCATTAAGCTGGGACAGACTATTTAAGGCAGGAGAGCAATGGAAATTTGGGAAGTCATTGAAAAAATAAGCAAATACCCCGACAGACACCGAATGCAGATGAAATACGATTTAGGTCGGGAGAGGATTTATGAGCTGGGCGGTGCTTGGATAGCTTCAATGCACCCCAAGAAAGTCTTAGATGTAGGCTGTGCTTACGGGACTATGGCGTATATCCTACGCAAGATTGGGATTGAGGTTGACGCAATAGACATAATGCCCGAGTTACATTCGAAAAAGATGTTTGAGGAGATGGGCATAAAGTTTAAGAAGCGCAACATTGAAACCAACAACATCAAGGGGGAATACGATTGTGTGGTCTTTACTGATGTTTTGGAGCATTTGTGCTATAACCCGTTACCAGTTCTCAAAAAACTAGCCAAAATATCGAAAAGCATATTGATCTCCACCCCCGCCAAAGAGGTTGACGGAGTTTGTGAGGGCAAGTGGTGCGATGAGATTAACTGGCGTCAGATACCTAGATTTAAAGATTATAAGTTCGAAGATGGACACCACCATACATATTATTTATGGGAACTCCAAGAGCTATTGGCAGAGGCTGGCTTTGAGATTGTAGAGAGCCAACTTTTACCCGTAGAAGCTACTTGGATGATCCTAGCCCAAAGGAGGCAGAAATGAAACGATTAGTAATCGTTCCCGCGAAGAACGAAGGTAAGTCAATCCGCAAGACTTTGGAGCAACTCGTTGGCGAAGATGTTGTCGTCTGCGACGGAGGCTCTAAGGACTCGACCAAGCGCATCGCCAAGAGGATGGGCGTCAAGGTGCTGGAGTGCAAGTCAGGCTATGGCAAGGTCATCCTAGAAGGTATGAGGTATGGACTCGCCGAAGGCTACGAGCAGTTTGTCGTGATCGACTGCGAGAGCCACACCTTCTCGGAGATCGTTCCCTTCCTTGACTGTGGGGCAGATGTGATCGCGGGACAGAGGCACGACGAGAAGAAGCCTCTGCACCGCAAGATCATCACCCAAGTCGGGCGCAAGATGAAGCCAGAAGGCGCCAAGACCGAGATCGTGGACATCTCCAACGGCTTCCGCGCTTACTCGCGAAGGTTTGTGGAGCGCATCCTCGCTATCAAGGATGTGGAGAACATCCCATCCTACACCTTCAACTCAATCGTGGCGTTCTACTCGGACGGCTACGATGTTGTCCAGTTCCCGATGAGCTACATCGGGGGGAAGTCTGGACTCACTCTCTTGGAGTTGATGAAGGCGTGGACTTTTCTCGCCACCTACGAGATGGAGAAGCCACCGCTTCCTCCTGTCCACGCCACCACCGAAGATATACAGGCGTATCTCAGACTGATGTACGGCCCTCAGTTTGAGGAATTTGTCCGCCGGAGGCACAATGATTAGCGTCATAGTGCCAACACTAAGGAACCGTCCGGAGTCCCTCCAAAGGACTCTGGACTCAATCGAAAAGAATACTCACATAAAGTATGAGGTTATCATAGCCGAAGGTGGTGATTGCTATTCGGCTTCGATGAACAATGGAATACGAAAAGCTAAAGGAGAATATTTAACAATTCCCGGCATTGCTGACGACATTGAGGTAGAACCATACTGTTTCGATAATATGATCGAGTTTATGCAGCTAAATGGCGTCGATTATGGGGTATTTAAGATAATAAACCCCTCTGGATCGCTTGAGAGCTATGGGGGTTTTGTTAAACCAGAGGCAATGAATACCACTCCAGAAGGCATACCTGATTATGCTGGATATGGACTAATCACCAGAGAGGGCTTTGAAAAGGTAGGCTTAATGGATGAGCATTTCAAACCAATTTATTGTTTAACACCAGAGACAAGGATCCTCAAGGCGAGCCTAGACTGGGTACGTTTGGACAGCCTATCCGTTGGTGACGAACTGATCGGAGTCAGCGAAGATTCTCCAAAACATAAGCAACGCACATACGAATCGTCAAGGGTTATCGGCATTAGCAGACGCAAAGCCGATTGCGTAAAGATTACCATGTCCGATGGCCGAAGCGTGGTTTGTACGCTAGACCACCGCTGGCTCACTAAACAGATCAAGGGCAATATGCCCTATAAGTGGAGGCGAACGGAAGACTTGAAGGTCGGGCACAGAATATCGACTCCGCTAAGAGTCTGGCAACCTGAAAAGGATTTTGAATCTGGATGGCTATCGGGGATTTTCGATGGCGAGGGTTCGCTACATAAAACAAAAAAACTTAGAGCGGTAACTGTAAGCCAAAAAGATGGTCTGGTTCTTAAAAAAGTCAAGAAGTTACTAAAGGATATGGGGATTCATTACACCATCTGCTATCAGAAAAATCGGCAGATCCGGGTTCTATACATCAGTTGCCGCAGAGATGTCTTAGAGCTTTTAGGAAGATTAAAACCTGTAAGACTTATGGAGCAGTCTCCTAATATGTGGGGGGAGTCAACCTTGAGATCCAGAATATATAAAAACGATTTGAGAATAGCCTCAATCGAACCAGTTGGCGGAAAAGAGGTGGTTAGCATGGAAACATCCACACATACATATATTGCCGAGGGGATGATAAGCCACAACTGCGAGGATGCTGACTTTGGCTTGAGAGTCCACGAAGCAGGGCTAAAGGTCGGAGTCTGTCCTACGGCGGCATTAAGACACCACCACGAACAGGCAGGGAGAGTTTTTGACTATCATCACAACAAGGAATATCTATGGAAAAAGCACAGGCTATAATTTTATCTTGGAACAACCTAAATGTTTTAAAAGACTCTATCCGCAGGCTTCGCAGAGAAGCTGATGTGATTGTAGTTGATAACGGCTCGACAGACGGAACTAAATTATACCTTGCCGATTTAGGCGACAAGATTACATATATCCAAATGGGCGAGAACAAAGGCTCGTCGGTTGCAAGGAATATGGCAATCTCTCGAACTAAAAAAGACTTCTTCTTAATAGACGGAGATATTTTATATGTTCCCGGCTCAATCAAGATGCTAAAAGATATTTTAGATAAGCACCCCGAGTGTGGTTGTGTGGGCGTAAACGACCCGCTAAGAGTGGCAGAGACAGGTATGAACGGAACGCTTAATCAGATGGAGGCAGACACCAAAGCCGAGCCGAATACGCTTTATAAGGGATTCCCAATGGCGTGGACGCAATACGGGTATTTTAGAAACACAGGGCAGAAGTTCCCCGAAGAATATCCTTTTGACCGCGCTGGACACGGGGTAGAAGATGACTGGTATTACCACGAGATGAAGGAGAAGGGCTTAGAGTCTTACTTTGTAACCGAACCCCTTTACTACCACGACGCACACGCAGGCAAAAGAGAACTAGCCAAAGCGAACGTTCCCACACTTGAGGCAGAGCGCAGAGAGGCTTTCATTAAAAGATTCGGCGAAGTTACCTGGCAAGATACAGGAATAAGGATCGAGGAAGTATGAACCTTTGCATATACGGGACTCGGCCCGAAGAAATAAAGTTATATCCGTTTACTAAATACGATGGTTTTGAATTTTTGGAGGTCAACCAGTCTAAAGACCTACACCAAGGATTGATAAAACCAGACGGTCAATGCTCAGAGGAAAACCTAGAGGAGTTTTTGAGGTGGGCAGATATAAAGAACAGATACGACAAGATAATCGTTCAGGGCGACACTAGAACAGCGTTCAGGGCTGCTGTTTTTGCCTACGAACAGGGAGTTCCAGTTGTTCATATAGAGGCAGGACTTAGAACGCACGACCTATACAGCCCCCACCCGGAAGAAGGCTACCGAATGATGATTGACCAAATCTCTACTTATAAGTTTTGCTCCACTCGTGAAGCCGTTAAAAATTGCAACGGTATATATGTCGGGCAGACCTCGATTGATACCCTGTTCGAGTTTTTGCCAGACGCGATAGAGGAGGATTTTTACATTGTAACCGTTCACAGGACTGACCCATCGAAAGTTATCCCGACACTTAAAAAGATGGACAGTTCGAAACTTGTCATCTTTGCCCACCCAAATCCAATAGGACAGGAACTAAAAAAACACTTTGATTGCTTAGAGCCGATGAATTATAAGGAGTTTGTAAAGTTGCTAGCAAGGGCAAAGGGCTGTATCTCTGATTCAGGAGGTTTACAAGAGGAGTGTTGCGCACTCGGTAAGGAATATATCTCCTTAAGAGACAAGAGCGAAAGAGGACACGGGGAGACATATAAAAGAGGCGCTACCGAAAAGATAGTTCAATTCGTATCACTTAGTGAAAGGATACGAAATGGCAACACTATTAGACATCAAGAAGTTTGTAGCCTCCCAGACAGGAAAGAGCGATTGGAGCGTGGCTAACTCCAAAAGAGATACGATCATCAATCAGGCTCGTAGAGAGTTTTATTCTACAAAAAAGTGGAAGTTCTTAAAGAAAAGCGCCACTTTGACTTTTTCGAGTGGAGAAGCCGATTTCCCTACTGACTATAACCCCACCTTCGATGTGGGACAGATTTACTCTTATTCAGGAACTGATAAACAGCCCTATTCTCAAGTTGAACTAGAAGATTTAGGCAAATACGCAGACGACTCTGCGTCTGATTTTGTATATGCGCTTGATTTTGAAAACAAGAAAGTAAAATCCAACCAACAGTCTGCAACCCCAACTTTGACATATTTTCACTTGCCATCAGACAAGGCCACAGACGCTTCAGAGGACGCTGATGTCGAGCCGACTACCGATATATCCTGTATCTGCTTACTAGCGACTGCTATGTGGTGGCTTGCCAAAGAGAGAGACGAAGACAATTACAATCGTTTTTACGTCAGGTATCAGGAAGCACTTAAAAAAGCTATTCAAAGAGATAACATTAACGGCCCCGCTATGGCGCTAAACCAATACACAAGCGGGACTGATTTGGGATTTAACAGATAATGGCTAAACTGAAAAAATTTAGTATTAAGTCATTTTCCCGTGGCTATAACTCATATGCTGGGAGCCGTTCTCAAGTTGAAGATGAGGAGATCCCACAAGGGGCATATAATGTAGTTTTAGACGACAACGGAAGCGCAGCCAAGGTCAACGGTATGACCAAATTTTGTAGCGCCGAGATTGACGAGGCGATCAGGGGGATGTTCCAATATCACACCGCAGACATTAACAAGCTTATTGTCGCTTCTGGTGATTCTTGGTATGACGTTACAACTTCAAGCAAGACAGCCCTAACAGGTATGACGTTTACCACAGATTTGGAAACTGCTTTTTGTCAGGCTATGGGCAACCTATACGGATGCAACGGAACTGACAATTTAGCATATACTGATGACGGAGAAACAATTACTGAGGTTACCTCCAACGGAAATGTGGGGAATCAAATCGTTTTCTTTAACCAACGACTATATATGACTAACTCTGCCAATATGGACAGAGTATATTACTCAAATCCCTACTCGGCTGATGGTTCTATCGGCAACTTCGGCACTTTTGACACCAATCTTAGCGCAACACCCCCTAAAAATGCGGGCTTTTTGATGTTCGACGCGGGGAGCGGGGAGGAGATAAAGCATTTAAGAGTAGTCAAAAACCACCTATATGTATATACCAAACGGAATATTTGGAGAGTGTCTGCCTCGTCTGATCTAAACGATGATAACTCTGTTGTCCACACGGCAGAACTTTTGGTAGAAGGAAACGGCACACCGTCAATCAGGGGAGCTGTTCAGGTGGGTAACGACGTTTGGCACTACAACTACGACAATATTTACTCTCTTGGAGAGGTAGCGGAGTTTCAGAACATACGGGCGACCACCAAATCGGCAAGAGTGAAATCTGAAATCAATTCAATCGCTGTGGCAGGGCGTGGCACGGTAGCTATGGGGCAATACAAGGAAAAAGTATATATCTCTTATCGCACAGGCACATATAACGACAGGATTCTAGTTTATGATGCAAGGCTTAATGCTTGGAGCGCGCCGATTATCGGTAAAAATATATCCTGCTTTCTGGATTGGGAAGATGCTGACGGCACACATAGGTTTTTAGCAGGAAGCTCTGACCCCTCTAATTCATACATATATCAATTAGAAAGTGGCACAGATGACGACGGAGTGGCGATTGACGCTAAATTTGAAACAAAATCAACCGATTGCGGAAGCCCCGGACTAATGAAGCGGATAGCCTTTATTGAAGTCTTTTATTCAATGGTCTACGGAGTTCTAAGTTACGAGGTGAAGCTTGACGAGGTTACTTCAACCACAGGAAGTCAGCAGCTTGGAAATTCGACGAGTATGCCCATAGGCGTAGGTTCAATGATGATCGGAGCTTTCCCGATAGGCGAGGAATACGACCCTGATACCGAGTTTGCAGACCTAGCACAAAACTCCTCATTTGCCATAGATTGTGGCTTCGAGGAGGGCAGGAGAGTGTCGGTTGCTTTCTCTAACTCTAACGCAGGTGAGCAGTTCAAAATCAACGGAATTACTATTCATTATAAGGAAGGCTCTCCATACGAGAGCTTAACATAGGAGAAATATGGCTTTTACCTTACAAGCATTTGCTAGCGACACACTAGCCGCAGACATAACCGACTCGGCTAGTTCGATGACACTTTCGACTGGCTCTTTCGGCACACCAAGCGGTGAGCAGATGTTGGTTATAGATTACAACATTGCGGCTAAGCGGGAGATCGTTAAATGCACCATCGACGGCACAGCAGTAACCTCGATGACAAGAGCGCAGGACGGCACAGCAGCAGTTGCCCATACATCGGGAGCCAAGATAATAATGGCTTTTGTTCCCTCGCATTATTCAGGACTGACAGACGGAACAGCGCTAGCTGCTGGCGCAATTACTGATGCCAAATTAGCTACAAAGCTAAAGGCAGGTTGGGATTTGCTTGCGGCTTCTGGAACAAGAGTCTCGAATACTCAGATGACCGTTACGGGAGATATTACCGACAGATTATGGGTTGGTAAGCCCTTAGAGCTAACAGACACAACAACAAAATATTTTAACATAACCTCGTTTTCTTATTCATCACCGAATACCACTATAAACTTCACAGGTGGCACAGACTATGTCTTAGTGGGCAACCCGACGAACATTTACGGAGGTTTACACAATTCTCCAGTAGGGTTTCCAACTCAATTTGCCTATTCTGACGGATTCTTCTATATGGTCGGGAATAGAGTCATATTCTTTAACGAAACAGCCCTAACTACCTCTATAACTGGTGAAGGTACAGTGTACAAGCAAATCGCTACACCAATGACACTGGCAGCCAATCCGCAAGTCAATTTTCAGATATGGTTTGACCACTCTAAGGTTGGTATGAGTTGGCAGAGGGTACAAAATTTGAGTACATCATCCTTTAGAATATATGCCACTTGTTCACCTTTTCTTAGTAACGATACACTAAGTTGGTATTGGAGAGCAGAAGGAAGGATTTAGAGAACAATAGAGAACATTACCACTTTAAATAAGTCCGGAAATTAGGCACACAGGAGTTTCTTAGACTAAAAGCCTTACGGTGATAGTGGTCACCGACATACAAACCGAGAACGAAGAACAAAACCATATAAGAGAAAAACACAATATAATATAGCTTTTTCATAATTTACTTATACAACAAATTAGAAAGGATGTCAATATGGATGGTAACTTATACGAATTTAACGGGTTCTTCGCCAGACGCAAAGCCGATGGCGGATTGGACTTTTTCTACGATGACGAGAACTTTACCAAAAAAATATCTCTAAACGATTATTTGCAAGGTACTGGTATGCGCCAAGCCGATTTAGAGCATATGATTGCTAACGACTTTGTTGATCCTGCGACGGGTTATCCGACAGAAGTAGCGGACAAAATGATAAAATCCTTCTATCCGAAGATAAAGCCAAAAAAGGATCGTTCATACAATCAGGCTGGTACAGGAGGTACGGGTGGTACAGGAGGCACAAGAGCACAAGCTAACATAGATGTCATTGACGGGGTGGCTTACGACTTAAACGACCCCGCACAATTCCAAGCTTATGTCCAGGCGGCCAATGCCAAACTTGACGCGGCTTTTGATTACTTTAAGACAAGTGCTGAAGCCGCCAAAGAAGAAGACATAGCCGAAGCCAAAGCTCAAGAGGAGAGAGTTTTGTTCAACATAAGTAAAGCTATGGAGAACCTAAAATACAGCAGGGAGTCTTACGATAAAGATTATGCGCGCAGTCTTGAGGATTTGGCAGAGGGCTTTAGACAAGGCACAGCAAGACGACAGGCATTTTACGCCGCAGTAGCCCCAAGAGTCTATCAAAGCTCACAGGGAACGTCTCAGGCTTACGGAGAGAACAAATACAAAGAGGGTCAGAAAAGGTATGCCGAGGACAAAGAGAGGGCATACCGAGACTTCAACCAAGCTGAACAGGAATATAAGCAATCCCAGCAAGACACGATAAATCAGTTCAATCTTTATAAGCAACGCAGAGAGCGTGAAGCACAAGACTCAATTTTCAACCGAGCACAACAACTACAAGAGCAGAGGGACGCAGTACTATCAAAGACTAAAAACTGGAAAGCCGACCAAGTAAACGCTGGCAGAAGCCGATGGAGCAATGTTCCAGAGTTTCAGGCTAGAGATTTAAGTGGATATACTCCATCAAACGTAGGATTAAACGATTTAATGCAGTTTATCAAATTCCAACCAGCAGGTGCAGCTATGGGCGCAACGCCACAGAGAAGCCAAGTAATGGCAACTCCCGAAGCAGGTGGACAGGCGCTAGGCTCATATATGGGCTACCAACCAGAGGCAGAGGAAGAAAACGCACTTAACCTATACAAAATAGGCAAAGGAAATTACTAATGTCTTTTAGAGATATATTTGACGAAACTCGCAGGAAGATAGGTGGAGCGATCGGCAATCAAGTCGATAATTTTCGGGTTGGGCTTAACTTAAAACAACCGAAAAACTTACCCCTATCTCTAGCACAAGACGCTTTTAAATTGCAATCCGCTAGGCGAGTTTTAGGCAAAGAAGGCTTAGGAAGTGCCGCAGGAATACGCGAAGCAGGTAAAGGCATATTAAGAACCGCAGTAACAGGGTTAGACACAGCCAGAAAACTACAACCAGGATACTATATTCAGCCTCAGAGATCGAAAATCCAACAGAACCAATTCAGAGATAATATGCTAAAAAGGTTAGCGCCAAGAGGTAACGAGGTTCAAAGAGCGCTTAATAAGGGATTTGAGTTTTCTTCACAAATGGCAAGTTATGGGCCGATAGAGGGCGCAACATTAAAAGTAGCTTCCAAAGTAGTTCCTAGATTACTTGCCTCTAAGGGCGGACAATTCGCCACAAGGCGCATAGCTGATGTTTTAAGCGGTCAGGCTATGGCGAGCCAACAAGACATAAAAAACGCAGGAGGAGGCATTAAAGGGCGCGCTGTGATAGCTGGTATGGATATATTAGGTGGTACGGCTATGGAGGGCGCAGGGAGAATTGCAAGACCAATAGCTAAAATCGGTGAGCAGAAAATAAACCTAGCTAAAAATGTCTCTAAAATGGGCAAAGAATTACCAAGTAAAGTCAAGGTAGGCGAAAACGCTTTTTCATACAACCGAGGTGGTAAAACATTAGAAGTTCCAAATGAAGTAGCGGAGTTTTATATCAAAAACGGCAGGATGCCGACCAAAACCGACATATTGCCTAAAAACTATAAGTTCAAAGGTACAACCGAGCTAAGATTCCAAGACGGCAAGTTTCACGGCTGGGATTCGGACAATGATTTATTCAAAGCTAAAATAGCACAAGAAGCACCGAGTATAGGATTAAGCACGAAAGATATATCTGGCTCCGACGCTCTAAAGAATGAAGCAAGGAAGGGAGATTATCACATTCTCGTCAACAAAGAAGGTGGTGGGTCTGAATTTGTAAAAGTTGAAGGTGCTAAGCCAGTTCCTAACAATGCAGGTTTGGATTTATTTGTTTCAAAGAATAAAGATGGTCTATGGGTTGTTTCAGAAGCAAAAAGCGGGAAAGCTCTCACTAGCACTTACCAGACCAGAACTGGTGCAGTTGACGCAATAGACGGAACTTTGGCGAGAGCAAAAGAAAGAGGATACGACATAAACAAAACTATTGATGAATCTGTTTCTCAATATGGAACTTCTCCCAGATACAAAACAACTACTCCTCAAAGTGATGTAATCAAACAAGC
>Ga0116147_1005662_pt1 | contig 10534 bp, 8 predicted proteins | sample AD_JPNHG3_MetaG_FD_89749 | JGI IMG/M metagenome (GOLD analysis project Ga0116147, IMG submission 89749) | Active sludge microbial communities of municipal wastewater-treating anaerobic digesters from Japan - AD_JPNHG3_MetaG | ecosystem: Engineered > Bioreactor > Anaerobic > Digestate | place...
GGGGGACGACGCCGTCGGTGATGGCCATGACGCAGAAGGCGGCCTCCGCCGCCCCCGCCGCCCCGAGCATGTGGCCCGTCATGGACTTCGTGGAACTGATGGAGACCTTTCCTATGGCATCGCCGAAGACCCGGCGCAGGGCCTGGATCTCGTAGGTGTCGTTGAGGGGGGTGGAGGTGCCGTGGGCGTTTACGTAATCCACCTCGGAAGGCTCCATGGCCGCGTCGGCCAGGGCCGCGGCCATGCAGCGCGAGGCCCCCTCGTGACCGGGCGGGGGGGCCGCCATGTGGAAGGCGTCGCTCGTCACGCCGTAGCCCGCCACCTCGGCGTAGATCCTCGCCCCCCGCTCCAGGGCCCGGCTCATCTCCTCCAGGACGAGGAGGGTACACCCCTCGGCCATGACGAAGCCGTCCCGGTCGCGGTCGAAGGGGCGGCTCGCCCGTTGGGGCTCGTCGTTCCTCCGGGAGAGGGCCCGCATGGCGTTGAAGCCCCCCACCCCCAGGGGGGTGATGGCGGCGTCCACGCCGCCGGCGACCATGATGTCGGCGTAACCCTCCCTGACGATCCGAAAGGCGTCGCCGACGCCGTAGGTGCCCGACGCGCAGGCCGCGACGGGGCAGTGGATGGGACCCTTGAGGCCGTAGCGGATGGATACGTGTCCGGCGGCCAGGTTGGCCAAGGCGGCGGGTATGTCGAAGGGAGACATCTTCCTGGGTCCCCCGGCCATGATGTTTTCCTTCGCCTTTTCCATGGTCGTCAGGCCGCCGATGGCGGAACCGATGATGACCCCCGCCCGTTGGCCGTCTTTCTCGGCTGTGCTGAGGCCCGCGTCTTCCATGGCCAGGTCCGCCGCCGCCAGGGAATAGATGATGAAGTCATCGTATCGGCGCAGCTCCTTCTTGTTGACGTGGCGCAGGGGGTCGAAACCCTTCAGTTCGCCGGCGATCCTCGTCTCGAAGACGGCGCAGTCGAACTTCGTCAAGGGGCCGATCCCCGATTTGCCCTCGCAGAGGGCCGCCCAGGACTCCTGAATCGTGTTGCCCACGGGCGTCAGGGCCCCGATCCCCGTAACCACGACCCGTCTTTTCATCACCGAACCCTCGGCCCCCTCACTCGACGCCCTTGCTTCTGAGAAAATCGATCACGTCCTGGATGGTCCTGATCTTCTCCAACTCGTCGTCGGAGATCTGGATGCCGAAATTTTCTTCCATTTCCATGATAAGTTCCACCAGATCAAGGGAATCGGCCCCGAGATCATCGATGAAGGCCGCCTCCGGACGGCATTCTTCCTTCGTGACGCCCAGCTGCTCCATGATGATTTCAATCACCTTTTCCTCGAGTGTCATAGATCGCTCCTCCTGAAATGAATTCTACATGTAGAGGCCGCCGTTCACCCGGATGACCTCGCCGGTGATGTAACCGGCCGCCTCGGAGGCGAGGAAGGTCACGACCCCCGCCACGTCCTCGGGGGTGCCGAGGCGTCCGAGGGGGATCATCTCCAGGGTTTCCCTCCTTATCTCTTCCGGGATGGACGAGGTCATGTCCGTTTCGATCCAGCCCGGCGCAACGGCGTTGACGCAGATATTGCGAGAACCCACCTCCCGGGCGAGGGACTTGGTCAGGCCGATGATCCCCGCCTTGGAGAGGGAGTAGAGGGAGTCGCCGATGTTGCCCGCCTCGCCGACGAGGGAACTCATGTTGATGATCCGTCCCCATCGTCTCTTCATCATGTGACGGATGACGGCCCGGCAGCAGTTGTACGCCCCCCTCAGGTTGGTCTCCAGGACCTCGTCCCAGGCCCGGCGGTCGACCCTGAGGATGAGGCCGCCCCGCCAGATCCCGGCGTTGTTCACCAGGACGTCGATGCCGCCTCTGTCGCGGATGATCCCGTCGACGGCGGCGCGGACGGCGTCCTCGTCGCGGACGTCAAAGGGGCGAATCTCCCCCTTGCCCCCTTGGGCGGCCATAGCGGACAGGGTTTCCTCGGCCGCCTGCTCGTTGCTCACATAGTTTACGCAGACGTGAAAACCCGCCTTCGCAAGGCTCAAAGAGACGGCCCTGCCGATGCCTCTCGACCCCCCGGTGACGAGGGCGACCCTTTCCCCGGTCATGGGACCTTATCCGAAGGCCTACGCCGATTTCTTCAGGGGTGTGATCTCCATCCCCTTGTAGGTTCCACACTTGGGGCAGGCCCGGTGGGGCAGTTTCGCCTCGTGGCACTGGGGGCAGATGGAAAGGGACCAGGGGGTGAGAAAGTCGTGGGATCTCCGCTTGTTTCTCCTCGTCCGGGAATGTCTCTTTACTGGATTAGGCATGTCAACCTCTCTGTATTGATATTTATTCTCTTCCGCGAAAATTTCTCAAGACGGCGAGACGCTCGTCGATCTTTCCTTCCCCGCAGGAGCAGGGGGCGGTGTTCAGGTTCGCGCCGCACCGGGGGCAGAGGCCGCGGCACTCGGGCCGGCAGAGGAACTTCATGGGGATCTGGAGGAGGAGCTGTTCCCGCACGAGGGGCGTCAGATCGATCAAATCCCCCTCGTAGTAACCCTCGTCCAAATCTTCCGCCGTCAGCTCCGTCTCGGCTTCGCCCGGGAGGCCCGTCAGGGGCCTCAGGGTGTAGGCGAATTCCGCCTCCACGAACATCTCCCCCTCCTCAAGGCACCGGTCGCACGTCATGGTCAATACCGACCCGAGCTTCCCCGAGATGAAGACGACCTCCCGCACCTTCCGCACCAGGCACCGCACGTCCAGGTCCCGGAAACGGGCCGTCTCCTCCGTCCCGTCGGGCAGGTGATCGCCGAGGCGCCAGCCGCTTCTGTCGCCGAAACGTAGGTGCAGTCCCTCGTCGGGAATGTTGTTGATATTGATCTTCATACCGCCCCTGGAGGCGAACGGTCCTGGTTTCGTAAAGTGCGAAAGTAAATTACAACACCCCGGGAATGTCAAGGATAATTTGGACGACGGGGGGAAAAGTGCCTTGACAAAGGTCCCTTTCGCCACCTATAAGGGCCCACCGAAAAAAGGCAAACGAAGGTGATTTATGACGGACACCGGGAAGGTCAAGACCCGCTTCGCCCCTTCGCCCACGGGGTACCTCCACATCGGCGGGGCCAGGACGGCCCTGTTCAACTGGTTGTTCGCCCGCCACCACGGGGGGACCTTCGTCCTGAGGGTGGAGGACACGGATCAGCTCCGTTCGACGGATGAATCCACCCGGGCCATCCTCGACGCCATGACGTGGCTGGGCCTCGTCTGGGACGAGGGGCCCTATTTCCAGGCCCAGCGGGTCGAGATCCACCGGGAGATGGTCAAGAGGCTCCTGAGGGAGGGCAAGGCCTACTACTGTACCTGTTCCCCCGAGGAGCTGGAGGAAAAACGGAAGACCGCCCTCGCCGAGGGCCGGAAACCCAAGTACGACGGAACCTGCCGCGACAGGGGTCTCGGACCCTCCGACGGGGCCGTGGTCCGTTTCCGCTGTCCCGAGGCAGGGGTGACGGTCGTGCCCGACCTCGTGAAGGGACGCATCACCTTCAACAACGAGGAACTCGACGATCTGGTCATCGAACGGGCCGACGGTTACCCGACCTACAACTTCGCCGTGGTGGTCGACGACGCCCTCATGGGGATCACCCACGTCATCCGGGGGGACGATCATGTCAACAACACCCCCCGCCAGATCCTCCTCTACGAGGCCCTGGGTTTCGACGTCCCCCGCTTCGGCCACGTGCCCATGATCCTCGGGCCGGACAGGACGAGACTGAGCAAGCGCCACGGGGCGACGTCCGTCATGGCCTACCGGGACATGGGGTATCTCCCCGAGGCCCTCGTCAACTACCTCGTCCGCCTGGGCTGGTCCCACGGCGACCAGGAGATCTTCACCCTCGACGAGCTGATCGCCTATTTCGATCTCGACGCCGTCGGCAAGTCGGCGGCCGTCTTCAACCCGGAGAAGCTCCTGTGGCTTAATCAACACTACATCAAGGAGTACGACACGGCCCGTTTGACCGAGGCCGTCATCCCCTTCTGGCGGGATATGGGTTTCGAGGTGCCCGATGAGAGCTTCGCCCGCATGGTCGTCCAGGATCTGAAGAGCCGGGCGAAGACCCTGGTGGAGCTGGCGGAGGCGGGTCGTTTCTACTTCTCCGCCGAGGTGGAGTACCAACCGGAGGCCCTGAAATTCCTCGCCCCGGAGGTGGCGGGCCATCTCGAGGCCCTCGCCGATGCCCTCACCGGTTTTGCGGACTACACCAAGGAGGGCATCGAAACCTTCCTGAGGCGCGTCGCCGAAGAACGGAACATCAAGCTCAAGGCCATCGCCCAGCCCCTCCGGGTGGCCCTCACGGGAAAGACGGCCAGCCCCGGTCTCGACGAGGTAATGATGACCCTGGGGCGGGAGAGGGTGGTGGAGAGAATCAGGAAGGCCGTCGAGTTCATCGCCGGAAATCGGACTTGACAAAGGGTCCGTCTTGAAATAGACAATGATTCTTCCGGTCGGCTTCGATTATGGACCCGGCCGGGCCCGAGAGCGACTCAAGGTCCCATCGTCTAGTGGTTAGGACGCCGGCCTCTCACGCCGGAAACCGGAGTTCAAATCTCCGTGGGACTACCAGTAATCAAAAGAAGGGGTTAGGGGAGTTTTCCGGTCCCTTGTCCTTTTTGGGCGCCTGTCGCCCTCCCACCCCGATCAGAAAGGCCGTTTCCACCGTCCCCGTCACGAGCCGGACGGGGCGAGTAATTTCGCCGCCGCCGGGGCCAGGACGTTTATGTAGTCGTCCGTCCAGGGTTTCGCCCTCGGGAGTCCGTCACTCGGCCCCAGGGGTGTCCAGCCCTTGGCGATGAGGGGTTTCAGCTCTTGGGAGTCTCGGGAGACGACGAGGTAGACCGTGGCCAGGGGGAGATAGGTGTCCTCGCTCTTCATGATGAAACGTTTCGTCACCGCCGGGAGCCCCAGGACCTCCAGGATGGCCTTCACGACGCCCCGCAGCTCGTAGTAGCGGTTCGTGAGGTGGAGGATGAGGAGACCGCGCGGGGCCAGGCGGTCGCGGTAGATCTCCAGGGCTTCTTTGGTGAGTAGGTGGGTGGGTATGCCGTCGCCGCTGAAGGCGTCCACGAAGAGGAGGTCGTAGGTCTCTCGGCTTCCCTGGAGGTTGAGGCGTCCGTCGCCCGTCACGAGGCGTACCCTCGCGGGGGTGTTGTCCAGGTAGGTGAACCAGCGTCGGGCCAGTTTCTCCATATCCGGGTCGATCTCGTAGTAGGTGAGGGTGTCGCCGGGGGCGGTCAGCATCCCGAAGGTGGCCGTCCCCAGGCCTAGGACGGCGATCCGCCGCGACCCGGGCAGGAGTTCCATCACCTCCGCCAATCCCGCCTTGGGGTGATAGTACATGGTGGGCCACTTTTCCCGTTCCCGGTCCCGGTACTGGAGGCCGTGGATCGTCGAGCCGTGGACGAGGATCCTCACGCCCCCGGGGGCGTCCCTGTCGGGGGGGTAGTCCAGGATCCGGCTCACGCCGTAGTAGTTGCGGTGGGACTCTTTCTTCTCGCCGGCGAAATTCGCTCCCGAGACGAGGAAGAGCATGGTGTAAAGGGCACCGGCCGCCCCGAGGCGGCTGACGACGACGAGGATCGACCGGACCGACCAGGATTGCAGGACGAAACGGTGATACCGCCACCCGAAGAAAACGGTGAGGAAGACGAGCATGAGGGGGTACTCGTAGATCTCCCTAAAGACGAGGGGGGCCCCCAGGGTGATGGCCATACCCCCCAGAAAGCCGCCCAGGGCGACGGCGAGGTAGAAGCCCGTCAGGCGGGAGGGGTGGGGGCGGCGGCGGTAGAGATCGCCGTGGATCATGACGCACAGGACGAAGAAGACCAGCAGGAGCAAGAGGTGGAAGATCCAGCGGCTGGCGGGGATCAGAAAGAGGATGAAGGCGAGGATGATCACCTCCGGCCATAGGTACATGACCTGGAGGGAGAAGCGGTCGGTGTCCCGGAAGGTGATGATGAAGCTGGCGAGGTAAAGGGCCAGGGGCAGGACCCAGACGAGGGGGAAGGAGCCGATCTCCATGGCGATGAGGTTCGTGACCGTCACGAGGAGGGCCGAGGTGAGGAAGCTCAGCAGCAGCCAGAAGGTGCCGCCCCCCTTGCCCTCCGCCGGTGCCGCGGCCTCTTCCTCTCCCCCCTCCTTCGCCTCCCGTGGGGAGACGTCGGGGAACCTTGGTTTCAGGTGTCTCCACACCCCCACGGCGGCCAGGAGGTAGAGGACGTATCCCCCGCTCCAGGCGAGGCTCTGGACCTTGAGGCCGAAAAAAGGCTCCACGAGGAGAGGGTATCCCAGGAGGGCGGCGAGGGAACCGGCGTTGGAGGTGGCGTAGAGGTGGTAGGGGTTGAAGGTCAGGCGCGCCGAGGCCTGGACGACCCACAGCTGGGCCACGACCACCGTCGTCGAGAGGACCGTGAAGGGCAGGGCGATGTGTCTCGTCAGGGTGGCCAGGAGGGCCGTGGTCTCCGCCGTGGGGGAGAAGTTCGCCTGGATCTGGAGGGGGAGATTGACGAGGGGCAGGAGGAGGACGAGGAGGTGACGTCCCGCGAGGCGGCGGGCCAGGAGATGGGCGTAGAGGTAACCCAGGAGAAGGAGGAACTGGAAATAAACGAGGCAGACCAGCCAGATGTGGACGGCCCCGCCGAAGTAGGGGACGAGGAGACGGCCCGTGACGGGCTCCATCCCGAAGAGGAGAAAGGCCCCGAGAAACACCATCAGGTGCGCGAGGAGTTTGCCCATGGCCCCCGCCTATGTCCCAGGGACGAAAAAAATGCAACAAAAATTCAGGGACACAATACTTAATTCATAAGCTATCGTATTTGTTGGTCTATTTTGCGGAGAGAAATAGGTATTGTGTCCCCGTAATTTCGAGTTGACCCCCGGGAGGTGATGCACTATCAGGGTCTTATGTAGGAGGTGGTCGCCATGAAACGTCTCCGTCCGATCCTCGTCGGTCTCGGCATCCTCGCGGCCGTCGTGGCCGTCTTCTCCCTGTTGCTTGCTCCCACCCTGGGGAAAAAACTCCTTCTGGACAAGGCGGCGCAGGCCCTGAAACGCCCCGTGAGCCTGGAGGCCCTCTCCTTCAACCCCCTCTTCCTGGCGGTGGGCCTCAAGGGTCTCGCCATCGGCGAGGGGGAGGGGAAAGAGGCCCTCGTCGCCGTGGACGAGGTGCGGATCAACCTGGCGGGCCTCGCCTCCCTGAGACACCGGGCCCTCGTCCTCGACGAACTCGCCCTGGTGGGGCCGCGCCTGCGCCTCGTCCGCTACGCCGACGGGACCTACAACTTCTCCGATCTCATCCCCCCCGGTGAAACGAAGGATAAGGAAGAAAAGAAAGGGGCCGCCGGCTTTTCCCTGAACAACATCACCGTGTCGGGAGGGGCCCTCGATTTCGACGATCGACCCGTGGGTGTCTTTCACCGCGTCCGGGACCTCCAGATCGCCATCCCCTTCATCTCCACTCTCCCGTACCAGTCGGCCAGGTATGTCGAGCCCCGTTTCAGCGCCGTCGTCAACGGCGACCTCTATGTACTCGAGGGCCGCACCCGCCCCTTCTCCCCCGAGAGGGAGACGAGTCTGGAGGTCGATATCCAGGACCTCGACCTGCCCTATTACCTGAAATACCTCCCCATGAAGACGGCCTTCGCGGTCCCCTCGGCGAAGGTGGACGCCAAGTTTTCCGTCTCCTTCCTCGCCCCCCTCCATGAAAGACCCACGATCCGCCTCTCGGGCCGTCTCGTCTTGAGGGAGGTGAAAGTGGACGACCTCGAGAAGCGACCCATCCTCCGTCTGCCCCGGGCGGAGATGGTCGCCGCCTCCCTCGAACCCCTGGGGTCGTCCTACCACATCGCCTCCCTGACCCTGACGAGGCCGGAGGTGGTCCTGCGGAGGAACCGCGGCGGCCGCCTCCAGGTGACCGACCTGATCCCGGGGGGAAAGGGGAAACAGGAGCCGGCCCGTAAGAAGGAAAAGGAGGACAAGGCGAAGCCTGCCCCCGCGCCGTCCGTGCGTGTCGACCGCCTCGCCGTTGACGGAGCCGCCGTATCCTTCGCCGACGATTCCACCCCCGAGCCGGTGAGGATCTCATTGTCCGAGGTCGAGCTCCTCCTGGAGGGTTTCACCCTCGCCAAGGGCAGCAAGGCGGCCCTCAAGCTGTCGTTGTCCGTGGACAAGAAGGGGACCTTGGCTGTCAAGGGCCCCGTTTCCATCGACCCCCTTGACCTGCGTCTCGATGTGGCCCTGCGCCGCCTCCCCCTGCGGCCCCTGGAGCCCTATTTGGCCGACAAAGTCCTCATCAGGCTGGCCCGGGGCGCCCTTTCTGCCACGGGGGTCCTCGAGGGGGAGACGAACCAGGCCGGTCAGGTGAGGGTGCGGTACAGGGGCCAGGCGTCCGTCGCCGATTTCGCTTGCCGTGACCGCCTGTTCGGTAACGATCTCGTCACCTGGCGGGCCCTCTCCCTGGAGGGTATGGACGTCCAAACCCTGCCCCTGAAGGTCCACATCCGCAAGATAGGCCTTCGGGACTATTTCGCCCGCATCATCATCAACCCCGACGGCTCCCTCAATCTCCAGGGCCTGACGCCCGAGGGGGGGCCGAAGGCAGTCGAGGGGGCGGAGGTCGCCCGGAAAGACGGGGTCTCCGAAAAGGCCGCCCCCGCGGGCAAGGCGAAGGAGGCGTCTTTCCCGGAGGATATCAAGGTGGGCCGCGTGGACCTCGAGGGGGGCACCGTCGATTTCACCGATCACTTCATCAAACCGAATTACACGGCCAAGATGCTAAACCTCAAAGGGAGCGTGATCGGCCTCTCCTCCGAGGAGATCGCCCGGGCCGCCGTGGATCTGAGGGGCAATCTCGAGCGGGGCGCGGATATCTTCATCAGGGGGCGGGCCAATCCCCTCAGCAGGAATCAATACGCCGATATTTCAATGCAGTTCAAGGAGATAGAGCTTGTCCCCGTCACGCCCTACACTCTGAAGTACCTGGGCCACCCCATCCTCAAGGGGAAACTCACCTTCGACGTGTCGTACCTGGTGGAACAGGGCAAACTGAACGCCACCCACAAGATCTTCGTCGATCAGCTCACCCTCGGGGATAGGGTGGAGGGGCCGGAGGTCATCAACGCCCCCGTCTCTTTGGGCGTGGCCCTCCTGAAGGACCGCCACGGCCAGATCAACCTCGACATACCCGTCTCGGGCAGCCTGGACGATCCCCAGTTCGAACTCTGGCCCATCGTGTGGCAGGTGATAAAGAACATCTTCGTCAAGGCCCTGACCGCCCCCTTCTCCCTCCTCGCCTCTCTGGCGGGGGGCGGCGAAGAGTTGAGCTACGTGGAGTTCGAGGCGGGCAGCGCCGAGTTGACCCCCGAGGCGGTCAAGAAGCTCAACGTCCTGGCGAAGGCCATGTACGACAAGCCCAACGTCCGCCTCGACATCGCCGGCCGCGTGGACCCGGAGAAGGACCCCGAGGCCCTGAAGAGAAAGGACCTCGAGAGGAAGGTCAAGGGTCGCAAGCTGGACGACCTCCTCGAGGCCGGGAAACTCGCCGTGCCCGTCGAGGAGATAAAACTCGGCCCCGGTGAGTACGAGCGCTACCTCCGCCGGGTTTACGGGGACGCGAAGGTGCCGAAACCCCGCAATTTTTTGGGTATCGCCAAGGATATCCCCCCCGCCGAGATGGAACGGATCCTTTTGGCGCACACCCCCGTGACGGAGGGGGACCTGAAGCGCCTCGCCCTCCGCCGGGCGGAGGCGGTCAAGGCGCATATCCTCAAGGCCGGTCCCGTGGAGGAAGGCCGCCTCTTCCTCGTGGCGGACAAGCTGGTGCCCGAGAAGAAGGAGAAGGTGAGAGACAGCCGGGTGGACTTCCGCCTCGGGGGTAAGTAATAACTATCCCTTACGGGAGCACGATTTGGTCATGTCGCCGGTTTTATCATCTGCCGGAGACGGAGGAGACGCGCGCCGATACCCCCCTCGAATCCTCCCAGGATCAAGCGCCGGATGTGAAGGCCGTGCCAGGCCGTTTTTACCTGTAGAACATAGAGAAAGAGCAGGAAAAAAGGCTTGAGCCCGACGCCGGCCGCTTCCTTCAGAAGTTCATCCGTCCCGTCGATCCTGAAATAACGCGTGAGGGCGATGAACTCCAGGAGTGTGTAGGGCGATTCGTAGATCCAGGCCGTGTGATGAACCGCGGCGTGATAGACATGGAAAAAGATCAGGTCCGGCGGCAGCAGCATAAAGAATCCTTGCGGTCCTCCATCTATGGGGACCCGCCTGTCCCAGCTTTGCCGGTTGAGTTTTTCGGCGTCCCTCCTGCTCAAACGCCAATGGTAATTAAGCATCGTGTCCCCCGAGGGCGAGGGCGCGGAGCCGGGCGAGATCGAGGAGCCGGACGGCGTCCCCTTCCTCCCGGATGAGCCCCTTGGCCTTCATGGCGCCCAGGGCGCGGGAGAGGGACTCCGGCGTCGCCCCGAGGAGGCCGGCGATCTGGGCCTTGGA
>Ga0116147_1005667_pt1 | contig 10519 bp, 4 predicted proteins | sample AD_JPNHG3_MetaG_FD_89749 | JGI IMG/M metagenome (GOLD analysis project Ga0116147, IMG submission 89749) | Active sludge microbial communities of municipal wastewater-treating anaerobic digesters from Japan - AD_JPNHG3_MetaG | ecosystem: Engineered > Bioreactor > Anaerobic > Digestate | place...
TCTATCCCGTCAAACGACACCGCCCCGCCTCTAACGCCTGCGGCTGCCTGCGGCCCGTTGATGGCCACCGCCGTTCGTCGGTAAACCGACCTGTCGGCTTCCAGCGCGGGGGCGTCAAACGGCAGATACAGCTGCAGGGATTCATCCGCCTGCCAGTTCTGCGCCAAGACCGCTGCATCCGCCGCCGTCACCTGCCCATCGCCGCTAAGGTCCGCCCCGCCGCAGGGCGGCACATCGGTACAGCCGTCGGCCAGCCACCAGCCTGCCATACCCAGCAGGTCGGCTATCCCCTGTGTGCCCGAATAGGTATTGGCCACGGAAATGGTCATCTGGGCTGTATCCGATAAGCCCAGTGCATCGGTCACACGGACCGTAAAGACATTCGGGCCGACATTGCGGTCGGCAGGAATGCCCGACAGCGTGCCGTCGGGGGAAACAAACAGCCACGCCGGGCCGCTGACTTTGGCAAAGACAAGCGCACCGGAGCCGCCGGCATAATCGGTAAACGCCGTCAGCGGCCGGCCTGCATAAGGAGCAAGTTCTGCTGCCTGATCGTTATCAAACTGTTCATCGGTAAAGATTGAAGTGCTGCTCAGCACCGCAATTTCCGCCGGCGACAGGGCATAGTTGTAAATCCGAAAATCGTCAATCCGGCCGTTAAAGAGAGGATCCGGCCATTGGCTCTTGCCGATGTAGTTATACGCCGGAGCAAAATCAGCCGGACTGACCGTTGATACCGGATTGACCGCACGGCGTGTGCCGTTGACATACAGCGCAAGGGTTTGGCCGCTTCGTGAAACTGCCACATGCGTCCACGCCCCCGGTGTGAGAGCGGCTGTTTCGACGCGTTCTTCCCTGCCGTTGCCGGCGGCGGTCACTGCAAAACGCAGCGTGCCGCTGGGTGAGCTTGGCGTCAGGAACATATACCGCGTGGTGTTGTTGCCGAAGTCAAAGATGCGCTGCCAGCTGCCGCCGCCGTCCCAATAGACCCATGCCGCGACCGTAAAATCGGCTGTGCGAATGATGCCTGCCGGCAGCACAACATAGTCGTCGATGCCGTCCAAATCGATTGCCTGTCCGAAAAAGCCGCTTGTGTAGGCCGGCCCGCCGCTTGCTGTTCCGTTCCAGCCGCCGCCCGATTGGTCGAGGGCATTGCCTTCAAACGGATAATGCGCTGCGGCCAGTCCGTGCACATAGATTATGAGTTGGGTATCGGTGCAGGCGCCGAATGGGTCTGCGGCACGGACAATGAATGTATTCTTGCCGGCATCGGTGCTGCCGGGCGTTCCCGAAAGCAGGCCGCCGGCGCTGACCGACAGCCAAGCCGGTCCGCTGATTTTGCTGAAAGTCAGCGTATCGCCGTCGGCATCTTCGGCCCATGCCGCCAGCGTCTGGCCGGTATAAGCCGTCCCCTGAGCGCCGTCGGGCAGAATCAGCGGGTCGGCTGCAAACCGGGGGGCGCTGTCGGCACTTTGCCCCCACCAGTTCCAGATGTCCGCACCGTCAAGGGCACAGGTGTAAATCCGGAAATCATCGATGCGGCCGTTAAAGAGCGGATCGGCGCTGAACTGGCTTTTGCCGATGTAGTTTCTGTTCGGCGCGAAATTGCGCGGGTCAATCGTCACAGTCCCGCTGTGGGCGGCCGGCCTGCCGTTGACATACAGCACAGCCGTCGTATCCTGCAGCACCACCGCCAGATGCACCCACTGGCCGACCGCCAGACGGGCGGTTTCCACAATTTGTTCGCCGCCGCTGTCTTTGATGGCAAAGCGCAGCCTATTGCTGTCCGAGCTGGGCGTCAGGAACAGATACTGCGCTGTGCCGGTGCCGAAATCAAAAATCCGCTGCCAGTTTCCGCCGCCGTCCCAGTTCACCCAGCCGCCGACTGTTATATCATCGGTATCGGCGATGCCGGCCGGCAGCATAACATAGTCATCGGTGCCGTCCAAATCGATCGCCTGCCCGGCCATTCCGGCACTGTACAACGGACTGCCGAATGCAGCCGCATGGTTGGAAGCGGCACTGTCGTTGGCATTGCCGTTGAATTTGTAATAGGCGGCCAGTTTTCGTATCGTCAGGCGGGCCGGCCGGCTGAAGAGCGTTTCGCCTGCACCGGTTGCGGCACAGGAATAGCTGCCCTCATCGGTCAACTCTGCTTGGGCAATCCGCAGCTCAGGTCCGGCAGCGCCGCTGATGCGGCCGCCGTCTGTCAGGGCGACTCCGTCCTTGTACCACCGCCAGCTTGCCGCGGCCGGCGCTGCGGCAGAGAAAACCGCCGTGCCGCCCAGATCTGCCGTCTGATGCCGGGGCTCCAGCGCAAAGGCCAGAATCCCCATATCGCAGCGGAGGGCAGCAACGGTGCGAATATGATAAATGCGCTCCATAAAGCCGTCTTCGCTGTCGTAATTGAGCCCCCACGGCCAGAAATGCGCCCCGTCGCCGTGCAGACCGTCAGCATAGGGGCTGCCCTGCGCCAAGGCCAGCTTCGCGGCGTAGTAGCCCTGCCAGACGCCGCCGGACAAATTGGCGCTCCACGCCGACACGGTGCCGGTACCCAATGTATGAGCCATCTCGTGCAGTGCCACCCGCGTGTTCCGCGAGCCGCCGAAGGTGATGACGCCGTCGTAATTGGCCTGCGCCGTCGGAACACCCGCATTGTAGTAGATATGCAGGTGCTTATTGAATGAGCCGTGCTGGTTATACAAGCCTACGGCTTCCGCTACAGAGGCCTTGATTGTGTTGGCTATGCCGGCATCCACCCCGTCCAGATGAAAGGTATAGGTGATGTCGGCAGCCGCCCACGACACGGCGAGCATCCCGCAGAGCAATCGCATCCAGCAGCGTTCTTTGAACGCAGTCATTTCATATTCTCCCGCATCAGCAGCTTCCTATAAGCCGGTGTACAGCTGCATGACAGCATCGTCGCTGAGGTTGTAGTTGTAGATACGGATATCATCCAGAGCCCCCTGATAGTAGGCATCGGCCGACCAGTTGCTGCGGCCGATGAAATTCCGGGTGCGTGTAACGCTGGACGGAGCAGAGGAGCCCGTCTGAATCAGCTGGCCGTTTTTAAAGAGCTTGACATGGCCGAAACTGTCGGCGGTAACGGCAAACATCTGCCATTCGTTCAAGGCGATGGCTCCGGCGGCGGTGACCAGTCCGCTGGAACTGCTGCCGGCCCAGCACTCAAAGGCCAGATTGCCGGTGGTGCCCTGCCGGCCGAACCAGATATTGTCCGCAGCCGAACCGTTGCCCAGATCGACAAACCGCGCCCAGTTCTTTACCGCCGTCGGCCGGGCCCACAGCGTAATCGTGCAGCCCTTTGCGAAATCGCTGAAGCCGTCCGGCAAATCGATATAATCATTGCTGCCGTCAAAGCTGAGGGCATTGCCGACCGGTCCAGCCACCGCATTGCTGCTGAACGACAGCCCGTTGAGCAGGGTTCCGTTCATTTGCTTGCCGCTGGAATCGGCGGCTGTTGTGCCGGCGGTTTCATCCAGCTTCCAATGGCCGACCAGCTCGGCAGGCGTCGGCTGCGGAATCGGCACGGCCTTATCCGGACCGGCAGGCAGCCAGACAGCCATCTGGCCGGGGCCGCGGTGTGCCCATGCATAATAGGGAATGGCCGTAAACGGCACATCCCGCTGCTCGACGGCGCCGCCGGCGGCCTCATACAGACCTTTGACGGTGCCTTTGATCACAGCGCCGGCATTGGGCAGCTCGGGAATGCCCAGCATATTGTCGCGGTACTCGACCGAAAAATCCGCACCGTCCGGTATGTACAGATGCGTAATCGTGCGGCCTTCAAAGTCAGGCCATTCGGCACAATACACAATCGGGCCGCGCTCCAGTGCGATGCGTCCGGCATCGGCGGCGATGTTCGGATGGGCCTGAACCTGCCGCACGGCCATCGGCAGCGACAGATGAATCTGGTCGCCGGCCTGCCATGTGCGGCTGACGGCGACATAGCCCTTCTGGACGGCCAGCGCAACCGGCGTGCCGTTGACATCCAGACTCGGTGTCAGCGGCTGGGCATCGCGGTAGGCATACAAATCGCCGGGCACCGGCTGATTCTGCGCCCAGCCGGGGATTCGCACATAAATGGTAAAGTCCGCCGGCACATCCGGCTGGACGGTGATGGTCATTGTTCCGTCCCACGGGTAATTGCCGGTCTGCGTCAGGCGGACGGCCGTCTGGTCCAGCTGCACCTGTCCGGTGCCGGCGGCGTACAGGTTGATGTAAATCGCATCGTCGCCGCGGGCATATACATAGCCGGGAATCGACGGAATCGTGCGGGCAATATTGCCGATGCAGCAGTTGCAGGAAAACCACGCACTCCGCGTGTAGCCGCCGCTGGAGACCAGCGGATTGGGATAAAAGAAGGTATCGCCCTTCAGCGACACGCCGCTGATTAAGGCATTGTAAAGCGTCCGCTCCAGCACATCGATATACTTGCCGTCGCGGTGATACAGAAACATCCGGTGGTTCCACATCACATTGGCAATCTGGGCGCAGGTTTCGCAGTAGCCGTCGTTGGGCAGATAGTACGGTGCGCCGAACGACTCCCCGCCGTGCGAGGCGCCCAGCCCGCCGGTTATGTAGGCCTTGGTATCGTTGACGCTGTGCCAGATGGCATCCAGCGCCTGCATCAGGGCCTTGCGGTAGGTGCCGTCAGCAGTGCGTGCGGCCACATCGGCCATGCCCATATACAGGTACACCGCCCGCACGACATGGCCGACGGCTTCGGTCTGCTGGAGCACCGGCAGATGGTCCTGATAGTACTGGCCCCACGGGCTGTAATCATCCGTCACCGTGCCGCGGATATCCAGATAATACCGCGCCAAATCCAGATACCGCTTGTCAGCCGCCGTATCCGCCAGCCGCGCCAAAGCGCTTTCGACAATTTCATGCCCCGGCGGAATCTCCACCCCGCCGTCGTGAAAGGTGTCCACCAGCAAATCGGCAAACTGCTTGGCCACATTCAGCAGCGCTGTCTTGCCGGTTGCCTGATAGTGGGCGATGGCCGCCTCGAACAGATGTCCGGCGTTGTACAGCTCATGGCTCATGCTCAAATTCGTCCACGGCGCAGGGCCGCACCAGATATCCACCCCATTGGTGCGGATGGTATACAGATAGCCCGGCAGATAGCCGTTGTGCTCTTGGGCGGCGGCGATTTTGACAATCAGCTCATCCAGATACGCCTCCAGCGCCGGATCGGGAGTAACCATCAGCGAATAGCTGGCGCCTTCCAGCGTCTTGTAGATGTCGGTATCATCAAACGGAAAATCGTAGCGGGGCGTGCCGGTCATCAGTTTGCCGGCGATGGCAAAATTGTCAATCCGGCCGGTTTCCTGAAGCTTGCTGAAGATGTAGGGAATGGTCACCTGCCGGTTGGTCTGCAGACGCGGCTGCCAGAACGCATCGGCAAAGGTTACCTGCGTAAAGGGAACCGCCTGCAGCGGCTGTTGGACAACGGCAATCTGCACCGTCGCCTGCACGGGCGGGTGCATCCCGTCGTCGGCCTGCACCACCGCGCTGGCCAAGCCCACATCGGCCGCAGACGGACAGCCGGACAATCGGCCCTCCGGGCTGACCGTCAGCCACGCCGGACCGCTGATTTTGGCAAACACCAGCCGCAGCGGATTGTAGTAAATGACCGCATCGGTCAGCGAAGCGCTGTAAGCGGCGCCGGCCTGCGCATCGGCGGCGAGAATCGGGTCGGACTTGAAAACCGGTGGCTCGGTGAAGAGCCAGTGGGCGGCTATCTGCGCCAGCGCCGTCAGGCCGTAGAGATGCTGCCAGCCGCCGGACAGCAGCGCCACATCTTCCAGATCCACCCTGCCGTTGCCGGTCAGGTCGCCCCCATCGGGGATGACGCCGTCCAGATGCACGATAAACACCCGGTCGCCGGCGGCAGCCGTGCAGGCATTGCTGCCCGCTCCCGAAGCGCCGCTGATGTACGCCCAGCCGGCCGGATACGGATTGCTGACGGACTCCTTGATGCCCAGCGTTTCAAAAAAGGCCGAATCGGAGCCGATATCAAAGCCGTAAAGAGTATTCGGCGTCAATTCTGCCGGCGCATCTAAGGTCAAGGTAACCCATGTGCCGGTTCCATTGGCAGTGTTGGTAATCGTATTGGGCGAAAAGATGTTCGGCTCGGTGCCGGTCAGGACATAGCCCTCGCTGGCCAGCACAAAACCGGCTGTTCCGGCCAGCGCCGGATTGGTAATGCGGATTGTCAGCCTGCTGCCGGCATCCATCCGGTACCATGTGATGCTGGTGTTGGCCGTATAGCCGGCATGACGGACGGTAACTGCCCGCAGCCGGTACTTGGGAAAGCCCGAAGGCGTCACAAAGGTCTGCCCCTGTGCCGGACGGTCAAAGGCAATGTAGGTCGTCTGGTCGTTGCCGTAGCCGTCGGCAGTCGCCGTTCCCACATTGTCGCGGTCTGCCGCTGCGCCGACAAGGGATGCGATATCGCAGGCCCCGACTGACGGCTGGTTCGTATGCAGCGACAGCACCGCCGCCGACGAGGGAAGTGAAATCACCGCTGCCAGAACTGCTGCAGCCCCCAGAAATGCTTTTCCGTTCATCCGTAAAACCCCCTGTTTAATTTTTACAATAATTATACCCTGCCGGCCGGTTTTTTTCAACCATTTTCCCCCGCTTGGGGCAATTTCCTCGGGCGGCTGCAAACCGCTGCCGGCTGCATTCCAACGCCGTTTTCGGCACAGCCGCCCGCTGCGCAGGCGTGTCCTGCCAGTGTTTTCGGCTGCATTACGGCTGCGTCTGCTGACGCCGCCGGAAGACCGGACTTCAGGAGATGCCGGTGGAAAACAGAACCGCGCTGCTGGGTGACAATGGGTCGGCACTGGTCTCCAAGGAGTTTGCCGATTATCTGGAGGCATGCGGGCATCGGCCATATTCCGGCTTTGCACAGATCAATTGGACGCTGCACGAGAGGTTCGTTCAGAAAAGGTCAGGGCAAACAGGACAAACACCGCCAGTGCCATCACCGCAGGGATTAACCAGATTGTCCGCCAGTTATAGCTGGTCGTTTGAACGCCGTCGATTACAGTCGAGACGGCGCAAGACCGTGTGACAAGCCCATTGATGAGATTGCCGATGATCATTCCGACACCCAAGGTCACAAAGGCCAGAAAACCCTGGGCGCTGGCACGTATCTCGGCCGGGGCTTTTTTGTCTACATAAATCTGGCCGGTCACAAAAAAGAAATCATAACAGACGCCGTGCAGAAGAATGCCAAGATAGAGGAATGAACTCAGCATCCGCGACGAGGTATCACCGAATGCAAAAAACACGTACCGCAGCACCCAAGCCGCCATCCCGACCAGCATTAACCGTTTGATGCCCAGCCGCGAGAGAAATAGGGGCATCAGCAGCATAAAAACGAATTCCGAGGCTTGGCCGAGCGTCATCTTGGCGGCGGGATTGTCCATGCCGATTTGGCCCAGGAAACCGTTGGCTGACTGGTAATAAAAAGAAAGAGGGATACAAATCAGCAGCGAGCAGGTAATAAAGACGGCAAACGAGGGGTCTTTGAGCAGGCCGATGGCCTTAAAACCGAGAATGTCCGCAGCGCGAACCTTTTGACCGGTAGGTTTGGGCGGGGTATGCGGCAAGAAAAGGCAATAAAACGCCATCAGCAATGACGTGCCGGCGGCAATCCGCATAGGGATAGCGGTGTCTTCAATCGTAGCAAGGCCGAAAACGCTTTTGGGCATAAACCCGACCAGGAGGCCGGCAGCAATCCACCCGATGGTGCCCAAAACGCGAATCGGCGGAAATTCGGTCTCCGGATCGTTCATTTGTGAAAACGCTATGGAATTGCTCAGGGCCAGCGTAGGCATATAACACACCGTATAGGCCAGAAGGATCCAAAAGAACAGAAACGGCTCCGTAACGGCGGAGGCCCACCCCATCAGAACAGCGCCTGCCAAGTGCAGACAAGCAAGGACCTTCTGGGCGGGGAAAAAACGGTCGGCAATCATGCCCACGAAAAAGGGGCTGATGACGGCGGCCCAGCCGGTGGTGCTGTAGGCAGCGCCAATCCAGGTGCCGTCGAAATTCAGCCGGTTCAGATAGCGCCACAGGGTGACAAACCAAGCCCCCCAGATAAAAAACTCCAGAAACATCATTCCCGAAAGCTGGTACCGCACCGTTTTTGTCATTTTTTATTCCTTTTGTTGTTAAAGTGAAGGATGCAGGTTATCGAAAATGGATTAAACGCTCGATAGCGACACGAATATCATCGTGGCGTGTTTGTCCGGCTTCACGTTCAACAGCAACGGCTCCTCTGTAGCCTATCTCCTGGAGAGCGGACAGAAACATTTCAGCCCCGACCTGGCCTGTGCCCCAGACCACTTCAGTTCCCCATTGGCCAGGTATCTGCGAGGCAATGGCGTCTTTAATATGGACATGCCGAATCCAATGTGCCAATATGCCAACCGCCTCGACGGGATCGCCTTTGCCGTAAAGTATCATATTGGCCGGGTCAATGTTGATGCCAACAGCCGGGTGATTCAGATCATTGAGGAACTGACGCAGTTCCTCGGCCGTCTCCTGGCCGGTTTCCATCAGAAGCATCACATTTTTTTGGGCGGCCGCATCAGCCAGCAGTGTCATGCGGTCAAGTAATGTCTTATAGCTGCCGATGCTGGCATGGTCAATAAATCCGATGTGGGCGGATAAAAAGCCGATCCCCAGTCGGGCGGCTGTTTCGATGGCTTTCAGAAAATAGGCCTTATTCTGCGGCCAACAGGCATCCGGAACGATGCCGCCGGTGGCACGAATCGTCTCAAGCGTCGAGTAATCTTCCTGCTCAAATCCGATCATGGCAGCGCTAAACGCCCAGCCGCGGCGGCAAACCTCGTCAATGTAATTCTTCGACGGGTTGGTACAAACCGGCCGCAGGTCCAGATGAACATGGTCGATGCCGGTTTCCTTCATCAACACATCAAGGCGGCAAAAATCATTGCTCATCGACCATGTGCAGACACTGATGGGCCAGCCGGCGCAGCGCTTCATTGGGGGCTCCTTTTCGCTGAGTTCTTGAATTCGACACGCTGTCCGGATTTGCACGATTCCAGTTCTGCTTCAATAAGCCCGACGGAATTCATGGCTTCCTGCAGCGTCATGCTTTCCTTCTCGATGCATCCCTGAATGAACCTGACAAAATATTGAATCTCATGAAAATAACCGTCCTTAGAGGAAAGCGACGGCGTTAAGGGCGGGCCGTCATCCGGAAAAATGCGATACGAAGGGGATTGGGACGAATCATAGACAATCGTGGCATGTTCGGCCTGTACTTCATAGCTCATCCGGAATCCGAACGAATCCGAAGCCAGCCAGCTGGCCTCGGCAGTTACAAGCATATCCGAATCGTAGAGATAGTGCGTTTCGATGTGGTCTATGCGGCCGTCCCGCGGCACGGAACAGCTGCAGACGGCACGGGGCATTCCAAAGACGGCCTGAATGTAATCGGCATCGTGGATATGCAGATCCAGCGGCATCCCGCCGCTTTTGGATGAATCCATCAACCAGTTCCCGCTGCTCCATGCCGGAGGTCTTGAAAACCGCTGGAATCGGGCGGTATAGACTTTGCCATATTGACCGGACTGTATGATGCCGCGTGTGTGAGCATATTCGGGCCAGAAGCGGATACAGTGGGCAATCATCAGTTTTTTGCCCGTCTGACGGGCCGTCTCAATCATTTGTACGCATTGGCCTGTATTCAAGGCCATGGGCTTTTCGCACAAGACATGAAGTCCTGCTTTCAATAGAGAGCAGGAAAGCTCTGCGTGCAGATAGGTCGGCAGCGTGATGGAAACGGCGTCCAGCTGCTCAGCTCGGAGCATCCGGTCAATGTTTGGGTAAAAGCGGAGGTTTGCCGGGTCGATTCTGCCCGGCAGTCCCGGAATATTCCCCAGCGCTGCATCCAGAGTTTGAGCAATATCCGGATTGGCATCGCAAATGGCCGCAACCTCGACCTGCGGAAGCTGCGACCAGCACCCCAAGTGCATCCGCCCCATAAATCCAAAACCAATAATCCCGATTCGCATGCACAAATCTCCCCGTATGCCGTATCTTATGCATCCAGTATCCAGCGTCAACTATAATTTCTCCACGACAAATAAAGCGTCCCTTCCGTTAGCATAGCTTTCCTATGAACGAATGTTTCCTGAGGGTGCCCCCCATGGGGTCAAGATTGCGGACATTACACGTCTTGGTCTTTTCGTTTCCGGCCCTGTTCGTTCCACGAGAGAACAACCGACAAGACGGCCGATGCGGTTTTACAGGCCGGACGGCAGCAGTCCGACGGCACGCTCGATAGAATGGCTGCGGCGGCAGATGGCGACTCTATCTGTCCGATGCTGCCGATGGGGGCAGGTAGTCTATGAGGGAATTATATGTGAATATATGTAAATACCTGTATCTATGGAAAATTTGGCTAAAAATCCATACTCACAGTCTGTGCCTATGGATAATGAGCTAAAAA
>Ga0116147_1005672_pt1 | contig 10514 bp, 6 predicted proteins | sample AD_JPNHG3_MetaG_FD_89749 | JGI IMG/M metagenome (GOLD analysis project Ga0116147, IMG submission 89749) | Active sludge microbial communities of municipal wastewater-treating anaerobic digesters from Japan - AD_JPNHG3_MetaG | ecosystem: Engineered > Bioreactor > Anaerobic > Digestate | place...
ACGTTTACAGGTCGATAATTCCATTTTTAATGGCATACTTAACCAAATCGACAGTAGTGGTTAACTCCAACTTTTGCATGATATGATTTTTATGGGACTCCACGGTTCTAACGCTGATAAAAAAGTCCTAATTAGTATTTTGCCAATGCTTGGCTTGGGCTGATTATCTAAAAAAGTCCCAGTAAACAGGAACTGAAACTGGCTTGCTTAACTCAATCCGCTGGCTGGCACTTAGGTTTGACTTGATGTTTTCACCTAGCGGGAACTTTAGCTCAACACCAATCCACATCGCTAAATCGGGATTAACCCGTTCAACAAGCGATGCAACCAAACTGTTGCCCTCCCTCACAAGTTTAAAAAGGGTTTCATCGCTAAGCCATTTTTGACTCCTTCAGCAAAGTTTCGCTTTGGCTATAGTGAACTGTTAAATTTCTAGCACCATCAAGTGAGTATAAAGCTACTTCGTTTTTGGTTTTTACTATAACCTGCCGGATGTCCCTAACTTCAGTAAGCAAGTGTTTTATTGAATTTCGAAATTGAGAATCGTTATATGTGCTATTTTGATTCAGGTCAAACTGCGATAGCCAAATGTTTACCCTTTCAAGCCTTAAGGCAACATTATGAACGGTTATCATTTTAAATTCCTTTGCTCGGCTCAACTTGCTTGCCTACCCAAAAAGTAAAACTGCAAATATTAAAACAAATAGGAAAAGGTAATGGCGTTGGAATGAGTATTTTAAAAGATTTTTGAATAAAGCATTCCGATAGCTCATGGTTTAAGCAAATTATTTTGGCACTGTAATTTACGGAAACAATGAAATAATTCAATACCTTCAGCTGAAAAATTTTAGCTGCACAGCATGGTTAAAAGCATAAAGTTCAGGGTGATAGATTTTGCCGACGATGGCTACCACTGGTTGGTTGAGTGTGAAGTAAACAATGCCGATTACTGGTTAGTGGTCGATACCGGAGCTACCCGAACTGTGATTGACCAGTCGGTAATAGGCGAAGCTGAGATTAGAAATCACCCTCAGGGTTTGGTAGTTGGGTTTGGGTCACAAACTAACAGTATCAATACAGCAACCCTACACTCAGTTTGGATTGGAGGAATTGAATTCCCCGAATTTGAAGTGGCGGTTGCCGACTTGAGCAACCTCATTGAGTTCTATTCGCAAATGGCCAACGTTAAGCTGGCAGGCATTTTGGGTTGCGATTTTTTGATGCGTAATGCTACAAGTATGAACATTAATAGGAAACGCATTTACCTGAAACCTATTAAAGGTGAAAATGAGTAAGAGCTAAAGGCTGTTTGTAAGTTAAAAAAAATTATATTTGCCCGATATTTTTGAAAACTGGCAAATTATCAACTTTTTAATACTTTAGAACGATGCAGAATAAAGGTGCGATCCGATTTATTGCCATTGCATTAGCGCTGGTTTGCTTGTACCAGCTTTCGTTTACTTATGTAACCTGGCGGGTTGAAAGCAAAGCCCGTGAATATGCAACGGTTAACAACATTTTTGATCCCGAGAAGTACGAGCATTACCTCGACTCCATGTCGCAGGAACAGGTGTACAATTTCCTTTTCGTACGAAAGTATAACTACAAGGAATGTAAGGAAAGGGAAATTAACCTTGGCCTCGACCTGAAAGGCGGTATGAACGTAATGCTCGAGGTGTCGGTTACCGATCTGGTTAAAGCCTTGTCCAACAACAGCCAGGATAGCGCTTTTGTGAAAGCGCTAAATTTGGCAAATCAGATGCCCGGTAGCGAGCACTTTATCGATAAGTTTGGCAAAGCCTTTAAGCAGGTGGCTCCCAATGCTCGTTTGGCTTCAATTTTCAATACCCCAGAACTGCGGGGGCGAATCAACTTCGATTCTTCGGACGAGGATGTACTCAAGGTGCTCAAGCAGGAAGCCGAAAATGCTATTGATAATTCCTTTAACATTCTTCGTAACCGTATCGACAAGTTTGGAGTAGCACAACCCAACATTCAACGTCTCGAAAACTCCGGACTTATTCTTATTGAATTACCCGGCATTAAGGAACCTGAGCGTGTTCGCAAACTTCTACAGGGAACTGCAAGCCTTGAGTTTTGGGAAACCTACGAGTACAGCGAGTTGTTCAACAACTTTATGGCTGCCAACAGCACCCTTGCCGAAATCAACAAGGCAAGTCAGCCAACTGTTACCGAAACCACTAAAAAAGATGAAACCACTGAGCAGAAGGATGAATTGCTAAGCAAACTTAAGGAAACCGAAAAGACCGATACCTTAAAGGCCGCAGCCGACATGGCTAAGGATTACCCCTTATTCAGCATTTTGCAGCCTAACCTATACAACAATCAACCCGCACCTGGCCCTGTTGTTGGATATGCCCATATCAAGGACACTGCCCAGGTAAATGAAATTCTCAGAATGCCCAAGATTAGGGCATTATTCCCTCCCGATGTAAAATTCCGCTGGGGAGTTAAATCGCCCAAGTGGGACAAGAATAAGGTATTCTATGAGCTTATTGCTCTTAAAGTAACCACCCGCGATGGCAAAGCACCCCTCGATGGTGGAGCCATTACCGATGCCCGCGAAGCTTTTGGCGATCGCAAGGGCGAAGCCGAGGTTGACATGGAAATGAATGCCGAGGGTGCACGTATTTGGGCACGTATGACCGGCGAAAACGTTGGTCGTTGCATTGCCATTGTGCTCGACGATTACGTTTACTCATTCCCTCGTGTTCAAACCGAAATTAAGGGTGGACGTTCACAAATTACTGGCGATTTCACCATAAACGAGGCTAAGGACCTTGCCAACGTGCTAAAGTCGGGTAAACTTCCTGCTCCTGCTCATATTGTTCAGGAACAATTGGTTGGTCCATCGCTCGGCAAGGAAGCCATTAACTCTGGAATGAACTCCTTTATTGTGTCGTTCATCATCGTGCTGCTTTACATGGTTATTTACTACAGCCGTAGCGCTGGTTTAGTAGCCGACTTTGCCCTTGTAACCAACCTGTTCTTCATCATGGGCGTTATGGCATCGTTTGGTGCTACCCTAACCCTACCCGGTATTGCAGGTATTGTGCTTACCCTTGGTATGGCTGTTGACGCCAACGTACTTATTTTTGAGCGTATCCGTGAGGAACTCCGCGGTGGTAAAGGTTTGAGCCTTGCCGTTAAGGACGGTTACCGCAATGCGCTCTCCGCTATTATCGACGGTAACGTTACCACACTGCTAACCGGTGTTATCCTATACCTGTTTGGTTCAGGACCTATCCGTGGTTTTGCTACTACCCTGATGATTGGTATTATCACATCGATGTTCTGCGGAATATTCATTACAAGGCTATTCCTGCTTTGGATGGAAAAACGCAACATTCCAATGATTTTCTCTACCAAACTTTCGGAAAATGCTTTCCAGAAAGTTAACATCGATTTCATTGGGCTACGTAAAAAGGCTTATTTCTTCTCCGGCACTTTGATTGCCATTGCAATTATTTCGTTGGCCGTTCGTGGTTTGAACCCGGGTATCGACTTTGCCGGTGGATGTTCATACATTGTTCGCTTCCAGAATACCGTTTCAACCCAGGAGGTAAGCAAATCGCTTAAAACATACCTTGGCGAAGCCCCCGAAGTAAAAACCATTGGCGCATCGAACCAGGTAAAAATTACCACCAAGTACAAAGTAGCCGATAACGACCCCAATGTAGACAACGAGGTTGATTCATTGATTTACCTCGGTGTTAAACCGTTTATGGCCAATGGCGCTAACTTTAGCGACTTCCAGCACGATTACAAGCAAAGCTCCATTAAGATTGGGCCTACCATTGCCCACGATATCAAACGCGATGCTTACATTGCTGTGTTCTTTGCCCTTGTAGTAATTTTTGTTTACATCCTTATCAGGTTCAGGTACTGGAGCTACAGTGCCGGCGGTGTTATAGCTCTTTTCCACGACTCGCTAATAACCATTGGATTGTTCTCAATCCTTTACTACAGGGTGCCATTTAATATGGAGATTGACCAATCGTTTATTGCAGCTATCCTAACCATTATTGGTTACTCCATTAACGACACGGTTATTATTTTCGACCGTATCCGTGAGTACATGGGTCTGCACCCCAAGCGCACCAGAAGGGAGAACATGAATAGCGCTATTAACGATACATTGAGCCGTACCTTCTCAACATCGTTCACTACTCTCATTGTACTTATCCCAATGTTCTTCTTTGGCGGTGAAGTAATTCGTGGTTTTGTCTTCGCTCTTATCGTTGGTATTCTAATTGGTACCTACTCCTCAATTTTTGTAGCAGCACCAATTGCTTACGATCTAGAGAAACGTAAAGAGGATAAGAAAAACAAGTAATCTATATCGATGCTTAAAAAAAGGCGACCCTAACGGTCGCCTTTTTCTTTTACTAATCTCCCCTAAAAATATTTCCGCCTCACCTTTTTTTATTTGCCCAATTGAATTTGTTAATTCATGGTATTTTTGGCTTTGGTGTTCATTTTAACATTCCTCAAACATCAACATATTCCGTCTATTCCGCCTCATTCCTTCATAAAATCACCCATGTCTATTCCGACTCATTCCTCAAAATTCATAGTACTTGGATTAAATTCCTCGAAGAGGAGTGATATTCAATGTTGTTTAGTTAATGTTATTTGTCATGCTGAACCCAGTCGAAGCATCTATATCCTCCTTTATTTCTTTTTAATGTGATTCCTCGACTAGCTCGGAATTACAAACCTCTGGCATCCTCGTTCTCTTTGTCATGCTGAGCTCGCCGAAGCATCTCTTTGTGCCTTTAATCCTTTATTCCTTTTGATTGGTTTTCAAACAATCGCTCTTTGCCATGCATTTTTATTGCGATGCAACCTTTCTGAGCTGTTCTTTGGAAAAAGTATTGCGTGCATCGCATCACATGGGAGTAATCATAGGGTTACAAACATTACGCCCCTACGGGGCTGGAAACTTTGTTCGTGAAACTAATGTCATGTGAGCGCTAGCGAAACATCTCATTAGGTCGGTCAGAGATCCTTCGCTGCGCTCAGGATGACAAGCAGAGTTGATAGTTGATGGTTGATAGTGAAAAAAAGCATTTCACTAAACACTAAACTCCAAACACCCCTAAACACTATATACTGCACACTATTCAATATATCCTTCGTTTTACAGAATGACAAAAGGAGTTTATAAACGAAATTGGATTAAGATCTAATATCGAACGGTAGGGTCTAAAAAACCTAAAAAAAATCTAAATAAAAAAAGACAGGCCAAAAGCCTGTCCTGTATATGGTTAGGTATTAGTAAGCAATCACAGCGTTCCTCTACTGAAACCTAAGTGTTGAAAATGTTGTTGAAAATTTTTAACTTTACTGCGATTATTTCCAATCCTTACTAATACCTGAACCATTTGAAATCCCCGGCTGTGAAGTCGGGGGTTTCGCTTTATTTGAACGCAAAACTAGCCAAAAGTTTAATCCTCATTCCTGGCAATTTTATGTTGTAAAGTAGTTTTAACGTTTTTTTCAACAGGGCAGAATTGCTATGCAACTATTTGGTATTTTTGTAAACGTTCCGGAAAACTAATAAACGGTGAGCAAGGAGAATGATATAAATATTGTGGAAACTCCGCTGATGAAGCAGTACTTGAGCATCAAACGTAACCACCCCGATGCCATACTGCTTTTCAGGGTTGGCGATTTCTATGAGACATTTGGTGAGGATGCCATTAAAACCTCGGAGATTTTAGGGATAACCTTAACCCGCCGGGCAAACGGTGCTGCATCGTTTGTTGAACTTGCCGGATTTCCACACCATGCCCTTGACACCTATCTGCCAAAGCTTGTACGTGCCGGCCAAAAGGTGGCAATTTGCGAACAGCTCGAGGACCCCAAAAAAGCCAAAACCATAGTAAAAAGGGGAATTACTGAACTGGTTACCCCCGGCGTTTCGTACAACGATAATGTTCTGGAGCGTAAGGAGAACAATTTCCTGGCTTGTGTCTATCTCGATAAAAAAGCGGGAGGAGTGGCTTTCCTTGATATATCCACCGGTGAGTTTTACACTTCCGAGGGAAATTTGGACTATGTCGATAAGCTTATCAACAACTTTAAGCCCAAGGAGATACTTGTTGAACGAACAAAGTACAAGGAGTTCCTCGAGCAGTTTGGAAGCAAACATTATGTAACACGGCTCGACGAGTGGGCCTTTAACGAGGATGCTGCTCGCGAAAAACTGACAAAACACTTTAAAACCCAATCACTAAAAGGGTTTGGTGTCGAATCGTTGCAGTTTGGAATTACCGCTGCTGGCGCCATACTCTACTACCTTGATGTTACCCAACACACACAAATAGGACACATTCAGAGCATTTCCCGTATCGACGAGGATAGCTTTGTATGGATTGACAGGTTTACCTCGCGCAACCTGGAGCTGTTCAGCTCCATTAACGAGGGAGCCAAAACTTTCATTGAGGTTATCGATAAAACCTCATCGCCCATGGGTGCCCGCCTGCTGAAGCGTTGGGTAGCCTTACCCCTAAAAAATACCGACTCCATTAACGATAGGCTAAACGTTGTTGAGCTATTTGTTAACAACGAGGATATGCGCGCTACCCTTACCGACAAGATAAGGGATATGGGCGATGTGGAACGAATCATTTCAAAGGCTGCGGTGGGTCGTATTCAGCCCCGCGAGATGGTACAGCTAAAAAATGCCTTAAGCCTGATTGATGAGGTTAAAACCATCTGCGACCAAAGCGCTGAACCCACGCTGCTTCGCATATCGGAGCAGCTGAACCCCTGCCACCGCATACGCGAGCGCATTGAACAGGAAATTGTCCCCGATGCTCCCATGATGCTTGGAAAGGGTCAGGTGATTGCAAAAGGTGTTAACGCTGAGCTCGACGAGTTACGCGATATACTTTACTCCGGCAAGGAGTACCTCTTAAATATCCAGCAGCGCGAATCGGAGCGAACGGGAATACCATCGCTTAAGGTTAACTTCAACAACGTTTTTGGCTACTACATTGAGGTTAGGAACACCCACAAGGACAAAGTTCCAGCGGATTGGATTAGGAAACAGACCCTTGTATCGGCGGAGCGCTACATTACCCAGGAGCTAAAGGAGTATGAGGAGAAAATTCTTGGCGCTGAGGAAAAGATTTCCGAGCTGGAGCAAAACCTTTACCAGAACCTGGTTCACAGCCTTGCCGAGTATGTGGGCTCCATACAGCTTAACGCATACCTCATAGCTCAGCTCGACTGCCTGCTATCATTTGCCCACTGCGCAGTTGAGTTCCAGTACAACCGCCCCCAGGTTAACCTCGACGATGTAATTGATATTAGGCAGGGACGACATCCGGTTATTGAGCGCATGCTGCCGGCAGGCGAGCAATACATAGCCAACGATGTTTACCTCGACACACGCGAGCAGCAAATTATCATAATTACTGGACCCAACATGGCCGGAAAATCGGCATTGCTAAGGCAAACCGCCTTAATTGTGCTTATGGCACAAATGGGCTCGTTTGTTCCCGCCCAAGCGGCCTCAATTGGTGTAGTCGATAAGATATTCACTCGTGTTGGGGCATCGGATAACCTGTCGCTTGGCGAATCGACTTTTATGGTGGAGATGCAGGAGGCTGCCAGCATCCTGAACAACATCTCACCCCGGAGCCTGGTGCTACTCGATGAGATTGGTCGTGGAACATCAACCTACGATGGCATTTCAATTGCCTGGGCAATTGTTGAGTACCTGCATGAACACCCCAGCGCAAGGGCAAAAACCCTCTTTGCCACTCACTACCACGAGCTGAACGAGATGGAAAAATCGTTCCCACGTGTTAAAAACTACAATGTAACCATAAAAGAGGTCAACAACCAGGTTATCTTCCTGCGGAAGCTGGTTAGGGGTGGCAGCGAGCATAGCTTTGGAATACACGTAGCCCGTATGGCCGGTATGCCCCCGAGCGTGGTAAAACGCGCCAACGAGATACTTGCTGAGCTGGAGAGTTCCACCCAACGCCAATCGCTAAGCAAACCGGTTGATGAGCTTGGCACCCACCGTGAGGGCTACCAGCTAAGCATCTTCCAGCTCGAGGACCCCGTACTAAAGCAAATACGCGACCAGATTAAAAAGATTGATATCAACAACCTTACTCCCATTGAGGCGCTGAATAAGCTGAATGAGATTAAACGCCTTACCGGGCTTTAAACCTAATCCCAAATACCCTTTACACTCAGGTAGCGCTCACCAGTATCGTAGGCAAAGGTTAAAATTCTTAGGTTGGACTGCTTTACTGACAGCAGTTTTTTAACGGCAGCAATATTTGCTCCGGTTGATATCCCAGCTAAAATCCCTTCGGTTCGGGCAAGTAACCGCATGCATTCAATCGCCTCATCGGCTTTTACCGTAATTATTTCATCTATCACACCACGGTCGAGGTTTTGGGGCACAAAGCCAGCCCCAATCCCCTGAATGGGGTGCGGAGCCCGTTGCCCACCGGAGAGAACAGGCGAGTCGAACGGCTCAACTGCAATTACCTGAATGTTGGGGAATGCTTCTTTAAGTGTTCGACCAACGCCGGTGATATGCCCGGCAGTACCCACCCCGGCCACAACCATATCGAGTCCATCCGGAAAATCGGCTAAAATCTCCTTGGCTGTGGTAAGTGAGTGTGTGTTTGGATTGGCAGGGTTGGCAAACTGCATGGGCATCCATGCCGATGGCAGTTGAGCCATAAACTCCTTTGCTTTATCAATTGCGCCCTGCATACCCTGCGCTGCTGGCGTTAGTATAATCTCGGCTCCGTAAGCTTTTAGTATTACCCTTCGCTCAACCGACATGCTCTCAGGCATGGTCAGTATCAACCTATAGCCTTTTACAGCCGCAACCATGGCAAGGCCAATCCCGGTATTACCCGATGTTGGCTCAACTATAACACTACCCGGTTTTAAAAGTCCTTTCCTTTCGGCATCCTCAACCATTGCCATGGCAGCCCTATCCTTGATACTACCGCTCGGATTGCGCCGCTCATCCTTAAGCCAAACCTCAGCGTTTGGGAAAAGCCTGCTAAGCCTAATGTGTGGGGTTGCTCCAATTGATTTATCGATACTCAAGTATTTCATCTATCACTTCATTTTATGGTTAAACTTTCCCTGTTGTACAATCACTTTGCTCTCATGGTAAACCATTGAGAAGGGCGGAACGCTTTTGATAAGCCATACATTCCCGCCAATTACGCTATCATGTCCAATCACGGTCTCGCCCCCAAGTATGGTGCTGCCTGCGTAAATAATCACATCGTCCTCAATGGTGGGATGGCGTTTTGTGGCCGAAAGGCTCTTCGATACGCTTAGCGCGCCTAGGGTTACGCCTTGGTACAGCTTTACCCGCTGGCCTATTATGGTTGTTTCGCCAATCACTACTCCTGTTCCATGGTCGATACAGAACTCCTGCCCAATGGTTGCTGCCGGATGAATATCAATGCCTGTTTTACTATGTGCGTACTCGGTAATCATCCTTGGCAAAATGTTTACCCCTACCCTATGCAGTAGGTTTGCAAGGCGGTAATGGGCAATGGCAAAAAATCCGGGGTATGCAAGCAGTACCTCCTCAAGGCTTTGTGCTGCTGGGTCGTTCAGGTAGATAAAGTTTGCATCGTGGCTAAGTGTATCAAGGACACCTTGGAATCCTTGGTAAACAATTTCCAATTGCCTTTGGCATTGACTGGTATCGGGATTAAAATACCGTAACGCCTCGTAAAGTTTACTGTAAGGCTTTTCTGTATCAACCGTCTGTCCGGCACCAAGCAAACTCTCAACAACCAGCTCTGTAAGGCTATCGCTTAAGTCCTCAACCATTCGGCGGGTTTCAATGTAGTTAAGTTTGTTCCTTTCCATAAAATCAATCTGTTTATCGTTTTAGTAGCTAAAAGCCATATAAAATGAAAAAGCCCCTCCGTGTATGTACCGGAAGGGCTTGAGTTATGGATTGAGTTAACTAGTAATCAACATCGCGCATAGCAATTCCCCTGCGGTACAAACCTATACCACATACAACAACAGGTTGCAGCTATGCTTACAATGTTTCTCATACCACAAAGATAATTAAATCCGAATTCGTCAACTGAAACAATAATTAAATGTTTTTTGTGCATCTTCTGGCTAATCTCCTCAAATAATTATGCGTTCCTATTATTTAGCCCGGTTAAATTTGTTAATTCAAGGTCATTTGGTTCAGCCGTTCACATTTTACTATTCCTCTAACTTCCTCTAACTCCATCATATTCTGTTTATTCCGACTCATTCCGACTCATTCCCGCCTCAAACATTGCGTTTCACGGATCACGTTTAACGAACTAATATTTCCTCTAACTTCCTCTTACTTCTTCTAACTTCTTCTAACTTCTTCTAACTTCCTCATATTCCGAGTCATTCCGAATCATTCCGCCTCATTCCGCCTCATTCCGCCTCATTCCGATTCATTCCGATTCATTCCGATTCATTCCGATTCA